>Ga0081539_10003319_pt1 | contig 20075 bp, 21 predicted proteins | sample TabmetS4T2R2_FD_71023 | JGI IMG/M metagenome (GOLD analysis project Ga0081539, IMG submission 71023) | Tabebuia heterophylla rhizosphere microbial communities from the University of Puerto Rico - S4T2R2 | ecosystem: Host-associated > Plants > Roots > Rhizosphere ...
AAGCGCTACGATGAGAAGATGAAGCGGCCGCCGGCGGGACACGCCTCCTCGGCCTTCTCGGCGACCTGGGCGCTGTTCACCGAGGTGTTTCCGAAAGCGAAGACGTTCGAGCCGGCGGAGCTGCGCGAGATCGCGCTCAAGCTCGACCTGCCCGAAGGCAGCCTCGCGAACGGCAGCGGCATCAAGTTCACCAACAACGACTGGGCGCCGGACCTCAAGGACGCGGGACAGAACTTGCGGTCCTCGATCGGCATCTGGCAGTGGCAGAAGACCGGCAACAATCAGGTCTTTCCGAAGACGCTCGCCACCCATGACCTCGCCATGGTGCCGCTTCCGGACTGGAGCGCGCGCTGACTTGGACGCCTGCCTGACGGACTGGCGCGGGGCCGCATGACCCCGCGCCGTCACGTGCGGGCAAGCTTGCGCATCGGCTCGCGACCATGACGACCGTCGGACAGCTCGTCTTTTCCGGCCTGCTCATCGGCAGCATCTACGCGCTGATGAGCATCGGACTGACGCTGATCTTCGGCGTCCTGCGGATCGTGAACTTCGCGCACGGCGAGTTCCTGATGATTGCCATGTACGGCGCCTGGGCGATCACGAGGTCCCTCGGCCTCAATCCCTATATCGCCCTCGTTGCGGTCGTGCCGGCGATGTTTCTGTTCGGCGCGGTCGTCCATCAGCTCATGATCCGTCCGGGCCTCGACAAGCCGCACCTCGTGGTGGTGTTCGCCACCATGGGGCTGTCGATCCTCATGCAGAACGTGGCGTTGATGATCTTCTCGGCGGACCTGTTCGACGTTCCGCCAATGCTGTCCGGCCGCTCCATCACGCTCGGGCCGTTCTATGCCAAGCCAGAGCTGTTGATCGGATTTGCGGTGGCGATTGCCTGCACTCTCGCGCTTCGCTTCATGCTCAACACCACCTATCTCGGCAAGGCCATTCGCGCGACCGTGCAGGACGGCGAAGCGGCGCAGCTCATGGGCATCCCGGTTCCCCGCATCTTCCTGCTCACGTTCGCGGGCGGCTCCGCGCTCGTGGGCCTCGCGGCCTGCATGATGATGCCGCTGTTCTCGGTCTTTCCCACGGTCGGCCTCAACTTCGTGCTGATCGCGTTCGTGATCGTCGTCATCGGCGGCATGGGCAGCATCGAGGGCGCGCTGCTCGGCGGCATCTGCATCGGCGTGGTCCAGTCGCTCTGCAGCTATTACATCGCGCCGGCCTACGGCCAGATGTTCTTCTTCATCTTGTTTTTGCTGGTGATGGTGTTCCGGCCAGCGGGCCTGCTCGGCCGCAAGGGCGAGGCGAACATCGGGATCAACGACTGACATGGAAGCGGCGCCCGCACAGACCGAGCGACGGCCGACCCGCTGGCGGCTGATGCCCGAGCGCGGCACAGTCTCGTTGTTCGAGCTCGCGTTGCTCGCGATCTGCATCGCGCTCGTCGCGGGCCGCCTGCCGCAAAATCTTCAGGACGTCGTCATCCAGACCTTCCTGTGGGGCGGGCTCGCGCTCGCCTGGAATATCGCCGGCGGCTATGCGGGGCTGATCTCATTCGGACATGCGGCGTTCTTCGGCCTCGGCGCCTATTGCTCGACGATCCTTGCGGTCAATCACGGCGTGACGCCGTGGATCGGGCTCTGGCTCGGCGCTCTGCTCTCGGCGGCGTTCGCCGCGCTGCTGACGCTGGTTTGCGCGCGGCTGCGTGGACCGTTCTTCATCCTGTCGACGCTTGCTGCCGCCGAGGTCGTGCGCATCGGGGCGCTCAATTGGGCGACGCTGACCGGCGGGGCCGAAGGCCTCGCCATCCTGCCGACCCCCAGCGTCCTCAACATGGTGTTCGAATCGAAGACGACCTACGCGCTGTTGATGCTGTGCTATCTCGTCGCCGTTTACGTCATCACCAAGGTCGTCGAAGGCTCGCGCTACGGCTTCTATCTCTTTGCGGAGAGGGACGACGAGGACGCCGCCAGCGCTGCGGGCGTCAACCCGCTGCTGGCGCGCACGGGTGCGATGTGCCTGAGCGCCTTTCTCACCGCGATCGGCGGCTCGCTGTTCGCACAATACTTTCTGTTCCTCGATCCGACCCACGTCATCTCGCCCGAGCTGTCGTTCCAGTTCGCGCTCCTCCCCGCGCTTGGCGGGCTTGGCACAGCCATCGGTCCAGTGCTCGGCTCGTTCGCCATCACGCCGCTGTCGGAGATGCTGCGGTCGTATCTCGGCGGCGCTGCCGCGGGGCTGCACCTCGCGATCTACGGCGGCGTGCTCGTGGTCGTGATGCTGTACTTCCCCGGCGGCATCGCCGGCGCGCTGCAGCAAATCTCCCGCCGTCGCACGAAGGGCGCGCCATGACGACGCTGCTCGAAGTCCGCAATCTCACGCGCACGTTCGGATCGCTGCGGGCGGTGGACGACGTGAGCTTCTCGGTTCGCGAGGGCGAGCTGCTCGGGCTCATTGGTCCGAACGGCGCCGGCAAGAGCACACTCTACAACGTCATCGCCGGCGCGCTCGCACCGACCTCCGGCGCGATCGCGTTCAAGGGCCGCCCAGTCGCCGCCTGGAAACCCTATCAGGCCGCTCGTGCTGGCATCGCGCGGACGTTTCAGATTCCCAAACCCTATCGTCACCTCTCGGTGATCGAGAACGTGGCGCTCAGCGCCTTGCTGCACAACGCCACGGTCGCCGCCGCGCGCCACAGTGCGGAAGCGGTGCTCGCCGACGTCGGGCTTGCCGACTATGCCGAAGAGCCGGTGAGCATCCTCACCGTCGGCCTGCTCAAGCGGCTCGAAGTCGCCCGCGCGCTCGCGCTGCGGCCGAGCCTCGTGCTGTTCGACGAGATCATGGCCGGTCTCACACCGAGCGAGGTCAAAGGCATGACCAGCCTCGTGGCGAGCCTCCCCGCGCGCGGCATCACCGTCATCTGGGTCGAGCACGTCCTTTACGCGATCATGAAGACCGCGCCGCGCATCATGGTGCTGCATCGCGGCCAACTGATTGCCGATGGCGCGCCCGAGAAGCTCGCCAAGAATCCCGCCGTCATCAAGGCCTATCTCGGAGAGGAGATGAGCCTTGCTTAGCGTCGAAAAGCTCAACGCGTTCTACGGACCGGTGCAGATCCTGCACGAGATCGATCTCGCCGTCGGCGTGGGACAGATCGTTGCGCTGGTCGGCGCCAATGCGGCCGGCAAGAGCACGCTGATGTTTTCCCTCGCCGGTCTGCGCACGACCTGCACCGGCCGCATCGCGGTCGAGGGCGAGGAGATCGGAGCGCTCCCGGCCTACGACCGCGTCCGGCGCGGGCTCGTGCTGGTACCGGAGCGGCGGCGGCTGTTTCCGTTCATGACCGTGCTCGAGAACCTCGAGATCGGCGCCTATTCGGCGGCGGCACGGCGATTGCGCAACGAGACGATCGAGCAGGTCTATACTCTGCTGCCGGTGCTTGCGGAGCGCCGCAGCCAGATCGCCGGCTCGCTCAGCGGCGGCGAACAGCAGATGCTCGCCATCGGGCGCGCGCTGATGGCGAAGCCGCGCGTCCTGCTGCTCGACGAGCCGACCGAAGGCCTCGCCCCGCTCTACGTCAATCTGCTGTTTCAGGTCATCGAGGACCTGCGCAGGCGGATGCACACGATCCTGATCGTCGAGCAGAGCGTGCATCACGTGCTTCGCATCGCGGACCTCGCCTATGTGCTGGAGAACGGGCGCATCGTGATGCAGGGCGCCGGCAAAGACCTGCTCAACGACGAACGGCTGAAGGTCGCATACCTGGGACTTTGATGCATGATCACGGATATCCACTGCCACTTCGTTCCCGACGAGTATTTTCGCTTCATTCGCGCGCGAAGCGAATTCGAGGTGCGCCTCACGCACGCGCAAGGCGACGACGTCCATGTGTGCTGTCGCGGGGTTCCGTTCGGGTTGAACCGGACGTTCTTCGAGCCGGCGCGCCAGATCGCGCGCATGAATGCGCTCGGCATCGACCGCACCGTCGTTTCGCTCGCAACCCCCCTGGTCAACTACTATCTCGACGCGAAGCTCGCCACCGAGGCCGCGCGCCTGTGCAACGACGGCTACGCGCAGCTCATTGCCGATCATCCCGCCCGCTTTTCCGCCTGGGCGTTCCTGCCCATGCAGGCCCCGGCCGCTGCCGCCGCGGAGCTGCGCCGCTGCGTGCGCGAGCATCGCTTCGTCGGCGGCTACGTGGCCACCAACGTGCGCGGAACCTATCTGCCGGATGAGGCATTCCGCCCGATCTTCGATGCAGCCGCGGAGCTCGACGTTCCGCTGCTCCTCCATCCGACCGATCCGCCCGGGCGCGACCGCACCGGCGATTACGAGCTGACCGTGGTGGCCGGCTATCTGTTCGACTCGACGGTCAACATCTTCCGCATGGTCTGCAGCAACTTCCTCGACCGCTACACCCGCTTGAAGCTCGTCTGCGTGCACACCGGGGCCTTCAGCCTGATGCTGCGCAACCGCATGCAGCGCGAGGTCGACACCAACGCGACGCTCTCGCGGACCCTGCCGCGCAAGGTCGGCGACTACCTGCGCAACCTCTATTTCGACACGGTGTGCTTCGAGCCCGGCTATCTGCGGCTCGCGACCGAGATCATCCCTCCGGAGCATCTCCTGCTCGGCAGCGATGCGCCCTTCCCGCTCGGTGAGCCTGATCCGGTGAACTTCGTGCGCAAGGCGTTGCCGCCCGCGCATGCCGAGCTCGCCCTCTCCACCAACTTTCAGCGTCTGACCGGGAGGTAGCCATGGACATCCGTCGGCTGGTCGTCATCTGCGACACGGTCAACAGCGAAGGCGGTCTGCCCGCGCTGCGTCCGGTCACGCGCGCCGCGGCCTGCGCGGTGATCAGCAATCCGCTCGCCGGCCGCGCGCAGGACGACGTGAGCGAGATCGTGCCGTTCGGCGAGGAGCTCGGCGACCTCCTCGTGCGCAAGGCGCTCGCCGTCCTGCCGAACCCGCCGGTCTCCTACGGCAAGGCCGCGATCGTCGGTCTTGCCGGCGACCTCGAGCATGCGGCGGCGATCCTGCATCCGCGCATGGGCAAGCCGATGCGCGCCGCGATCGGCGGTGGCAAGGCGATCATTCCCTCCAACGTGAAGGTGGCCCCGGCCGGCACCGCGATCGACGTGCCGCTGTCGGATCGCGACGACGTCTGGATGTTCAACCACATCGATACGCTGACCGTCATGGTGCCCGACGCACCGCGGCCGAACGAGATTGTTGTAATCGTTGCACTGGCCGATGGCGGCCGCCCGCGGCCGCGCATCGACAAAGATGGCGCCCGGCCGGTGAAGGGCTAACCGTCACGGCATAGCCGCGATCAGATCGATCTCGATCAAGTTGTCCTTGATCAGCAGGCCCGTGGTTCGCGCGACCGTGCGCGGCGGCGGCACCTTGAAATACTCCCGCCAGACCTCGTCGAAGCCGCTGAAGTCGGCGATGTCGGTGAGGAAGACCTGCGCCTTGACCACGCGGTCGAGCGACGTTCCGGCCGCCTTGAAGGTCTTCACCAGGTTATCGAGGATATAGCGCGTCTCGCGCTTGATCGCCGAGCCGTAGAACGGAAACGCCGGATCGATGCGCGCCTCCGGCGCAACGCCGGTCCTGAAATCGGTGGCGAGCGCGCCCGCGGCAAACACGAGATTGCCCGCACGCAGCGCGGGCGCGTAGTTGGCGAGCGGCTTCGGGATATCCGGCACGTCGATGAACTCGCGCCGGGCCGACGGCAGCACCGCGATCAGGTCGATCTCGACCAGGGCGTCGCGCACGAGCAGATCGGGCACAGCCACGGTCGTGCGCGGCGGCGGTGAGGCAAAGTACTCCTTCCAGACCTCGTCGTAGCCGTTGAAGTCGCGCAAATTCTTCATATACACGTGCGCCTTGACCACGTGGTCGAGCGACGTTCCGGCCGCCGCGAATACGGTCTTGAAGTTGTTGAGGATGTAGCGCGTCTGCTTCTTGATGTCGGAGCCGTAGAACGGAAACGCCGGATCCGTCCTGGCCTCGACCGGCACGCCGGTCTTGTAGTCGCTCGCCATCAGCCCGGCCGCGAACACGAAGTCCCCAACCGTCATGACCTCCGAGTAATTGACCGGCGCGCGCGGCGCAGTCGAGGTGAACACCTTGACCGGCGTCGAGGGCATGACAGCGACGAGGTCGACCTGCACGAGACAGCCGGGCACGACGGTCTCGCCCATGCCGACGGTGGCGCGGCATGGCGGCCGGTTCGGGAAGAATTCGCGCCAGGCTTCGTCGAACGCATCGAAGTTGCGCAGGTCGGTGTGGAACACGTGCGCCTTGACCGCGTGCTCGAGCGACGTGCCGGCCGCTTTGAACTTCGCGTCGAGCTTCCGCAGGATGTAGCGCGTCTGCCGCTTGATGCTCGATCCGTAGTAGGGAAAGGCCGGATCGATGCGCGCCTCGGGAGCGACGCCGGTGCGGTCGTCGCTTGCGATCTGTCCCGAGGCGTAGACGAGGCCGGCGGCCTTCACCGCCGGCGCGTCGACAACGTCAGGAGGCACGGGACCACTCCCGATACGACGGACCGGTGGGAGCGGCCGGACGATTGCTGCCGACAATCGGCTCGGTGCTCGGGCGATAGGCGCGGAACTGCGCGATCGCCTGCTCGCTGGTGATGATATTGGCGCGGTGGTACTGCCGCATGTAGTTCAGCGCATATTCGTGCGCGTCGCGGTGCGGGGAGGACACGCCGTCCGACAGCACGTTGATCTCGTAATTGAGATAGAACGCATCGATTACGGTGTGCTGCACGCAGGCCTCGGTCCAGGCGCCGGTGAAGTAGAGGCGCCGGACGTCGAGCTCGCGCAGCACGGCATCGAGTCTTGTGGAGTTGAAGGCGCTGTAGTGCTTCTTGCGGATCTGGAAGTCGCCGGGCTTCGGATCGAGCTCGTCCACGATCTCGGCATCGGGCGTGCCGATCACGCAGTGCGGCCCGTAGATCTTGAAGTGCTTGTCGATCGCCACTTCCTCGGGAAGGAAATTGTCCTTGATGAAGACGATGTTGACGCCCGCGTCGCGGGCGGTGTCGATGACCCGCCGCACGATGCCGAACAATGTCTTCGAGTCGAGCGGATCGGGCAGCGTCGGGTTGCACTTGAAGAAGCCCTTGAGCAGATCGATGACGATGACAGCGCTTCGTGCACTCACGTCGAGCACCTCCGCAATGACGATGCATTGCTGCAATCCTAGTCGCCGCCGAAGCATGCGGCAATTGCATTGGCCCTATTAATTCGATACGAAAAGCGAATACCGGCGCAAAAACGAGCACTGTCGCGCGCAGCCCATGACCTTCGACAGCCGCAAGATCGAATACTTCCTCGCCGTCATGGACCACCGCAACATCAGCAGCGCGGCCGAGGCGTTGCGCGTCTCGCAGCCGACCTTGAGCCGGCAGATCCACGCGCTCGAGCATCAGTTCAACACGCCGCTGTTCATCCGGCATGGCCGCGGCGTGTCGCCGACCGAGGCCGGCAACCGGTTGCGCGAGGGGCTGCGCGGGCTTGAACGCCAGCTGCGCACGCTCAGGGATTAGGTCGCGGCCGCCGCGCGCGAGCCGAGCGGCGAAGTCGCGCTCGGCATTCCGCCGTCACCGCGCATGCTGCTCGCGGTCTCGATCATCGGCGCTTTCTGCAAGGCCTATCCGCAGGTCGCGATCCGCATCAGCGAGGAGACGAGCGGCGACCTGCGCGATCTGGTCGTGCGGGGCGAGGTCGATCTCGGGATCATCAATCCCGACGAGCCGATCCAGGGACTTGCCGCCGATCGTCTTGCGAGCGAGCCGATGCTGTTGATCGGCCCGCGCAACGCCAAGCTCTCGCTCGATGTCCCGACGCCGATCGAGCGGCTCGCCGAGCTTCCGCTGATCCTCACCACCCGACCCAACAGCCTGCGCCGCGTGGTCGAGCAGGAGTTGAACCACCTCGGCCTCCGGCCGCGCCTGCGGGTCGAGGCCAACACGCTGCCGCTGATGACCGACCTGGTCGCGCAGGGGCTCGGCTACACCGTGCTGCCGTCATGCGGCGTGTTTGCGCTGGTGAAGGCCGGCCGCCTGTCGGCAAGCCCCATCGCCGGGCTGCGCATCACCTGGATGATTGCGCGCCCAACCAACCGCGGCCTGAGCGTCGCCGCGCGCTTGCTGCACGACATCATCTTTCAGGTCGTGCATGAGCTGGTCGAGACCGGCGCATGGCCGCTGGCGGAGTTTGGGCCGGATGGCAGTCAAGCGACGCAAAAGCGGACGAAGGTCGCGGCTTCGAACAAGCGGTCGAGAGCCGGCGTCCAGAACGCCGGTCGAACACTCCCGTAAGGGGTTCGCTCTAAAGCGTGATGACTTTCTTCGAATCGTCATCCCGCTTTAGCTTATTGGTGGAGCATGATCTTTCCGAAAACCGGTGTCCGCCCCGGATCAAGTCCGGGGCGGGCTTTTTCGGGATCATGCTCTATCGCACTCAAATTATTCGCTGTGTCCGGGAACGCATTGTCGATCTCGCAGTTGAGTCGCCGGACAGCGGCAAATCCCCCTCCCCCCGACGAGCCGCTGTCTCGAGAACCCCGGTCTCCCCCGAGCCGGGGTTCACTTTTTATGATGACCGAAGCAATTATTGATGCGTTGATCCAGCTCGAATTGAGCGCGCGTGCTTCACTCGTTATCGCGGTGACGATGCTTGACCGCCTGACGATGCGTATCAACATCACGGCGCGCCAACTGGACCATATCCGGCGACAGATCGCCGCGGAGGTATCGAATGAACTCCGTACGAGCGCGTCTTTCATCGCCGAGCCCGCGCAAAAGAAATCGATACACCGCGGCTAATCCGCCTGACTGGCGATCCTCGATGTACTTATCGGCAAACCGTTCCGTCCTCATGCTTCGTCAACGTTCCGACCCCTCTCGACGTTCCGACGTAGGGATAAAACACGCTCACGTCGCGTCCTATTTGCAGAGCGCAGCAACTTGGCGGACAGCCTCCTCTTGCTCTTTGTATCCATTCTTGTTGCCAACGATAACGATTTTGGTATCGGTCGGTCGGGTCGCCACGACCTTGCAGGGTGCAGTCGGGCCGCCCTCACGGACGACAAAGAACTCTGCCAAAGCTGGACCCGCGAAAGCCGTGGTTGCGATGATCGCAGCAAACAGTCTTATCATGGCGTTCCTCCCTGTTTGCCCCCGGCTCAAGAACGGTTTGCGGTACATTAGGTTTCACGGGAGCTTTGCCGATGCTGGCTAGCCGATCAGCCGATCTCCATGACGGTCCGGGTCAGGGGCGAAGCATGTGATTGCGTGCCGCGAGCATGTCGCTCGGCGCTGCCGGGAGAGCTCAGGAGACGCTGAAAATGTCTGGAAATTCCCTGCACGCAACGTGACCCCGACGAACGCAAACACCGCTCAAGTCATTGAAATTCTTGGTGCGGACGGTGGCAACGCCGTGCTGGCGATCGAGCGAAATCAGGCGGCGTGAACGTGCGGCTGCCCCGCGTCACCCTGGCCTACTGCGGGGGTGCAGGGTCTTTTGGGCCCGCGTCGCGCAGGCGACGACTGAGCCACCGATGGTAGATTTTCGTAATTCTCGGCTCGAGAAACCAGTAAACGAGCCAGCCGAGGGCGACAATCAGGAACGTCGGCAGCAGGTAAATTGCCAAGTCGATCATGGCGTTCTCCGCACCCGATCATATCAAGTCAGAGACCTGGTCGCCATGGCCGCCATCTCGCGAGGCCAGTGCGAATTCTGGGGAACCGTTGCAGCGGCGCAATAGCGCGCTCGATCAGATTGTGCGAGCATCGCTCAGCGTTGGGGGGTGGGACGCTCAACGCAATGCGCCGAATGCGGACGGCGACCGCTTCTCTGCGGCGCATTCGCTTGATCTTGGGGGTGGAGAGCCCTCGACGGAAAATCCTCCTTCCGTCGAGGGCTTTTTCTATGTCTCGCGCGGAGTTTCCGAGAGTTTGCGAGGCATTGAGAATGCGTGGGGAGGCCTGGACGCCAAGTTCAACGCCTTGCTGCGTACGCAGGGGCAGAGATACCAGCATGGATATCGAGTGAAAAAGGGACAATCGAGCAAACTGATCAAATTGATTGCAGGATTTGTGGAGCGCAATGACGATTTGCGTGCCTTGGGCGTTTGCGGATCGTGGGCCAGAGGAAATCCGACCCCGGATTCCGACCTTGATCTGGTCATCATCGCACGGAACCCAAGCGTCTATCGAAGACGCCAGCAATGGGTGCGTGAGCTGCCTTTCGATCGTTATGGGTTCAATTATGTCAATCACCACACCGCGACCTATGGCGTGGTGTGGTCCGCTCATGTCGAACTTGAGCCATACGCCGAATTGGAATTGAGCTTCGCCGCACCATCCTGGGCTTGCGTCGATCCGCTCGATCCAGGAACGCGCCACGTGGTCACGGACGGCTTCAAAGTCGTCGTTGATAAGGACCGCCTGCTGGCCCAACTTGTCGTTGCGTGCAGCCAGGAGGTCTTGGCTCGTTGAAGGCCGAGCTTAAGCCCACATTCGGGCGGCGATCTCGCGTTCTCCGCTTCCCATCGCCTGCAAGTAGATCGCGATCGTTTCCATGCGTGCGTGGCCCAGCCAGCGCTGAACCACGTTGAGCGGAACGCCTGAAGAGATGGCATGAATTCCGAATCGCGAGCACGCCAGTGCGAATTCTGGACAACCTTTCCAGCGGCAATAGCGCGCTGGATCATTAGCGTGAGAGCATCGCTCAGCGTTGGGGGTGGGACGCTCAACGCAATGCACCGAATGCGGACGGCGACCGCTTCTCTACGGCGATGCGGAGACGAGCACGCCGCTCACGTCACGGCGATGCACTGGATGACGCGACGCCAACGACTCTGTGGGTAATTGATTCGATCTGGCACACCGGTAATTCTTCGGCTGCCAAACCCAAAGCTAACAAGCGGCCATGCATTTGCGGTGATTCTCATTACATGCACGCATGTGCGACATAATAAGGTGTGGATGGATGTCTCTCCTATGAGAACACCGTTCGAGATAGCCGTCACACTTTTGGCGACAAGAAAGAACACGCGGCTTGGGCTGAGCAAGTTGGATATGGGAAGGCGGAGGAGTCTGCTGGCTCGTGAGATCCGATGTGAAAAATGCGGGTATGTATCCAAGCGTAGCGCATTCATCCGCTCCAGATCGTTCCGCACACAATACATGCGATGTAGGCGGAGTCGATGAGACCGACGCGGACGCGGCCGTTGCCTCGGCGTTAAGCCCTCGTGAACTCACTCCGAAAAACGTGACGATAGTCAACATACATATGAGTGCAGAGGTGACGCTGATCGACTTTTTTCGACATGGCATATTTCAACTCCCGTGTGTCCAAGCTGTGAGACGATTCGAGGATGTCGTGGATCGTATGACCGACCTTGCGTTCCATCAAAACACGCGCACCGCCGATGGCTCGATGTCCTTGCGCAGCATTGGGTGCAGACTGTCACGGGTGGTCACGTCAACCTCCACCCGAGCGCGTCCTCAAGCAGGAGCTTGATGCCGACGAGGTCCACCAGAGAAAATTTCTTTTTTGGATCGTAATCGATGAACAGGTCGAGGTCGCTGTCGGCCTTCGCCTCGTCGCGCAGGGCGGAGCCGAACAGGTAAAGCGAGGTTGCGCCGCGCGCCTTCACAGCATCCGCGCAGCCCTTGAGCTTGTCTAAGGCTTCGTTCTTGTTCATGACCCGCGGCCACTCGATCAAACGCTCAAACGAGCAATGGTGCGGACGGTGGGACTTGAACCCACACGGGGTTTCCCCCAAGGGATTTTAAGTCCCTTGCGTCTACCGTTTCGCCACGTCCGCGCGCTGGCGTTTTATCACCGCTGACGAGCGCGGCGGAAGCAGATGAACTGGCCTATTCGAGGCGCATTCCGAGAACCGGCATCCACCCCGGATCAAGTCCCATAGGCGTCAACATATCGAATGTCATCCCGGCCAAGCGAGCGGAGCGAGCGCGAGCCGGGACCCAGGCACCCCTGTCTCTGAAACGTTGCGCGAAGGCAGCTCCGACTGCGAAGCGCGTCATTCTTCATTATGCCGTTCGAATCGGCTCGATCTTCCATGCTCGCCGCGAAGCGCTTCTTAGCGACAATTCCGCAGCACAGGGAGTCCTGGATCCCGGCTCGCGCGGCCTTCGGCCGCTTGGCCGGGATGACACCGCTAGGTTGGCGCCCGTGGGATCAAGTCCAGTGAGGCTCTCGCGGGATCATGCGCTGTCGTGCTCGGCGTGGCCCCAGGCCTCGTGCCAGTCCTTGCCGCTGACGTCGGTGACGCGGCCGTCGGCCTCGAAGAATTTGTTCGGGATCTGGAAGATCGCGATCATCAGGCCGCCCTCGGGGCACCAAGCCACGTGCCGGCTGCCGGCCGGACGCCAGACGAACTCGCCCGGCCCGACCGCGAGGCCGGCATCGGGGCCTTCCTTGTCTACGAGCTTGCCCTCGAGCATGTAGGTCTGCTCGATCTTGACGTGCTCGTGGTCGGGCAGCACAGCGCCCGGCGCCAGCCGCATCAACGCGGTGACGAGGCCGGTGTCCTTGTCGAACAACAGGGTCTTGGTCTCGCAGCCGGGAAACCGCGTCTTCTGCCAGGGCATATCGACGTGGCGCACGACATGCCCATGCAGGTCGGCAGGCGTCTTGGCTTTCGGCGTGACGGCGTCCATGGCGTTGGTCCTCGATGGGTGGCGGCCTAGAGAGCGTCCCGCCGCCGTATCTCAATCCCCGTTGGCCGCAAGCAACGCGGCAACATTGGACTGGTGGCGGGTAAGCATTGCCGTCACGGTGTCGGCATTCACATAAGGTGCGTACGAATAGTAGTATACGAGCTTGCCTTTGACGATGGTGGCGGTGCCGACCGTCACCTGGGTCTTGTCGGTCCCCGCTTCGGTCCGCAACTTCTGCAATAGCGCGAAATAGCACCCGCTCGCATCCTCGGCCAACACGCCGAGAAACCGCATCTCATTCACCTTCACGTCCTTGAACGCTGTTTCCATGCGGGTTTTGACATCCGTGGTCACGCCGGCGAAGAGTTTCTCGCCCTCTGTGCGCAGGGGGGCACAGATTTGCTTGATCCCTTCGGCGCGGGGAATAGTGGCGTCCCTCGCGCTGATCAGGGTTTGCACCTGCACATAATCGTCGAGCAACGGCCGGGTACCGGCGCGCCAGCCGTTGAGCTGGCCGCAATCAGCGGAGATCGCAAGGAGCTCGTTCTGTCCGGCGAGCGCGCGGCGCAACCCATCGATCATGCGGGCATCGGACGGCTGCGCCTGCTCGAGTTCGCAGTACCCGGACGGCACCGGCAGGACAATGGTCACCGCGCCAATGCGCACGTCCTTAGCGCCGGCAGCGCAAGCCATCGAGAGCACGGCAACAAAGGGCAGAGTTATACGGGCTCTCATCGCTATTCTCCGTGGGTTGGTCATCAGCACCACGGCAGCCAGATTGCATGCGCATTTGCGCGAATGCAATCGGTGCGTGCGAACCCATCGCGGAAAAAACGCCGCGACCAATACTTCATCGGTCAAGTCATTGTGCTTTGGAAGCGTCGACCGCGTTCAGGCGCCGCCTTCGCGGATCGGCGGCTGGAAGGCGAGCCCGGTGTCCCAGGGGAAGTAGATCCAGGTGTCCTGCGACACCTCGGTGATGAAGGTGTCGACCATCGGCCGGCCCATGGGCTTGGCGTAGACGGTGGCGAAATGCGCGGCCGGTAGCAGGTCGCGCACCACCTTGGCGGTCCTGCCGGTGTCGACCAGGTCGTCGACGATGAGCACGCCCTTCCCGCCTCCGCCGCCCATCTGCACGATCGAGTCCGCGACGCCCTTGAGCACGCGCAGGTCGCCCTGCTTGACGTAGTCGTGGTAGCTCGCGACGCACACGGTCTCGATCAGGCGCAGATCGAGCTCGCGCGCGACGATGGCCGCCGGCACCAGGCCGCCGCGCGTCACGCACACGATCGCCGAGAACGGGCCGGCACCCGCCAGCCGCCAGGCCAGCGCGCGCGCGTCGCGGTGGAACTGATCCCACGACACGGGAAAGGCCTTCTGGACCTGCGGTTGCGGCGATGCGCTCGGCTGCGGTGTTGCCATTCAGAATCCTCCCGGTCGGCGCCTCCGCTTAGCGTATAGAGCATGATCCCGAAAGGCCTACCCCGGACTCGATCCGATAGGAGCCAACCTAACGGTTGTCATCCCGGGCGACCGAGCGCCAGCGAGGGAGACCCGGGACCCATGTAGCCCAGCGCCTGCGATCAATCACGAACGCAGGGATAAATGGGTCTCGGCTCGCGCGGCCTTCGGCCGCTTGGCCGGGATGACAACTCGCTCTAACGAATGTCGAGGACGAAGTCGAAGCGCGCCGTCATGCCATCGCCGGCATCGGCCACCTGCATCACCAACTCGGGACGGAACAGCCCGTCGCGCCGGTTGGTCATCTCGCTCGGGAAATAGAGCTGCGTGGTGAGCACCGGCCGGTTCGGCGCCTGCACGCGCACGTGATAGTGCCGGGTGCGGCCCGGATAGAGCGCCGGCCTGATGGTGCGGAAGCGGTAGCGCCCCTCGGCGTCGGCGAACACGTGGCCGCGATAGCGGAAGCCCTTCTCGTCGTAGTCGCCCTTGTCGTCGGCGTGCCAGAGGTCGACCAGCGCGCCGCCGACCGGCCGACATGACCGGGTGAGCACGCGTCCGGACAACTCCACCGGACGCCCGCCGGCGCCTTGTTCGATCAGATCGACTCGCTGCGGCGAGCGCGGCTTGAAGAACGGTCCCGCCGTCTGCGCGATGGTCGGCGCGCCTTTTTCCTGGCAGGCCGGCGTGGGCGGCTGGTCCTGGGCGAAGGCGGTGTCGGCGAGGCCGACGGCGACCACGCCGGCGAGGACCTCGCGGCGGCTAAGCGGATCATGGGACATTGTCGTCTCCTGGTATTTCCAATCGCCCCCGCAACTCCCCTTTATCTCGCCAAGTCATCCGGCACCTGGAATCACAATTCGCTGATCCGTTTCATAAATTTAGTACTCGACATGGTGGGCCTGGTATGATAATATAAGTATTGAGCGCGTTGAGTTGATTCGGCGCGCAAGAGCTTGAGTGTTTCGCGTCCGCGTCGGCCGCAGGGTCCGCGAACGCATGCTGTTTGACATCGTTAAGACGGCACCGAACGGTCCCGCGCGGCTCGGTTGCAGGCGCACGCTCTGCGGCCTCTGCGTGTTCGGTCCCGATGATTCTGTTCCAAAAGCATCAATAGCCCCGATAGGTCCCCTTGTTCCAAAAATGGAGTGGCGCTAAAGCGTCGCCCGCACCTTCTTGAGCATATCCTCGACGGCCGCCTTGGCCGTGGCGAGCTTCTGCGGATCGCGCGAGCGCAGCACCACGTTGGTGTTCGGCCCGCGCTTCTCGTCGAAAAACGGATAGCTGCCGATCGTCACCTCGGCGTGGGCCTTGGCCACGAGGCCGAGCTCGGTGCCGATGTCGCCTTCGCGCGCGTCGGCGCGCACGGTCTCCGACAGCATCTTGGCGCCGGTCTTGAGCTTGGGCGCCACCGCGTCGAGCATGGCCTGCATGACCGCGGGCACGCCGGCCATGACGATCACGTTGCCGATCCAGAACCCGGGCGCCGCCGAGATCTTGTTGAGCACCAGCTCGGCGCCGGCCGGAATGCGCGTCATGCGCATGCGCGCCGCGTTCATCTCGGTGCCCATCGCGGTGAAGCGCTCCTGCATGATCGCCACCGCGCGCGGATCGAAGTCGATCGACACCCCGAACGCTTTGGCCACGCAATCGGCGGTGATGTCGTCGTGGGTCGGCCCGATCCCGCCGGTGGTGAAAACGTAGGTGTAGCGCTGCCGCAGCGCATCGAGCGCGCCGACGATTTCCGCCTCCTCGTCGGGCACCACCCGCACTTCCTTGAGGTCGATGCCGATATTGGTCAGGTATTCGGCGATATAGCCGATGTTCTTGTCCTTGGTGCGGCCCGACAGGATCTCGTCGCCGATCACGAGGAGGCCGGCAGTCACCGGCAGGGCGCGCTCATTCATTGGTGGTTCTCCCGAGCCTTGGGTCTAGCGCGACCTGGGCGCGCGCTCAAGATTGCCGCGCGACTAGCCAGACCCGCCCAAATTCTGAGCAATCGCCATGGGTTATCGGGGCCGAGGGGCGGAACGCGCCCGGGAGATTGGTTGGCGCGCCACTTGCAGCTAAGCTGTCGAGCAACGCGCGGCTCTTCGTACTGGGTCGCGGCTGCGCGGGGGGCCGATGATCGCCTTCGACGAGATGAAGGGGACGGACGGGCAGGTGCGGCCGGCCTATGCCGAGCTGTCCCGCTGGCTCGGCGCGGTCCGGCCCGACGTGCTCGACTTTCGCCGGCGCGAGGCCGAGCTCCTGTTCCGCCGCATCGGCATCACCTTCTCGGTCTACGGGGAAGCCGACGCGCAGGAGCGGCTGATCCCGTTCGACGTCATCCCCCGCATCCTGTCGGGGACCGAATGGGAACGCGTGCGCGAAGGCCTCGAGCAGCGCGTCAAGGCGCTCAACCTCTACATCAAGGACGTGTACGGCCCGCGCGACATCCTGCGGGCGGGGGTCGTGCCGGAGGACCTGGTGTTCCAGAATCCGGTGTTCCGTCCGGAGATGAACGGCCAGAAGGTGCCGCACGACATCTACGTGCATCTTGCCGGCATCGACATCGTGCGGGTCGACGCCGATGCGTTCTACGTGCTCGAGGACAACGCGCGCACGCCCTCCGGCGTGTCCTACATGCTGGAGAACCGCGAGATCATGCTGCGGCTGTTTCCGGAGCTGTTCTCGCGCCACCGTGTGGCGCCGGTCGAGAACTATCCGGATGAATTGCTGGCCACGTTGAGGTCGGTCGCGCCGCACACCGCGGCGGCCGAACCGACCGTGGTGCTGCTCACCCCCGGCCTCTACAACTCGGCCTATTTCGAGCATTCATTCCTCGCCGACAAGCTCGGCGTCGAGCTGGTCGAGGGCCGCGACCTCTTCGTGCGGGACGAGGTCGTGTACATGCGCACGACCGAGGGCCCGAAGCGGGTCGACGTCATCTACCGCCGCATCGATGACGACTTTCTCGATCCCCTCGCCTTCCGTCCGGATTCCGCGCTCGGCCTGCCCGGGCTGATGTCGGCCTATCAGGCCGGCAACGTGACGCTCGCCAATGCGGTCGGCACCGGCATCGCCGACGACAAGGCGGTCTACAGCTACATGCCGGAGATTCTGAAGTTCTACCTGGGCGAGGAGCCGATCCTCAAAAACGTGCCGACCTGGCGCTGCCGCGAAACCGAGCACCTCTCCTATGTGCTCGACAACCTCGAGCAGCTCGTGGTCAAGGAGGTCCATGGCTCGGGCGGCTACGGCATGCTGATCGGGCCGAAGGCTGACAAACATACGCTCGCGGCGTTCCGCGCGAAGCTCAAGTCGGCCCCGAAGAACTTCATCGCGCAGCCGACGCTTGCGCTCTCGACCTGCCCGACCTGCGTCGAGGCCGGCGTGGCGCCGCGTCACGTCGACCTGCGGCCGTTCGTGCTCACGGGGCGCGACCGCATCCGCATCGTGCCGGGCGGACTGACCCGCGTTGCGCTCAAGGAGGGCTCGCTGGTGGTCAATTCGAGTCAGGGCGGTGGCACCAAAGACACCTGGGTGCTGGACCGATGAGTGCGTAGCCATGCTGTCGCGCACCGCCGACAACCTCTACTGGCTCGCTCGCTACGTCGAACGGGCGGAGTACCTCGCGCGCATCCTCGAGGCGACGCAGCGCTCGACCGCGCTGCCGCTCGCCTACATCGGCTCGACCAACGAATGGGAGTCCGCTGTCGCGACCGCCGGCTGCGCCGGCGCCTTCTATGCTTCCTATCCGGAGGCGAACGAGGAGAACGTCACCGACTTCCTCGCGTTCTCCTCCGCCAATTCGTCCTCGATCCGCAATTGTTTCGAGGTCGCGCGCACCAATGCGCGCGCGGTGCGCACCGCGCTGACCGTGGAAATGTGGGACGCCATCAACGGCACGTGGCTGGAGCTGCGCCGCTTCGGCAACGGCATCGCGTCGCGCGAGGAGTTCATGCGCTTTCTGCGCTGGGTGCAGGAGTCCTCGCTGCGCTACGACGGCTCCGCGTACCGCACCATGCTGCGCAACGACGCCTATTGGTTCTCGCGGCTCGGCGTCTATCTCGAGCGCGCCGACAACACCGCGCGCATCCTCGATGTGAAGTACCACGTGCTGCTGCCGTCACACGAGACCGTCGGCGGGCCGCTCGACTACTTCCAGTGGGCGGCGATCCTGCGGTCGGTGTCGGCGCTCACCGCCTATCACTGGGTCTATCGTGAGAGCCTGAAACCTTGGCTGATCGCCGACCTGCTCATCCTCAACGACCAGCTGCCGCGTTCGCTCGCGAGCTGCTACGAGAACCTGGTGCGCTACCTCGACGAGATCGCCCGCGCCTACGGCCGGCAGGGGCCGGCGCAGCGCCAGGCTCGGGCGATCCGCACGCGGCTTGAGAACAGCCGCATGGACGAGATTTTCCAGCGCGGCCTGCACGAGTTCATCGGCGAGTTCATTGCCGATAACAACCGGCTCGGCAGCGCCATCACCGAGCAATATCTGACGTAACGAAGGGGCAAAGACACAAGACAGGGGACTGAAAGAACGTCATTATCCGTCGTCAGTCCGCTGTCTTTCGCCTTCGAGCCCATGCGCCTGCGCATCTCCCACCACACGACATACCGCTACGCGCAGCGCGCGACCGGCGTGATCCAGTCGCTGCGGCTCACGCCACGCAACCACGTCGGCCAGTATGTCGTGCGCTGGCGCATCGACGTGTCGGCGGACTGCCGGCTCACGGAGCACGAGGATGCGTTCGGCAACATCGCCCACGTGTTCAGCGCCGAGGGCCCGCTTACCGAGCTCAGCGTGCTGGTCGACGGCGAGGTTGAGACCCAGGACACCGACGGCGTGGTGCGGGGCGCGATCGAGCGTTTCCCCCCGAGCCTGTTCCTGCGCGAAACGAGCCTGACGCAACTCGACACCGCGATCGCGGACTTCGCCCAGACGGTGCAGCGCTCGGCGGGCGATGATCCGCTCAAGATGCTGCACGCGCTGCTCGCGGAGCTGCATCGCGAGGTCACCTACGACACCGATCCGACCCATACGGCCACCACGGCCGCCGAGGCCTTCGCGCTCAAGCGCGGGGTGTGCCAGGACGTCACCCATATCTTCATCGCGGCGGCGCGCAGCCTGGGCATCCCGGCGCGCTATGTCGGCGGCCACTTTCGCCGGGACGACGGCATCGTCGCGCAAGAGGCCGGCCACGCCTGGGCCGAGGCCCACGTCCCTGATCTCGGATGGGTTGCGTTCGATCCGGCAAATGCCATGTGCGCGACCGATGCGCACGTTCGGGTCGCCGTCGGCCTCGACTATCTCGGTGCCGCGCCGGTGCGCGGCAGCCGCCGCGGCGGCGGCGGCGAAACCCTCGCGGTGGCGGTGCATGTCGATCAATCGTCGCGGCAGGTGCAGAACTGAGCATCGGCCGCTATAACGTCGGCGAAAGCTGACGAACGACTGGGGCGGCCATGACCTATTGCTGCGGAATTCTGGTGCGCGAGGGTCTCGTGATGATCGCGGACACGCGCACCAATGCTGGCCTCGACAACATCTCGACCTTCCGCAAGCTGCGCGTGTTCAAGAACCCCGGCGAGCGCGTGATGGCGCTCGCCTCCTCCGGCAACCTCTCGCTCAGCCAATCGGTGGCGAGCATCCTCAGCGAGGGCATCGACAATCCGCAGACCGGCGAGACCGAAACCCTGATGAATGCGCCGACCATGTTCCAGGCCGCGCAACGGGTTGGCCGCACCATCCGCGAGATTCACAAAACCGAGGGCGTGGCGCTCGAATCCGCCGACGTCAAATTCGACGTGGCCTTCCTGTTCGGCGGTCAGATCAAGGGCGACCGCATGCGGCTGTTCATGATCTACTCCGCCGGCAACTTCATCGAGTGCACGACCGATACGCCCTATCTGCAGATCG
>Ga0081539_10003320_pt1 | contig 20075 bp, 20 predicted proteins | sample TabmetS4T2R2_FD_71023 | JGI IMG/M metagenome (GOLD analysis project Ga0081539, IMG submission 71023) | Tabebuia heterophylla rhizosphere microbial communities from the University of Puerto Rico - S4T2R2 | ecosystem: Host-associated > Plants > Roots > Rhizosphere ...
AGGATCGCCTGCTGGCGCGTGTACTTGCGGATCCCGGCCGCGCCGTGGCGGACGCCGAGGCCCGACTCCTTCCAGCCCCCCATCGGCAGCTCGTAGGCGAAGTAGTTGACGTTGGCGTCGTTCACGCACGCGTAGCCGCTGTCCAGGCGGCGGGCGATCTGCTCGCCGCGGGCGGCGTCCTTCGTCCACACGGACGAGCCGAGCCCGTACGGCGAGTCGTTCGCGAGCCGGATCGCCTCGTCGGCGTCGGCGACCTTCATGATCGGGATCGTCGGCCCGAAGGTCTCCTCGGTCATCGCCGTCATCGTGTGATCGACGTCGGCGAGGACCGTCGGCTCGAAGAAGCGGCCGCCGCCCTCGCGGACGTGGCCGCCCGCGGTGATGCGGGCGCCCGCCCGGCGCGCCTGCTCGACGTGCTCGCGGATGACGTCGAGCTGCGGGCCGAACGTGACCGCGCCGACCTCGACGCTGGCCGGGCCGGTCGGCGGCCCGTGGCGCAGCGCCTTCACGCGCTCGGTCACGGCGTCGACGAACTGGTCGTAGATCGGCGCCTCGACGTAGACGCGCTCCACGGACACGCAGGTCTGGCCGCCGTTCTGCATGGAGTAGTAGGTGGCGGCGTTCGCCGCGCGCTCGACGTCGGCGTCGGCGAGCACGATCATCGGGTCCTTGCCGCCGAGCTCGAGCCCGACGGGCGTGAGCGTCTCGGCGGCGCGCGCCATGACCTTCTTGCCGGTCGCCGTCGAGCCGGTGAACATCACGAAGTCCGCGCCGTCGATCAGCGTCGTGGCCTGCTCAGCGCCGCCGATGATGACGTGGATCACGTCCGCGGGCAGCCCGCACTGCCGGATCCCCTCGGCCAGCAGCAGCGACGTGAGCGGCGTGACCTGGGACGGCTTGAGCACCACGGCGTTGCCGGCCGCGAGCGCCGGGACCGCGTCGCCGAAGTTGTTCGTGAGCGGGTAGTTCCACGGCCCGATGACGCCCACGACGCCGACCGGCCGGTAGCGGACCACGAGCTTGCGGCCGAGCACGAACGGGTTCGAGGTCCGGACCCTCTCGTCGGCCAGGTACTTGGGCGCGTGCTTGGCCCAGAATCCGAGCGCGCCGGCGCCGTAGGCGAGCTCGACGACGCTGGCGTCCTCGTAGGTCTTGCCGCTCTCGTCGACGATCGTCTGGACCACGCGGTCGGCGTTGTCGACCATCCACTTCTGCATGCGCCGCAGCACGCGGGCGCGGCCCTCGAAGCCGAGCGCCTCCCACGCGGGCTGCGCGGTCCGGGCACGGTCGACCATGGCCCGCACCTCGTCCTGCGAGGTGACTGGCAGCGTGCGGATGACCTGCCCCGTCGCGGGGTTGTCGACCTGGATCGTCGCTGTCGCGGAAGGCTTCTCGATCGTCGCCATGCCGCAGACGCTAGCGGGTCGCTAGGTGGCGGCGAGCCGCTCGATCCGCGCCTCGCTGAGCGGCCGGTCGCGGCCGTCGCGCGGGAGCTCGGAGATCGAGTCGACGACGTCCATGCCGTCGGTGACCTCGCCGAAGACCGTGTGCTTGCCGTCGAGCCACTCCGCCGACCGCACGGTGACGATGAAGAACTGCGACCCGTTCGTGTTGGGCCCGGCGTTGGCCATCGCCAGCGCGCCGCGCACGACCTTGTGCTCGTTGATCTCGTCCTTGAACGTGTAGCCCGGGCCGCCCGTGCCGGTGCCCTGCGGGCAGCCGCCCTGGATCATGAAGTCCGGGATGACCCGGTGGAAGATCAGCCCGTCGTAGAACCCGTCCTCGGCGAGCCGGCGGAAGTTCGCGACGGTCTCCGGCGCGTCCTCGTCGAAGAGCTCGAGGGCGATGTCCCCGTGATTGGTGGTCATCGTCATCTGCGACATGGCTTTGACCCTAGCGCGCGGGTTCGACCCGGAGCGTGTGGCCCCGGACCGCGGTGCCGTCGACGGCGCCGGCCACGCGGGCGGCCTCGGCGGCCGGGACCTCGAGCAGCGCGAAGCGCTCGAGCACGCGCACGTTGCGCACCGCCTCGCCGTCCAGCCCGGCCTGCGACGTGACCGCGTGGATGAGGTCGGCCTCGGCCAGCCCGGCGGCGCGGCCGCCCGACGTGATCAGCTTCGCGAAGTCGCCGTCGCCGTTGGCGTCGTGCGGCTTGCGGTGCCGGCGCGGCGGCTCGATCGTCGGCACCGGGGCGACGTGCGCGCCCTCGGCCCACGGCGCGACCGACGTGCCCGCATGGCGCTCGATCGCTTCCAGGTCGCGCCGCTGGCGTGGCTCGATGAACGTGATCGCCCGGCCCGAGCGCCCGACCCGGCCCGTACGCCCGATCCGGTGCACGTAGACGTCCGGCGACGTCGGCACGTCGAAGTTCACGACGTGGGTGACGGAGGAGATGTCCAGGCCGCGCGCGGCGACGTCGGTGGCCACGAGGATCGGCAGGCGGCCGCTCTTGAACGAGATCATCACGCCGTCGCGGGCGCCCTGGGACATGTCGCCGTGCAGCGCCTTGACGTTCAGGCCCTTGTCGCGCAGCGTGCGGTAGAGCTGCTCCGTGCGGATCTTCGTGCGCGCGAAGACGATCGCCTGCTGCGGGCGCTCGGCCTCGATCACGCGCACCAGCGAGGCGACCTTGTCCTGCGGCTTGGTCTCCAGGAAGAACTGCTCGACGGTGTCGATCGTCAGCGTCGCCGCCTTGACCTTGACCGTCACCGGGTCGTAGAGGTGGCGCTCGGCGAGCGCGCGGATCGGGCCCGGCATCGTGGCGCTGAACAGCGCCGTCTGGCGGCCGTTCGGCGTGTAGGAGAGGATCTTCTCGACGTCCTCCAGGAAGCCGAGGTCGAGCATCTCGTCCGCCTCGTCGAGCACGACGTTGCGGCACGAGTGCAGCATCAGCGAGTGGCGGGAGATCAGGTCGAGCACGCGGCCCACGGTGCCCACGACGATCGGCGCGCCGGCCTTCAGGTAGGCCTGCTGGTCGCGGATCGGCGCGCCGCCGAACACCGCCACGGGGTCGATCCCCTTGCGCGCCCCGTAGGTCCGCAGCGCCTGCGTGACCTGGATGCACAGCTCGCGCGTCGGCGTGAGGACGAGCGCCTGGATCTCCGGGTCCTCCGGGTCGATCGACTGGATCATCGGCAGCCCGAACGCCGCGGTCTTGCCGGTGCCGGTCTGCGCCTGGCCGATCACGTCCCGCCCTTCGAGCAGGACCGGGATCGCCTGCTCCTGGATCGGGCTGGGCGATTCGTAGCCAACGTCCCTGAGCGCGGCGAGGATGTCCTCGGACAGCCCGAGGTCGGCGAACGTCGTCATTGCGGCGAAGGACTTTAGGACGCCGGGTCGAGGACGAGCTTCCCCGTCGTCCGCCGAGCCCGCAGGCTACCCTGCCCGCCCGATGACGCTCACCGTCGTGGGATCGATCGCCTTCGACGCGGTGGAGACGCCGACCGGCAAGCGCGACCGGCTGCTCGGCGGCGCCGCCGTGCACTTCTCGCTCGCCTCGTCCTTCCTGGCCGAGACGCGCGTCGTCGGCCCTGTCGGTGACGACTTCGGCGAGAGCGAGTACGCGGTCCTGCGCGACCGCGGGGTCATCACCGACGACATCGAGCACGTCCCCGGCGGCAAGACGTTCTTCTGGGCCGGCCGCTACGAGCGCGACCCGAACGTCCGCCACACGCTCCAGACCGACCTCAACGTCTTCGAGCACTTCGAGCCCAAGCTCTCGGAGGCCTCGCGCGCCGCCGAGACGCTGTTCCTGGCCAACATCCACCCGGACCTCCAGCGCGCGGTCCACGAGCAGTGCCGCCGGCCCCGCTTCGTGGCGATGGACACCATGAACATGTGGATCGAGGTGACGCGCCCGTCGCTCGAGCGCACGATCGCGGGCGTCGACTGCCTGATCGTCAACGACGAGGAGGTCAAGCAGCTCACCGACGAGCCGAACCTCGTGCGCGCCGCCCGGGCGGTGCACGAGATGGGCCCGCGCGTCGTGATCGCCAAGCAGGGCGAGCACGGGGCCGGGATGTACACGCCCGACGGCTTCTTCGCGCTGCCCGCCTACCCGACCCCCGACGTCGTCGACCCCACCGGCGCCGGCGACACGTTCGCCGGCGGGTTCATGGGCTACGTGGCCGCGCACGCGGGCGAGGAGATCGGCGACGAGCTGCTGCGGCGCGCGATGGCGTACGGCACCGCGCTCGCGTCGTTCAACGTCGAGGCGTTCGGCACCGAGCGCATCCAGACGCTGACCGGCGACGAGGTGGCCGAGCGCGTCGGCGAGCTCCAGCGCGTCACACGCTTCGACGCGGCGCCGGTGCCGCTGCGGGCTTAAGCAACACCCTAGAAAGCCTGAGGAACCAGGTCTGCGGCGATGAGAACAGAGTCGAGCACCGATTCCGGGGTAGGATCCCGGTGTGGGCTGGACGATGCTGTACCTCTTCGTCGCGCTCAAGCTGCCGATCCTGGCGGCCTGCTGGCTGATCTGGTGGGCGGTGCACCAGGAGCCCGAGCACCCGGAGGACTCCGAGGGAGGCGGCGGCGGCCGCGGCCGGCCGCATCCCGCCCCCACCCTCCCGCACGCACCGCGGCGCGGCCCGCACCGCGAGCCCGCGCCGCCCCCGCCGCCGCGCGTGCGCTCGGTCGTCGCGCGTGAGCGCGAGCCGCTGCACTGACTGAGAGACTTCGGGCGGTGATCACGTCCGTCCTCTCCGACGGGACCATCCGCCGCCTCGTCGCCGAGGGCCGGATCGTCATCGACCCGTGGGACGAGCGCCTCGTGCAGCCCGCCTCGGTCGACCTGCGGCTGGGCGACTCGTTCCGCGTCTTCCACAACCACCGCGTGACCGCGATCGACCTGCGCGAGCCGCCGCGCAACCTCACCGAGGAGGTCGTGATCCCGGACGGCGAGCCGTTCGCCATCCATCCCGGCGAGTTCGCCCTGGGGCGCACGCTGGAGTCGGTGGAGATCCCCGACGACGTCGTCGCGCGCATCGAGGGCAAGTCGAGCCTCGGCCGGCTCGGCCTGATCGTGCACGCGACCGCCGGCTTCGTCGACCCGGGCTTCCGCGGCACGCTCACGCTCGAGATCACCAACCTCACGCGCGTGCCGATCAAGCTCTACGCCGGGCTCCCGATCGCCCAGCTCTCGTTCATGGCGCTCGACGCCCCGGCCGAGCACCCGTACGGGTCCGAGGCGCTGGGCTCGCACTACCAGGGCCAGGTGGCCGCCACCGAGTCGCGCTACATGCGGTAGCGTCCGCGCCCGTGCCGCTCGCGCTCGTCATCCTCGCCGCCGAGGAGCACACGTCCAAGACGCCGTACTACATCGCCGGCGTCGCGCTGGCGGCGTTCGCGGTGATCGTCTCGGCGATCGGCATCTCTCGACACGAGACGTTCCCGCCCAGCGCGGGCGCCGCCCGCGCGGTGATGGCCCTCGCGGTCATCCTCGTCATCGCCACGATGGCGAGCGCCGTGCTCACGGGCTGACGCGCCTTTTTAGGCCCATGCCCCACAATGGAGGTATGGGCACCGAGGAACAGACCACTCCGAGCGGTGACGGCGTAGCCACGGCGTCCGAGACGCTCACCATCACGGACAACCGCACGGGGCGCACCTACGAGGTGCCGATCGAGGACGGGACGATCCGCGCGCCCGCGCTGCGCGAGATCAAGGTCGACGACGACGACTTCGGCCTCATGACCTACGACCCGGCGTACATGAACACGGCGTCGTGTCGCTCGGCGATCACGTACATCGACGGCGACGCCGGGATCCTCGAGTACCGCGGCTACCCGATCGAGCAGCTGGCCGAGCAGTCGAGCTACCTCGAGGTCGCCTACCTGCTCGTGCACGGCGAGCTGCCCAGCCAGAAGCAGCTCGACGAGTGGACGCACGAGATCACGATCCACACGTTCGTGCACGAGAACGTCAAGAGCTTCATGCAGGGGTTCCGCTACGACGCGCATCCGATGGGGATGCTGCTGGCCTCGGTTGGCGCGCTGTCGACGTTCTATCCCGACGCGTCGCAGATCAAGGACGAGGAGATCCGCTACCTCCAGATCATCCGGCTCATCGCCAAGATGCCGACGCTCGCCGCCTTCGCGTTCCGGCACAACATGGGCCAGCCGTATGTCTATCCGGACAACGACCTGCGGTATCCCGGCAACTTCCTGAACATGCTGTTCAAGATGACCGAGCTCAAGTACCAGCCGGATCCGCGGCTGGAGCGGGCGCTCGACATCCTCTTCATCCTGCACGCCGACCACGAGCAGAACTGCTCGACCTCGGCGGTGCGCTCGGTCGGCTCCTCGCAGGTCGACCCCTACTCGGCCGTGGCCGCCGGCGTCGCGGCGCTCTACGGGCCGCTGCACGGCGGCGCCAACGAGGCCGTGCTGCGGATGCTCCGCCGCATCGAGACCAAGGACAACATCCCCGACTTCATGCAGGGCGTCAAGGACGGCAAGGAGCGCCTGATGGGCTTCGGCCACCGGGTCTACAAGAACTACGACCCACGCGCGAAGATCATCAAGAAGGCCACCGACGAGGTCTTCGAGGTCACCGGCACCAACCCGCTGCTGGACATCGCGCTCGAGCTCGAGAAGATCGCGCTCGAGGACGACTACTTCGTCAAGCGCAAGCTGTACCCGAACGTCGACTTCTACTCGGGCCTGATCTACGAGGCGCTCGGGATGCCGGTCGGCATGTTCCCGGTGCTGTTCGCGATCCCGCGCACGAGCGGCTGGATCGCCCAGTGGCTGGAGATGATCGACGACTCCGAGCAGAAGATCGCCCGGCCGCGCCAGATCTACACGGGCGACCGCGAGCGCGACTACGTGCCGATCGGCGAGCGATCTTGACGTAGGTTGTAAATTGAAACCGTGGCCTTCACGCTCGCCCGCGGCGCCACGGTTCTCATCCGGCCGATCGAGCCCGGTGACAAGGAGAAGCTGGCCACCGGGCTCCGGCAGCTGAGCGAGGAGAGCATCCGCAAGCGCTTCCTCGCCGCCAAGCCGCGCTTCACCGCGGCCGAGCTGCGCTACCTGACCGAGGTCGACGCCGTCAACCACATCGCGCTCGTGGCGGTGCTCGAGCGCGATCCCGAGCAGCTCGTGGCGGTCGCCCGCTGCGTGCGGATGCCCGACCGGCCCGACACGGCCGAGATGGCGATCGTGGTCGGCGACCCGTGGCAGACGCAGGGCCTCGGCCGTGAGCTGGCGACGCGGCTGGCCGACGCGGCGCTCGCCGTCGGGATCCGCCGCTTCGCCGCGACGATGCTCGGCGACAACGAGGCCGCGCGGCGGCTGATGCGCACGTTCAGTCGCCGTCTTCAGGAGGGCTGGGCCGGCGCCGGAGTCCGCGAGGTGCTCGTGGAGCTCGCGGCGTAGCTACTCTCCCGGCGGGTGCCAACGACAGCCAAGCTCGCCCCGGCGCCGGCGGGCGTCCGGACGCTCGACGCCCTTGGCGTCGCGGTCTGCCTCGCCGACGCGCGGGATCCCGACGCGCCGCTGATCTACGCCAACCCCGCGTTCGAGGACCTGACGGGCTGGCCTGCGGACGACGCGCTGGGGCTCGGCCTGGACGCGGTGCTCGGCGCCGGTGACGTTGCCCGGCCGGGCAGCGCCGTGCTCGGCGTGCGCCGGCGCGACGGCTCGACGACGCGCTGCGAGCTCACGATCACCGAGGTCGAGGGCGCGGGCTGCTGGGCCGTCGTGCTCGTGGACGCCACGCTGGTCGAGACGGTCCTGCGCGTCGAGCGCGACCGCGCGCAGTCCTACCTGGACGTCGCGAGCACGCTGCTGGCGATCCTCTACGCCGACGGCACCGTCGGGCTGCTCAACCGGCACGGCCGCGAGGTGCTCGGGGACCTCGTCGGCCGCCCCTGGCACGAGACCGTGATCCCGGCGGGCGACCGCGAGCGGGCGCGGCGCGCGTTCGAGCGGCTCGTCGGCGCCGGGGAGGCCGGCGTCGAGCGCTACGAGAGCGACGTGCTCACGCGCGCGGGAGAGAAGCGGCGCATCGCCTGGCAGGCGACCGCGCTCGCCGACGCCAAGGGCCGGATGCTCGCCGTGCTCTCCGGCCAGGACATCACGGACCGCGTGCGGGCCGAAGAGGAGCTGCGCAAGCTCGCGTTCTTCGACGCGCTGACCGGGCTCCCGAACCGCGCGCAGCTCGCTTCGCGCGTGCGCGCCGCGGTGAGCCGGGCGCGCCGCCGCCAGGGCGCGGTGGCGCTGCTGCTCGTCGACCTCGACAACTTCAAGCTCGTCAACGACTCGCTGGGCCGCAGCGGCGGCGACCGGCTGCTGCGCCGCGTGGCGGGACGGCTGCGCGGCGCCGAGGGCGAGCGCGGGCTGCTCGCGCGCCACGGCGGCGACGAGTTCGTGCTGCTGCTCGCCGACCTGCCGCGCGACGAGGCCGAGCGGATCGCCCGCGACACCGCCGCACAGCTCGCGCTGCGGCTCGCCAAGCCGTTCACGGTCGGTCGCGCCGAGTTCCACGTGGCCGCGAGCGTCGGCATCTCCGTGTTCCCCGACGACGCCGACGGCGCCGACGCGCTGCTCCAGCACGCCGACGCGGCGATGTACCAGAGCAAGGGCCGCGGCCGGGCGGCTTTCACGGTCTACGCGGGCGTCCCGCACGACCCGCTCGAGCGGCTGTCGCTGTCGCGCCGCCTGCGGCGGGCGATCGCCCGCGACGAGCTCGAGCTGCACTTCCAGCCGATCGTGTGGACGGCCAGCGGCCGGCTGCACTCGATGGAGGCGCTGCTGCGCTGGCAGGATCCCGAGCGCGGGCTCCTGCATCCGGACCGCTTCATCCCGGCGGCCGAGGAGATGGGCCTGCTCGACCCGATCGGCGCCTGGGTGATCGACGCGGTGGCCGCGCAGATCGTGAGCTGGCGCGACGAGGGCCTGGAGCCGCGCGTGTCGTTCAACGTCTCGCCACGGCAGCTCCTGCGGCCGGACTTCGCGGCCGAGCTCGGCGACCGGCTGGGCGCAGCCGGCGTGGACCCCGCGTGGCTGACGATGGAGCTGACCGAGTCGGCGACGCTGCGCGAGCCCGAGCGGATCGGCCCGCTGCTTCGCGACCTGCGCGACCTCGGCCTCCAGCTCGCGATCGACGACTTCGGGGCCGGCTACTCGTCGCTCTCGCGCCTGCGGCTGCTGCCGGTGCAGACGCTGAAGATCGACCGCTCGTTCCTGCGCGAGATCCCCGAGGACCCGGAGTCCGGCGCCATCGTCCGCGCGGTCATCGCGCTGTCGGACGCGCTGGGGATGACGACCGTCGCCGAGGGCGTCGAGCAGCCCGTCCAGCAGCACTTCCTCGCCGCCCAGGGCTGCCCGCTCTCGCAGGGCCGCCTGTTCGGCGACGCGCTCCCCGCGGCCGCGATGACCGAGCGGCTGCGCGGCGAGCGCGGCCTCTAAAGCAGCGGAGCGCGGGACCCGATGCAGAGGGGATGAGGCCGTACCGGTCGCTCCACGCGTTGCTCGTCGACGTGCCCCCCGCCCACGGGCGCATCATCACGCGTGCGATGGAGGAGGCCGGCTGGCGGCTGCGGACCGAGCACGCGGACGGCGCCGAGGCGCTCGTGGCCGCGCTGCGGCGGCGCGGCTGGGGCGCCGTGCTCTACGGCGGCGACGGGCCGCAGGCCGTGCCGGCGCGCAAGGCGCTCGAGCTCGTGCGCCTGGCCGACCCGCACCTGCCGTTCCTCGCAGTCTCGCCGTTCGTCCACGCCGGGGACCTCGCCGCGATGGTCCGCGGGCTCGACGGCGCGGCGGCCGTCGTCCCGGACCCGGCGCAGCTCCCGCGCGCGCTCGCCCGGGCGCTCGACGCCACGCGGCTGCGCCGGCGCGTCGGCGGCGCCCACCGCTTCCTGCTCGCCCAGCAGGCGATCACCGACCACGTGGCGGCCGGCCTCGAGCCGCGCGAGCTGGTCGAGCGCGTGCTGGCCACGCTGGGCGAGACGCTCGGCTTCAGCTGCGGCGCCGTGTGGACGCCGTCGCCGGACGGCGGGGAGCTGCGCTGCGCCGCGACCTGGCACCGGTCCAACGCGGCACCGGACGTCGTAGCGCTCGTCGAGGCCTCCAGCCGCGGCGTGCTCGCCGCCGGTCAGGGCCTGCCGGGCCGCGTGTGGGCGTTCCGGCGGCCGTCGTGGGTCACCGACGTCAAGGGCGGCAGCAACGAGCCGCGCGCGGCGATGGCGCGGCGCGCCGGCCTTATGACGGCCATGGCGTTCCCGATCGCGATCGCCGACCGTTGCGCGGGCGTCTTCGAGTTCTACTCGCACGGCGTCGCGCAGCCGAACCCGGAGATCTCGGCCATGTTCGCCACGGTGGGCGGCCAGCTCGCGCAGTACCTGGAGCGCCGCTCGCAGCCGGCCGCCCCGGGCGCGCGCCGCTGGTTGGACGCCGCCGAGGCGCCACTGCTGGCGCTCGACCGCGACGGCCGCGTCCTGCTGGCCAACGAGAACGCGTGCGCGCTCGTCGGCCGGTCCGAGGCCGAGCTGCTCGGGACGGACTGGGCCGAGCACGCGATCGACGGCGACCGGATGGTCACATGGGAGCGCAGCCCGCTGATCGAGGGCGGCCGCGAGGTCGGCACGTGGGCCACGGGCACCGTACGCGAGGCGCCGGCCGACGACTCGCTCGAGGCGCGCCTGCGGCGCGCGCTGCGCGGCGACGAGCTGCGCCTGCACTACCAGCCGATCTTCTCGCTGCGCTCGGGCGCGCTCGTCGCGCTGGAGGCGCTGCTGCGCTGGCAGGACCCCGATCACGGCCTCGTGTCACCGGCCGAGTTCATCCCGGTCGCCGAGCAGACCGGCCTGATCGACGCGCTCGGCGACTGGGTGCTCGCCGCCGTGTGCGCGCAGCAGCACACCTGGGCGGCGCGCGGCCTTGAGCCGCACATCTCCTTCAACGTCTCGCCGAGCCAGCTGCGCGCCGGCGACTTCCTGGCCCGCGTGAGCGACCAGCTCGGGGCGTCGGGCGCTGACGCGTCGCGGCTCACCGTCGAGCTGACCGAGTCCTCGACGCTGGAGGACCCGGCGCTGGCCGAGGAGGTCGTGCGCGGGCTCGACGCGCTGGGCCTGCGAATCGCGCTCGACGACTTCGGCACCGGGTACTCGTCGCTCTCCCGCCTGCGCGAGCTGCCGGTCTCCACGCTGAAGATCGACCGCTCGTTCCTGCGCGACGTGCCCGAGCGCCCCGAGGCCGCCGCCGTCGTGACCGCGATCCTCCAGCTCTCCCGCGCGCTCGGCCGCACGGCCGTGGCCGAGGGCGTCGAGACCGCGGCGCAGCGCGAGTTCCTCACGCGCTCGGGCTGCCCGCTGGCGCAGGGCTTCCTGCTCGGCATGCCCGCGGCGCCCGAGGTGATCGAGACTGTGATGGGACCGCCGGTCCGACGTATCTTGAGTACATGAAGCCCGCCGTCGTCCTGATCGCCCTCGCCCTCGCGGCCGCGGGCTGCGGCCAGGACGACGAGCAGCAGGCGCCGCCGCCCGCCAGCGGCGGGTCGCTCGCCCGGCTGACCGTCACGGTCGACCGCGACGGCAGCGGCGCGGACAAGGCGAAGACGATCGACGTGCGCTGCGACGCCGCCGGCGACTCGCGGGCGTGCCGGGCGCTCGCGCGGCTGACCGACAAGGCGTTCAAGCCGACGCCCGGCACGATCGCCTGCACCGAGCTCTACGGCGGCCCGGAGGTCGCGACGGTCAAGGGCACGCTGCGCGGCAAGCGTGTCGACGCGCGGTTCTCGCGCGTGAACGGGTGCGAGATCGCGCGCTGGGACATGGCGTCGAAGCTGCTCGAGGCCGCCGGTTGAGCCGCTGGCGGGTGACCGTCCGCAACGGCCCGGAGATCGAGCGCGTGGCGGCGGGGACGCTGGAGGAGGCGCTCGACGCGGTCGAGCTGCACGCGCGCGCGGCCGCGAACACCGAGCGCCGCGGGGCGATCGACACCCGCGTGCGGCGCTACGAGCCCGCCGACCGCGTCGCCGTGCGCGCCGAGCTGCGCGGGCCGGGCGTGAACGCCGGCGTCGACGTCCGCGGCGACGGCTCCGTCGGCGCCTGGACCGGGCGCGTGCGCCGCCGCGCGATCGAGCCCGAGGGCGACGAGACCCCGTACGAGGCGCTCCGCCGGGCCGTTCAGAGCACCAACGTCGACCCGTAGCGGCGCAGCCAGCGCGTGTGGTCGCGCCAGTCGGGCACGCGGCTCTCGAGCAGGCGCCAGAAGCGCGGCGAGTGGTCGAGCACCTCGAGGTGGCAGACCTCGTGCTCGACGACGTAGTCGAGCACCGCCTCGGGCGCGAGCAGCAGGCGCCAGTTGAACGACATCGCGCCGCCGGCCGAGCACGACGCCCAGCGCGTGCGCTGGCCGCGGATCGTCAGCCTCGTGTAGGCCGTGCCGGCGCGCGCGACCGCGGCGTCGAGCCGCGGCGCGACCTCCGCCCGCGCCGCACGGCGGTACCAGCGCTCGAGCGCCTCCTCCCCGTGCGCGGCGGGCACGAGCAGCTCGTCGCCGCGGCGGTGCACGCGGGTGCGCCCCCGCTGCTCGACCAGCCGCAGCTCGGCGCCGAGGTACGGCACCGTGCCCGGCGTGCGGGCGACCTCGGCCGCGGCCCGCGCCAGCGCGCGGCGCCTCCGCTCGATCCAGGGGGCCAGCTCGCGCACCGCCGCGTCGGCCTCGCGGGCGGACGCCCGGCGCGGGAGCGTCACCTGCACGGCGCCGTCGCTCTCCACGCTCACGCGCACCCTCCGGGCGCGCGGTGACCGTCGCAATGTGTATTCCGTCACCGCTGCCATGATGACCGCCATGGCGGACTGGAAGGTGCGACTCCCACCCGCCGTGCGCGAGCCGTACGAGGTCTTCATCAACGGCGTGCGCCAGCAGCCGGGCACGGACTTCGAGGTCCGCGGCCGCGAGCTGATCTTCGACCGGCCGCTCGTCAAGGAGGGGCGGCTCGGCTTCTGGCGGTGGTTCTGGGGCGCCTGGGGGATCGGCACCTACCGCAGGAACGACCAGGTCGACATCACCTGGGAGATCGACGGCCGGCCGCGCGTGGCCCACGCGCTCGACATCGAGCCGCCGGGCCCCGGCCCCGCGAGGGGCCGGGGCTGACGGTCACGCCTCAGACCGCGAGGTAGCAGATCCCGCCCGTGGCGGGATCGGCCCTCAGCTGCGAGGCTTCCCGCGCGAGGAAGGCCTGGTGGCGGGCCGACGACGGAGGCGCCTCGACGGCCACGCGGTTCGCGCGCGCCGACGCGGCGCCGGGCTCGAACTTCAGGACGTCCACGCCGCGCACGTGGTCGGCCGTGTAGACGTAGCCGTTGTGCAGGTACGAGGCCCAGACGAGGGTGTCGTCCGGGCGCCAGTACGCGAACTGCTGCGGGTTCGCCGGATCCGAGATGTCCAGGAACCGCGTGCCCTCGCCGTACCAGGCGTACGACACGACCGCGCCGTCGACGTCGAAGTAGTGCGCCGAGCAGAAGTCGGCCGCCGGGTCGAATGGGCCGGCCGGATCGCGCGACCCCTCCTTGCCGCCCGGATACCACGTGCCGACGGTCGTGAGCCGGAACGGTTTCGCCGCCGTCGACCGCCACGCCTCGCCGTTGAAGCTGTCCTTCAGCGAGCTGATGCTGAACATGCCCTGCTTCGAGCAGCCCTCGGCGGCCGGGCCGAAGTCCTCCTCCGTGGCGAGCAGGAGCTCGCCCTGGCGGTACCGCGGGTCGCCCTGCGGCGCGTTCCTGCCGACCGGGCGCCACGCGTTGTGCTCGAAGCCGCCGGTCGTGTCGTTGGTGATCGCCGCGGGCAGCCCGCCGCCGCCGTACGGGATCGGGTCGAGCGGGGTGGCCACGCGCGACTTGCCCTGGATCGGGTCGAAGTGGCGCCCGTCGGTCCAGTAGCCGCGCGTGCCGCCGTCGCCGGACACCCAGGCGATGCCCATGTCGTCGACCTGGACGTCGTGCGAGTACGCGGTGACGCCGTCGCGGCGGAACAGGTCCACCGGATCCATCGGATAGCCGCGCGGATGCCGCGGGTCGCGCAGGTCGGTGACGATGATCGGCCGGCCGAACGTCCAGTTCTGCGGCGCGCCCCGCTGCGTCGTCGTCGCCGCGGGCCCGCCGGTCCACAGCCAGCGGCAGTTGTTGATGCACGTGGTCGTGTGGCCGGTCGGCAGCTGCTTGAAGCTCAGCAGCCGGAGATCCGACGGGTTCCTGGCGTCGACGACGTAGACGCCCGCGATGTTCGTCGCCCCGTTCGGGTCCGGCGAGCCCGGGTCGCGGCTCGTGGACCCGAGGTAGGAGCGCGGGTCGCGCGAGATCAGCGCGAGATGGCGCTGCTGGTCCACGTCCATGTCCTCGTTCTGCCAGAACGTCGACAGCGGGCCCTTGGACTCGTCGAAGTTGACCGCCGGATCGCCGGGCAGGCGCAGATCCTCCGCCGTGATCGCGTCGAGCAGGCGCGGGTGCGCCGGGTCGCTCAGCGAGTACGACTTGAGCCCGAACCGGCCCGTGACCAGCATCACGTCCGATCCGTTGGCGTACTGCATGAAGTTGATCGCCGTGGCGTACTTCGCCTCCGGCAGGTTGTCCATCAGCTTGACGTTCTTGGACGCCGCTGATGCCGGCGCTGCGAACGCCAGCAGTGCGCCGGCGAGCAGCGCAACGCATGTGATGCCCCTTGACATCGCCCCTCCCATGGCTCGCAAGGACCCCAGTTAGTTGCGCATTCTACGCAGGTACGGCGTCGCGCCACGGTGTCATGCAGCGCAGCGCGCTGAGGATCGCGCGCGTCGCCGTGGAGCGGTTGAGCGTGTAGAAGTGGATGCCGGGCGCGCCGCTGGCCAGCAGCTCGGCGGACTGGAGCGTCGCGTAGGCGACCCCGAGGTCGGCGACCGCCTCGGGCTGGTCGGCGCGCAGGCCGAGCTCGCGCAGCAGGCCTTCGGGGATCGTGGCGCCGCACAGGCTCGTGAACCGCTTGATCTGCTCGAAGTTCGTGATCGGCATGATCCCCGGGATGATCGGGACGTCGATCCCGGCGTCGCGCGCGCGGGCGACGAAGTCCCAGTACAGCGCGTTGTCGAAGAACAGCTGCGTGATGAGGAAGCGCGCGCCGGCGTCGACCTTCTCCTTGCAGTAGCGCAGGTCGCTCTCCGCCGAGGCGGCGTGGATGTGCACCTCCGGGAAGCACGCCGCGCCGATCGCGAAGTCGTACTCGTCGCGGATCAGCTCGATCAGCTCGCGCGAGTACGAGAGGCCGCCCTCGGTGGCGCGCCACTCGGTCTCGCCGGGAGGCGGGTCGCCGCGCAGGGCGAGGACGTTGCGGATGCCCGCGTCGCGCATGAGGTCGAGCGTCTCGCGCAGCTGCGCGACGGTGGCGCCCACGCAGGTGAAGTGCGCCATCGCCTCGAGGCCGTGCTCGGCCTTGATCGAGGACACGATGTCGACGGTCTTGCGCTTCTGCGCCTCGTTGCCGCCCGCGCCGTAGGTGACCGACACGAACGTCGGCTCCAGGCGGGAGAGCTCGGCCAGGGCGCGGCCCAGGTTGCGCTCACCCTCGTTGGTCTTGGGCGGGAAGAACTCGAACGAGAACGACGGCTCGCCCCCGCCGGCCAGGCGCTCGTCGATGCGCATGCGGGCAGTCTAGGCGGCCGCGGACCAGCGTTCGGGGGTTCCCCCGTCCCGGGCGACCAGCCCGCGCCGCTCGAGATGGGTCAGCCAGCAGCGCGTCTTGGTCATCAGCCAGGCCGTCCTCGCCTCGTCGAACGCGTCGCCGTAGACGGCCTGCGCGACCTCGTAGGCGGTCCGCGGGCCGGCCTCCAGCGCGCGCTGCACGGCATCCAGCCGTTCGGCCACGAGCGCGCGGTTGGCCGCGATGTGCCCGGGCACGTCGGTGAACGGGCGGCCGTGGCCGGAGAGCGCGAGCCGCGCGTCGAGCGCCGCGACCTTGTCGAGCGAGGCCAGGAACTCGCCGACCGGGTCCGGCGTGTAGCCGTAGTCGAAGTACAGCGACACGCGGCCGAGGAGGTGGTCGCCGGAGATCAGCAGCCGCCGCTCGGGCTGGTAGAGGCAGACGTGCGAGGGCGCGTGGCCGGGCGTCTCGAGCACCTGCCACTCGCCGAGGTCGGTGGCCACGGTGGCGCCCTCGGTGAGCTCGCGGTCGACGTGCAGCGTGCCCGCCTGGCCGGTGCCCTGCGCGCGCCGCCGGGAGGCCCAGCGCCGCAGCGGCTCCTCGGGCACGCCGCTCTGGCGCGCGATCTCGAGGCGACGCGCCAGCGCCCCCTCGGGGTCCTCGAGCGACGCGGTGTGGTGCGCGTGGTTCGGGTGCATCCAGACCTCGCAGCCCGCCCGCTCGGCGATCGGCGGCGCCTGTCCGCAGTGGTCGACGTGCGCGTGCGTGCAGACGATCAGCCGCACGTGCTCGACTCGCAGCCGCGCCTGGTCGAGCGCGCGGTGCAGGTGCATCTCCGAGCCCGGCTCGTGCATGCCGGTGTCGACGAGCACGACCCCGTCGCCGGCCGCGAGCGCCCACGCGTTGCAGTGCGGGACGCCGGGCCACGGCAGCGGGAGGCGCAGCCGCCAGATGCCGGGCAGGACCTTCTCCCCCCGGCCGACCTCGCGCGTGCGGGTGGGTTTGCGCACGGCGCAGGACGGTAACGTGGCCCGACCATGGCTGCGGAACAGGTGGTCAAGGATTATTTCGACGCGCTCGCGCGCCGCGACGTGGAGGCGATGGCGGCGCTGTGGGCGCCCGACGGGCAGGAGCACATCGCCAGCCAGGTCGATGCGGTCGGGCCGAACGGCGTCCGCGAGTACTTCACCGAGCTGTTCGACGCGTTCCCGGACTTCGCGCTCACCGTCGAGACGACGGTCGCGCAGGACGACAAGGTCGCCGTGCACTGGCGGGCGCGAGCCACGATGACCGGCCCGTTCATGCACCTGGAGCCCACCGGCGCTCACGTCGAGCTCGAGGGGATCGACCTGCTGCGCGTCGCCGACGGCAGGATCGTGCGCAACGACGCCGTCACGGACGGGATGGGCGTCGCGCGCCAGATCGGCGTCGTGCCGCCGGCCGGCTCCACGCTCGAGAGCCGCCTGTTCGCCGCCTTCAACGCCCGCACCCGAGCCACGCGCCGGGCCGCGGCGAGGAGCGAGCTCGAACGGGTGGCCGACGGCGTCTGGCTGCTGCGCGGCGGCGTGCCGCGCTCGATGAACGTCTACTTCCTCGAGGACGAGGGCGGCGGCGTGACGCTGTTCGACGCCGGGATCAGCGTGATGACGCACGCGATCGCCACCGCCGCCGCGCCGCTGGGCGGCATCAACCGGATCGTGCTCGGCCACGCCGACGCCGATCACCGCGGCGCCGCGTCGGGGCTCGCCGCGCCCATCTACTGCCATCCCTCCGACCGCGCCGCCGCCGAAGCCGACGCGGCCCTCCGCGACTACCACCGCATCGACCGGCTCGGGATCCCGGCGCGCTGGGTGTACCCGCGCCTGCTCGAGTTCTGGGACGGCGGGGCCGTGGAGATCGCCGGCACCGTCGAGGAGGACGACGAGGTCAGCGGCTTCCGCGTCGTCCACCTCCCGGGCCACGCGCCGGGCCAGATCGGGCTGTTCCGCGAGCGCGACCGCGTCGCGCTGAGCACCGACTGCTTCTATGTGGTCGACCCCGAGACCGGGCGCAGGGTCCCGCCCGGGCCGCCGCACGAGGCGTTCAACGAGAGCACCGAGCAGGCGCGCGAATCGATCCGCAAGCTCGCCGCCCTCGACCCGTCGGCCGCGTGGCCGGGCCACGGCGGCGCGCTGCGGGGAGACGTCCGCGCGCAGCTCGAGCGCGCCGCCGACGCGTGATGGCGCGCCGCCGGCTGAAGGCGCCCACGACCGAGTACCGCTCGCCGGACGGCGATGTGCTGGTGCTGCGCGGCTCGATGACGCCCGGCACGCGCCAGGAGTACGCGGCTGCACGCGCCGGCTCGCCGCTCTCGCAGGAGGACGCCTGGCACCGCTCGGTCGAGTTCCTCTTCGAGCGCCTCGCGACCGGCTGGGCCGTCGCCGGCACCGACCCACTCACGAAGCAGAGGGACCTGCTCGCGCGCTTCCGCATGGCCTCGCAGGCCGAGCGCGCCTGGATCCGGGACGCGCTGCGCGAGCACCTGGCCGAGAACTTCCCGGACCTGGAGCCGCCGTGATCGACCCCGACGCCTTCGCTGCGCTGCTGTGCGACTACTGCCTGGATGTCTCCGCAGGCGACCAGGTGCTCGTGCGCGCGACGACGCTCGCCGCGCCGCTGCTGCTCGCGCTCCAGCGGGCGCTGCTCGAGCGCGAGGCATGGCCGCTGCTGCGCCCGTCGCTGCCCGAGCAGGAGGCGGGCTTCTGGGATGCGGCGCGCGACGCGCACCTGGACGGCTTCGCGCCCGCCGAGCTCGCCGAGGCGCGGGCGGCCGACGCGGTCGTGCGCATCGACGCTCCCGCCAACACGCGCGCGCTGGCCGCCGTGGACCCGGCGCGGATGACGCGCGCGGCGCGCGCCCGGCTGCCGCTGCGCGACGCGACGCTGGCGCTGCGCTGGTGCGGCACGCTGTGGCCGACGCCCGCGGGCGCCCAGCAGGCCGGGATGGCGACCGGCGACTTCGCCGCCTTCGTGCGGCGCGCGCTGTTCCTCGACCGCGACGATCCGATCGCGGCCTGGCGCGCGCTCAGCGAGATGCAGGCCGGCCTCGTCGAGCGGCTGAGCGCGGCGAGCGAGATCCGCATCGAGGCCGAGGGGACCGACCTCACGCTGTCGGTCGCCGACCGGACCTGGATCAACTCCGACGGCAAGCGCAACATGCCGTCGGGTGAGGTCTTCACCGGCCCGCTGGAGACGAGCGCGGAGGGGCGGATCCGCTTCGACGTGCCGTCGAGCCCGCGCGGGGTCGAGGTCGCCGGGATCGAGCTCGAGTTCCGCGAGGGCGTCGTCGTGGGCGCGCGTGCCGACCGCGGCGACGAGGTGCTCCAGGCCATGCTCGCCACCGACGCCGGCGCCCGGCGCCTCGGGGAGCTCGGCATCGGGACCAACACGGGCGTCGACCGGCCGGTCGGGTCGATCCTCGTGGACGAGAAGATGGGCGGCACCGTCCACCTCGCCCTCGGTCGGTCCTATCCCGAGACCGGCGGTACGAACGAGTCCGCCATCCACTGGGACATGATCTGCGACCTGCGCCGCGGCGGCCGCCTCACCGCGGACGGCGCGCCGGTCGTTCAGGACGGGCGCGTGAACACGCCGTCCGGATCGTAGGCCGCGGCGACCTCGCGCACGCGGCCGAGGTTCGTCCCGAAGTACGCGCGGTCCGGGTCGTCGAGCTCGGCGTCCGGGAAGTTGGGGTACACGCCGCCGGAGCCGTGCGGATGCGTGATCGCGTAGGAGCGGCGCAGCCACTCGCGCTCGCCGGTCTGCTTGAGCACGAAGCGCTCCCGGCGGTGCACGAACGCGGTGGCATCGGGCGCGACGCGGTTGTAGGCGCCGCCCCACGGGCTGAAGTCCAGCTCGCCGTGCTCGAACGCGCGGACGAGGGCCTCGATGGTCTCCGGCGGGAGCGCGGATCGGAAGAACTCGGACTTGTAGTCCTCGCCCGCCTCGCCGGGCCCGTGCTCGGCGAGCCAGGCCTTGGCCTCGCGGAACGGCAGCGTGACGACCGTCTCGCTCGCAGCGCCCGCCGGCAGCTCGGCGGGGCCGGCGCCGAAGAGGTGCACGCCCGTGCTCGTCACGAGCAGCGACGCCGCGACGTCGTCGGGCGCATCCGGCGCCCAGCGCTGCCAGTCGGCGATGACCTCGGCCGCACGCTCGCGCGGCCACGTCAGGTGGAAGCACGTCGTCGGCCGCGCCGGGACCGTGCGCAAGGTCATGCGCGTCACGACGCCGAGGCGCCCGTTCCCCGCGCCGCGGAGCCCCCAGAACAGGTCCGGGTGGCGGTTCTCGTCGCAGGTGACGATGCGGCCATCGGCGAGCACGACGTCGGCCTCGACGAGCTGATCGCAGGTCAGCCCGTGGCGGCGGCCGAGGATTCCGAGCCCGCCGCCGAGGGCCAGGCCCGCGATCCCGACGGTCGGC
>Ga0081539_10003321_pt1 | contig 20072 bp, 18 predicted proteins | sample TabmetS4T2R2_FD_71023 | JGI IMG/M metagenome (GOLD analysis project Ga0081539, IMG submission 71023) | Tabebuia heterophylla rhizosphere microbial communities from the University of Puerto Rico - S4T2R2 | ecosystem: Host-associated > Plants > Roots > Rhizosphere ...
CCCGGAGCCTGGGCGGGAACAGCAGAGGCCCGCTTTGGCCCCGCAGCCGCCGCCCCCCCCGCCGCCACCCAAGCTCGAGGCCGCACCGCCCCCGGTCGACGCCCCGCCGCCGCCGCTCACGTCACGCGAAATCCCGGCGCCGCCGCCCCCGCCCCCGCCAGCGAAGCCGCAGCCGGCCCCTCCGCAGGCCCATCCTCCGCAGGCCCCGCCGCCGCCTGCGCCGCACGCCCAGACCCCGCAGCAGCAGCCCGCGCATTCGCCGCTGAGCCGACCCACTCAGCCGCAGCAGCCCGGGCCAGGCGATACGCGGCAGGCTTCTCGCTCGCCGCCGTCGAGCTTCGTCAATCCGGCGGACGTCTATGGGCAGCGCAAGGTCGAGGAGAGTTATCAGGCGCTCATCATGCGGCAGGTCCAGCAGCGCGCCATTTATTCTCGCGCCACCAGCGAGGAGGGTCAGGTTGTGGTCGACGTGACCGTTGCGCGCGACGGCCGGCTCATCGACGCCCGGATCAATCGCTCGAGCGGGTACCGCACCCTGGACAATGCGGCCCTCGAAGCCCTGCGGCAGTCCGGACCCTATCCGCCTTTGCCGAGTGACATTCCGGGCGATCGGCATACCTTTCCCGTGCGCATGGGCTATCGCCGAAACAGCATGTAGAGGGATGGCCGCCGGACCGCAGCGCTTCTAAAACAGCTGGCGTGACCGAGGCTGTCCTCATCCGTCCGCACCTGCAGCCCGTGCCGTTGGCCGCCGTCGCCTTGGCGATCCTGCTGCATCTGGGGATCGGAACCGCCTTGTGGTGGATAGCGCCGGACAAGCCGATCGACCTGCGCGACGAGCCGATCATGCTGATGTTCGATACCGCGCCGTCGGATGTCGGTCTGCAGCAGCCGGAAAGAGTTGGGCCACCGCCGGAATCCGTGCCGGCCAATACCAAGAGGCCGTCCGTGCCTGGCACGAACGCGTCGCCGGAGGCGCTTGCCACGCTGCAGCCCGCACCGGACCCGCCGCCGACATTGCCTCTTTTCGAGTTTTCAATTCCGCCTGTTGCCGAACCGCCGCCGGCACCAACATCACGCGACTTCGCGCGGCCCGCCCAGCCACCGCGCCGCCCGGCGCAACGGTTGTCGATTCTGCCGCCGCAGCCGAGCGCGCCGCAACGCCCGCCGACCGAGCTGCCCGCTGCGATGCCCTCACCTGTCCCGGGAGCACAGCCGGCGGACGTGCTGGCCGGTCAAGGTCGGCAGCGCAACGATTACCTGAGCCGCGTCTTTCGCCACCTGGAGCCCTATCGCTTTGATCCCGCGAAGGACAAGCAGCATGGACGCGTGGTGACGCGCGTTACGGTGGCGCGCGATGGGCGCGTCCTGGAGGTTAGCCTCGCAAGTTCGAGCGGCTCGGCGGCGCTCGATGCGGCAGAGGTGGCGGCCATCCGCAAAGGCTCGCCGTTTCCGCCGTTGCCTGCAGCAATGCCGGGCGATCCGGTGATCCTGGTGCTGCCAATCACATACTGAGGTCTGTCGAAACGGGTCAGTCGAAGTCATGGGCGAGCGCGCGGCGCACCGCCGGCGACATCACCGCCATGTGACTGTAGTTGGGATGATCGAAACCGGCGATGACGTCGCCGTCGCCGGCGCGGAACGCCCTGATCTGCGCCGCCGTGAAAGGAAAATGCACGAACTGCACCGACGAGGCCTTGCCGTCCTCGCGCGAGCGCTCCTGGTCTTCTTCCGGCACGCCACGCACCAGTTCGCCACCCACGCGCAAGAACGCCTTGCACTCGATGCCGCCCAGCCCCGCGAGCACCCGCTCGCGCCGAAGCGGATCGTCGATTTCGAACATGATCGTGGCGACCAGTTCGCTGCCTTGAGGGATGAGGGGATTGTACGCCGCGAGTTCATCGAGGATCTGCTCCGGCCCACCTTTCTCGATGAACAGCATCTCGTGCACCTGGTGCAGCATGGTCTCGTACGATTCGAAGTAGAACGTCGCGACCGGACCGACCTCCATGCGCCGGTGGCGCTTTATCTCGGCGATCTGCCGGCGGCGCTCGGCGCGAAGCTTGCCGTACTCGCTGAGCGGCAGGATGGCGCCAGTCTCGATCTTGCGCGGGCTCGCTGTGGTCATGTCGCGTGTCTCGTGGCCGTCAATCCATAGGCGTCGGCGAACAGCTCGATCGGATGCCGCGCCCGGAAAGGCTCCGGCCGGTGCTGCTCGTCGCTGAGTTCCATCACCTGCATCAGATGCTCGCCCGCGAGCGGGCACTCCGACGTTACGTAACGCGTGTTGTTGCGCAGCGCTGCCTGCGCGGCCGGCTTGCCGACCTTCACCGCGGTCGGGAAATTGTCCTTTCGGGCGCCCCAGATGCCGCCATGCCCGCTGCAACGCTCGATCACCGCGACGCGCGTCTTCGGAATGAGCCGCAGCATCTCGGCCGCCTTTGCGCCCATGTTCTGGGCGCGCGCATGGCAGGCAAGATGCACGCTCACGCCGCCTTCCAGTGACTCGAGCCCCGGAGCGAGGCCATCCTTCTTGGCGATATCCACGACGTACTCGGAGATGTCGAAAGTCGCCCGCGACAGGCGCTGGACTTTCGGATCCTTCGACAGGAGGAGCGGCCACTCGAATTTGAGCATAAGAGCGCAGGACGGCGTGAGGGCGATCACGTCGTAGCCCTTGTCGACCCATGCCAACAGCGCGTCCGACACCCGCCGCGCCGCATCAGCGACAGCCTCGAGATCGCCCAGCTCCAGTTTCGGCATGCCGCAGCAGGCCGGGTAGATCACTTCGGTCTCCACGCCGTTGTGCGCGAGCACGGCACGCGTCGCCGCGCCGATATCGGTACTGTTGAAATTCACGAAGCAGGTCGCATAGAGAATCGCCTTGCGCTTGCCGAACGCGGGGGCCGCCTCGTTGAGCACGATGCCCTCGCGCACCGCGCGCATCTCGAACGTCTCGCCGGCATAACGCGGCAGGCGTGCGCCGTGATGGATGCCGGCGTACCGCTCGAGGCCGGGCCGCGTCAGCGCGTTCTTCTCGTCGGTCGCCCAGTTGGCGAGGCTCGCGGTGAAGCTGCCGAACCGGCCCATGCGATCGGTGTCGGCGAGCTGCCGGTCGACGAAGTCGATACCCTTATTGCGCGCCTGCACTGCACGGTGACGCAGCATGAGATGCGGAAAGTCGACCGCCCATTCATGGGGCGGCACGTAGGGGCACTTCGTCATGAAGCACATGTCGCAGAGCGTGCAGGCGGCTTCGACATGGCCGTAGTCTTGCTTTTTCACGCCGTCGACCTCGCCGGTCGGGCCGTTGTCGATGAGGTCGAACAGGCGCGGAAAGGAATCGCACAGATTGAAACAGCGTCGGCAGCCATGGCAGATCTCGAACACGCGCTCCATTTCCCTTTCGAGCGCCTTCTCGTCCCAGAACCATGGATTCTGCCAGTCCAAAGCATGACGGACCGGTGCTTCGAGGCTGCCTTCGCGCATTGTCGTAGTCGCTCTTCTGGTTGGACGAAAAAGGGGACCCGAACGGGTCCCCCCTTTACCAAGCCGCGCAGGCTCAGCCCATCGTGTCGAGAGCCTTCTGGAAGCGGCCGGCATGGCTCTTCTCGGCCTTGGCCAGGGTCTCGAACCAGTCGGCGATCTCGGAGAAGCCTTCCTCGCGCGCGGTGCGGGCCATGCCCGGATACATGTCGGTGTATTCGTGCGTCTCGCCCGCGATCGCCGCCTTGAGGTTGGCCGAAGTCTCGCCGATCGGCAGACCGGTCGCCGGATCGCCGCTCACCTCGAGGAACTCTAGATGGCCGTGCGCGTGGCCGGTCTCGCCCTCTGCGGTCGAGCGGAACACGGCGGCAACGTCGTTGTAACCTTCAACGTCGGCCTTCTGTGCGAAGTACAGGTAGCGGCGGTTCGCCTGGCTCTCGCCGGCGAACGCCGCTTTCAGATTGTCCTCGGTTTTGGAGCCCTTCAAGTTGGCCATGGTCCTTCTTCCCTCATCTTTGCGATCGGTCGCGACCGATCCGGCAGCGGGGATATTGGAAAGCGAAGACAGGCCCGTCAAGTTCTTTAGAACAATTCTAAAAATTGCAAACGATTCGCAAACCCTCAGGCGGGGCTGTGCCGGACCTAGCGGCGTACTCGGACGATGACGTCGACGCGGTTCAGCCGCGTCCCCTTGGGCGGCGACGGCAGACCGGAGATCGTCACCTTGTCGGACGGGAAATCGTGCAGTTCACCATCCGGCTCGACGTAGAAATGATGGTGGTGGCCGGTATTGGTGTCGAAGTAGGACCGGCCCGGGGCAACCACGACCTCGCGCAACAGGCCGGCATCGCGGAACTGGTTCAGCGTATTGTAGACCGTGGCAAGCGATACCGGGATGCGTGTCGCTCTCACCTCGGCGTGCAGGCTCTCCGCTGTGACATGGCGGTGACCGCCCTCAAAAAGCACGCGCGCCAAGGCAACCCGCTGGCGGGTCGGGCGCAGCCCGGCGGCGCGCAGCCGGGTGGAGAAATCGGGACTGGTTCCAGACATGTCTCGGCCCATATGTAAAGGCTGCCACCCGGTCTGAAAAGCCCCCAAGCCCGGTGGGGGTGGTTTGCGCAAGGCCGCGCGCCTCCTTATTCTGCGGCTGATGCGTGTGGGGATGGCCTGCGGGACGGTGAGAGTGAGCGAGCAGAAGCACAGTTACACCTTCGAGGACCTGATCGAGTGCGCCAAGGGGCGTCTGTTCGGGCCGGGGAACGCACAGTTGCCGTTGCCGCCGATGCTGATGATCGACCGAATCCTCAAGATCGACGACAAGGGCGGCCAATTCGGCAAGGGCGAGGTCGTGGCCGAGCTCGATATCAAGCCCGACCTCTGGTTCTTCGCCTGCCACTTCAAGGGCGACCCGGTGATGCCGGGCTGCCTGCCGCTCGATGCTCTGTGGCAACTGCTGGGCTTCTTTCTCGGATGGCTGAAGGCGCCTGGGCGTGGGCGTGCCTTGGGCGTAGGCGACGTGAAGTTCACGGGGATGATCGTGCCGACCGTGCGCAAGCTCACCTACCACATCCACCTGAAGCGCGTGATCCTGCGCAAGCTGGCACTGGGTATCGCCGACGGCTTCGTGTATGCCGACGGCAAGCAGGTTTTCGAGGTCAATGGCCTGAGAGTGGGCCTGGTCCAAGACGCGGCGGCGCTTCCGGCAGCGGCGGCAGGCTGACATGCGGCGCGTCGTCGTCACGGGCCTCGGTGTCGTGTCATCGATCGGCAACAACGCCGCCGAGGTGACGCGCTCGCTGCGCGAGGGAAAGTCCGGTATCGAATTCGTGCCGCAATACAAGGAGCTCGGGTTTCGCAGCCAAGTCGCCGGCACCATCAAGCTCAACGTCGATGAACTTGTCGACCGGCGCTTGCGCCGCTTCATGGGCGACGGGGCGGCCTTCGCCTACCTCGCCATGAAGGAGGCGATCGCCGATGCGGGCCTCTCCGAGGCGGAAATCTCCAACGATGCGACAGGCTTGGTGGCGGGGTCGGGCGGGCCGACCACGGGCGCCATCGTGCAATCAGCCATCATCGCCAAGGAGAAGGGTCCCAAACGTATCGGTCCCTTCATGGTACCGCGGGCGATGTCGAGCACCGTCTCCGCCAATCTCGCGACCGCCTACCGCATCAAGGGGCCCTCTTATTCGATCAGTTCGGCCTGCTCGACCTCGGCACACTGCATCGGCAACGCGGTCGAATGCATCCAGCTCGGCAAGGCCGACCGCATGTTTGCAGGCGGCGCCGAGGAGCTTGACTGGACGCTGTCGGTGCTGTTCGACGCCATGGGCGCCCTGTCGTCCAAGTACAACGCCATGCCCGAGCGCGCCAGCCGTGCCTACGACAAGGATCGCGACGGCTTCGTGATATCGGGCGGCGGCGGCATCGTGGTTCTGGAGGACCTCGAGCTTGCCCGAGCGCGCGGCGCGAAGATCTATGCCGAGGTGATCGGCTACGGCGCCACCTCGGACGGCGCCGACATGGTGGCGCCGTCAGGCGAGGGCGCCGTGCGCTGCATGAAGCTTGCGATGGACGGCTTCCCAGGTGCGGCCCGTCGTAATGCGCCGGTCGACTACATCAACACGCACGGCACCTCGACCCCGGCCGGCGACATCGTCGAGCTGGATGCCATTCGCAGTGCATTCGGCAACAACCGGCTGCCGACCGTGAGCTCCACCAAGTCGCTCACCGGTCACAGCCAAGGCGCCACGGGTGCACACGAGGCGGTCTACTCGTTACTGATGCTGAAGGAAGACTTCGTCGCCTCCTCGGCCAACATCGAGAACGTCGATCCGGGCGTTGGCGACTACCCGATCGCCCGCCAGCGCATCGACAAGGCGGGATTGCAAACGGTGATGTCGAATAGCTTCGGCTTCGGCGGTACCAATGCCTGCCTTCTGTTCTCGCGATACGACCACTGAGGGGGAACATGCCCGACGATCGCGCGCTTGCCGCCGCGCCCGATGCCTCCGGCGGCGGAGCCGCGGAGCTGCCCGCCACGCACACGCCGTCGCGCGCCGTTGACCTGCCCGAAGTGCCCAGGATGATGGCCGGCAAGCGCGGCCTTGTCATGGGCGTGGCGAACGATCGGTCGATCGCCTGGGGCATCGCCCAGGCACTGCATGCCGCGGGCGCCGAGATGGCCTTCACCTATCAGGGAGCGGCCTTCGGCAAGCGGGTGCTGCCCATGGTCGAGAAGCTGGGATCCAAGATCGTCGAGGAGGCCGACGTCGAGAACGAGCCTAGTCTCGATCGACTGTTCGCTCGCCTCGACAAGGAATGGGGCCGGCTCGATTTCGTGGTCCACGCCATCGCCTTCTCCGACAAGGAGGAGCTGAAGGGCCGCTACGTGGACACGACCAAGGCCAACTTCCAGCGCAGCCTCACCATCTCCTGCTACTCCTTCACCGAGATCGCCCGCCGCGCCCTGCCCCTCATGACTCACGGCGGCAGCCTGGTGACGCTGACCTACGAAGGCGCCGTTCGGGTGATGCCGTCGTACAACGTCATGGGAGTGGCCAAGGCGGCACTCGAAGCGAGCGTGCGCTACCTCGCCGCCGATCTGGGACCGCAAGGTGTGCGCGTGAACGCGATTTCTGCCGGGCCGATGCGCACCCTGGCAGGCGCCGTGATCGGCAGCGCGCGCTACGTCTATCGGGTGTCGCGCGAGGCTTCGCCGCTTCGCCGCAACATCGAGCTCACCGATGTGGGCGGCGCCGCGCTCTATCTGCTGTCCGACTTGAGTGCCGGCGTTACCGGCACCGTGCACTACGTCGATGCCGGCTACCACGCCATCGGCATGCCGCCCTCCAGCGCCAACAGCAGCGGCGAATAGTCTCCCCATCTGTCATCCCGAGCGCAGCGAGGGATCCTTCGGCAACAGTAAGGATCCCTCGCTGCGCTCGGGATGACGGGGGGAGACCTATGCCACAACGATATCCATCGTCGTGGCCAGCGCACCAGGCTCGAGGCCAGGCGCCGGCGCCAGCCGCATCTCGATCAATGCGCGCTGACGCGGATCGCGGGCAGCGCCACGGAAAATGCCGTCCGATTCGTTCGATGGATGTCCGGCAATGTAGAACTGGCTGGTCAGTCGGCGTCCATCGGAGGACGCGACCTTGAGATGGATGTGCGGCGTACGACCGGGATAGGCAACGGGCTTCAGGGTCCGGAAGCTGTAGGCACCATCGCTCTTCGCCACCAGTCGGCCGTAGCCCTGGAAGGCCTGATCACGCCGCTCGCGGCCTGGTTGGCGCGGGTGATCGTAGATGCCCTGGGCATCGCTCTGCCAGATCTCGACGATCGCGCCATCGATCGGACGGCCGCTGAGATCGAGCACACGGCCTTGCAGATGAAGCACCGTGCCCATCGCCTGCGCCGCCTGGCCGCGCACCTGCACGAGGTCGTTGTCCATGTCGGCGGGAAGCGACGTCGGGTAGAACGGCCCCTCGGTTTGCGACGGCGTCGTGGCAAGCGAGGCGGCCCAGCCGGCCCGCAGTGGCAGGAAACCTGCCCCAGCGGCGAGGAGAAGTCTGCGCGATGATTTCATGCCGTCAACTGTATCGACAAAAACGGCGGCCAGATGGCCGCCGTCGCGTTCACTGATAGTGAGCTTAGCTGCCCGCGGCAGGCGCCGGCTGCGGCTCTTCTCTAGGCTTCTGCGAGATGTCCTCGCCGGTCTGCTGGTCGACCGACTTCATCGACAGCCGCACCTTGCCGCGATCGTCGACACCAAGCACCTTGACCTTTACCTGATCGCCTTCCTTGACCACGTCGGTCACCTTGGCGACGCGGCGCGGCGCCAGTTCGGAGATGTGCACCAGCCCGTCGCGCGCGCCCAGGAAATTGACGAACGCGCCGAACTCGACGGTCTTCACCACTTTACCGTTGTAGATCACGCCCACCTCAGGCTCGGCAACGATGCCCTTGATCCAGTCGATGGCCGCCTGGCCTGCTTTGGCGTCGACGGCCGCCACCTTGATGGTGCCGTCGTCCTCGATGTCGATCTTGGTGCCGGTGGTCTCGGTGATCTCGCGGATCACCTTGCCGCCGGTGCCGATCACTTCGCGGATCTTGTCCTTGGGAATGGTGAACTGGGTGATGCGCGGCGCGTTCTGGCTCACCGTGTCGCGCGCGCCACCCAAACCCTTGGCCATCTCGCCCAGGATGTGAATGCGGCCTTCGCGGGCCTGGTCCAGCGCTACCCGCATGATCTCCTCGTTGATCGAGGTGATCTTGAGGTCCATCTGCAGCGAAGTAACCCCGTGCTCGGTGCCGGCCACCTTGAAGTCCATGTCGCCGAGGTGATCCTCGTCGCCCAGGATGTCGCTCAGCACCGCGAAGCGCTGGCCCTCTTTGATCAGGCCCATGGCGATGCCGGCCACCGGCCGCTCAATCGGCACGCCGGCATCCATCAGCGACAGCGAGCCGCCGCACACCGAAGCCATCGATGAGGAGCCGTTGCTCTCGGTGATCTCCGACACCACGCGGATGGTGTAGGGGAACTTCTCCTTCGACGGCAGCATCGGCCGCAGCGCGCGCCAGGCGAGCTTGCCGTGGCCGATCTCGCGACGGCCGGGCGAGCCCATGCGGCGCACCTCGCCGACCGCATAAGGCGGCATGTTGTAGTGCATCATGAAGTGCTCGCGGTACTCGCCCTCGAGCGCATCGATGATCTGCTCGTCCTGGCCGGTGCCGAGCGTGGCCACGACCAGCGCCTGGGTCTCGCCGCGTGTGAACAGCGACGAGCCATGCGCGCGGGGCAGCACGCCGACCTCGGCCACGATCGGCCGCACGGTCCTGGTGTCGCGACCGTCGATACGCGTGCCGGTGTCGAGGATCGCGCCGCGCACGACTTCAGCCTCGAGGTTGCCGAACTGCTCGTCGAAGACGGCCAGCGCCCCGTCGTCGCCTTCGAACAGCTTCTTGGTCTCGGCCTTGACAGCCGCGACCTTGGCCTGACGCGCGAGCTTGTGCGTCTCGGTGTAGGCCTCGGCGAGCTGGCCACGGGCCTCGCCGCGCAGCCTGTCCGCGACGGTCTTTGCCGCTTCCGCCGGCTCAGGCAGAGCCAGCGGATCCTTGGCGCAGTGCTCGGCGAGCTGGATGATGGCGTCGATCACTGGCTGGAACGAGCGATGGCCTTCCATCACCGCCTGCAGCATGACGTCCTCGGGTAGCTCCTTGGCTTCCGATTCGACCATCAGGACGCCTTCCTGAGTGCCGGCGACGACGAGGTCGAGCCCGCTCTTCTCGCTCTGCTCAAGGGTAGGATTGATCACGAACTGGCCGTCGATGCGCGCGACGCGCGCGGCGCCGATCGGCCCCATGAACGGCACGCCGCTCAGCGTGAGGGCCGCCGAGGTGGCGACCATCGACACGATGTCGGGATCGTTCTCCATGTCATGGGCCAGCGTGGTAACCACCACCAGCGTCTCGTTCTTGTAGCTCTCGTGAAACAGAGGGCGGATCGGCCGGTCGATCAGGCGCGAGGTGAGGACCTCCTTCTCCGAGGGCCGGCCCTCGCGCTTGAAAAAGCCGCCGGGAATCTTGCCGGCTGCGAACGCCTTCTCCTGGTAGTTCACCGTAAGGGGGAAGAAGTCGAGCCCGGGCTTGGCCTGTTTTTCGAACACCACGGTCGCGAGCACCGTGGTGCCTCCGTAGGTCGCCATGACGGCCCCGTCCGCCTGACGTGCGACCTTGCCGGTTTCCAGCACGAGCTTGCGGCCCGCCCAGTCCAACTCCTTCCGAAACACTTGAAACATGTCACTCATATCCATCTTCCTTTCCTGCACGGCGATCGCCCCCGTCTGGCGACAGCCGCCCGCCGGCGCCCTTGCGCCGACAGGACCGGGCCGGGCCTTTGCTCTCGCCCCTGCCCTCCCGGTTACTGCGAAGTCGCATCAGTCGGTCGAACTGCTACGGGGACCGACGACGCGACACGAAACGGCCCCGCGCCTTAGATCGGGTGCGGGGCCGTGTACTAACGGCGCAGACCCAGGCGCTCGATCAACGAGTCGTAGCGCTTGTTGTTCTTCGCCTTTAGGTAATCGAGTAGACGACGACGCTGACCGACCAGCTTGAGCAGGCCGCGACGCGAGTGATGGTCCTTGGCGTGGCCCTTGAAATGTTCGGTGAGATTGGAAATACGCTCGCTGAGGATCGCGACCTGCACTTCCGGCGAACCGGTGTCGCCGTCGCCCTGGGCATAAGCTTTGATCAGCTCCGCTTTGCGGGCGGCTGTAATCGACATCGGATAGTTCTCCATCGTCCTACAGGTTGAACACACGCACCGGCTTGAGGGCTACGCCGTCACGACGGCAGAGCGCAATCAGCTTGCTGCCCGCTTCGGCGCGCAACAGTGCGCCCGCGGGCGGTGCGTCTTGGGTCAAGAATACCGGCTGGCCTTGGCGCAGTCGGTCGGCTTGGGCGTCCGTCAGGGCCAGCGCCGGGATGTCGTCCAGCGCGGTCGCGACGGGAGCCAGGGCCCCAAGAAGCGCGGGAATATGCCCGAGCGACTCCAGTTTGGAAAGCGAAATGGCGGCCTCTTCTCGGAACGGACCGGCGATAGTGCGACGCAGGGCAGCGATGTGGCCGACTGTGCCCAAGGCCCGAGCAAGATCTCGGCCCAAGGACCTGATGTAGGTGCCCTTACCGCATTCAACCACGAAATCTGCGTGATCGCGGTCTGCTCGCGCGACAAGCTCGAACCGCGCGACATGCACTGGTCGGGACTTGAGATCGACCTCGTGACCGGCACGCGCGAGATCGTAGGCGCGCTGCCCTTCAATTTTCAGGGCTGAGAAGATGGGCGGCACTTGCTCGATCTCGCCAATAAACCGCGGGAGTGCGTCTCGGATCTGCGGGTCCGTCGGCCGCACGCAGCTGGTCGCGATAACGTCGCCTTCGGCATCTTCCGTCGAGCGCGCTTCGCCGAAGCGCAGGGTGAAGCGATACTCCTTGCGGCTGTCCATCACGAACGGCACGGTCTTCGTCGCTTCCCCGAGCGCTATCGGCAGCACGCCGCTCGCCAGCGGGTCGAGCGTGCCGCCGTGTCCCGCCTTCGCGGCGTTGAACAGCCGGCGCACCTTGCCGACCGCAGCGGTCGAGCCTAGCCCGACCGGCTTGTCGAGGATGATCCAGCCGTCGACCTTTGTCCCCTTGCGCCGGCTCATTCTTCCTTGAGGTCGCGCGCCACATCGGGTCGGCGCAGCAGCGCATCGATGCGGTCGGCTTCGTCGAAGCTGCGGTCGATCTCGAAGCGCAGCTCCGGTGCATAGCGCAGGCCGGCCCGCTCGCCGACCTGGCCTCGGAACCACGGCGCGGCACGGCGCATGGCGGCCACCACACGCGCCTCGTCGACGCCGCCCAACGGCATGATGAAGGCGGTGGCATTGCGCAGGTCGGGGCTGACGTCGACGGCCGTCACGGTGATGGAGACGCCGCGAAGATCGGGATCGCGCATCTCGCCGCGCTCGATGAGCCCAGCCAGCAGATGGCGCAGCTCCTCGCCCACGCGCAGTTGGCGCTGGCTGTGACCGCGCTGGTCGCGGTCGGTCGGACGACGGCGGGACATGATGTTCTCCTCAAGCCTCCCTCCCTGACGCGGAGTCCGCGCCGGGGAGGTGCCCGCGATGCGGGCGGAGGGGTCATCGGCCACGGCGTCCCATCGCCCATGACACCTCCGTCGCCGTATGACGGCGACACCTCCCCTTCGCGGACTCCGCGAAGGGGAGGGGAACACTGGTCCTACAGAGTCGGACGGACTTCCTCGATCTCGAAGCACTCGATGACGTCGCCGACCTTGATGTCGTCGTAGTTCTCAAACGCCATGCCGCATTCGAAGCCGTGTTGCACCTCGCGAACCTCGTCCTTGAAGCGGCGCAAGGTCTTCAGGGTGCCCTCGTGGATCACCACGTTATCGCGCAGCAAGCGGACCTTGGCGCCACGTCGGACCATGCCTTCGGTGATCATGCAGCCCGCCACGTTGCCCACCTTGGTGATGCGGAAGACCTCCCGGATTTGCGCATTGCCGAGGAAGTTCTCCTTGTAGGTCGGCTCGAGCAGGCCGACCATCAGCTGCTGAATGTCCTCGGTCACCTTGTAGATGATCGAGTAGTAGCGGATATCGATCTTGTCGCGCTTGGCGATCTCGCGCGCCTGTGGGTTGGCGCGCACGTTGAAGCCGATGATCAGCGCGCCCGAAGCCTTGGCGAGCGTGAGGTCGGCTTCGCTGATGCCGCCGACGCCGCTATAGACCACGCGCGCCGCGACCTTGTCGGTGGAGAGGCGCGAGATCGCTCCGGCCAACGCTTCCGCGGAGCCCTGCACGTCGGCCTTGATGACCACCGGCAGCTCCTTGGCGGTGCCCTCGCGGATGCCCTTCAGCATCTCCTCGAGCGTGCCGCGCCCGCCCGCCGCCTTGGCGAGCTGGGCTTGCCGCTCGCGGCGGGCACGGAAATCGGCGATCTCACGGGCGCGCGCCTCGCTCTCGACGACGTGGAACTCGTCGCCCGCTTGCGGCGTGCCATCGAGGCCGAGGATCTCGACCGGGAAGGCGGGACCCGCGCTCTGCACGGCCGCTCCGCGATCGTCCACCAGGCGACGCACGCGACCCCACACGCCGCCGGCGACCAGCACGTCGCCGACCTTCAGCGTGCCGCGCTGCACCAGCACCGTCGCCACCGAGCCGCGGCCCGGATCGAGCTGTGCCTCGACGACCACGCCGTCGGCCGGCCGGTCGGGGCTGGCCTTGAGCTCGAGCACTTCGGCCTGCAGCAGGATCGCCTCCTCGAGCTTGTCGAGGTTGGTCTTCTTGATCGCCGACACTTCGATCGACTGCACGTCGCCGCCCAGCTGCTCGACCTGCACCTCGTCCTGCAGCAGCTCGGTGCGCACGCGATTGGGATCAGCGCCTGCCTTGTCGATCTTGTTGATGGCGATGATCATCGGCACGCCCGCCGCCTTGGCGTGGGCGATCGCCTCCTTGGTCTGCGGCATGACGCCGTCGTCCGCGGCCACCACCAGCACCACGATGTCCGTCACCTTGGCGCCACGGGCGCGCATGGCGGTGAAGGCTTCGTGGCCTGGCGTGTCAAGGAACGTGATCTTCTGGCCTGACGGCAAGGTAACCTGGTAGGCGCCGATGTGCTGCGTAATGCCGCCCGCCTCGTGGGCGGCGACGTCGGTCTCGCGCAGTGCGTCGAGCAGCGACGTCTTGCCATGGTCGACGTGGCCCATGATGGTGACCACCGGCGGCCGCGGCCGCATCGACTCGGGTGCGTCGACGCTTTCGGCTAGGCCGACTTCGACATCGCCTTCGGCCACGCGCTTGGGCCGATGGCCCATTTCCGTGACCACCAGCTCGGCAGTGTCGGCGTCGATCACATGGTTGATGGTCGCCATCACGCCCATGCGCATCAGTGTCTTGATGACGTCGGCGCCGCGCTCGGACATGCGCGACGCCAAATCCTGGACGCTGATCGTCTCCGGGATAGTTACTTCGCGATAGACCTTCTGCTGGGGCGTGTCGTACGCATGCTCGCGACGACGCTCGCGCTCCAGACGACGACGCTGCTGGGCCACCGACCGGCTGCGGAAGTCGTTCTCGCCCTCGACGGCCCGCCCGACATCGATCTTATCGGACCGGCGCTTCGGCGCCTCGCGACGCGCACCAGGCGGCTGCGGCAGGCGCTTGTTGACCTGCGGCCGCATCGGCGGCGGGCGGCGGATGGCGGAATCCGCCGACTGCGCCGGCGGCGCAGGGCGCCGGGGCGGCTGCGCGGCGGGAGCGACCGGCTGCGCGGCGCCTGCTTGGATCTCCTGTGCCTGGCGCGCCCCCGGCGTTTGCGGCTGCGCGACAGCCGCCTGGTCCAGGCGCTTCTGCACCATGGCGTCAGCCTTGCGCTTGGCTTCTTCCTCGGCCTTCTTGCGCGCCTCTTCCTCGGCCAGACGCCTCTTGTGCTCCTCCTCGGCCTTGCGCCGCACTTGTTCCTCGGCGGCGCGACGCGCGGCCTCCTCGGCCGCCCGCTTGCGGGCGATTTCAGCGTCGCGGTTGGCGTCGACCAGAGCGCGGGTGCGCGCTTCCTTTTCCTCCTCGGTCAACGTGCGCAGGACGGCGCCACCGCGCGCCGTAAGCGGCGCGCGTGGCGCTGTGGCGGCACCGCCGCCGAGCTTCAGTTGCGCGCGGCCGGCGGACGCCGGCGCTGCCACGGCCGTTTCGGACTTGGCTGGCGGGGCGGGTGACGGCGCGGGGCCGCTGGGGGCGGCAGGCCGCTTGACCGGCTTCTTGACCTCGACCGTCACCGCGCGCGTGCGCCCATGCGAAAACTTCTGGCGCACCTGCGTCGCGTCGGCGTTCTTGGCCGACGAGGCGCCGGGGCGCGCCGTCGTTGTCGACAGCGTCAGCGGCTTGGTGGGCTTCGTCGTTTCTTTCTGTTCCGTCATATGGCGTGTTGTCCTTGGTCCGCTCCGGCGCGTCAACCGGTGCTGTTCGATCGATAGCCGCGCCAGCGTGCAGCCCCGACCTCGATGCGCTGAATGAACGCACCGGCAGCATCATCGCGTGCCACCGCTGCGTAGACCGTCCGTTCGCGACCGAAGATGCCGCCCAGCGCCGTCGCATCTCCCAGCCGCAGCAGCGGCAATCGGCTCTCCGCGAGCTTCCGCAAGCCGTCGCCCTCGGCTTCGTCGGCAACGAGCAGCAGCCCGGCCTTGCCGCTTGCGATCAGCTGCTCGACCTTCACGAAGCCCGCCACTGCTCGACCGGCTCGCCGGGCGCGGCCGAGATCAGCCAGAACCCGTTCGAGCAGAAGTCGTTCGACGCGATCCGCGAGGTCGGCCGGAATGCGGACCGAGGACCGCGCCGCCCTGGCGAACAGGTTCTTCGCGATTGCCCGCTCCACCGTAGGTCGCTCCGCCCCCACCCAGATGCCGCGTCCCGGCAGACGTCGCGCCAGGTCGGGCACGACCTCCCCATCCGGACCGACGACGAAGCGGATCAGCCGCTCCGGCGTGGTCCGCTCACCGGTCGCAATGCAGGTGCGCAACGGACCAGGCGACACGGACACGGGTGCCGTGAGATGGGGTCCGTCGAGCGGCGAGGCAAGGGTCAAGTCGATGGTCTCCCTTCAGTCTCCAGTGGTCAGGCCTTGGCCTCTTCCGCCGGCGCGGCGTTCTCGTCGGCGAACCAGTGCTCGCGCGCTTTCATGATGATGGCGTTGGCCGTCTCGTTGTCCATCGCGCTCTCACCCACGATCTCGCGCAGCTCGTCGGAGGCAAGATCGGCGAGATCGTCGCGCGTCTTGACGCCCTTCTCGCCGAGCGCCGCCAGCATCGTCAGGGTGAGGCCCTCGGTGACGCGCAGATCCTCGTCGAGGCCCAGCTCATCGAGCCGGGCGGCGAGTTCGGCGTCGCGCCGCTCGATGAACTCACGCGCGCGCCGCTGCAGCTCGGTGGCGATCTCTTCGTCGAAGCCCTCGACGCCGGTCAGATCCTCGACGGCTGCTTCAGAGATGTCCTCGACCGCAGCATAGCCCTCGGCCACCAGGAGGTGGGCGATCACGTCGTCGACATCGAGCGCCTCCTTGAAGAGCTCCGTACGCTCTCGCGTCTCTTTCTGACGACGCTCGCTCTCCTCCGTCTCAGTCATGATGTCGATCTCCCAGCCGGTGAGCTGGGACGCGAGCTTGACGTTCTGGCCGCGCCGGCCGATGGCAAGGCTCAGCTGATCGTCGGGCACCACGACCTCCGCCCGGTTCTTCTCCTCGTCCATCAACACCTTGCTGACTTCGGCGGGCGCCAGGGCGTTCACGATGAAGTTCGCCGGGTCGGCCGACCAGGGAATGATGTCGACTTTCTCGCCCTGCAGCTCCTGGACCACCGCCTGCACGCGGCTGCCGCGCATGCCGACGCAGGCGCCGATCGGGTCGATCGAGCTGTCGTGGCTGAGCACCGCGATCTTGGCGCGGCTGCCCGGGTCGCGCGCCACTGCCTTGATCTCGATGATGGCGTCGTAGATCTCGGGTACTTCCTGCGTGAAGAGCTTGGCCATGAACTGCGGATGGCTGCGCGACAGGAAGATCTGCGGGCCGCGCGGTTCCTCGCGCACGTCGAAAATGTAGGCGCGCACGCGGTCGTTCACGCGCAGACTTTCGCGCGGGATCGTCTCGTCGCGGCGGATAACGCCTTCGGCGCGCTGCAGATCGACGGTGATGTTGCCGTAGTCGACGCGCTTCACGATGCCGGACACGATCTCGCCGACGCGATCCTTGAATTCCTCGTACTGCCGCTTGCGTTCGCTTTCGCGCATCCGCTGGGTAATGACCTGCTTGGCGGTCTGGGCGGCGACTCGACCGAAGTCGATGGGCGGCAGTTCATCGGTGAGGAAGTCGCCGACTTGGGCCTCGGGATTGCGGCGCTGGGCTTCGGCAAGCGGTACCTGCACGTTCTCGTTCTCGACCGGGTCGGCCACCTGCATGTAGCGCAGCAGCTTGATCTCGCCGCTCTTGCGGTCGATCTCGGCGCGGATGTCGTGCTCCAGGCCGTACTTGGCACGGCCCGCTTTCTGGATCGCCTGCTCCATCGCCTCGAGCACTTCCTCGCGCTCGATGCCCTTCTCCCGTGCGACCATGTCGGCCACCTGCAGCATCTCCAAGCGCGGGATATCGGCGGTCGTTGCCATGATGATGTTCCTCTTCCTAATGAGCCTGGCCGGCATTCAGCTGTGCCAGCCGGTGTTCCTCGATCAACGCCTCGGTAAGCTCGAGCTTGGCCTTCGATACCGCCGCAAGCGGCACCTCGGCCTGCGCTCCATCGTCGAGCCGCAGCTTCACCATGCCCTCCTCAAGACCGAGCAGGGTTCCCTTGAAGCGGCGACGTCCCTCGATCGGCTCCGCCGTCTCCACGCGCGCGACATGGCCGGACCAACGGACGAAATCCTTGGGCCGCGTCAGCGGCCGGTCGATGCCGGGCGAACTCACTTCCAGCATGTAGGACCCCGAGATGGGATCCTCGACATCAAGGACTGCGGAGAGCGCGCGCGAGAGCGTAGCGCACCCCTCGACGTCCATCGGGCGGCCGTCGGCCGGCTCGACCATTATCTGCAGGGTGCCGCCACGGCTCATGGCGACACGCACCAGCTCGTAGCCCATGCCGACAATGGTCGGGGCGACGATGTCTTCGATGCGGCGCAACAGATCGGTCAAGCAGGCTCCCGGCAGGACATCTGGAGCGCGGGAACCACCAAAGAAAAAGAGCGGGTTTTCGGCCCACTCTTTTTGTTTGGTTCGTCCCGCGAACCCGATGAGGATGGCGACGATATAGGCGCGACACCCACGACTCGCAAGAGAATCTACACCACGCGGAATCTTTTCCTGTCATCTTCTTAAATTTATATTCGCAGTATAGATGCGGATTCAAGATCGACGGAATCGCAGAAAGACGGGACGGCCCGCTATGCCCTTTTGTTCATACCGCGTGGCTGGCCAGTCGGTCGGCCGCTCGCGCCAATCCACCGGCCGCTCGGCAAGCCATTCGAACGCTCGATGTCTGCAGGCATGCTCGACCATCCACGGCAGGTAGCTCGGATCATCGGTCGCCAGCCGGAGCTCAGCGCCAGGCAGCATCAGCTGGGCCAGTAGATCGAGCGTCTCGCGCTGCACGAAACGGCGCTTGTGATGACGCGCCTTGGGCCAGGGATCAGGAAACAGGATGAACACACGGCTGAGCGAGCGCACCGGCAGCGCCGCCATAAGCAGGCGCGCATCGTCGGTGAACAGCCGAATGTTGCTCACGCCCGCACGCTCGATCTGGGCCAGGCATTTGGCGACGCCGTTAAGATAAGGCTCGCAGCCGATCAGCCCCACATCGGCATGCTGCTCGGCCTGCCATACGAGATGTTCGCCCGAGCCGAAGCCGACCTCGAGCCACACACCGCCACTTGGCACCTGTCCGCCGAACGCCTGCACAAGATCGATCGCCTGTCCTTGCGGCGGCAAGGAAAGCGCGAGGCGAGGGAGCAATGTGTCGAGCAGCGATTGCTGGCCGACACGCAGCCTCTTGCCGCGGCGGCGGCCGTAGAGCGTGCGCCGGCGCGCTTGCTGCATGCGGCTCCTACATCACGACATCGATCAGGTAGGGACCTCTTTGCGACATCGCATAGGTCAGCTGCTTGGTGAGCTCCTCGAGATCGGTCGCCTTGGCGGCCGGCACGCCCATGCTCTTGGCCATGCCGCTGAAGTCGAGCGTGGGCCGGTCGAGGGTCAGCATGTCGATGGCGCGCGGACCGGGATTGGCGGCGCCGACATCGGCGAGCTGGCTGTAGAGAATCTTGTAGGAGCGATTGGAGAAGATCATCACGCAGACGTCGAGGTTCTCGCGCGCCATCGTCCACAGCGACTGGATGGTGTACATGGCGCTGCCATCGCCGATCATGGCGATGACCTTCCGGTCGGGACACGCCACGGCGGCACCGACGGCGACCGGCGCGCCGAAGCCGATCGAGCCGCCCATGTTGTTCAGCCAGTCGTGCGGCGGCGCCCCGACGCTGTAAGGAAAGAAGCCGCGGCCGGTGGTCACCGACTCGTCGACCACGATAGCCCCTTCCGGCAGCGTGGCACCCAACGCAGCGCCGAGACCTTCCAAGGTGAACTTGCCGGTCGGGCGGTCCGGGCGCTTGGCCTCGGCCACGTTGACGGGCTTCTCGTTCAGCGCGCCGAGCTCGGCAGCCAGAGCCTCAAGCGCGCCAAGCGGGTCGCCGTCGACCGGGCAGAGCGTCGTCACCTCGCAACCCTCGGGCACCAACACGCTGGGCTTGCCGGGATAGGCGAAGAAGGCAGCCGGCGCCTTGGCACCACACAGCACCATGTGCCTGGTGCCCTTCAGCATCTCGAGTGCGGTCTCGACCACGAAGTGGAGCCGTAGCACCGGCACGCGCCCCGCACCGCGCTCGATGCGCGCCGTGCCGCCTGCTGCCTGGACCTTGCAGCCCGTCTTCGCGGCAATCTTGCCGGCGAGCTCGAGGCCTCTGGCGCGCAACGCGCGGCCGCCGAGGAACAACATCGCCGACTGGCCACTCTTCAGCGCCTTGGCCGCGGCGACGACCGCCTCGTTGGCGGGCTTTTGCGGCTGCGGTGTTTCGGGGGTCTCGGCAACGCCGTCGGCTTCGGTCCACGCCGTATCGGCAGGTAGGATCAGAGTAGCGATCTGGCCGGGCGCGAGGCGTGCCGCCTGGATGGCGGCAGCGCCGTCCTTGGCGACGGTCTTGGCGGTAGGCGAGGTCCTGACCCAGTGCGAGAATGGCCGCGCAATGCCTTCGATGTCGGCGGTCAGCGGCGTGTCGTACTTGATGTGATAGAGCGCGTGCTCGCCCACGATGTTGACGATCCCGGAGCCCGCCTTCTTCGCGTTGTGCAGGTTGGCGGCGGCATTGGCGAGGCCCGGGCCGAGATGGAGCAGAGTCGAGGCCGGCTTGTCGGTCCTCCGGTAGTAGCCGGCGGCCGCGCCGCTGCACACCCCTTCGAACAGGCCGAGCACGCCGCGCATGCCTTCGG
>Ga0081539_10003322_pt1 | contig 20067 bp, 24 predicted proteins | sample TabmetS4T2R2_FD_71023 | JGI IMG/M metagenome (GOLD analysis project Ga0081539, IMG submission 71023) | Tabebuia heterophylla rhizosphere microbial communities from the University of Puerto Rico - S4T2R2 | ecosystem: Host-associated > Plants > Roots > Rhizosphere ...
TTGGCCGATTGCATTTGTGTGAGGACCACCATCCCCTCTTCGACTTTATTCGTACAAGCCGTTTCAAGTTTGGGCAGGAATTGGATCTTCGGCGCGCCATTCTCCATCACAAATTGACCCGTGGCGCGATCTCGCATCGGGCGGCCGATCTCCACGAGACACATGCGGCACATGCCAACCGGTTGGAGTTTTGGATGATGACAAAAAACAGGGATGTCAATCTCTGCCATCTTCGCGGCATCAACCACACTAAGCCCTTCCGGGACCGTGATCTGGTTTCCGTCAATTGTGAGCGTTACTTGTTTTGACATAGTTCTCTACGTGTACAGGTGTTTTATCTACCGTTGGTTCAAACTCTTTTCTAAACCGTTCGATCCCGGTGACCACAGCCATTGTTGCAAATTCTCCCAATGCACACAAACACTTCCCTTGCATTTGTTTGGCGACATTCAAGAGCAAATCCACATTCCCGTTGGGAGCACCATGTTGAAGATCTTCCGTAAGGTGAGACATCCAATAGGTGCCTTCCCGACAGGGAGTGCACTTGCCACATGATTCATGTCTGAAAAAATGAACCGTCTTATTAATTAACCATTTCAATGAAACGGTATCGTCGATCACGATAATGGAAGCAGACCCCAGGTCCGCACCGAGCGTGCGGATCGTGGCGTAATCCATCGGCGTGTCAAGCACTTTATCATCTACGGGAATCAGCGAAGAAGACGCACCGGCGGGCATGATCGCTTTCACACTACGCGAATCCTGCACGCCGCCACCATATTTATAGATAAGATCACGAAAAGTCGTGCCAAACGGCAGCTCATAATTCCCAGGTTTGCGCACACGACCTGATAATGAAAAGATCTTGACACCCGCGCTATCGGCGGTGCCGATCGATTTGTACCACTCTGCGCCTTTGGCAAGGATCATGGGTACGTTGGTAAATGTCTCCACATTGTTGATGATGGTTGGCTTGCCATATAAGCCAACTGCGGGTGGGAACGGCGGACGTACACGGGGCTGTCCGCGTTTGCCTTCGAGAGATTCAAGCAGGGCTGTCTCTTCACCGCAGATATACGCGCCCGCGCCAAGATGCGTATAAATACGCAGCGAATAATCTGTACCAAAGAGCTTATCACCCAGATACCCAGCTTCTTCCATTTCAGCGATTTGTCTATCAAGCTCGGCGCCTAACTCCCAGAACTCACCGCGCAAATACACATAAGCAACGTTCGCACCGACTGCATACGATGCAAGCGCCAGTCCTTCCAAAAACTGGAACGGATTGCCTTCCATGATCTCACGGTCTTTGAACGTGCCAGGCTCGGATTCATCGGCATTGGCAACAACATAATGCGGCCAGTTCTTGTTGTCGATGAAGGACCATTTCATACCGGTAGGAAAGCCCGCGCCGCCGCGCCCACGCAGACCGGAGTTCTTGACCACATCGGTCACTTCGTTCGGCTTCATCTTTGTGACCGCGTCCTTGAACGCCGCAAATCCCCCATTCTTTTCATAGACATTGAGGGTATTTAGATCAGGTATTTCTCGATGACGTAGCAGGATATGTGCCATAAATGTTTTATTCTGCTAAAGGAATGATTTGCCCTTCGCGGCGGGCTTCAACGATGATGTAACTATCTTTACTTTCACGAAACTGTTGTTCACCAACTGCAATTGGCTCAATACGGCTGTCAACATCTGCTGCAACATGCCACAATAAATCAATATCTTTACGTTTATATTTCTTGTCAAAGCGAGGTGAAATCACCAATAAATCAATATCGCTCCATTCATGTATCTTTCCCGTTGCATACGAGCCAAATAAAACCCCTGCCTTGACAGGAATCCCCTTCTTAGCAACAGCCTTTAAATATTTTCTGATTATTTCTAGAACTGATTTTTCAACCACTCAAATGTTCCTTTTGCTCTTCGCAGATAACCTCTTGCATCCTGTAAAGAAATGGGAGGTCCTACTAAATCAGAATATCTACCCTCAATATTGAATTCATTTATTTCAGCTAAAACTTGCTTATTCTTGACATCCAAAGGCAATTCTGCGATTTCAGCAAGTCGTATCAGATTATGAATTTTTGGTGGCATTTTTCGTCTTACACGCCATACATGTGCTTTGATGATTTTCTCCAGTGTAAGATGAACAAAGAACAAACCAAACTGTATTCGTTGGCCTTTGTTGATCATATCAACAGCGGCTTCCCATGCTTCATCGGCTCCTTTACGCCAATGGGTGATCTGCTTCTCAACATCAATCTCAGGTTCATCGCTCATAGTCTTCCTCACGCAGTACGCAATACGTACTACGCATTACATGACACTCTTCTTCAACACTGAGATTAACTCAATTGTACGGTCAACATTCATATTCTCGTGGTATTTGATTCCATCAGGTCCTTGTGTCTGGAACATGGGTGCTTTGTCACAAGCGGCCAGGCAGGTCACTGCTTCGAGGGTCAGGAAACCATCTGCCGTAGTCTCGCCTTCTTTGATCCCGAGGCTGTCACACAAGTCTTCCATAAATTCTTCGGCGCCGCGCAGAGCGCAGGGCAGGTCGATACAAACCTGCATATGATATTTTCCCTCTTTTCTTTCATGATACAACGTATAAAAGCGGACCACAGAAGCCACGTCTGTTTCTGAGATACCCAATATTTTTGCGATATCCTTCATCGCAGACTTGCTCACGTAACCTTCTTCACGCTGGGCAAGATACAACAGGGGCATGACTGCTGAGCGTTTGCCCTCTGGAGGATATTTTGACAGGATTTGGTCTACTTCTTTCGAATATTTTTCTGCGAGGCTCATCGGTCAATATCTCCGAGCACGATGTCAATGGAAGCAAGGATTGCCACAAGGTCCGCCACGAGGTGTCCACGAACCATTTTCTCAAGAGCAGAGAGGTTATCAAATGAGGGCGTCCGCCAGTGAACACGTTGCGGCTTGGGTCCGCCATCACCTTCCAGATAAACACCTAATTCGCCACGCGGTGACTCCACTGCACTGTACACGGAAGCCTTTGGAGCAGGAAAGCCTTCCGTCCACAATTTAAAGTGATGGATCACCGCCTCCATGCTCACGCCCAGTTCCGAGCGCGGCGGCGGAACGAATTTTCGATTATCTGAATTCACTGGACCCAGTGGCAGTTTGTTCAACGCCTGCTCGACAATCTTTAATGATTCGCGGAATTCCTCGATGCGCACAATATAACGAGCAAACGTATCACCTTCGGTACGCGTGGGGATGTTGAAGTCATATTGTTCATAACCAGAATAAGGATGTGCTTTACGAAGATCCCAATTCAAGCCTGAGGCGCGTAGCGGAGGTCCGGTCACACCATGCTGAAGGGCGGTCGCAACGTCCAATTTGCCGATGCCAACAGTACGATCCAGTAAGATGGGATTCTTTGTCAACAAGGACTCATATTCATCCACGCGCTTGGGGAACATTTTGAGAAAGTCGCGCACGGCGGTTTCAAATTCTACAGGTACGTCGCGCCACAGTCCGCCCGGCCTGAAGTACGTAGTCATCATACGCTGGCCCGAACACAACTCAGCAATATCCAGAATCGCTTCACGTTCTCGGAAACAATACAGAAAAACGGACATCGCCGCGAGGTCCAACCCAAATGCGCCAAGAAAGACGAGATGCGAAGCAATTCGCTGCAACTCTGTGAGGATGACACGGATGGCTTGTGCACGGGGCGGCACATCAAGTCCTACGAGTTTTTCCACCGCCAATACATAGGCAAGGTTATTGCCCATCGTATTCATATAATCGAGGCGGTCGCTCATTACCTCGGCTTTGAGATAGGTTTTGGCTTCCATGTTTTTTTCAATGCCGGTGTGAAGATAACCGATATCTGGAATGCAATTGATCACTGTTTCGCCATCAAGCTCAAGTAATAGCCGAAGTACCCCGTGCGTAGATGGATGCTGGGGACCCATGTTCAACAGCATGGTCTCGCCAGTGAGCGCGCGTTCGGAAACCAGATGCTTGTATAGATCTAAATTAGCTTCTTCAAGCTGTGCCATATCTATTCCTTTGCATACGGCTTATGCAAATCAATCTCATCGATGTTGAATGTGAATTGTGGCTCCTCGTAACCAAGGGGAAAGTCCTTGCGGAGAGGATGCCCCTCCGTGCCTTCAGGCATCAAAATACGCCGCGGGTCGGGATGACCCTCAATCTCAATTCCAAACATATCGAGGAGCTCACGTTCACGCCAGTTGGCAACATCATAAACGCCTGTCGCAGTCGGGAGCTTTGGATTGTCGCCGTCTAATGGAACCCTCAACTGTAGCGTAAGGTTTCGGGCAATGGATGAAAGCTGATAGATCACATGAAAGCGAGGTGACTGTTGGAGGTTTAAGTAATCCGAGGCTGTTAAAGCGGAGAGTAGTTCGAACTCATATTTATCGCGCAGCAGCGTTAGCGCCTCCACAATGTTTTCCGCTTTGACAAAAACATGCACCTCATCGCGGAACTCTTCAAGTGAAGTCGCGAATTTCTCTTGCAAAGCCTGAACGATCGGTTCGAGTTTTTTATCCATGATTTCATTTCGTCGTTGCGAGGAGTGGCGTCTTGCGCCACGACGAAGCAATCTTCTTGCGAGTCGGAGATTGCTTCGCCCCTATCGGGGCTCGCAATGACATCAGCTTTGAGCCAAATCTTTAAACTTCTCGCCCTTTACCTTTTCATATAGAGTTACTACACCGTGAATCAATGCCTCAGGTCGTGGTGGGCAGCCTGCTACATACACATCCACAGGAACAATCTCATCCACGCCCTGCACGAGAGCATAGTTATTGAACACACCACTGCACGAGGCGCAATCTCCCATAGAAATTACCCATTTTGGTTCGGGCATCTGATCATACAATTGACGAAGCACAGGCGCCATCTTCTTCGAAAGGCGGCCGGCGACGATCATCAGGTCCGATTGACGCGGACTGGCTCGCATCAATTCCATGCCAAAACGACTCATATCAAAATGTGAAGCCTGCGCTGCCATCATCTCGATGGCGCAACACGCCAATCCAAACAACATGGGCCACATCGCATTCGTGCGCGCCCAATTAACGGCAGTTTCAAGGGTGGTGGTTGCCACGCCCATATTGCCGAGTTTGCCTTCTATTCCCATTCAAGGGCTCCTTTCTTCCACGCGTACACATATCCAACAAGCAATATCACAATAAAGATGAACATTTCAATCAAGCCAAACAAACCCAGTTGACGAAAAACAACCGCCCATGGCAGGAAAAATATGACTTCAATATCGAAGAGGATGAATAGCACAGCGATTAAATAGAAGCGGACAGGGACGCGCCGGGTTCCTTCGCCGATGGGAGGCATGCCTGATTCATAGGGCATGCTTTTTGCTTGAGACGGTTTTCTTGGTCCGAATAATGTTCCCAACCAAATTGCGATCAGCGCGACCAATGTCGCCAAAACAATCATAAGTGCGATTGCAACGTATTCGAGCATTCTGACTCCTCAAAACGCCCTGAGTAGAGGGTGTTTGTGCTTCCTTGCACAACGTTCGGCACAGTATAACATAAGAGACTTTAACAGGCTAGAGAAAGTGCCACTTTTCACAAAAGTGGCACTTTTAAAGTACAACTAGATGAAGTCAATTTCACGTATAATTAAAACATGGTGACCTCATCTGTTTTTACCCCGTCTCTAAACAAACCTGTTCCTAGGCGAACGATTCGAGGTGGTGGCAAAATACATTGCTGAGAAGTTTCAACCCGAAGAAATTGTCCTGTTTGGTTCATATGCCCATGGAAATCCAGCACCATCCAGTGATGTGGATTTACTGGTTGTGATGGAAACACCAAAAGGTGAACTAAAAACATCCCTTGAAATTTTGCGCTCCCTGCCAAGTATCACTTTCAGTATTGATATCCTTGCCCGCTCCCGAGCCACAATCATAAAACGCAAGCAGATGGGAGACAGGTTTATGAAAGATATCACAGACAGGGGAAAAGTACTTTATGCGCGAGATCACTGAGGAATAGGTTTTCAAAGCAGAGGATGATTACCGTTCGGCAAAGGCTCTGTTATACGAGATCGAAAGTCCTGTTGTTGATACGGCTTGTTTTCACTGTCAGCAGTGCGCGGAAAAATACGTAAAAGCCTATCTTGAGGAACATCAAATTGACTTCCCAAGAAACCACAATTTGATGCAGTTGCTTGGCTTGTGCCTGCAGCTGGAAGTCGTGGATCGCGGCCGGAACTGGGTTCACGTTACCGTACTTGATGACGAAACCGGACGACCCGTCCCCTGCCGTGTCCACTTCCGCTCGCCGGAAGGCATTCCCTATCAACCCCACGGCCATCACGATCACCTTAACTCGAACCTCGGCACCTGGCACATCGACATCGGCGGCGACCTGCGCTTGGGGCAGATCACGTACGCATACATTGACGGGCGCTGTCAGAGCTGGCTGCCGCGCGGTCAGGTGCTGGTGGATGTGGCGCGCGGCTTCGAGTATGAACCGCTCAGGACACAGGTCCGCATCGAGCCTGGGCAGCGCGAACTGACACTGCGGCTCAAGCGCTGGACGAACATGAACGCGCAGCGCTGGTTCATCTAAGGTAGGGAAATCCCCCAGTCCATTGGTTGTAACTGGCCTAGTTAAGCTCCGTCCTGTTACCATGAACTGGCCACAGCTTCCGCCCGTCATACGGTAAAGATCAACACAGGAGCATTTATCATGCTTGAAGCCCAAACATTTGACTATGTCGTGAAGGATGAAGACGGTGAGATACTAGGTACCTATACTTCCACTGCCGAGCCACCCATGAAAGGCGATATTATTGATCTTTCGAACCTCCCTCATGGGGAAGCTGCAGAGGTGTTGGGGGTTACAATGATGTTAACCAAACATGACAACACCGTCGTATTGCATGTCCGCCCAACGGTGAGGTCACAAATCGCCTAAGAGTTTGAACATGAGCGGCGTTCCCTCTCGCTCGGGGTCGGTCTTTGTGAAGCATAATGTGTCTCGGAGATCTTTGTTTCCTTATCCCGCCATAGGCGAGACGTGATATTCTATAGGGTAGGCTTATCCCTTATTGAACAATTTTGGACGCTGGCTAAAATTAGACGATACCCTAACTCTTTCTTTTGTATTCTTCTACGTTTTTTCTAATGGAAACTGACCTACAACTCTTAAATGCTGCAAAAGGGATGAATAAGGATGCGCTCGTAAAGATATTCGAGCTTTACGCTACACCTCTTTTCAGCTACACGTTGCGCTTCTGCAAAGACCCAGTGATAGCCGATCATATTGTGGGAGATGTGTTTGCCAAGCTTCTGGATCAATTTGCGGCGGGGAAAGGCCCAATGTCTAATTTGCGTTCCTATCTTTATACGGTTGCCTACAATATGATCGTTGACGGGTGGCATTCTTCGTACCGCTGGGCACCACTGGATGAGTTCAGACCAGAGCTGCATACCAGGATGCCGGATCTTGAAGAAAAAACAATGATCGAAATGATTCTGAGGGCCATCCACCACGATTTGACTGACGACCAGCGTCATGTGATCATTCTGCGTTTTCTGGAAGAATTTAGTCTGTGTGAGACCGCGACGATCCTGGGCAAAGATGTAGATCACGTCAAGATGATTCAGAGCCGCGGTCTCGCGAAGCTTCGCAGCATCTTGGAGGAGAACGAAAGGAGAGCCGTGTCACTGGCCAGGGCCACAAGACAATCCAACGCCTTAAAAAGCCAGACAGTCCCGTTATAATCTACCTTAGTGAGCCGGAAACTGCAAAAGGCTCCAGATGATCAGGTCCTCTTATGAACCCACTTCCTTCATCAGAAGATGATGAACAAGATACAGAAATCATCAAGCTCCTGAAGGATTTGGAGTCCCTGGAAGCTACATATCCTATCGAATTATTGGCTGCCCGACGCGCGGGCTTCCTGGCGCGGTTGGAAGAACTGACCACAGTTGATACCCACAACGAAGGGTCTAACGCAGATCAAGAAATTGTCACGCTCCTTGGAGCTGCAAAATCTACCCAGGCTGACTATCCTCCGGATTTGCTGGCTGCCAGGCAGGCTGCTTTTGTACGCCAGATCGAAACACTAAAGCGTCCCTCTAGGTGGGACCGGTTTCGTGTTTTCATACAAAAGATATTCCAACCTGCAACAGCAAATCCAACCCTGCCACCGGCAGGCTTAATACGAATCTCACTTCTCGTCGCGAGTCTGGTCGCCGCTGTGTTTCTCGGCTCTTTGTTTGCTCGCACCCAACGATCATTCACAGCCTCTCCTCCACAACTTGCTGCAAGGCCCACTTCTACTCTTCCCTCGAGTACGAGTGAAGCAGCCATGACGCTTTGTAAGCATGATGACGGACCTTTCGCGTGCCTGCCGGGAGAATTGAATCCAAGCCAGGACCTAGCATATCCGGGAAATGGCCCGGCTTTTCCTGCTGTATCCAAAGACGCGCGCCCTGCTCACCAGGCCAGAGTTGTGAACGACGGTCACCGTGGCGCCAGTTGGGTAAGCAATAGCGCAGATAGCTGGATTAAGATCGATCTCGGTCAAGTCAGGACGATCAATACGGTCTCTCTTGAGAATGGGAATCTTGCTTCTTCCCAATACAATAATCTAGGCTCATTTGTCATTGCTGTTGCCCTCTCAGATGTGTATGCGGATGGGGATAGTAACAATGATGATAGGGAATACGCCCAGGTTTTCCATTCGGAACAAGCAGGTTTCAGTGGTACTGATTCGCACACTGAAATGATCACTGTTCGCTTCTCTCCCGTTGAGGCACGATTCGTCAAGATTACGTTCGAGAAAGAAGGCGCGTCCGTCGAAGAGGTCGGAGTTTTTATGGCGGAACCGCCCGTACTGGCTGAGCCGCCAACGAGAACACATCAGGATGACCTGCCAGGCACACCATTAACTACCACGCATACAAGCACATTGATGGCGGCCCATACCTCGACGTCTGCACCTACCGATACGCAGACTCTGCTGCCAACTGATACACAGCCTGCAGTGGATACATCAACACCTGTACCTGGCGCTCCATTGCCAACGCTCGCTCCTCCCACGGCTGTACAACCTACAGCAATCCTGCCTACCGTCCAGCCCACCTCTGCAAGCACCGAGCCGATCGTCGTCACGGAGAGTGATCAAACCTTGACCTTTACCTGCAATGGCAATGCCGCTGAAATTCGGGGACATGCAAATACGGTTACCCTGTTGGGTTCTTGCAGCAGTATCACTGTGACCGGCAACGGGAACCTTGTCTTCTGGCAATTCGGTTCACCTGTCATCACGACGAAAGGAAATGACAATATTGTTCTCCAGCTGTAGAGGATCGGTTGGGTCACTGCTTTCTAGATTTATAACTGGCGTTCTTCAAAGTAAAATTCCGGGGCAGGAAAATCCTGAAGTGTAATCCGCCTGTGCTTCTCAACGGGTAGGCTTACATCCACATCCCAGCAGCAAAGGTGACCGTCACCTGCTTCTCATAGTGATGGTCACCTTTGAAATATCTAGCCTCACAAGCAATACATAATACTCTGTTTGTATCATGAAGAGCGATCCTTTGCGAGCCTGTTAAACTCCGCTCTGGCTTGAGATACCGAGGGCAGTTGCAATCTCTCGTAGCGCAACAGTCTCTGCCTCACTCACTCGTTCTCCGCCAATACCGAAGACGCCCCCTTCCTTGGCTGCGTTGGCCGTGTTCTGGGCAGCCTGGTACACCCACTGCTTATATGCCTGGGCATCAGCAGGTGCCTTTTGTGAGAGGAGTACAGCCACTTTGCGGCAGGCCTGCAAGCACTCGGCCTTCATCTGGTTCAGATCGTTACTCGGCTGCATCGGTGGTTCCAGCCTTTCCCTCTTCTCTATTTTTTCCCGAATGTCTGCTCCTATCGCGTCCATCAACTCATTCCCGCTGCTCGTTTTGAGGGTTTCAACGATCCCTTTGGTGGAAGCGATCAGCTCTTGCGCCAATCCCAACGGATTGCTGGGGCTGGCAAGCGCGAGATAGAGAGATGCCACCTGTGGCATGCTGAGGATCAGCTGCCATTCTTCCGACGTAAAATCGGCTTTCTTTGCCATATTTCATACCTCCTGGAGAAATTAGAATTCAGACCACTATACGTTAAGTTGACCCGCTCAACAACGGGGTACATCCTACTACGTTGGTAGGAATCCCACTCAAAAAGCCTGCGGAGTCCGGCTCCCTGAACCGTTATGGGATCATAGAGTATTGTTCATTGCCGGTAGCAATGCGCAACATCTGCGTCAGCCGAAGCAAGCGTCACTGTTGAGGCGTTTGATCTGGCAGGCAACTATACAAAGCACGAAGCCTTCCAGTTCTTGGTAACGGTTGAGATGTAGCTGGCTCGGTCCAAATTGCCCCTGTTCTTCATTCAACGCTCTGACAATTTCGGCACCTCCCGGTATTCTGCCGGTCGCTTGACACTTTCGCTCTATAATGCTCTCCACTTGCTCTGCATAGTTCAATTTCATTGAGTGTTATGATTCGTTCAAGGAGATGAACATGCAAAACGCTCTAACTCCCATCCAAACCCAAATCATCGGAACAGCCCTTATGGAATTACTTGATGGCAAGCTGACCGACCAGACCATCGCTGCCATCAACACACTCAAACGGGACGAAATCTGCCATCCCACAGAGCATATTGTGGGCTTCATTCAAGGAACATTCAATCCTGAAAAAGATAGAGAATGGCTGATCCAATCACTTATCGGCGACATCGCCTTTCTTGCCAATGAAAAGCTTGATGAACTTCAAAAGGATAAGATGCCATGACCTACATAACCACATATCCCACCCGACGCTCCCAAAGCGGGGGCGTTTTCGTTTTTATTATCCTGATACTCCTCGCCATCATAGGCTTTATGCCGATCAACATTATCCTGGGTAGTCATGCAATGGTGAGCCATCCTGACACAGCGCCACTCACACGCGATTGCATCCAAAGAAATGGTGTCTGGAAGGCATATCAAGAGAAAACTCCAAACGATAAGACTTTCCACTGGCTCTGCCTTCGCTGGTAGGTAGGAATCAATACCTTGAGTTTATACAATTATCCGAAGGAGGCACTATGGTATTCACTACCGCGGCTTGCCCAAGGAGCACTCGCTCGCCGATTTTTATTAGAGAAACAACTTTTCGAACAAACGTTTTCCCGCGCCGACCTTCACAGGGCGATAGTATCTCCTATAACCTTTCGCAATGTTCTTCTGCTGGCTTTGCCGGTATCCAGTACAAATCTCACTTGAAAATCCAACTGAATTAGTCCATAATGATAAGGAGCTACCTATGGCCAGAAAAGTCTTATTCCTTTTTCGTGGATTGTATGTTCACACTCAACGGAGCGAGAGTGGGAGAATTGTCAGGGGGATGGTGGGTACTTCAACAATTTACTCATGCTCCCGCTCACCGTTGGCTTCACCCTTACCAGGCCAGGAGAGCTTGCCGTGGCCTGTAGAGCGGACCCCTAGTGTTACTTCGCAACCCTCTTCCATCACAGCCATCCGCGTGGATAACCTCGTTATTCAGGGAGGCTTTGTACCGTAGGAGTGATCCTACTGCCAGCAGGTCACGTCTGCTGCGAGGCGTCCTGTGCAAGACGTGACCTGCCTTACTTGATAAGCTTCCGTGATTTTGAGCACAGAGTTAGGAGGTGTACCAAAAGATTAAACGAAAGAAGAAATGGATTGGTGTTGTTTGGTATAGAAAGGAATGTACCATGAAATTTACAATTAAATTACTGAGTGTCCTTGTCTTACTGTTAGTAACCCTCAACTCACAGACCTCAGCCTTTGCACAAGCGAACCGATTTCAGGCGCATAATGCCGATGCCTTTTTTTACACTACAGATGCCTCCGGTTGTATTCAAACATCTGTGATTCTCGAACTGGGAGAAGACATCCTTCTCAGCATCCAGCTTTTCCGCTACGACATATGCCAGAATCAAACGCTGATCGACGCCGTTGGTCGCAAAGAGTTGACAAAATCGGAGCTCAAGTACAGCGGCAATTTGGATTCAGCCACCCTAAACACGACAGTGCAGCTATTTAATTACATGACAAATTCAACCTTTGACGTCTCGATCGATCTCACGTGGACCGGCACGGGCGAGATTCACAAAACTCGATTCCATTCCACCGACTCGCCCTCACCGGGTTGCCATACAAATCTGCTCATTCAGGAGGCGTACCGCTCTGCCAGTGCTTCCGGAACGGTCTCGGATGGGACGACGAATTTCACGCCAGAACCTGCAGACCAGGCGAATCTGTATTTCGCAAAGAGAACCCTAACATCTCACGGCTGTGACTAGTGCCATGAGGCAAAGCCTGTGAAGAATACAAGGGGTATAAAACGCAGTAATACACTCACCCGTTAAATATAGAAAATCAGGTGGCAGTCACGTTCCGCAAGAACGTGACTGTCGGCTCCTTTGTTATATGACAATCTTGCTGGTATCCATCAAGCATTCCTTCATGCAATAAAAAAGCGCTGGCAGCGTAAAAAGCGGCATAATACGCCCGAGAAGCAGACACATCATAATATTCCTTATCCAATAACTCTCTTGTGACTTACAAGTCGGTGTTGGCGCGTTCCAGAGGCACAAATCTCCTCGTAACAAGTCATTACACGGTCAGCCCTTCTCCTGCCGCGTATTTCGATACAGAGAGTTCCAACTTCGTAATCGCTTGCTAAAACTGGCTTGGCTGAAATCAATTATTCTGATTCCAGATGGATAGATAGAGAATATCCCTAATTTGACGCAATTCGGCGAAATAATCGAATGGGCGGAGCGAAGGATGAGCAGGTAATCGACGGACTTACATCTATCTTTCGCCTGCGCTCAGTTACAAACGATTGGTAGGCGAGTGGTATGATAAGCAACGACAGCGAGAGTACGAAGTATGATTCTGTATCGTCCGGTTGGTTTGCAGGAAGTAGAGTCCATCTATGACAGCGGCATGAAAGCCTTCCCTGCGCGCCTGCCCAAACAACCAATTTTTTATCCTGTTCTTCAGCTTGAATACGCGCGTCAAATCGCTTCCAATTGGAACGCCGAAAGCGGAGAATCCGCGGGGTATGTAACTCAGTTTAATATAGAGGATAAATACATCAAAAAATTCGAAAAGCATGCAGTCCGCGGAACTCAATACCAGGAATTCTGGATTCAAGCAGATGATATGGAGAAGTTCAACAAGCATATTGTGGGTCACATCAAGGTGCTGGAAGCCCATTTTGGAGATGCGTTCCAGGGATTTATCCCTGAGAAGTTTGCCCTGCAGGGGAAAAACGCCGTCGATCAATTCACCGAGCTGGCCAATTCCTATCTTTACAAGCGTATGGATTTCTTCCTTGAAATCCGGCGCAACCATAAAGCGGTCTTTCTGAATTATCCGTTTTGGCAACAATATGAGTTCAAGAATCCAGGGTTGAAGGAAAAAATAATCAAGGCGATCAAAGAAGCCTGGTTGGCCTCCTTTCCCCAGATCCCGTTGCCGTCACCGCTAGCTACCCCATCTGATTCACTAGAGGATATCACGCCTGAAGAGCAGGACGATTCGTATGAACGGCCTTCAGCGAAACCTGTCCCTGAGAAGGTAAAGCCTATAAAACAAACCTATGCGGATTCTTTGGTAAAACCTGTTCGTGAGAATCCTACACCTGTAGAACCATCCACCACGTCGACACAGGCGAAGCCGCCCGCAGAGCGTTTGGACGATCCGGATCAGGAAGACAGCGCGCCTGAAGAGCAAGTTGACGCGCCAGCGAACAAGCAGCGTTTGGCGAATTCTGTTAATGAAAAGTTCCCGCCCTTAAGGCGACCCTATGCAGATTCCATGCAGACCCCTGATGAGGACGAGTTCCCGCCTGAAGAGCAAACCAACGCGCACGCGCAGCATCTGCAGGGAGTAAAGCTGGGCTTAAGCGGAAATTACCAGGAAGCCATCGCTGAGTTATCCAAGGCTGTCGCGGAGGATTCTGAAGATGTCGCTGCCCACACGAGTCGGGGAGTGGCTTTTCATCGCCTGGGACAGGATGACCGCGCGCTGGCCTGTTACGAAGCGGCTCTCAAGATCGATCCCATCTATGCCGAGGCTCACTACTTCAGAGCCAACCTCCTTTATCAGCGTGGAAGTGTTCGCGAGGCGATCGCCGGATACACAGTGGCAATGGGTCTGAAGCCGGAGCTGATCGAAGCCCATCAAGGACCCATCCCCGAAGACCGGCTAACGGATTACAGCTCCTCACCCGCCGAGATGGTTTGGATCGCAAAGCCCGCCTATCGCATCTTAGATCTGAACAAACGAATCGAATCCAATCCCCGCCAGGCAAACCTCTTCAAACGACGCGCGGTCGAATATGTTCGGCTGAGAAATTATGCACAGGCCATCGCGGATTACAGTTCGTCTCTGGAACTGCAGCCTGAGGATGCAAGTGCGTTCTATGCTCGAGGTGTGGCCTATGAAGCGCTTGGGCAAAACGAGCGTGCGCGGGAAGATTACCAGCGCGCCCTCGCGATCAATCCGCAGTTAGCGAAAGAGTATTTCCAGCGCGGTGTTACGTTTGGGCAAACAGGAAATTTCCAACAATCGATTGCCAGCCTCAGCGATGGCCTCCGGCTTGTTCCCAAGAATCCGGTTGGCTATTTCAATCGCGGTGTGTCCTATTTTCAGATCGGCGACCTTGAGCATGCCATCGAGGACTTTTCAACTGTCATCCGTCTTTCTCCAACTGACGAGGCAGCCTATTACTGGCGCGGCATTTCGTACGAGGAAGGCGGACGGCAGCCCGAAGCAACCGCCGATTACCGGCAGTTCCTTGCGTTATCTCAGGATGAAACTATCAGGTCGGAAGTCGAGGCAAGATTGATGCAATGGAAGGAAGCAGATCGAAACACTATCGTCCCAAATGAAGGGCAGCAAACGAATAATCTTGAGACAGAGAAACCGGCTCAACAGCTTGACCTGTATGGCCTGGTCGCGGCACTCGGTGAACGGGCTCTCACTTCGACCTGGTTCGGCAGTGGCTTGGAATGTTACGGAGAAACAGCAGAGGAGTTATACGCGTTGACTGAGCAAAACAGTCCGATCGAGGGACGCGATTTCCTGCGCATCGCATCCGGCATTCAACAAACGATTGCCGGTGACTTCCAGGCCTTTGAGCCTGACATAGCTACACCCTGGATCTTCATCCGCGCCTGGGAGGGAAACGGATTCTATATTGAGACGGACGACACCCAGATCGAGCAACAGCTAAAGACGCAGTTTCCCGCGATGGAGGAGGTAGAGGGCGCGCAGCCTCCTTACGCGGGCTTATTTCTTCGCGTCTAATACTCATCTAAAACTGACATTACATCGCGTCGAGCGGAGGCGTTCGTGGTTTTCGAACGGCTTAGACGAGACGTAATACTTTCAAGAAATTCGCGCTTCGTCTACGTGCCAACAAGCATAGCACTCCGCTCACTATAGTCCCGATGGTTTTGCGGGAGCGCGAAGGCTAAGGCTTTAGCGAAGATTGCCCAGCAGAATCCCTCCAATCATTGCCAACACACAGCCAACCAGCGTCCGGTTAGCGACGCGCGTTCCCGGGGGCGGTTCGTGCAGCCAATAGATTCCAATCAACGCACTGACGACAACAGAGATTTGAGCAATCGTGAATCCTTTGCCAGCGCCAATGGCGTCGATCAATAACAACGCGCCATAATTTCCCAGACTCCATAGCGCGCCGGTGAGACCAGCACGAACGTAATCGCCCGAGGCATTCAATTTCCAGGATCCACGTGATAAGAGAGCGAGAATAACACCACCAACAGTCATCCCTATCGCCAACGGAAGCGCGCCCACCCATGGCGATACACCGGAATATTTGACTGGAATAAAATAGCTGCCCCAGAAAATCCCTGCTCCGACCGCACCGGCAAGGCCAAGCTGCGATGCGCCCGCGGACTCAGCAAAGTCTTCCGTCCCTTTTGCAAAAATGATCAATAATACACCTGCGAGGATGGAGATGATCGCGATCACAAGCAAGAGAATAGATCTGCCACTGATATTGATAAATTCATGAAACAGTACTGCACCCCAGATCAAGCTGACAATGATATTTACGGGTGCCCAGATGCCAAACGCTTTTGCGATTCCCAGTTTGTTCGTCGCGGTAAAAGCACACCAGCCTCCGCCCGCCCAAATCACGCCACCGAGAAGGGTAAGCCAAAACGGCCCAGCGGTCACTTCGCGTAGGCCGCCTCGCCAGAATGCAACTATCGCGGCAATAGCAAGATTGGTAAACACTACATAAAGAGTTTTGATTTGCTGGTTTGGAAATACAACCTTTTGCGACGGCGCAAGCCAGGTTCCCCATCCCAGCAGTGTAATGAAGGCATAAAACAAACTGTTCATAAGTCACTCCACATGCCAATTGTATGTTCTGTCCTACTGTATTGTACAACGCGCCTATCGCCTTGGCTCAATTCTCCAGACCGTTGACATGCCTGCCTCGCAAACTTATAATGACCGCATGTGGCCATTCTCGCCGAATCAAGCCGCACTCCACGTTCATGTCCCAAAGATATTGGCATTTCGGTTTTGACCCACGCAGCACTTGCTTCTGTATTTCGCGGAAGCGATAGACTGTTTTTAATATCGCTTCCGCGTCCCCTTCTTTTTGACAACTTACCCGAGTTATCGTCTTTCAAAATTCCCAAACTACTTTCCTGAGGAGGAAGAAGATGTACCAATCAAAACGTAGTCCCCTGATGATTTTCATTTCGATCATGCTTGTGATTCTCACGGCATGCGCCCCGGCAGCACCTACTACTGCTCCTGCGGAGCCCGCTGCCACAGAACCCCCGGCCGCAGCAACCGAAGCTCCTACGGCAACGGAGGCTCCGGCTGCGACCGAACCTCCGGTCAGCGTAGAGAATACGCTGGTCATAGATAGCAATATCAGTGACCTGATCACGTTAGACCCGGCTGTGGTGTACGAGTATAGCGGTATTCTGATCGTCCACAATGTCTACCAAACCCTGGTGACGTTCGAGGGCTCAGACCTGCAAACTATCAAGCCTAGCCTTGCCGATAGCTGGGAGACCAATGATGCCGGTGACCATTGGGAGTTGACCTTCAAACTCCATCCTGGCAATACGTTCGCCAGCGGTAACCCGATCACTGCCGATGATGTGGTGTACTCCTTCAGTCGCGTGTTCGCACTTAACGGGCCTCCGGCGTTCCTGTTTACAGATGTGGCTGGCATCACAGCCGATAGCGTCACGGCGGTGGACCCAGAGACAGTGCAAATCAACCTGCCCAAGACCGCCAGCCCTGGCGCATTCCTTGCGATACTGACCAATAACATCGCCAGCGTGGTGGACTCCAAGGTTGTGCAGGAGAATGCAGGCGACGACAATGGCTCGACCTGGCTGCGCGATCACTCTGCTGGAAGCGGTGCCTATGCTGTAGATCACTGGACCCAGGAGGTGGAAGTACTGTTGACTGCCAACCCCAACTTTGCTGGGGATAAGCCGGCTCTTACTTCAGTTCTGGTCCGGCATGTGCCCGAATCGTCCAACCAACTCACGGAACTGCAAAATGGGGATGCCGACATCGCCCTGAATTTGACCGCCGAGCAGTTGGCCACTCTCGGTGGCGATGCGACCAGCGTCAAGGGCGAAGACTTGCGTCTGTTCTACCTCGGGATGAACGTTGCAGTGCCACCGCTGGACAAGGTGGAAGTGCGTGAGGCGATGCGCATGGCCATCGACTACGATGGCATCGTCAACGACCTGCTCTCGGGCAATGCTCAGAAGGTGCAGACAGTCATCCCATCGCCTATGTTTGGCTTCAACAGTGACGCGCCCTTCCAGCAGGATGTGGAAGGCGCCAAGGCTCTGCTTGAACAAGCCGGTGTCAGCGATGTGAGCCTCGAGATGTTGATTCCAGATGGCGCGGCGCCGGGCGGCGTGCAATGGTCTGACCTGGCCGCCAAGCTCCAGGCAGACTGGGCCGAGATCGGGGTGAATGTAGAGATCAGGCAGGTTACCTTTGCCGAACTGCTGGATGCATACCGCGCCCAGGGAGCACAACTGGCACTGCTCTACTGGGGTCCTGATTTTGCTGACCCCGACACGAACGTGACGCCCTTTACCAGCTTCGACGCGCACTCCATCGCCTGGCGTAACTCGTGGAACGATGCTGAGATTGCTGCGAAAGCGAAAGAGGCAGCGCTGATGACAGATGCTACAGAACGCGAGGCAGCATACAAAGAAATTACTGATTACGTGCTGCACAACGGTCCCTATGCTATCCTTTACCAGCCGGCCGCCTTGTTTGGAGTCCGCAACACTGTGCAGGGTTTTGAGTGGAATCCGATGGGCTTTTCCGACTTTTGGACCATCGTTAAGATTGCTTAATTAACGCCTAATTCCATGTCATTGCGAGGAGTGGCGCGTCAAGCGCCACGACGAAGCCGCGCAGCGTCCTGGCTATCGAGTGATCTTCTTGAGAATCAGGAGATTGCTTCGCAAAAAGCGCTCGCAATGACATTATTACCCCACACGCCGCTTGCCGGAAGACGCCTGCGATGACTCTACTCTCTTACTTGCTCCGACGGTTAGTCGGCTTTGTGGCTGTGATGATGGGGATTTCGATCATCACGTTCGGCTTGTCACACCTGGTTCCAGCTGACCCGGCCGTCGTGGCAATGGGTGACCACGCCACCGATGAACAGATCGACGCCTTCCGCGAAAAATATGGGCTGAACAAGCCTATCCCCGAGCAATATTGGATCTACGTCACGAACATCCTGCGGGGCGACCTGGGGATCAGTCTTCGCACCCGTCGGCCGGTAGCCGATGATCTGCGGGATTTTTTTCCGGCGACGTTTGAACTCTCGCTGACCGCACTGATACTTTCCATCTTCATTGGCATCCCGGCCGGGGTGCTCTCAGCCACCGCCCGCAACCGTTTGCCCGACCATGTTGTGCGCGTCCTGTCGCTTATCGGTGGGTCCGTTCCTATTTTCTGGCTGGGGTTGATTCTGATCGGTTTCTTCTATGGCCGACTGGGCTGGCTGCCGGGTGGTGCCCGCATCGACAGCTTTATCCCACCTCCGCCAGAGGTCACAGGCCTGTTCACTATAGATAGCCTGCTGGCCGGGGACTACAAGGCCTTTTGGAGCAGTATCCACCACTTGTTCTTACCAGCGCTGGCATTGGGTTATTTTTCAACGGCGATCATCGCTCGTATGATGCGCTCGAGTATGCTCGAGGTGCTTGGTCAGCAATATGTGCTGGCCGCGCGAGCCAAGGGCTTGCGTCAGGGGAAAGTCGTGTGGCGCCACGCGGCTCGCAACGCGCTGATCCCCACAGTGACGACCATCGGAGTGACCTTTGGCAGCCTGCTCTCTGGCGCCGTGCTGACCGAGACCATTTTTAGCTGGCCGGGTCTGGGGCGTTATGCTACCCACTCGGCCACGAGCCTCGACTTCCCGGCTGTGATGGGAGTGACCTTGCTGGCAGCGCTGGTCTACACGTTGACGAATCTTGTTGTTGACCTGGGATATCAGTGGCTCGACCCGCGGATCCGCCATGGCTGAGACGCTTGCCGCGCCTGCTCCATCCTACCGTCCGGTCTGGCGGCGCAGCCCACTGACTGTGGCCGGTTTAGCACTGATTGCCATATTGATCATCATCGCTGTGTTCGCTCCCCTCATCGCGCCTACCAACCCCCTCAAACAGGTCCTCTCTACCCGTCTGAAGCCGCCTTCCGCGGAACATTGGTTGGGCACTGATCAACTCGGCCGCGATATCCTCAGCCGGATGATTTATGGTGCGCGAATCTCTTTGTTGATTGGGTTAGTCGTTGTGGGCTTGGCGGCTAGCGTTGGCACATTCGTTGGACTTGTTGCCGGCTATACTGGCGGCTGGCTTGACGAAGGCCTAATGCGCCTGACTGACGTCTTCTTCGCGTTCCCCGCACTCATTTTAGCTATGGCAATTTCGGGCGCGCTAGGTCCCA
>Ga0081539_10003323_pt1 | contig 20058 bp, 15 predicted proteins | sample TabmetS4T2R2_FD_71023 | JGI IMG/M metagenome (GOLD analysis project Ga0081539, IMG submission 71023) | Tabebuia heterophylla rhizosphere microbial communities from the University of Puerto Rico - S4T2R2 | ecosystem: Host-associated > Plants > Roots > Rhizosphere ...
CGAGACCGCGGACACGGTCATCCTCCTCGCCCTTGGCAGTAAGCATGATCACGGGCACATTACTTCCTTCTCGAATGGTTTCCAACACTTCAAACCCGTCCAGGTCGGGCATCATTACATCGAGCAAAATTAAGTCTGGGGTAACGTCGCGCAGTTTCTGAATAGCTTGCTTGCCATTAAAAGCTTCCGCAACTTGAAAGCCATCGTGCTCCAAATTCATACGGATGAAACGCACCATCCGCTCCTCATCATCTACAACGAGGATGCGGCGGCGGTCAAACTCTTCGGGCATCTATTACTCCCTCACAAAGCCGATCAGATTCTCTTCCTCTTCGCTTTCTAAAACTTCGATCAGGGAAACCTTCGCAAGTGGCCAAATTACTTTAACTACATTTTGTTCCAGGTAATGAATATCTTTCCCATCACGCAGGCGCGGGTTGGTTAGTGTAATGATGGTGTCCATCGGCTTGGGAAGCTCTTCAATTTCGCCCAGAATAGATGCCTCGCCCACAACATGAAGTATGACTGAATAGGCCATAGGTACGTACCTTTCTATGCTGACTTAATGTCAGATATTGCGAAGCAGAATCTGAATCTTAAGCTTGCCCAGGGCCACAATATCGCCATGGCTCAGGGACTCTTCTGTGTGCGGATTGAGGCGCCGCCCATTCACATATGTACCGTTGGATGATCCTAAATCCATCACAGCCACCCTGTTATTCTCACGCTTGACCACAGCATGCAGACGAGAAACCCCGGATGCATACGCTTGATAAGGAGTCAGGTCAATATCCGGCATAATCGGCTGACCCTCACTCAGACGTCCAAGCGTGAACTCGTTTCGGGAGGCGAGTGGCAAGATCTTGCCGCTATCCATAAGGTGTAAGGAAATCCAACTGTTGGACGGAGCTGAAACCGGTTCAGGACGAGCAGTTCTCTTTTTTAACTCTTCTTCGATCTGCTCATCGGTAATAGCCTGAGTGACAAGTGTTTCCACTCCATCCAGTTGAGCTCCGCACTCCGCGCAGAAAACTGCGCCTGAAACATTCTTATACTGACAATTTGAACAAATAATCATGAGATAATCTCCTTCTTTGGCGACTCCAGAAACAATGCACGAGTACCATATTTAATCTTCTTGCTCCCCTCCTCGGAGAGGGTATTTTTTTGCTGCAAGTTATTTACCTCTAGCAGTATGGTCTGAGCCAGATTGCGTTCACCTTGTGCCAATAAATTTGACGCGAGTGTTTGGAGCTGACGTGTAGCCGTATCGATATTTCCTTTCTCGATCTCTTTACGTGCCCGCTCCTGCATACGGTACAACATGAGGCGTGACAAAGCCTGAACAATCTTCGGAGGTGGTGGTTCAACCTCCGGCGAGTTCGACACGGGACGCTTCAGGAGAATCCTCAAGGGAGGAACAGGAGCTGGGTATGAGGCCATCGACACTTTCAGCGTACCATTTAGAATCGTTAATGAGTCTGATTTTACCGCTTTTGGCTGAATTATATACTCAAAAAGCACACTAGTGGCAGCATCTTGCAATATTGCCCCCAAATGTAGCTGATTTTCAACTACGATTGTAGAAGGATCGGGGTGCAGGCGAAATGCGTAAGCCAGTTCAGCGCCTTCTGATGGAGAAATTTGCAGTGTGACATCCTCGGCAAACGTTTGGGAAAGGGCATCAAATTTCTCAAGTAGAAGCCGTTTGATATCAGAAGGCTGGGCAATGTATGCAGTGCTTCCTCCCGTGCGGGTGGAAAGCGTTTCGAGAAAAATATCATTCCATTCCTTACCAATTCCCATACAACTTACGCCAATTCCGCGCTCCGCAAGTTTGGAAGCCAGTTCAAGACACTGCTGTTCATCGCCATACGTATGGCCGTCGGTAAGAAGGATAATGTGATTGACGCGTTTCGAATCGATACTTCTAAACACCTCCTTGACCCCCAGTTCAAGTCCCTGATACATCTCTGTCGCGCCAGAAGGCTGGATCAATTGAATCTTGGCCTCCAGGCGCTGACGATCCTGCTGGTATGAAGCAGGTACGATCACTTCTGCGCGATCGCTAAAAGCCACAACACTCAAAATATCTTGTGGCCGGAGATTCCGCAGCACCTGAATGGCTGAGGCTTTCACAATATCCATTTTTTCGCCCTGCATGGAGGTGGAACGGTCGATTATAAGACTTACATTAAGGGGCGGCGCCGAAGACTGACGAGCCTCGGCCGGTGCCTCGAATTCAAGCATTACATATAACATTTGCGGCTCATCCAACTGAACCAAATTTGGACGGCTGCAAAGGATTTGATGTTGATATGGGAGCTTGATGTTATTTTCATTTTCAGGCGGCAATATTGCATTATATTGCGCGCGACGCTGCGGGTTGGATAGCGTTTCATATGCCTGTTGAACACCCAGGAACAACTCCGTTTCACCCGCCGCGGTGTTTTTATCAGGATGTAGTCTCTGGGCAGCCTCAAAATATGCGCGCTTAATTTCCTCCTGCGATGCGTCGCGGGCTACACCTAAAATCGCATAGAAATCTGGAGGCTGAGATGACATAATCACCCAATCAGTTGGGCGAGAACCACGCTGATATTATCAGGACCGCCTGCCGTATTGGCTGCACTGACGAGGTTCTGACAGGCACGCTGAAGATTGGGGGCGTCTACAACTGATCGGATAAGATCCTGCTCGGCAACGACTCCCCACAGGCCATCGCTGCAAATCATTAAATAACCAGGTTGAGGAAAACCAATTGTAAAGATATCAGGGTCGAGTATTTCACCCTGTCCTAGCGCCCGATAGAGCACATTGCGATGTGGATAGTTGGCAGCTTCATCCGGAGTGATATGCCCAAGTTCCTCCAGGCGTTTCACCAGGGAATGATCGCGGGTAATCGGCTCTATGCGCCCATCGGGATAGACAAAATACGCGCGGCTATCCCCAACATGTGCAACTGTAATTTGCTGGCCGATCACGAGAGCCGCTGTTAAGGTTGTACCACTCCCGGGAGCTTCCCGTTGAATGGCGCGCTGCGCGTCAGTAACGGCGGACTGCATAATTTCCTGAAAGGATTCTTCCATCGTGTCGGTCTTCACATGAAACAAATAAGGATGAAATTTTCGCAAAACATACCCGGCTACCGTGCGGATGGCCGCATTGCTTGCCACCTCACCAAACTGATGACCACCCATGCCATCCGCGACAATATAAAGCCCGAATGGCAAATTCCCTGAATTGCCTGCCATGGTAGTTGTAATCGCAAGCAGACTATCTTCATTTAGATCCCGTTGCTTGCCAACAGATTGTCCACAGGCGGAGATCAATTGTTGTAGATCAAACCGTGGGTTCTGGTTACTAACAATGGATTGGATCTGCTGTTCTGAAAGAGGAGCAGTATTCGCAATCTCCTGGGTCGTTGCAGAGGAGGATTGATTATTGCCGAAGAGCTGGGACAGCCAGCGAGATAATTTATTCACAATAACTCCTTGTCAGGCAAGCAAGGCATAAACCTGATGGTCTGTGGAGCCAATATATACAATATCATCATATACAAGAGGAGTGCCCGTGATGGCACCTTGTGTCCCAAATTTCCAGCGCAGACGACCTGTACGATATTCTAGACAATAGAGATTGCCATCCACTGAGCCGCAATAGAGTGAATCTTTATAAATTACCGGCGAACCGTTCACCTGATGTTCAGTACGGAATCGCCATAGCTCTTTGGAGCTTTTTGCCTCGACTGCATATATAAACCCATCTGCTGCCCCAACAAACACAAACTCATCGACAACACATGGCGTGCTAATCGATGCCTTGCCCAAACGAAAACGCCAGATCACCCAGCCGTTACGCGCATCGAGTGAATAAAGCGTTCCGTCTACAGAGGAAAAATATAATACCTGACCCATGCCTACAGTTGACGATGTGATGGCCCTTTTAGCGCGGAAACGCCATTTCAATTCGCCGCGAAAATCTACTGCATAATAATCGCCGGCTTCACAGCCCACGTATACAAGCTCATTCATCACAAAAGGCGTCGAGCGGACGGCATCCGCTGTTTCGAACCTCCATGCCATCCGTCCACTGTTAATATTTACAGCATGAATATGATAATCATCTGAACCGATAAAAATATGCCCTTCCGCAATACGTGGGGAAGAACGAATGGGGCCGTTGGTGAAATAAGTCCAAACGACCTTGCCAGAGCGCGCACTGACAACATGAAGCCGTTTATCTTCCGAACCAACGTAAATATTGCCCTCAAATAATGCGGGGCGGGAAACAATTCCTCCATCGGTTGGATACTTCCACTGGAATTTCCCATCACCTGCGCTTAGTGCATAAAGATTGTTATCGTATGACCCGATGTAAAGTGTACCTTGAAAAAGCGTAGGTGTGCCACGAACCTCATCTTCACACTTGAAGGACCACAACGGCTTGATCCCACTTGATTGTATAGTACCTGTTTGCGGATTGCCCATACGTACAAGCGCACCAGTCTTGCGCGCCACACCCATGAGCGCCTGCTTCATATCTGCTGCTGTGCGGAACCGGCTTTCGGGATTGTATTCAAGCGCCATATTGACAACTGTCTCAAGTTCGGGTGAAACAGCAGAATTTATCCTGCGGATCGGTCTCTCGGAGAAGGAGAATGGTGGCTCAAGACGCGGGTCACGCCGCGTCAACGCGTGGTGGATGGTGGCACCCATGGCATAGATATCAGCAGCAGGGGTAGCTTCACCTCGATATTGCTCTGGAGGTGAATATCCTTCGGTACCGATCATCGTTCCTTTGATCCCGCTTTGAAACGTTTTGGCGATCCCAAAATCAACAAGGATTACGTCGCCATTATGATTGATCATTACATTCGAGGGTTTCATATCGCGGAATATAATCGGGTCTGGTTTATGCTTATGTAAATAGTCAAGGACATCGCATAATTCAATTGCCCAACTCAGCACCTGATCTTCCGGGAGGAAACCGCTCGTATCATTGATGATCGCTTCCATATCCTTGCCGTGGATAAATTCCAACACAAGATAGGAACGGCTTTCCACGGTAAAATAATCAGAAATACGAGGGATGGATGGATGTTGAAGAGTAGCCAGTAAATTTGCTTCCCGCTCAAAATTTTGGACAATCGTCTCACGGACAAGAGGATCCGGCGCGCTGTTGATCATTTCCTTCACGGCTACCAGCTTGGTCACGCTTGGGAAGTGCATATCACGAGCGCGGTACACTGAACCCATTCCACCAATGCCGATAACTTCCTGAATCGCATAACGCTTGGCAAGCGTAACACCTGCCTGTAGTTGGCGCGGATGGGGAGAGCCTTGATCACCCCGGTCGTCTGATAACTCAGGGAATATCCTTGTTTCCAGTGCGCTTCTCCTAGTCAGTAAATTATAGTTTGCACTGCTTTGTTTGACAACCACCTAAAACTGAATAACATTTCAATTTCGTACATATTAAGATTCCCTTGCCGGGAACATGGTTCTGCGGCACAATATGCGCATTGTGAAAATTCTCGTATTAAGCGATGAAGTCGTCGAGCGTCTTTACAGTCTATGCGAAAGCGGGCATTTTAGTGAAATCGAATTGATTCTCGGATGCGGAGACCTGCCCTATCCCTATCTTGAAAACCTGTTGACCTTTCTGAATTTACCATTATTCTATGTGCCTGGTAACCACGACCCGATCTATAATCCCAACAATCCTCTCGCTCATGCCGAAGGCGGTTCGAATCTGGACTTGAAGGTAACCCGTCATAAAAAGCTTTTGATCGGCGGTTTCGGAGGGTCCATCCGCTACCGCCCAGACGGCACCAATCAGTACACTCAGAACGAAGCGTATTTTAGAGTATTTCGGCTCCTACCTCACTTAATGTTGAACAGCATCCGTTATGGTCGCGCCCTGGACATTCTCATTACGCACTCACCTCCGTATGGCATACATGACGATGAAACACAATCTCATCAGGGACTAAAAGCCATCAACTTGATCCACCGTTGGGCAAGACCACGCTACCACTTTCACGGTCACACACATTTCCAGCGCGGCAATCTCTCTCGATCTGAAACGACACAAGGTCTTACAAAGATTGTCAACATCTTCCCCTACAAAATCATTGAAGTCAACCACTAAAGCCTCTTCTCGCCTCTACTAGGAATAGCCGGAAGTGTTGCGAAACATTCATCGAGGAGGTGAAGATATTGTCAAGAGCTTACAAAAAGAATGTCAGATCAATTTTCCGACCAGGCACCCGCAGATTTTCAACGAGCGCGTTTCAAAGCCTTCATGAATCGCATAAAATAAAAGAGACAAAACCAAATCTCGAAAATCGGAGAAAAAATGACATCCTCCCATCCACTCGCTGGAGTCTACGCGGCAGCAGTGACTCCCCTTCGCGCTACATCCTTAAATGGAAGCAAATCCGATTCAACACTGGATCTTGAGTCTGTTCCCGTTTTATTGAATTTTCTCGCATCACGAGGCTGTCACGGTGCTGTGCTCTTTGGCACGACCGGCGAAGGGCCCTCATTTTCTCCATCCGAGCGCGAAGCAGTGATGCGCGCAGCCTGCAAAGCACGCGACCACCTATCTGGCTTCCGTTTGATCGCTGGCACCGGGACTCCGAGTCTTTCTGAAACCATCGAACTGACCAAACTTGCATTTGATCTTGGCTTCGACGCGGCGTTGGCACTGCCTCCCTATTATTTCCGAAACGCGACCGATGATGGACTCTTCAATTGGTTCCGTGAACTCATCACGAAAGCTGTTCCGTCAGATGGATATTTACTTGGTTATCATTTTCCTAGGGTCGCGGGGATTGGATTCTCAATTGAATTACTGGCTCGATTGAAAGAGATATTTCCCATACAATTCGCAGGTATAAAAGACTCATCCCATGACGCCGATTTGACTCGCAACCTTGGAGCAAAATTCGGATATGATTTAGTCGTCCTTACTGGAACAGATTCTTATGTGCAACTCGCCATGCAAAATAAGGCGGCAGGTTGTATTACTGCGCCAGCAAATATTATTTCTCCTGAGCTTCGCAAAGTATGGGATTTAATGCGCGAAGGCAAAGACGCTTCCACCGCGCAGGCACACGTGACTGAGCTAAGAGAGATCCTTGATAAGTATCCTCCCTTTCCGCCGACGCTAAAGGCAATGCTTCATCGTCTCTATGGTTTGCCGCGCTGGCACGTCAAACCACCGCTGGTGGAGATCACAGAAGCAATGGAAGACAAGCTTGCGATGGAATTAGCCGGAATTAAACAGTGATGGATATATCAAAAATTGTTCTTGACGCAGCCCATAGGGACGCTCACCTGCATTTGCACGATTTGCCACACTTGCGCCTGCGCGCAGTGCAGGTGACCAAATCGAGGTGCAAGTGTCGCAATTACACTGCGTCAAGACAAACTACACAGTAGTCAATTATCCATTTCGATTCAACAACTCAAGAAATGCATCCACGACTCGTGGATCAAAATGTGTGCCTGAAAGTGCCCTGATATATTCAAGCGCTCTTTCTTTTGTCCATGCCGGGCGATATGGACGATCAGAGATCAGTGCATCATAAACATCCACCACGGCAAAGATCCTTGCATGGAGGGGAATATCCTCACCTTTAAGACCGCGCGGATAGCCTGTTCCATCCCATTTTTCATGATGAGAATAAGGAATATCCAAAGATGGGCGCAGATATTCGATGCGAGATAACATTTCGTATGCATAGGCGGGGTGAAGCCTCATAATTTCCCACTCTTCAGGTGTCAGGTTATCTGGCTTGAGCAGGATTCGATCGGGTACACCCATTTTCCCTATATCATGGAGAAGCGCGCCTCGTCTAATGTGTATTAAATCTTTTGCCTGCAATCCCATGTGTTCCGCCAATTGCAACGTCAAGTTTGTAACGCGCAGCGTATGACCTTCTGTCTCCTTATCCCGTAAATCCAGCGCGGCAGACCAGCCTTCCAGGGTGCTCTCATAAGCCATACCAAGCTCAAGGTTGGTTCGCTGTAAATTCTGGAAGAGGGTGGCGTTGTCTATGGCAAGACCGGCCTGACCGGCGAGAGATTCAAGGAAATCAACCCATTCATCATCCACTTCCAAATGAGTGCGATGAAAGACCTCCAACACACCCTTGACCTCCCCTTTGGCGATGAGCGGTACCCCATAATAGCCCGCGAAATTTTCGCCCTCCAGCAATAATCTGCGACTGAAGCTCTCTCTGCTTTCATACAAGGAATGGATATTGACCATCTTTCGTTCGAGTGCAGCCTTACCTGCATATCCTTCTCCGATTCGCACAGACGAGCGTTCGATAGCCTTTGAATAAAACCCAATTCCATCACTATATTCAAGAATGTGTGTGGTTGGGTTGAGAAGGAGAATATCAGCGGCATCCACCTGCAGTTGAGAAATTGCCTGCCTCAGTACAGTTTGCAAAGAGAAATGCAAATCCGTGCTGGCTGTAATAGTCATATCGATAATGCGCAAAGCCTTTAAATGATCAACCCGTCGCCTGATCTGATCTTCGGCTAGTTTGCGGCTAGTGATATCCGACATGGCACCGATCATGCGCAGTGGCTTGCCATTGATATCTCTTTCGACATAACCACGGTCTGTAATATATGCCACTGAATCATCCCGGCGCAGAAAACGATATTCATCTGTCCAGATGATATCGCTGTTCTCATAAAAAGTTTTTAGTCCCAAAAGAACACGCTCGCGATCTGCCGGGTGAATATGCTCATGCCACCATCCTCCACTGGAGGCAGCCTCTTCAGAGGTATAGCCAAAGAGGGTTTGCACATTCTCATTCCAAGTATGCTGGTCATTGACCATATCCAGATCCCAGATCACATCATTCGTGGCGCGGCTGGCAAGGCGATAACGTGTTTCGCTCAACTTCAGTGCATCTTCTGCGCGTTTTCGCTCGTTGAGTTCCAGCCTGAGTTGTTCATTTGTTTTGTTTAATTCTGCAGTACGTTCAGCCACCCTCACTTCCAGTTCATCTTTGGCTTTCCGCAGAGCTTCATCCGCGCGTTTGCGTTCTGTAATGTCTCGCGCGATACCAAAGGTGCCCACGATCTGCCCGGTCTCATCTCTGAGAGGAACTTTCGTTGTGGAAACCCACGTCTCACGCCCATCTGGCCAGATGACATGCTCTTCAAAATCCACCATGGACTGGCCCGATCTAATGATCGATTGTTCTTCGTTATAAGCTTGTTGAGCATGTGGGAAAAAGTCGAAATCACTCTTGCCTACAACTTCGGCCGGGTCCTTCAACCCAAGCATTTGAGCCTGAGATCGGCTGTTCCTGATAAAGCGGCTTTGTAGATCTTTAAAGAAGATATGATCAGGGACATGGTCCAGCATGGTTTGAAGCAGAGTATTGGCTTGAGACAGCGCAGCAGTGCGTTCCTGAACCAGTCGTTCCAGATCATCATGAGCTTTGCTAAGTGCTTCCTCAGCCAGCTTGCGCGTCGTGATGTCACGAACAAAGGCAGAAAATAAAACATTGTCATGGGTTTTCAATGCATTAATAGCAAGTTCCACAGGAAAGGTGGTACCGTCCCGCCTTTGGGCCGTGATTTCGATACGCTTCCCTAGTACAGGTCCTTCACCAGTTTCCAAATAATGTTTTAATCCTCTTTCATGAGATGCGCTCTGATCAGATGGGATAATGAGTTTGCTTAAACGCTGTCCCACAGCCTCGGCTCGCGTCCAGCCAAAGGTTGACTCAGCCTGATCATTCCAGCGAGTGACTCGTCCCTCTTGGTCAATAGTGATCACGGCATCCAGCGCGGTGTCAATGATCAGGCGCGTGGTCTCTTCGCTTGCATGAAGGGCCTCTTCCGCCCGCTTGCGCTCGGTGATATCAGCCATCACACCCTGAACAATAGGCAATTCACCTTCGCGCGGCGGGAGAATATACGCAGTGTCGCGTACCCACAATTCCTGTCCATCACGCCTCCTGATGCGATACTCAGCATCAAATGTCTCACCGCGCATATATGCCTGCTCTTCAAGAATTTTCTGTAGTTTTCGATCCTCGGGATGAATTTGCTGGTACCACAACTTGGGATCAGACATCCACTCGTCCGGCGTAAAGCCCAAAAGCGACTCGATCTGTGGGCTGACGTAATGCCAGGCACCAGCGATGCCCAGCTCTGAAGTGTAGATTACTGCCGGCAATCGTTCGACCAGCAATCGATACTTGGCTTCGGCCTCTACGAGCGCAGCTTCCGCGCGAATCCGTTCGTTCAACTCATCTTTCGCTGCCTGATACGATTGCGCATTTTCCAGCGCGATGGAGGCAAGCTGAGCAAAACGAGTCAATAGATCCAAATCACTTTGTGAGATTGTGCGGCTTGAATCTAGATAAGAGACACCAAATACACCGATCGATTGCGAACCAGAAGTAAGCGGCACACCGGCCATGGCACGGATTTCAAATTCTTCGAATTGTCTCGAGCGTCCCGCCCAATGATGATAGTCTTGAACGACCAGCGGCTTACGAGTTTTCCAGATTTTTCCTGCTAACCCCTCGCCCAGCCTGAGCTTGACACCTTCATGAGCGGAATTGATGCCCAGTCCTACATGCAGCTTTAAATTTCTTCCATCTGGCTCAACCAAATAGAGAAAGCCATTTGGTGTATCCATTAATTGCAGAACCTGGTTAACAATCGTTTGAAGGACATCCGTTAATTTCCTTCGCTCCATAAGGACCAGAGTGGATTCCTGTAAAGCGGATAGAATTTGATTGCGTCGTTGTATTTCGCTATTAAGCCGTGTGCGTTGGATCGCCACCGCCACCTGACGGGATACATATTCCAACATTTCCAGTTCCCGCTCAGTATAGACAGTGGGATCAGCATAATCCTGCATAGCGATGACACCGATCGTTTGTCCTTCAATAATAAGAGGCGCACCGACCCAGATGGGCGATAGAGGACCAACAAGCTCAACTTCGCCACGCCGTGCCAATTCCTCGAAATTTGTGGCATCGCTCAGCAAAGGTTTCGCCGTTCGAATGACATACTCGGTCATCCCGCGCCCGGGCCGGCTCGCAGGTATGGATGCCGACTCAATATGATCCACTTCATCCACATAGTAGGGAAAGCTCAGCAGGTCATTTTCCGAGTCATAGAGAGCGATGTAGAAATTCCGTGCTGGCATCACCTGTCCAATAATTTTATGAACGGATCTAAAAAGTTCATCCATGTTATTCGTCTTATTTGCAGCTTCGCTGATCTGATAAATTGCGCTTTGAAGCGACTCGGCTTGTTTGCGTTCTGTGGAATCATGATAATTGTTGACAATGGCTTGCACACTCGGCTCGTTCAGCATGTTCGTAAACACGCCTTCGAGCCAGCGCCACGTACCATTTTTGTGCAGGACACGCGCAGAAACATTGACGTGCGCGCCCGGTTGTTGAAGTGACATGGTCAATCGTTCTGTTACGAAAACCTGGTCATCCTTATGGATGAACTCGAACGCATTCCTGCCAACAAATTCGTCCAAGTCATATCCCAATACCTGAGAGGTGGAAGGACTGCCGTAAAGAATGCCCCCATCCGCGCCAAATAATGCGATGGCATCCCAATTGTTTTCGGTCAGCGCGCGGAATCGTTTTTCAGACTGCCGCAACGCCTCTTCGGCCTGCTTACGTGCAGTGATGTTCGTGAGGCAGACGAGCACGTTCTTAAATTTAGCGGTTTCTTTGGGGAAAACAATCGTCCTCCACAGATATAAAGTCTCACCTTGCAAGGTTTGATCCATCACTTCGCCTTCAAAATAAGGCTTTCCTTCAGCGAGGTTAATAAACTCCTCCATGAAAGTTTCCACCTTCGTTGAGCCCTGAATTGTTTCGAACGATCTCAGAAGTTCATCTTTATCTTTTGCTCCATAGAGTCTCAACGTTATCTCGTTGACGTCAACAATCTTCAACATTTGTATGGCTTGGAGCACAAATTCGGGATGTTCTCTAAAATACCCGCGAAAATCTGTCACACCCTGAGTTTTCAACTCATCCAGGGCCTTCTTGACTTCGGAGAAATCTTCCTCCCATATGGATACGCCGCTCGTTTCAAAGATAGTTCGATATCTCTCTTCGCTTTCGCGCAGGTTTTCCTCTGTCCTTTTGCGTTCGGTAATATCCCGAAAAAACACCGAAAGTCCATCCTTCGACGGATAGATACGATTCTCGAACCAGCGACCCCATGGTTCATAATAATCTTCCAACTGAATGGATTTCTGAGTTTTGAGCGCGCGCACATAGGCATTTGCAAAGGGTGTTCCCTCTGCTTCGGGGTATTCCCGCCAGTAATTCTTGCCGATTAACTCTTCCGGTCTGCGCCCCAGTAAGTCACCCCCACGTGTATTGACGTACGTATAGTTCATCTCATGATCAAATGCTACGAACCCGTCACTGATTCTTTCGAGAACGCCCGCCATGGATTCGTAAGTAGTTTTCTCCGAAACAAAATTTCCACCCTCATCCGTTCTGGATTGTCCCTTATGATGTTTTGTGCTTGCTTTAGAGTTTGTTTTCATACCTTACCTTCCAGCTATTCACGTCATCTCAAGAAAGCCATATTGTTCTGATAAAAGAGTTGTTATGCTCAATGAGAAGGTGCTATTTTGGACAATGCGAAGTAAAGGTAAATTGATCTGCCTTCTCTACCCCGCTCTCCTTGACCGTACACGATTATTATAATATCTATACGACTATCTAGAGTCCTCCCAAATTTGATAGGATTTTTTCACTTTAAATAAGAACCTGTCAGTCTTTTTGATTTGCAATCTGTTCAAACGCCGCCTTGAAGACCTCATAGGATTGGGCACCAACAATCGCATAACGATTATTGATCACATAGGTCGGTACGCCTGTCACGCCGATCTGATAAGCCCACCTCACCTGATCTGCAACATGCGCTGTATATTTTTCACTTTCCACTTCGCGTTGCATTTCATCTGGGTCCAGGCCAACTTCCTCCGCTGCGGAGCGAAGCACCTCCCACTGACTGATATCCTGTCCCTCGGCATATATTTTACGAAATAAAACCTTATGAAATTCATTACCTGCACGGTGCTCACGCGCATATTCTGTCGCCTCATGTGCGAGGCGTGTGTTATAGATTCGCTTGGTCGAAACAAATTCCATGCCGTATAAAGTTGCGATGGATTTCAGACGTTCTTCTGAGCCATTTGCGCGGGCGCGCTTTACGCGATCGGGTAATTCTCTTCCTTCAGGTGGCGTATCCAAATATAAGTAGAACGGACGCCATTCCACATCCACGTTGTACTCTTCTTTTGACTTCTCGACCACACCCTGGCCGACATAACACCACGGTCAGATGTAATCGGAGAAGATTGTCAGTTTGAAATCCATTGTTTTACCTTAAGCTGCACCGCACGATTTAGATAAAATATACCAGCAGATAGACACCCGCCATCCATCATTTCTTACACAAGGAACATACACATGACAAAAGACCTGCGCGTCAATTCAGACCGGATACTTACTTCGTTTAACGAATTGGCTTCTATCGGCGCGACGGGTGATGGCGGCGTACACCGCCCTACCTTCAGCGAGACGCATCTTGCAGCGCGAAAATGGTTCCGCGAAGAAGTTGAAAAATCGGGACTGGAATTTCGTACCGATGGCGCAGGGAATCATTCTGCATTTTTACCTGTCACACCTGCACTTGCATCAGGTGCAAGTGTTGCGAGCCCAGATGGGGCGAAGCAATCTCCTGGCGTTGAGGAGATTGCTTCGTCGGGCAATGCCCTCCTCGCAACGACACCGAAAACGCTTTTGCTGGGCTCCCACCTCGACTCCGTTCCGAACGGCGGGCGCTTCGACGGCGCGCTGGGTGTAATCGCTGCGTTCGAAGTGTTGAGAACAATCAAGGAAAATAGGATCAAGCTCAACGTCAATTTGGAAGCGATAGATTTCACGGATGAGGAAGGCACGTTAGTCGGTCTGCTAGGGAGCGCGGCGTTGGCTGGTCATCTCAAAGCAGAAAGTTTGCACGCCCCACGGGGTGGCCGAGAAAATTTAATCGATGGCATGAAGCGAGCAGGCTTATCTGATGAAAGTATGTTGGGCACAGCACGCCCACGAGATTCGCTTGCGGGTTATCTTGAATTACACATCGAGCAGGGAAAAAGACTGGAACGCAAAGGTATCAACATTGGCATTGTCTCTGCGATTGTTGGGATATGGTCCTATCGTCTTTCATATATCGGCCGCGCTGATCACGCTGGCACAGCAACCATGGATGACCGGCTCGATGCCTCGCTAGGAGCGAGCGCGTTCACTCTTGCAGCCCGAGAGATCGTAATGAGGGATTTTCCAAATTGTGTTGTGAACGTCGGCAAAATGGAATTTGCACCCGGCGCGTTCAATATCGTTCCTGCGCGTGTGGATGTATCTCTTGAATTTCGTTCACCTGAGGAAGAAGAGTTCAAACAACTTGACTCGGTTTTGATTGCATGTGCAAAAGCAGAAGCAAAGCGGTTTGGCTTGGAATTGCAAATCGAAGACCTTGGCAAACATTCACCCAGCATCATGAGCGATAAAGTACAACGCGCTTACGCAGAAGCTTGTGATGATTTAGGACTGACCCATATCCCACTTACTTCTGGCGCGGGCCACGATGGGCAATCACTTGTGGATCTGTGTCCCGTTGGAATGATCTTCGTTCCGTCGGTAGACGGAACAAGTCACTCGCCGCGCGAATTCACGAAATGGGAGGATTGCGTAAACGGCGCAAACGTCCTATTGCACGCGGCGTTGAAGTTGGCAGAAGAGTAAAATACATAGACGATAGACCACGGATCATAGACTATGGTCTATGGTTCATCGTCTACGGTCTATCGCCCATCGTCTACGGTCTATCGTCCATCGTCTAAAGGCATTCCATGAAAAACTTCGATCCTCAATACAACGACATCCCAAAAACCGAAATCCACTGCCACCTCGAAGGCGCGATCCGCACACAGACGATACTTGATATAGCGAAAGAATATGATTTAAAGTTGCCATCTTATGATGTCAATGAATTGGACAAACATGTCAAGGTCTATGATCAATTACGCGACCTGGAGGCCGTGCTGGAGGCTTTTGCGATCTTCCAAAACAGTATTACTTCACCAAAAGTCGTGGAGCGCATCGCTTGGGAACTCTTCGAAGATTCTGCGAAGCAAAATATTAAACTCTTTGAAGTCCGCTTTTCGCCGGACTGGGCCTTTCATGGTCATCAGCTGGATTGGGATGAATGTCTGGATGGACTTCTGCGCGCCAAAGAACGCGCCGAACGTGAGTTTGATATGGCGATCGGTTACATCGCCATCACATCCCGAAGTATGGGACCCGAATCTTGCATCAAAACGGTGGATTGGGCGATCCATCATAAGGAGAATATCCTCGGCGTTGACCTTGCAGATAGCGAGAGGGATTTTCCATTAAGTGAATTCATTAAGCCAATCCTGAAAGCGAAAGAGGCGGGATTGAAAGTGACAGTCCATACAGGAGAAGACACGCCTGCATCATTTGTAAGGGAGACAATTGAACTTGTAGGTCCAGACCGCATCGGCCATGGCATTCATTCCATCGAAGATATGAATGTTATTGAGTTGATTAAAGAGCGTGGCATAACGCTGGAAGTCAACCCTTGGAGCAATTACCTGACCAACTCCGTGCGAACAATAGAGGAACATCCGCTGAAAAAGCTATTTGACCTCGGCGTACGCGTGACGATTAATTCAGATGACCCTGAGGTGCTTGAAACAAATCTGAACAATGAATATCGCATCGCGCATGAAGTTTTGGGTATGAGTATGGACGAGATTGCCAAGTGTAATCGTTATGCGTATGAAGCATCCTTTATTCTTGAACAAGAGAAGAAAAAGATTTGGGAGAAATATTTCCAATAAGTAAAATAAAGTAGTAACGACTTTAGTCGTTCATATCAAAGGCGACTGAAGTCGCCACTACGAAACATGGAATAATGCGCGCTACTTTCCCCGTCACTGTGCATCTGTTTTTCTTCCGAGAGAACAAAGTATTATTATCGCGACGTTTCAACACAGGATTTCGAGATGGCGAATACAGCGTCCCTGCTGGGCATTTAGATGGGAATGAAACTGTAATCGCCGCGGCTGTGCGCGAAGCGGAAGAAGAGATCGGGGTCCAGATTGAAGCGAAAGATGTTGTCTTCTCATCTGTCATGCACCGCATCGACGGTGACGAGCGTGTTGATTTTTTTGTCCACATCCACAAATGGCAGGGCGAAACTTTCAATGCCGAACCTGAGAAGTGTGATGACCTGCTTTGGGTTGATATGAATCAATTACCGCCAAATACCGTTCCGTATGTAAGGCAGGCAATCGAAAACCACTTGAACGCAATTCAATTCGACGAATATGGATGGTAAAAACATGGGTTATCTGTTAATGGAAGGTGGTGCGGAGTTTGGTGGTCGCATGCGTGAGCCGGATCTGCGAGGCATCGAACTTGCTGGTGGTTTTGATGTGCCAATAAGGATCATCCCCACGGCTGCCGCGCCTGATAACAACCATCAACGCGCGGGGAATAACGGCATCCGCTGGTTCCAGAGTTTGGGGGCAAAGGATGTGCTCTCGGTGTCCTTGCTGAGCAAGCTGAGGGCTGAGCATAAAGACATCGCGCAGACCTTGCGCGACGCAAAGTTGATTTACATGCTTGGCGGATTCACCCATTATCTGGGTCAGACTCTAAAAGGCAGCCGTGCGTGGGAAGCCGTGCTCGAGGCATATCAAAATGGAGCGGTTATAGCGGGGTCAAGCGCGGGTGCGATGGTCATGTGTCAGTTTTATTATGATCCAAGTGCCGGGCGTGTGCATGAAGGACTGAACCTCGTTTCCAATTCGCTGGTGCTGCCCCATCACAATACATTTGGAAAGAACTGGGCATCGAAACTTTTGAAAAAAATCCCTGGCATGACGCTCATTGGAATTGATGAACAAACCGGCATGATGGATGATGGGGAAGATCACTCGTGGAATGTTTATGGGCGCGGCGCGGTGACGTTATATCGAAATGAAGAGGTTACAATTCACCAGGCGGGAGAGACTTTTTCGGTTTAGAATCCATGACATGGCTATGTTCGACCTCTCCAGTGCCCGCTTTGCCTTTTTGGACCTCGAAACGACCGGGCTTTCTCCCTGGTTTGGGGACCGCATTTGCGAGGTGGGCATTGTGCTTACAGAGGGGAAACGCATCAAGCAACAGGTTCAGACTCTCGTAAATCCTGAACGTCCGCTTTCGATTGGAGCGGCCAGCACCAACGGTCTCACAGACGAGGAGCTAACCACCGCTCCAAAATTCGCCAGTGTCGCAAACGTCCTTGTAGAGTGGTTAAGAGGGACAGTGGTAGTCTGTCATAATGCACAATTCGATATCCAGTTTCTGGATAGCGAGTTCCGTCGTTTGGGACGCGAAATCCAAATCCCTAACCTTGTCGATACATTAATGCTGGCGCGTGAATACTTCGATTTGCCATCCTATAGTTTGCATTCCATCGCGGAGGCTTTCCAGATTCCGATAACAACGGAGCATCGCGCGCTGGACGATGCTTATACCGCGCGCGGCATCTTTTTTGCGATGATGGAGGAGATGAAGAAACTCAATAAGCCATTGGATGAATATATTGGTATTTACAATTCGCCTGTCTGGCCCAACGACGGGATTCAACTCCCCACAGAATTGGGTGAGGCAATCTATAGCAACCGGCGGATGTTCATCCGCTACGTGGATGGAGAGGGAGAAGAAACCCAGCGTTGGATCACACCCAAGCAGGTGATGGGCTTATCAGATTATGTGTATCTCAAGGCTCACTGTCATTTACGCAAAGCAGAGAGAAATTTTCGATTGGATCGGATTATTGAAGTGAAAGTGGAAGCATAATATTCGATTTTTCACGAGCGGAGGAAAAATGAGATCCATATGGAAAACTTTGTGTTTACTGCTTGCGTTTTTGTTTACTGCATGTGAATCTCTTGGAGTTCCCCCACAATCAACTATCTCTATCGAAAATAATCAGACGATTGAAGTCCCTCCCTCAACCGTTGGTCCACTCACTTTCTCACAAATGACTGGAACTGCACAGGCAGTGCCGACAGTTATATATCCAACGGAAAAGCCATTAACGCCAGAAGAGGTTTTTCGGCTGAGTCAGTTGAAAACCACATCGCCTGATGGCAATTATGTTCTCACTTGTGATTACAGTTTTCCGACCCTTTTCCATGCACCAACGAAAACTGTCATTGCCACAACGGATAGAAACTTTGGCTGCGATAGTGAACGGAGTTCATGGTCGCCCGATAGTTCCTATGTTTTCCTCGTTGAGGGTGGTACTGAAGACATGTATCGCTGGCGTATGGATGGCAGTCCACCAGAATTTTTGGAGATCAATAAAGTAGTAGAACCGAAAAAACTCCAATATCCTGATTGGAGCGTAAAGATACGCTGGAGTCCAGATGGGCAGTATCTTGCAATCCACAAATTCGGCTTATATGTGGTGACACCTGATGATGAAGAATCGTTCAGAAATCCATTATTGATCGAGGAATGTGTGGGCTGTTTCGACGATTTCCGTTGGATTGCCCCGCGGCTGTTGCTCGTGGTCTATTTTAAAGTTTTGTCTATTGTTCATATCCCATCCGGCCATGCCGTGGCAGGAATAAGTACCAGTGGCGGCATCTGCCCTGAACAAATCCCACTTATGTCTCCCGATGGCCGCTGGGTGGTCTCTGATGCTCCGTGGTGTGGAGGCGGTGGGAGAGGTCCAGACCAATCTATTATCTCTAATTTGGAAGATGGATCAAGCAGGGTATTTTCCGAATCATTTGCGGATCGAATTGATTTTGTGAGTTGGAGTCAGGATAGCTCCAAAATTTATTTAGTCAGCCGCCCGACCGAAATTGACGCGCTGCCCGATCCACGTACCCCATTTGGGTTGCTCGCCATGGATCCTGAAACGCTTCAAGTCCAGAATCTTTTTGAACAGGCAAGGTTTGTGGCATTCAACAAGGATTTTAGTTGGGCATATGTAGTCTTCCCCGTGAAAAACGATAATGGCAGTTTCCGTCTGGATGGAGGAGTATGGGAAGTAGACACATCCCAACTAATTGGCAGACAAATCATGGCAGACAGCCTTGATGAAAGATTCCTTGCACCGATTCCATATTTCACAGTGCAGCCATTCTATTCATTCACTGGGGAGGAACTCGGTTCCAGCTCAAACGCCGCAGGTCAACTGGTTCCAGCCGTTTGGTCACACGACAATTTGAAAGTCACGACCATTAACTCTGATCATCAACTTATAATGATTGATGTGACAGGTGATATTCAGATCGTTGGTCAATTGGATGATAATCAGGAATGGTTGAACTCTGAGGTTACATGGTCGAGTGATGATAAAGCTATCCATGTTGATAATGTCACTTGGGTTGTTCCTTGATTAATAGTGTAAATCCGAAGGAAATGTATGAACCTCTTTGAGTTCACCGAAGAAGACCTGAAACTCAACAAACGCGGACAAGTCAGCCCGCGCCAAAGGGAATGGTTGAATATGACCGCGCGCGGCATTCGCAGTTCTTCATGGACAAGTGTTTATGTGACAGTTGGATTCATGTTCCTGGGGTTATGCATTATTTCGGCGTTATACCTTCAAAATGAAGATTCGCGTGCGGCGTTATTTTCCAATCCACTCAATCTATTGGTATTCCCAGCGACAATTTTTGCTGTGGCGGTGATCCTTACCTTGAGTATTTTATATTTGCGCAGGCTGGCAAACCGATTGGCAGGCGCGCAAGTCCAATCCGCGCAAGGGAAGATCCGTTTGGATGAGGAAAGTGGGAAAGGTGGCACCACATATTACGTGTTCGTCGGCAAAAAGAAATTTGCCTTTGGGGAGGATATGAGCCGCACGTTCAAAGAAGGTGAGAAATATAAAGTCTATTATTGCAAGTCAGGGGTGTATGAGA
>Ga0081539_10003324_pt1 | contig 20056 bp, 12 predicted proteins | sample TabmetS4T2R2_FD_71023 | JGI IMG/M metagenome (GOLD analysis project Ga0081539, IMG submission 71023) | Tabebuia heterophylla rhizosphere microbial communities from the University of Puerto Rico - S4T2R2 | ecosystem: Host-associated > Plants > Roots > Rhizosphere ...
GATTGGTGAGGGCTCTGGATACATCTGGGGATTTGGGTCGGGTTATCTCGACTATACGGTTCCCACCCGGGCGGACCGGCGCAAGGTCAGTGAGATCGTCGTGCGCGCGCACATCCAACCTGTGTTGCCTGTCGACGCGCCACCTGGTTTCGTGAAGACGCGTGTCACGTTGTTTGTTGAGGGCTGGAGCGCCGGCTCGCGTTTGATTCCTGTGGAGCAGCAAGGGCAACCAATCATTCAGGAGTGGCGCTTGACGGGCATGTTCCTGCGGCTGCGCGCCATGCGTGGACTGCCCCTGACGATCCGCTTCGCCGTCACTCCTGAATCCGACTGGCTCTACGGCGTCAACATCTCCAACTGGCCCGAAGGCTTTGATTCGAAAGACGCACGCCCCGTCGAGGTCGAGCTAAGGCATTGATTAGCCACAAAAAGGCACAAAAAGCACAAAGAAGAATTTAAGATGCCGGGCCAATGCGTATCACTTGCCCTGGTTTGATGTTTTTCAACATCGTTCTTACCCGTGGCATCAGTTTCACTGTATCGACTAAACGTGTGCTTCGGGCTTCTAAAACGATGACAGCGATCTTGAATGTCGTCAGGTTCTGTTGGAATCTGAGGTTGGTGTCGTCAGTGAGGAAGACATCAAACTCAGTCTGCGCCTTTTGCAACAGCATGCCATTGGTGAGTCCTGCCCAATGCATCTGATTTACGGAGGCGCAATAGTGTCCGGTCAGGGCGCGACAAAGGCGCCAATCAAGGCATTCGTCAATGAGAATTCGCATGTGAGGACTAAACGGTTTCGAGCATCTTGAGTTTGCCGGCTTCGATCACCGCAATAGCTTGTTCGCGCTTAACAGTGGGATAGGCTTCGAGAAAATCCTCCACTGATTCGCCACCTTCCAAACAGTCAATGAGGTTTTGTAAAGGTACGCGCGTGCCAACAAACACGGGTGTGCCGCCCATGATCTCCGGATCTGAGTGCACTATTCCCTTGAGATCTTCCGGCTTCATCAACGCGAATGTAACACAGCCACAAAACACACAAAAATGGGTCTGCATCAATTTTGTGCTTTTTGTGCCTTTTGTGGCTAAAAGAGGGATCGATCGAGTTCGTAAATTTTGGCTGAGGGGACGGGGCCGAGTTTGAGTTCGGCGACCGGGGTTAAATGGTCGCGGAGGGTGGAGATGATGGCGTCGTTGCTGAAGTAACGGCGGCCGCGCGCGACGATGACGTAATCGCCAACGCCGAGTTGTTTTATGGCGTCCGGATCAGAGAGCGAGATGCAGACGAGGTCTGTTCGCTTTGCACGGTCCGCGTAGTACGCCGCTAACGATGGACTTTCGCTCGCCACGCGTGCCCCCGTGCGTGCGCGACTTGCGATCTCCGTCATCACGTCGCGCATGCTCGCGTCATAGAACTCATCGTGCGGAAAGTAATATCCGGCCCAGCTCGTCCCACCGCCAATCGAATTAGTAAACAGTCGAAAGTGCGGCGCCGCGTTCACCGAGTTAATAACTGATCCCGCGATCACGATCACAGCAAGACTTGCCGGAACGTAATGCCGTAAACCTGCGGCCCAGTTCGCGAGCCAGCGGCCAACGAATTGAATGCCGAGCGCGCTCGTAATCAACACGGCCGGCAGCACAGTCGTGTAATACCGCGTGAACTTCCCACCCGGAAAACAGAACGCTACCACCCACAATAAGAACCAGAAGAGAATGAAATACCGCCCGTCGCCAAGCTTGCGTCTAAACAAAAGCGGCAAACCGGCGAGAAATCCGAGCACAGTTAATAGCGGCAACTTAACCGCCGTGAAGACAAAGTAGAAGTAAAAAGGAATGCCATTCAGCCAGTCACTGAACCGCTGCGGGTAGAGCTGGTTCATGAACTCGTAACCGTCGTGACCGACGCGCTTACCACCCGCAAACAATCCCATCTGTTTCCACGTTTCCGGCAGCAGCACTGTCGGCGACAGGATCAAAAACACAAGACCCATGATCGCGAAGAACGTGATGATGCGTTTCTTGCCGAGCCGCCAGCGCGTTTCCGGAAGGTTCTGAAACATCCAGTAGTAGCAGAGGCTGATCGCGAAGAGATGCGGCACGTATTTCGAAGCGACCATCGCGCCATACGAGGCGGCCGTGAGCCAGTAATATTTGTTGGGACTACGATCACTGCTTTCCGCGGCGCGCTGCCCGCGCAACCAGAACACGTTTGCGAGCAGAAAAAAGAACACCAGGAACGAGTCTTCTTTAGCGATGCGATTCAAGCCAATCGCGCTGGGATCGAAGGCCCACAACGCCGCCGCAATCAGCGCGACTTCAGTGCCAAACAGCTCGGAAGCAATCAGGAAGATCAGAATCGTGGTTAGCGCACCGACGAGCGCGTTGGGCAAGCGCAGCGCCGTCTCCGGCGCGATTCCATTGAACTTCTCTGCGAGGATGATCGACGCCGCCTGAAACGCCTTCATCAGCATCGGATGCTCGCCGTTCGCCCCGGTTAGACCATTCGCACGATAGTCGGCGACCGCGTTGAGTTTGTTGAGCTCGTCCTCACTCAAACCTTCGGCACTGAGGCCGTTGACGCGAAATCCAAAACCGGCGATGACGAGAACGATGAGCGCGGCGAAGACGAGTGTTTTGCTGTTTGCGAGGACACCACGTCCGGCGAAGAGCTCAGGTCTCAGACCGGCAGTGATGATGGCGTCAGCATGTGCAGACATAGGCAAAGCGCGCAAGAGTAGCGGAAGAGGCGTGGAGTGTCAAAACAGCTTTAGACAGGATTACAGGATTCGCGGGATTTACAAGATTCCTGTTAATCCGGTTTAATCTTGCAATCCTGTCCATGGACCAAACACAACTAGCACGACGACTCGGTCTATTCGATGCCACCATGATCGTGATGGGTGGCATCATCGGCTCCGGGATCTTCATGAACCCGTCCGTGGTCGCACTCCAGGTCCACACGCCGTTTCTCATTCTCGGCGCGTGGACAGTCGGCGGCTTGTTCGCGCTCGCGGCAGCTTTTATCTGGGCCGAACTCGCCTCGCTGCGTCCGGACGTCGGTGGCCAGTACGCGTACCTGCGCGAGGCGTTTCATCCAGGTGTGGCGTTTCTTTACGGCTGGGTGTTGCTGCTCGTGATTCAAACGGGCGGCATGGCCGCAGTCGCAGTAACGTTCTCACGTTACTTCGTCGAGCTGGCCCACGTGCCAATTCCGTCCGCGTATCTCGCAGCAATTGTGCTCGCAACACTGACAGTCATTAACTGTCTCGGTGTGCGTGCCGGCAGCACCGTGCAAAGTATTCTGATGGTGTTGAAGATCGTTGCAATCGCGATGCTGGTCGTGTGTGGATTCCTGTTTGCACAGCGAAGCACAAACCCGCCGGGCTTTCTCGATAGACCCATGTCACCAGATCTTCTAACGGCATTCGGTGCCGCGCTCGTGCCTGTGATCTTTGCTTACGGCGGTTGGCAAACGTCGACGTTCATTGCCGGCGAGATCAAAGAGCCACGCAAGAACCTGCCACGCGGACTGATACTCGGCGTCACCGGCGTCGTCGTGCTTTATCTTGCGGCGAATGTCGTTTACACAAGTGTGTTGGGAACTACGGGACTCGCCGCATCGTCAGCACCAGCATCCGATGTGATGCGCAGCGCGCTCGGAGACTTCGGCGCGCGTCTCATCGCCGCGGGAATTGCCATCTCGACTGCGGGCTTCCTCAGCCAGAGCATGTTGACTGCACCTCGCGTTTACTTCGCGATGGCGAAGGACGGCCTGTTCTTTGAGCAGGTCGGCATGGTGCATCCACAAACACGCGCGCCAATCGTCGCCATCGCACTTCAGGGAGTGTTGGCGATCGTGATCGCGCTCGTCGGCGAGTACGATCGAATTCTCAACTACGTCGTCTCCATCGACATGATTTTCTTTGGCCTGACCGCGTGCTGTATCTTTGTCTTTCGGAAACGTGAAGCGCCGGCGGTAACGAGAGTTCCGGGTCATCCGATCACGACCATTATCTTCATCGCGATCTGTTGGCTCGTGGTAATCAACACGGTCTATCGTTACCCGCAAAACACATTGATAGGAATCGCAATCATGATCGCAGGCATTCCCGCTTACTGGTTCTGGCGACAGAGGAGCAGCAGATGACCGCCGCACGCGAAGTGATAGGTTCGTCGTACATGCACTGGGCCAAGACGCGCTCAGTCGCGAAGTACAATCTCGCGACAAGCGGCCTCGGCAATGTGAAGCTGAATGAGCTTCGTGTGTCGCTCGACGATCTCGAGATCACCGAGGGCGGCTACGGTTATCAACCGTTGATACAGTCTATCGCTACGCGCTATCGAGTCGCACCTGAAGAAGTCGTGACGGCAGCGGGAACCACATTCGCAAACCATCTCGCAATGGCGGCGTTGATCAAGCCCGGCGACGAGATATTGTTCGAACATCCGGCATACGAGCCGATGCTCGCACTCGCACGTTACCTCGGTGCTGAGGTCAAACGCTTCTCACGTCGTTTTGAAGACGCGTTCCAGCCTGAGGACCTTAACCGGCTTGTCACTCCAAAGACGAGACTGATCGTGATCACGAATCTTCACAACCCGAGCGGCGTGTTGATCGACGACTCCACGATGAAACGCATCGGCGAGATTGCGCGTCGCGTGGGCGCGCGCGTGCTGGTTGATGAAGTCTATATGGAAACATTGTTTGAAGAATCACCACGCACGAGTTTCCATCTCGGTGAAGAGTTTGTCGTGACGAGCAGTTTGACGAAGGCTTTTGGCTTGAGTGGGCTGCGATGTGGCTGGATTCTTGCGCAACGCGAGCTCGCGAAGCGCATGTGGCTACTTAACGATCTCTTCGCAGCAACGGCGGTACATGCCGGTGAGCGACTGAGCGTTGTCGCGATGCAGCAACTCGAGGGAATTAGAGCACGTGCGAAGCAGTTACTGGATCGAAATCGTCAGATACTGAATGAGTTTCTCGATACGCGTGAAGATCTCGAAGTGGTCAGGCCGGAGTTTGGCACCGTGATGTTCCCGCGCGTGCGTCAAGGGACATCAGAGAGGCTCTGCGAGTTGTTACGCGAGAAGTATGAGACGTCAATCGTGCCCGGAGTCTTTTTCGAAATGCCCGCGCACTTTCGAATCGGGATAGCAGGGAACACGGATTTATTGCAAAAGGGCTTGGAACGACTAGCACTCGCACTGGATGAAATCCGTTTCATCCGTGGCTAATTCTTTTTGATGTCTTTCACGAGCAGCCAGTCACGCACCTGCTCCGCTGCTTCGATCCCAACCGCCTCAGTCGTCATCCGAATCGGCGTCCCATTGGGCCAGTTGTCCTTCTTCAGCATTGGTCCACCAACCGCTTTGTAATAAACCTTGCCTTCAAACTTCTTCTGTCCCGTCCGCGGCTCGAACACGAACACCTTAACGTCGAGATCCGGTGAGTTCAGTATGATCGTGCCGCTCTGAAACTCGTCAACGTCAAACTGCAACATCACCACAATCGCATCCGTCTCGGTCTTCGCACGCTTAACGGCGCGGTCACGCTTGGTCGCGCCCAGCGATGTCGCCGAGACGTTCTTAAACTCCTCCAGTTGGCTGAGAAAGTGTTTGAAGATCGCGTCTTCGCTGAGCAGGTGTTTCGACGAAAGCTCAATTCCGACGAGCAGGGAAACACGTTCTTTCAGTTCTCGGCCCGTGCTTTTGGGAGTTACTTCGGTGTCGGTTTGTGGCGTTGGGATAGGATTTGGTTTCGGGGCGCGCCTGCCTGACTGCGCAACAGTCTGCGTGGCGAGCACCAGCAACAGGCTGGACGCTGCAAAAAAGCCTCTTTTGTGGCGGTTTCGCTGAAAGCCGGGGCGCATTTTCATGCAATCTTCTCCAGCGGTTTGGTGTGCCTTTAGAAGCGGACACAGCCTGCAAGGTTGGCCGCAGATCTGCGCGGATAAAAAGCGCGGATCTATTTCTTCAGCATTCGGATTGCCTCGCGGGCGTAGTAGGTCAGGATGATGTCGGCGCCAGCGCGCTTAATGCTCGTCAGCGTTTCCATCATTACGCGCTCTTCGTCGATCCAGCCTTTCTGCGCCGCCGCTTTGATCAACGCATACTCGCCTGACACGTGATACGCCGCACACGGAACATCAAACCGCTCACGCACCATTTTCAACACGTCGAGATAAACCGTGGCGGGCTTCACCATCAGGATGTCTGCGCCCTCGGCGTAGTCGAGCTCGGCTTCACGCATCGCTTCGCGCACGTTCGGCGGATCCATCTGGTAGGCGCGGCGATCGCCGAACTCAGGCGCGCTCTGCGCGGCCTCGCGGAATGGACCATAGAACCCAGACGCATACTTCACTGCATACGCCATGATCGCCGTGTTCTCGAACCCTTCAGCATCGAGCAGAGTACGAATCGATTCAACCTGCCCGTCCATCATCGCCGAAGGCGCAACGATGTCCGCGCCCGCTGCCGCCTGGCTTAGCGCCGTTCGCGCGATCAGCTCGAGCGACTCGTCATTGATAACCTCACCGCCGCGCACTACGCCACAATGACCATGCGACGTGTACTCGCACAGGCACGTATCAGCCATGATAATCATTTCAGGCGAGGACTGTCGCACTGCGCGAATCGCATGCTGCACGATCCCGTCTTCCGCGTAAGCTCCCGAGGCTTGCGCGTCTTTCGATTCGGGCAAACCGAAGAGAATGATGCTGCGCACGCCCGTGTCCTGTGCGGCAGCGACCTCTTTCGTCAGCTCATCGATCGAGAGATTGAAGACACCGGGCATCGAAGAGATCTCGCGACGCACGTCCGTGCCCGGGCAGACGAACAACGGCAACACGAAGTTTTCCGGCGCGAGTCGCGTCTCGCGCACGAGTGAACGGATCGCGTCAGTTCTGCGAAGTCGACGAGGACGAATAATCATATTAGTTACCAACGGTGATACGCGGGATGGCCCGGTTTGACGGCGACGAACGTGCCGCGACAAGTCGCGCAAACTTTGTCGTGCGCGATCAGCTCGCCTTCGACAATAGCTTTGTCGCCAGTCGACTCAACTACACGCGCGACGAGTTTCACTGGACGATCGCTCGGCGTCGGGCGCAGGAGCTTGATCGAGTACTCAGCCGTGACGGTGCATGGCGGCTTGTCGGCGCCGCTCTTCTGCATCACGTGCCACGCCGCCGACCAGTTGCAGTGACAGTCAAGCAACGTGCCGATGATGCCGCCGCTCAACATTCCCTCAAACGCTTCGTACTCCTTACTCGGTTCCCACTCAGCGACAACCTCGTCGCCGTCAGCAAAACTGCGGACGTGCAGGCCCTTCGGGTTCGCTGGTCCACAACCGAAGCACGCGAGATTCGGGGCGTAAGTTTCCTGGATACTCTTCATTGCTTTAAGCTCTGCCGCAGCTTGAACCGCTGAATCTTTCCCGTCGCCGTGTAGGGCAGCTCATTGACGAACAGGTACCGGCGCGGTTGTTTGAATCGCGCCAGCGACTCGGCCGCAAGCTTGCGCAGCTCGTGCTCGAGTTGCGCCGAGTCGGATTCTACATCCTGCTTCACGACAAACGCACACGCGCAGGGAAGGTGATTGGAGTCAAAATCCTCGACCACCGCCGCACGCGCGACGCCCGCATGCCGCAACAATGCGCCTTCGACCTCAACCGGCGACACCCACCGGCCGCTCGATTTGAAACAATCATCGCTGCGTCCCATGTGATACCAGTAGCCATCACTGTCGTAGCGATATAAATCACCAGTCCGGACCCAACCATCAACAAATGTGTTCGCAGTCGCCGGGGGATTCTCCCAGTAATACATTGCCGCACTCTCGCCTTTGATCCAGAGATGTCCCTCGGTATCAACAGGCGTTGGCTCGCCATGCTCGTCAACGAGGCGCGCTTCGTAACCATCGAGCAGGTGCCCGCTACTGCCGTAGCGCACTTTGTCTTCATGGTTCGACATGAACATGTGCAGCATCTCGGTCGAGCCGATTCCATCGAGCAGTTGCACACTAAACTCACGTTCCCACTCTTCACCGAGATGCGCCGGCAGTGCTTCACCCGCAGAGATGCAGAGTCGCAGGCTCGAGCAGTCGAGCTTCCGGCTCGCGCGATGATGTTCGAGCAGAAGGTTGTAGATCACAGGCACCGCGAAAAAGATCGTCGGGCGATGTTCTGTGAACATGCGCGAGATGATGTCGGGCGACGGCTTCTCGCGACACAGAATCGTGGTGGCGCCGTTCAGAAGTGGAAACGAAAAGCAGTTTCCCAGACCGTAAGCGAATGGCAATCGCGACGATGAAAACAGTCGATCGTTTGTCGTCAGTCGCAACACTTCACGGCAGAAGGTTTCGTTTGTGTAGAAGATGTGTGACTGCGAATGAACGGCGCCTTTCGGCTCGCCCGTGCTGCCCGATGTGTAAAGGATAAAGGCCGGATCGTCTGGTCCAGGATCAGAGAATTCGGGCGTTGAAGTCTCTCCAGCTTCCCCGCGCAAAAGGTCTAAAGAAAGCAGCCTTACTGGGCCATGGTTCTCGTGGCAACGCTTCCCGGCGGTGCGCTCAACCACCACCACATTTTTCAGCGACTGCAACTTTTCTGGCGCATGTGTCAGCAGCGTGCGGCAGGTGTCGGCTTCGATAAAGGCCCCTACGGCCCCGGAATTGTGAAGGATTGAACACTGCTCCTGCGCCCGCAGCGCCATGTTGACGGGAACGGCGATTGCCCCAAGCGAACACGTGGCGATGAAGGCTTCGACGAACTCAGGCGAGTCGTGAAGCAGGAGCGCGATGCGATCGCCGCGTGCGGCGCCGAGCGAGCTGATGACCTGGGCCATCGTCAACGTCTCGGCGCGCAATTCACCGTAAGTGATCGTGCGGCCATCAAAACGGATCGCTGGTGATGATAAGTCGTTCGCGAAGATAGCGTTGAAGAGGTTCATTGCTCTTTTTACAGGATTACAGGATTTTCACGATTTTCAAGATTAAATCATGTCCATCCTGAAAATCCTGACATCCTGTCTATAAATGTCATGGACATCACACATCATAGATCATTTTCCGAAGTGCTCAACTCCTTCATGGAAGAGAGCAACATTCGCTGGGGCGAAATTATCGGCGGCCTGCTCATCATCGGCTGCTCAACCGCGCTCGTCGTCAGTCTCTGGGCGCAGATCTCGCAGATTCCCGTTCTCAAGTTTCTAATCTTCACGACCGTCACCGCAGTACTCTTCGGCATCGGCTTGTACACCGAATATCGTTGGAAACTGCCGACGACGAGTCGCGGTATTTTGACGATCGCGACGCTCCTCGTGCCGTTGAACTTTCTCGCGATTGCCGCGGTGTCGGCGGGGAACACTTCAGGCGCACTCGTAATCTTTAGTGAGCTGGCAGCGCCCGCAATCTTTCTCTGTCTTGTCTATTTCGCCGGGCGCATCATCACGCCTGGCTGCGCACACATTCTTTCAGCCGGAGTGCTCGGATCGTCTGTCGGGCAATTACTCGTGCGCCACTTTGCGTCGCTCGATGCCTCGCCGTGGCTTTTGATCTTTCTCGGTGCGTTTCCGGTCGTGTGTTACGTCGTGACTGTCGGACTCGCGTTGCGTGTCGTGCTGCACGATCGACAGATTGACGAAAGCGAGACTACGACAGTCTTCACTACGCTTGGCACGATGAGCTTCGCGGCGCTCTTGCCGTTTGGTTTGTTGCTGTACCGGTCTGGACCAGTCGGTATGTCGATGATGTACCTTGCGCCGCTCGTCACGCTTTGGGGCGTGCCGATGCTCGCGACCGGAACGATCCTCTGGCGCAAGATTGCTAACAAAGAACTGGTGGCAGCGCGGACTGCCGGAACCGCGCTTGGCATTATCGGGTTGATGATTGTTCTCGCCGGGATGATTCTCGCGTGGCCCAATCCGGCGAGCATCGTTCCTGCAGCACTGCTTAACTTCGCGATTCTCACGGCGCTCGCGGTAGCTTTGGAGCTGCCGGTTGCGCACGTGATCGCGGCGCTCTGTTTCGCGCTTGCATACGTCGTAACGTTTCACGTTATCAGTGGCAACATCACGTGGGAAAACCTTCGTGTGATGTCGTTGCTCGAGGTTAGCCTTTCTGTTCGGGGTGGTCAGGCGCTGGCGGGTGCTGTCGCGCTTTTCGTTATCGCTTCCGAGTGGCTCGAAAACCGGAAAAACAGAACAAGTCAGGAAGGGGGGCTTGCCCCCGCTGTTCAGTCTTATCTTGTTGCGGCTTCGATCACCGCGGTTGTCAGTCTGGTACTCGTGACCGGCATCGGTATCTCGGCACTCGATGAGTACTCGATTTGGATCGTTTACGGTCTTTACGCGCTCGGGGCATTCTGGATCGCGTGGCGTCGCCGCGCGGTGCAGTTTGCGTGGGTTGGATCTGCGTTGTTGTTAGGCGCGCTCGCGCTGAACTTCGCGCCTGTAGGGTTCGCGTTTCCATGGCAGACAGCGTTCTTCGCGCATGCGACGATTTGCGCCGCGGCGGCGATCGTCTCTTCAAGATACGAGCGCGGTAAGTTGCTTTCGGCGCCGTTCAATTACAGCGCGCTGATCTCGATCGTGCTCGGTGTCGTGTGTCTGTTTCGGGCGAACACGTGGACCATCACGTGGATGCAGGCGCAGCGTGTGTTCTGGATCGCAGGCATTCTGTTACTCCTGCTTTGGCTCAACCGTCGTCGGCTAATTCTCAACCTGTTTCAGGTTGCGTTGATTTGTGGGCTCGTGTTGACGGTTAAGGCTGCGCTACAGCAGTACGAGTGGTATTCCTACCTGCCACACGCGTTTCTCCATCCCGCAGCGTTACAAATCCAGTGCACCATCCTGGCCCTCTTCTGTCTCGCATGCGTCGCGCTGAGATTACTTGTGCTACGCAGAAGCAACTGTAGGGGTGGCCCTCTGTGGCCACCCGTGGTGGGGGGTTCAACGCACGGGTGGCCACAGAGGGCCACCCCTACAGTTGGTCCCGCAGAGCCAAACGTGTCGAAGAGTTTGTGGTTCGATGCATCGCGATTGCTCGACGCCAAATATTCAGTCGATCGGTTTGTGTTGTGGGCGCTGCTGCCGGCGTTTCTGCTGCTGGCGGTTTACGGAGCGCTTTCGGGTGTGACGCAGGAGATCAGCGGCTATGCAGGCTTCGACGTTGCCGGATTTCCACACGCGGAAGCGCTCGGCCCCGGATCATGGATCGTGCTGGGCCTCCTGCTCGTCGCGATGCTCGCGAGCTTTTGGGAGCGTCGTCACCGCACCTACCTGCTCGGCGCAATCGCTACGCTCGCAGCCGCAATCCCTCTGCTCGCTGGACGATTCGAAACCTACGTAGCAACAGCGACTGCATGGCGCTGGCTTGCCGCGGCGTTTCTATTAATCGGTTCGGTAGCGATCTGGTCGCGACGCGCGATTTCAAAAGGGTTCGTTGACGAAGCACGAACACTGCTGTTCCTCCTGACGATCGTGCCGTTGCTGATCCTGACGAGTTACCCAGCCTTGCGAATGATCTTTTACTGGCAGGTATTCGGACCTGCCAGCACTTTCTTTTACGCCGTGCCGCTCGTCCTCACGGCGCTCGTGCTGATTGGCTACGCAGTGCGCGAGCGCATGCCGAGCTTCGCCCTGTATGCGGGCGCTTTCTTCAACATCACCGTCACGCTTGCGTTCCTGCTCGCCGTCGCCTCGGGTCAGGGCCTGATGGATCGCACTGTCTTGATTAACATCGTGCAGTTGAACGCGATCACGCTCGCGGTCTATCTATTGCCGTGGCTGAGCACACGCCGACGCTGGCAAACAGGTCTTGATCAACGCGGACAGACGTTTGCGGATCGTCTGTTGAAGCTGCAACTGTGGCTCGCGATCAGCTTGAGTGCCGCTCTCTTACTGCCCGCGCTCTTCGTCCTCGTGCTGTTTCCTACCGTAGCCGGCACAGGCACAAGCGCTGTCGGAAGCTCGCTCGGTTGGCTGAGTCTTTTATCAATAACAGTCGCCACGATCTGGCTGGCCGTCACACGCACGATCAAACTCTCACCATGGATGCTGGCTGGTTTGTTGTGTGTTACGAGCAGTCTGATCGCTTTTGACTTCGCTGCCATCAGCGGTTGGGCAGGCCTGCACCTGCTTACTGTCTGCATCGCCGGAACAGCGTGGCTAATGTTTGCCACCGCTGAGCTCACCGAGGATAAATGGCAGACGACATCACGGAACGTTTCCGCAGTCGTAGGCGGCATTGCCATCTATCTTAGTCTGCGCAGCTTGCTGGACGGCGGTGCTTTCAGTGCGTGGTGGTCCATCGCGCCCCTGCTCGCCACAGTCGCGTTGGCCGTGGCGCTGAACCTGAGAACAAAAGCGCGCCCGTACTTATATGCCGCAGGCGTGCTCTTCGGCATCGCAACGTGCCTGTGGTGGCTACTCATCGAGCAGGACAGCTTTCGCATCTTTCGTATGAATGAATTTCTGCTCGTCAACCTCCTTGCTAACTCACTCGCTGGTCTGATCTGGCTTCGGCTGGACCTGCGTTCACGGCAACGCGAATCGTCAGTCAGCTACTACTTCTCGTTCCACAACATTGCCGCGATGTTTTCGTTGAGTGTCTTGACGTCGCTCGTAATCCTGAGCTTCGTTTTTGATACGCCTCATTTGTCTTTACTCCACACACCGCGTCTGGCGTGGTTCGCTTTCGCTTCCGTTGTTGCATTCATGACTGCGTGTTTGTGGGACCGTTACGCGAAGTGTGCAGTCGCAGGGCTTTACGCGCTCGGTTTGATCGGATGTGGAATTACTCTCCAGCAACTTGGGTTGAGCTCCGATCGGTTCGCGTGGTCCGCCACGATCGTTCTCGCTGCTTACAGCATCTGCGTCGCACTCGTTTGGCATTGGCGGGCACGCATTCTCGCGCTCGCACAACGTCTCGGCGTTCCCGTGCGAATCAGTTCCGAGACTACCGAGCTCGCGTGGCTGGCCAGCTTCAGCATCGTTGCTGTTGCAGCCATCGCGGCACTTGCCTATTGGATGAATCTAACCTTCTTTGACTTTGACTTGCGTGCGACAGCGGCGCTCGCATCCGCCGCACAGTTTTTAAGCTTCGGTCTGTTAGCCAAAGGCGCCCACGCGCAACGTTGGCGACGTGCGGCAATCGCGGTTCTAGTTCTCGGCCTCGTCTTCCTCGGCTGGTCGTGGCTGACACCAGGCGTAAACGCGACGTGGCTGAACCGCAGCGTGATCCTGATGCTCACGACCTTCGGCATCACCGTTCTTTACGCTCTGCTTCTCAATAAAGCGAACAAGCATTTTGCTGATTGGACGAAGGCGGCGCGGACGTGTGTCGCGTGGTTACTGGGTGCCGGCGTCATTGCACTGTTCTTCTGTCTTGGAACCGAAATCCGTTACCAGCTCGACTTCGGCGCGGTGCTAGTTCACCCACTCGCACTTTTCGCGATCGGCCTGACGCTCGTAGCATCCGTGATCATCTGCGTGCTATTTGCGCTCTCGAAGGACCACGATCCGCTCAGTCTCTCAGAGCACGGGCGCACGGGATATGTCTACGCTGCCGAAGTGATGCTGGCGCTGCTGTTCCTGCACGTGCGTCTGACGATGCCGTGGCTGTTCACAGGTTTTATCGAGCGCTACTGGCCCGTGGTCATTATGTCGATCGCGTTTTTAGGTGTGATAACAAGCGAAGCGCTGCGACGCGCGAACGTGCTGGTGCTGGCGAAGCCTCTGGAACGCACCGGCGCCTTTCTGCCGCTACTGCCCGTGCTGGGCTTCTGGATCGCGTCTTCGGAAGTCGACTTCTCAGTGCTGCTCTTCATCATCGGCGGACTCTATGGATTGCTGTCAATCCTGCGGCGCTCGTTTGGTTTTGGCTTGCTGGCGGCGGTGGCGGGAAACGCCGGTCTCTGGTATGCATTCCAGCGCACGGCGGATTACGGTTTTCTCCAACATCCGCAACTGTGGCTGGTGCCGGTCGCGCTCTCCGTTCTCGCGGCTGCTTACCTGAACGAAGATAAACTTAGTGAAGATCAGATGAGCCGTATCAGATACCTGTCGCTCGTCACGATCTACGTCTCTTCAACAGCAGACATCTTCATCAACGGCGTCGCAACCTCTCCATGGTTGCCGCTGATACTCGGCTCCTTCTCGCTCGCAGGCATCTTCGCGGGCATCGTGTTTCGCATCCGCGGCATGCTGCTGATGGGCGCGATCTTTCTGCTGCTGTCGATCGTGACGATGATCTGGTATGCGTCGGCAAACTTCGGCTGGACGTGGCTGTGGTACGTCTTCGGTATCGCGACGGGCGTCGCGATCCTGCTCACGTTCGCGGTGTTTGAGAAGAAAAGGTATACCGCGGATGCACGCGGATAAACGCAGATCTGCGTTCATCCGCGAAGATCCGCGGCTTGTTCTATTTCTCCGCGAGCTTGCGGCCGGCGTTGAGGTTGTCCCAGTTCAGGATCGCGTTGAAGACGAGGAAGTAGCTTCCCTTCGTCTGCCCGCGCCAGAACGGATTCGTCGAGAACAACAACACGTGACCATTGCCCGAAGGCACATCGATGATCGCCGCACGCTGCGCGATCTCGTCGCCACCATCAAGGAGGCCCGAAACAAACAGATCGCGACTGTCCGCGTAGCGCAGGACCACACGCGGACGCTGGTTCGGTGGTATCAATCCAATCGCGTTGCGTAGCTGCTCGTCTGTCACAGGGGGCGCTTCCCACGGCTCAACACGCGGCGGCGGCTCGGGAATCTCTGCCGGCGGACGTCCCTGCACCACATCCGGATCGTCCGGCGTGCCGCGGCCAGTCGCGCGTGGCCCTGGTCGTCCACCGCGTCCACCAACACCGTTATTGATATTGAAGATTGGACCATTCGAACAATACATCGCCAGCGAATCGCCATAGCCATATGCAATCGGACTCGCCGCGTCGACAGACTTCGTTCGCAAGATCGCTCCGACTGCACGCAGCCGTTGCGAGCGATTCACTGAAACACCGGCAGTGAAGCCGTAGTTCACAGCAAAGTCTGTCGTGTCGTCGACTGTGATGAACACCCCGCCATCCTTCACAAACTTCTGCAAGTTCTGCAAACCACTCCAACCGAGGCCCGGTCGCATGTCGTCAGTCTCATCGATGCCGCCGAGATTTGGCGTGAGCTGCGTCTTCTTCCAAGGCAGCGGATTGCCATACATCGGCATGCCGTTGATGATCGCCTGCGAACCGCGCCCGACAGGCGCAAACAGGATCACGTCGTACTTTGCCTTCAGGTTTGGCTCACGCGAAACATCCTGCGTGCTGATGTACGCAAAAGGCACTTGTAACTGATCGAGACCGACGCGATACCAGCCTTCATCCTGCGTGCTCAGCCACGTGTGCATCATCGCGATGCGCGGCGCACGCAGCGGGTGCGTCTTCACTGACGGCGCATCCGCCACCGCATACACCTGAATGCCAAGCTCATTCGCCACGCGTCGCAGCTCGTCGCCGTTGGATTTGCGAATGATGAACGAGCCGCGGTTGAACTTGCGGCCGGCAGCTTCGAAAGGCTCTTCCGCTGCGTCCATCTCGACGTCTTTCAGACGATAACGCAGCGTAACGAGCGCGTTGTCGGCATTGTGATTAATCACGTAGACCGAGCCGGCGTTCGCGATACCGCCCGGCGACTGCACCTGGCCCGTCACCTTATCCATCGCGGCCGTCAGCACTTTCGGATCGACGACACGCACGACCTCGACGTTCGCGAGCTCGCCCATCGTCCACGCGGTATCGTCGTAAATATCCTGTTGCGGATCGTTTGGCGCCCAGTACTGATAATCGAGCAGCGCGTCGGCGATGCGGCTGTAAGGCTGGTCCATGCGCACAATGTAACTGCCTGCCGGGAACGTTCGATCTTCAGTCTTCGGAACTGGAGTCGGCGAAGCCGAAGGCGATGGCCGCGAAGGACCGCCACCGGAGCCGGCTTTCCGTTTCACTGCCACCGTGAACGGCGCCGTCGCTTTGCTGATCTCTACGCCCTGCGCCTGCAACGTTCTCAGCAGCTCTGCCTGATTTCCCAATCGCGGATCGTCGCCCGGAAGGACATAGGCCGCAGGACCTTCCTGCTTCGGCTTATCGATCGAGCGTTTGCTCTTCAGGTAGAAATTTTTGAGAAACAGCTTGCTGTTGTTGCCGAAGTAATAAAGCGACGTGAGCAACGCCGTTTGCTGGTAGTTGTTGTTGTTTCGCTGCGACCACTTCGCTTTCGGGAGGGGCGGGTTCTGTCGATACCACGTGCGTTGATACTCGCTCGGCGACAACGTCCGCTCCAATGTGTCGGCGCCGCCATTACCGAAGGTTTCATACAGACGGCTGATGCCGTTGTGCGTCGCGGCGATGAACATCAAATAGCCCGGCGACCAGGTGTCGAAGTTGCCATGTGCAAACACGCCGGGCATACCAAACTTCGTCATCTCGGAAACGTTGTTCCAGCCGATCATCTGCCACTCGTCAGTTAGGATCGGATCAACCCACGCGTTGTATGGACCATCGCCGATTGTGTTGTCGTAAAGATACGGGACTGACTCGTGCAGATCGTGAAGCACCTGCGGTTTCCACGCGAGATACGTGTTCATCACGTTGCGCGTGAGCTTCAGTGAGAGTCCGATCGCGTCGCGATTGTTGTCGTGTGCGACGTAGTGTCCCCAGTAGACTAACCCCGGCCAGTTCTGGTTCGGATGCGCGAGGTGCCAGTTGTAAACGTCGACCATGCGATTGCGGCCGTCGACTTCGACCACAGGGGTGATCAACGTCAATACATTGTCGCGGATCGACTTCACATACGGGCTGTTGTCGACGACGAGCCTGTACGCCAGCTCCATTAACGCGGTCGGCGAACCGGTTTCGGGCGAGTGAATCGTGCCCGTGATGTAATAGACTGGAAACGACGCGGCGACGAGGCGATCAGCTTCCGCTTCATCCATGTTGATGGTGCGCGGATCGGCCAGCTTCGCGAGTCGCGCGCGGTTCTCTTCGAGCCGGGAAATCAGTTGTTCGGAGCCGACCGCGACGGCGATCATCTCGCGTCCTTCTTCGGTCGTGCCGATCGAATACACTTTCACGCGCGGGCTCGCGCGCTCGAGCATGCGCATGTATTTGTAAACGTCTTCCGCATACGGGAGCTTGCCGGGTGCGCCTGCGACGTCGCCGAGCACGGCCTTCGGACTCGGCACGTCGGACGAAGCGGGCAGGTAGTCGGTCAGGGGCGAGTTGAAGTACGGCGCGGTTGTATACTCGCGAATCTTGTTGGTGTATTCCTGATCGATTGGCTGATTGGGATCGCGGCCCGGCTTGATCTGGGCGCTGGCCACGGTTGCGAAAGTTGAAAGGGAGAGAACGAAGACGAAGAGCGTCCGAACGGGGCGCAGCAGGGTCATATAGTTTTTTCCTCGACAGGCTTTTAGCACAGCTTACACGGATTTTGAAATTCGCGAAATCTGTGTAATCTCTTCTCTGCGCAACCTCTGCGTCCTCTGCGCCTCTGCGGTTAACGTTTACCGCAGAGACGCAGAGGACGCAGAGGTTACGCAGAGAAAAAAGCAGATGCCAGAGCAAACAAAGATACCGAAAGCTGCCGGGGGCGTCCCCGCGATAATCACCGCGGTCAAAACTATCAGGGAAGAGATGGGGCTCGTGCGCGGTGTGCGCACGCTGCTGCAACTGAACCAGACGGGCGGCGTTGACTGTCCCGGTTGTGCGTGGCCGGAGCCCGATCGCGAGCGCTCGCATTTTGAGTTTTGTGAGAACGGCGCGAAGCACGTCGCGGATGAAGCTACAACAAAGCGCGTCACGCCGGAGTTCTTTCAGCAGTGGAGCGTCGCCGAGCTCTTGCAGCAATCGGATCAATGGCTCAACGCGCAGGGACGACTCACGCACCCGATGCTTTTGCAGCGTAATGCGAGTCACTACGAGCCCATAAGTTGGGACGATGCTTTTGAGTTGCTGTCAGGCGAGTTGAACTCACTCAACTATCCCGACCAGGCGATCTTCTACACCTCCGGCCGTACCAGCAACGAAGCGGCGTTTCTATATCAACTCTTCGTGCGACAGTTTGGCACGAACAATCTGCCTGACTGTTCGAACATGTGTCACGAGTCGAGTGGATCGGCGTTGAGTGAAACGATTGGTGTCGGGAAGGGAACGGTCACACTCGAAGATTTTGAACTCGCGCAGGCGATCTTCGTCATCGGGCAGAATCCCGGCACGAACCACCCGCGCATGCTTACGTCGCTCGAGCGCGCGAAGCGACGCGGATGCAAACTGGTCCACATTAATCCACTCCCGGAAGTCGGCATGACGCGTTTCAAACATCCGCAGGACGTGCTCGGCCTACTCGGACGCGGAACAGAACTCGCCGACGTGTTTCTCCAGGTGCGGATCAATGGCGACGTGGCCCTCTTGAAGGGAATCACGAAAGCCGTGCTCGAGCATGACGGTGCTCTCGATCAGGATTTCATTGCGCAGCACACGGCGGGCTTCGATGAATTCGTTTCGGCGTTACAAGCGGTTTCGTGGAACGAGATCGTCGAGCAGAGCGGCGTGTCGAAAGAAAAGATCGAAGGGGCTGCACAGATCTTTGTCGAGTCAGAGCGCACGATCTTCTGCTGGGCGATGGGACTGACGCAGCATCGCAACGCGGTCGCGAACATACAGGAGATCGTCAACCTGATGCTACTGCGAGGTCAGGTTGGAAAGCCTGGCGCGGGTCTCTGTCCGGTGCGTGGTCACAGCAACGTGCAGGGTGATCGTACTGTCGGCATCTGGGAACGACCGACTGAATTGTTTCTCGATCGACTCGGCGAGACATTTGACTTCGAGCCACCGCGAAATCATGGTTTCGATACGGTGCGTGCAATTCAGGCGATGCACGACGGACAGGGAAAAGTGTTCTTCGCCCTTGGCGGAAACTTTCTCTCCGCAACGCCGGACACCGACTTCACTGCGGCAGCGTTGCGTCGTTGTCGACTCACGGCGCACGTCTCAACGAAACTCAATCGATCACATTTGATCACGGGTGACCGCGCGTTGATTCTGCCGTGTCTTGGTCGCACGGAGATCGATGTTCAAGCGACTGGGCCACAGTTTGTCACGACGGAAAACTCGATGGGCGTGGTGCAGATCTCGCGCGGCTCGCTGCTGCCTGCATCAGAAGAGCTTCTGAGCGAGCCGCAGATCGTGGCGCGGCTTGCGCGCGCGACACTCGAACATCGCACCACCGTCAACTGGGAAGAGCTCGCCAACGACTACGACAAGATCCGCAATGCAATCGAGCGCGTGATTCCCGGATTCGACGATTACAACCGGCGCGTGCGCGAGTCCGGCGGCTTCTATCTACCAAACGCTGCCCGCAATCGCGTCTTCAACACGAAGACAGGCAAGGCGCAGTTCACCGTGCACGAGTTGCCGCAACACGACCTTGGTCCAGGTCAGTTTTTGATGATGACAATTCGCAGTCATGATCAGTTTAATACTTCCGTCTACACTGAAAACGATCGCTATCGCGGCATCAGCGACGGCCGGCGCGTCGTGTTTCTAAACGAAGCAGATATCGCCGCGGCGGGCCTGCGAGCGCGACAAGTTGTAGACTTGGTCAGCCATTTCGAAGGTGAGGAGCGAATCGCGCGGAAATTTGTCGTCGTTCCGTACGACATCCCTCGACGCTGCGCGGCGACTTACTTTCCTGAAGCAAATGTTTTGGTGCCGGTGCGCCACGTCGCCCTGAAGAGCAACACGCCCGTTTCGAAATCAGTGGTGATCAGCATCCGGCCTGCAACGGAGGAACCAGAGTAAACATGAGCCCTCAAACAGCTAAGAAAAAAGTAGCAAAGAAAAAGGCCCCCGCGAAGAAGACTTCAAAGAAGCACGTAACCTCGACGAACAATGTTAAGCCGAAGCTCTATGCGAGTCTCGTCGTGCAGTTGCTGAGCCTGTTGAAAGGCGAGCACGACTTCATCGCGAATGCCGCGAACTTCAGCGCGCTGCTCTTCAGCTCGCTGCCGAACGTGA
>Ga0081539_10003325_pt1 | contig 20052 bp, 11 predicted proteins | sample TabmetS4T2R2_FD_71023 | JGI IMG/M metagenome (GOLD analysis project Ga0081539, IMG submission 71023) | Tabebuia heterophylla rhizosphere microbial communities from the University of Puerto Rico - S4T2R2 | ecosystem: Host-associated > Plants > Roots > Rhizosphere ...
GCGCGAGTCGGGTGATCGACTCCTCGACTTCGCGACCGGAAGTCATCATCAGGTCGGCGAGCTCGTCGATGATGATGACGATGTAAGGCAGCGGTTTCCACGGCTCGCCTTTGTCGTCGTACTCCTTGATGAGGTTGCGGCGCATGATCTCGGTGTTGTAACCGTCGATGTTGCGCACGCCCCAGCCGGCGAGATCGCGATAGCGCCGTTCCATCTCCGCGACGGCCCACTTGAGTGAACGCGAGGCGAGTTTCGGATCGACGATGATGGGCGCCGCCAGGTGCGGGATGTCTTCGTAAAGCCCGAGCTCGAGCCGCTTCGGATCGATCAGGATGAACTTAACTTCGTCCGGCCGCGCGCGATAGAGAATCGAAACGATCAGCGCGTTCACGCCGACTGATTTGCCCGCGCCAGTGGTGCCGGCGATCAGCAGGTGCGGCATCTTCGCGAGATCGGCGACGTAGTTCAGGCCGTCGATCGTTTTGCCGAGCGCGATCGTCAGTTTCGAGCCTGACTCCTGAAACGCGCGCGACTCGATCACTTCGCGCAAAAAAATCGTCTCGCGCCGCGGGTTCGGGACTTCGATGCCGACGTGCGGTTTACCCGGCATACGATCGATGCGGACCGATTCCGCTTTCAAAGCCAGACAGAGGTCGTCAACCAGCGAAACGACGCGCGAATACTTCACGCCCGGATCGGGTTTGAACTCGTAAGTGGTGACGACCGGGCCGGGGCAGATGTGTTTGATCTGGCCGGTGACGTTGAACTCCTTGCACTTTTCCGCGAGACGCGTGGCCAGACTCAGCAACTCCGCGTCGGCCTGTTCGCTGTGCGGCGGCGCTTCGTTCAGGAAATGAAGCGGCGGCAAAACGTAGTCGCTGTAGTTGACGCGCTTCGCGGAATCAAACGGCAGTTTGGCGGGTTCGTCGGTTTTGATGCGCAGAACGGAAGCGCCCTTGACCATGTTTTCGAGTTCTGCGTCTTCGTCCGCAACGTCGACGTCGCTGCCCGTGATGCCGTCAGCGGCATCGCCGCTGGTGATGATGGCACGTTTGCCGGCGCGGCCGGTGACGAGCGGCGCCGGCGCTGCGCCGGCGGCGGCTGCGGCAGCGACTGACGCTTGCGGTTCGGCAGTTTTCGTTTCCGCGCGCAGGACCTGGGTCGTTTGAGCGGCGGGCGTGAGCGGCTCTTTCATGAAGTCGGCGACGCGCTCGGCCGGCGAGAGGCTCAACGTCTGCTTTAGTGTGCTGCGAGCGGCTTCGCGTTCGGCTTTGATCGCCGCTTTGGTTTCTTTGCGCTTTTGTGCGAGTTCGTGACGTGTTTGCCGCCACATGCGGAAGCGTTCGGGGATTTTGCCGACGAAAGCGAAGCGCGACCGGATGGCGCTGACGATGATCTCGTAGAGTCGAACGAACGAGAAGTTAGTGGCGAGGAGCAAACCGGTGGCGGCGATCGCGACCAGCAGCACGGTCGCGCCGATGTTGCTCAGGCCGCTGGCCAGGCCTTGTGAAACGACCGCGCCGAGCAGGCCGCCGGGTTGGACGCTGGCGTCGAAGAGTGGTTTGAGATGCGAGATCGAAAGCAAGGCCGACGCTGCGATCACCAGGATGATCAGCCCGGCGATGCGTGACCACGCGCGAAAGATCGCGCTCGGACGAAAGCGGCGCCACGCGGCGGCGAAGAGCAACAACGGCAACAGGAACGAAGCGAGACCGATGAACTGAAACGCCGTGGCGGCGACGTTGGCGCCGATCGCGCCGGCCCAGTTGTGAGTTTCGCCTGCGCCGGCTGAGTTCCACGACGGATCGTTTGGATAGAAGGCAGCCGAGACGAGACACAGCGCCAGCAACAATCCCACCGCGAGAAATAGAATCGCCAGAATCTCGTTACGACGACTCGCGCGTGGGATGATCACGCGCGGCTGCTGTTCAATGTGTGTTGCCATTTAAACTCCAAAGTTACGCCACAGCTAGATCCGTGTTATCTGTGTTTGTCTGTGGCTCTCACTTACGCAGCCTTGCGAGCGAGCAAGTAGGCTTTGATGAAGTCGTCGATGTCCCCACCAAGCACGGCCTCAACGTTACCTCGTTCCAGTTTGGTGCGTGTGTCCTTCACTAATTGATAGGGCGCGAGCACGTAGCTTCTGATTTGCGATCCGAATGAGATGTCGGCCTTGTTCGCTTCGAGTTCGGCGGTTTCTGCCCGCCGCTTTTCCAGCTCGAGTTCGTAAAGACGCGAACGAAGCACCTGCATCGCGACAGCGCGATTCTGATGCTGCGAACGCTGGTTTTGACAGGAAACGACGATTCCGGTCGGCAGGTGCGTGATACGCACGGCGGAATCCGTGGTGTTGATGTGCTGTCCACCCGCGCCGGTTGCGCGATAGGTGTCGATGCGCAGGTCTTTGTCGTTAATCTCGACTTCGATGTCCTCGTCGATCTCCGGGTAAACGAAGAGAGAAGCGAACGAGGTGTGCCGCCGCGCGGCCTGGTCAAACGGCGAGATCCGGACCAGCCGGTGCACGCCGGCTTCGGCCGCGAGCAGCCCGTACGCATACTCGCCTTCCACTCTGAACGTGACGCTCTTCAGCCCAGCTTCCTCGCCTGGTTGATACTCGAGCACCTCAGCTTTGAATCCTCGCTGTTCGGCCCACTTGAGATACATGCGCAGGAGCATCTCGGCCCAGTCCTGCGATTCGGTACCACCCGCGCCCGGGTGAATGGTGCAAATAGCATTGCGGCGATCGTTGTCGCCCGCCAGCAGCATTTCCGTCTCTGCCTGGCTCAGCTCGTGTTCGAGCCGGGCGAGCAGCGGTTGCAGCTCTTTCAACGAACTCTCGTCTTCTTCGGCAAACTCAAAGAGCACTCCGGCATCGGCGAGCTCTGCTTCAAACTGTTCCTGGCGCTCGATCTTTCTTTCCAGCCGGCTGCGATCCTGCAACAGCTTTTGCGCGGCTTCCTGATCGTTCCAGAAATCGGGCGCGGAGGCACGCGCTTCGATCCGTTTCAACTCTTCACGACGCGCCGGGACATCAAAGAAACCTCCCGAGTTGATCGGCGCGCGCGCGGAGGTCGTCGTACGAAGCTCTCAATTCCTGGATTGATAAAAGGTCACTCATCTCGCCTGTCTGAAACTCCTTCTGCTATTGACCAAAACCGCAACGAAAACCAGGACCGTGATCGCGACGCATACGTAAACGAAAACGTCGCCGTAGCGCGTGTAGAACGTGGTGCCGAACGAGGCCGGTCGCACTTTCCAGACGCGAACCTGCGGCTGAAACGGAGTCGTCACGTCTTCGATTTTTCCGGCGGAGTCGATCTTCGCCGTCAAACCGGTGTTCGTGACCCGCAAAACCGGCCGGCCGTTCTCAACTGCGCGAAAGACCACGTTGGCCAGGTGCTGTCGCATCACCGCCGTCGGCCCAAGATAGCCGTCGTTCGAGATGTTAATCAGCACGTCAGCTCCTTCACTCGTCAAGTGGCGGGCAATGTATGGATACGCCGACTCGATGCAGATGAAAGTTCCCGCGTGATGTTCTCCGACCGGCATCAACGTGTACTTGTCGCCGGGAGTGAAGTCGCCCACGAGTCCGGTTATCAAAGACGCTCCCGGTAACCATTGTGGGAGCGGGACATATTCGCCAAACGGCATCAGGCGAATCTTATCATACTGAGCGATCATGCGGCCCTGATCATTTACGAGCAGTGCGGAATTGTAGAAGCCGTTGGCGAGCGTTGGTTCGAGTGAGTTGAAGAGCAGCGAAGCGTGGTTGTTTCGCGTGAAGGTCGCGAGCTGCTGCTGAAACGTTAGGTCAGACGCGTAAGTGAAATTCATCGGCGACTCGGGCCAGATGACGAAGCGCGGCGTGTTGTCGTTTGGCAGACTTTGCAGAGCGTTCGTGCTCATGGCCCAGTGGCGCTCGAGCAGTTCTTTCATCTCCGCATCGCTCTTCACGAGGTTCATCGGCACGTTGGGTTGCAGGGCAACGACGGTAAGCGGAGACTCAACCTGGAATTCGGTAGGGTCGGACGACCTGGGCGACAGCCAGATGATCAGCGGAACAATTATGACGATCAAGCCGGGCAGGCCGTAGGCGGTTGTGCGACGCGGCGTGAAGCAGATCGCGATGGTCGCGTTGATCGCGACTATGAGAAAGCTGACGGCGTAAACTCCGCCCCAGTTAGCCGGTTGGATCAGAGCCGGATGGTAAGCCTGCGAGTAACCGAGCGCGTTCCAGAGTTGGCCGGTGACGATGAGGCGGATCCATTCAGTTGCCGGCCAGAACACCGGCGCTAACAGCACCGCCAGTTGACCCCACTTCCTGACAGCCAACGCGAGCAGCAACGCGAACACGCCGGGAAAGAAACCCACGACCATCGCGCCCGGAATCAACAACAGATAGGCGACGACTGTAGGCAGCCCGCCGTAGTGGATCATCGAATAGGTGAGCCAGTAACACGAGCCGTAGAAGAAAACCGTACCCGCGGCCCAGCCGAGCAGAAAGGCGCTCAGCGGCGCGGGACGTCGCGCGATGACGAGCAGCAGCGGGACCAACGCGATCCACGCGAGAAAAGAGAGTTCGAAGTTTGGGAAAGAGAGGATGAGAAGGATGGCCGTCAAAGCGGCTGCCGCCCACTCAACTCGCTTTGGTAACTCCAGGGGTAACTGCACGCGGCGAAGTTTAGCAAAGTAAGCGAAAAATATTTTTCGCCGTTGCAGTTCAGCGTTGATGCGAGTCGTCAAATCGCCGGAATTTGACGCAAAAAGACAGAAAACGTCACCGTCAGAGTGACAATTTCCGTCCGGCGACAGAATGTGGCTTTGAATCCGGCGACGACTTGAAGAGCTTTTAAATGCGGGAAGACCCGGTCATTTCTGACCGAGTCCGCGTTTTGGGGGGAAGCACTGAAGGGTCGCTCGGAAGGTAGCTGGCGCAGCGGCAGGCGGCGCTCAGGGGGATGTAGGCGGCGGGGGCACGGTCAACGTTTCGTCTGTTCCGTGTCGTGCCGGTCATCCTTTGAGCACACGCTGTGCCACGATTAGCTACGATTTGTCTGCGACGACCAGGACGTGATTTCTAAAGCCGACCACGGTGACTTCGGTCTGCTGGGGGATCGGTTGGCGATCCGAAGCTTCAGCCATCCACAACTCGCCCGCGACGAGTACCGATCCCTTCGGTCTTAGATCCGTGTTTACGACGGCCCGCGAGAAAATCTTTGGCAAAGCAGGCCGTCGCTTTTTTTCGCGCGCGTGCGCCAGTTGGAGGAGGAGTGAAAGGGGATTCATTTAGTTCCCGCCCATCGTTACCTGGCGCTGCAAGGCGATCGCTTCCTGATTGTTGGGATCGATCGTTATCGCGCTCAACGCGTACTTCCGCGCCTCGCCGCGATCGCCGCGTTCCAGGAAGATCTTGCCCAACAGGATGTGTGCATCGATCAGTTTGGGGTCCCAGAAGATCGCCGTCTTCAACGCCGCAATCGCCGCTTCCTGATCGCTGCGACGCAGGTTGATCCGGCCGCTCAGCAGGTAAGCTTCGGCGTTCGTCGGCTCGATCATCACGACGCGATGTAACTCCGGCAACGCTTCGTCGTCGCGTCCGGCCTGGTAAAGATCGCGCGCTTTGATGAGCAGATCCTGGGTGGCGGAACTCGGCGAATTCGCCTCCGCCGTGAGCAACTTGTCACGATTGAGATTGAACACTTCCTCACGGTTCAGCACGTCGCGCATGCGCACGGTGACGCCGCTGGTAGTTTGCGATTTCTGCCACTCCGTTTCCCACTTCGCATAGGCGCTTTGCAGGTAACGTCGCGCCTGATCGTCGGCCGCCGCGGCCGCTTCGGTCTTGCCGATCTTCGCCAGCGACTTGGCGAAGAGGAAATAAGCCTGGCCGTCGCGCTGGTCGGCCGTGATTACGGGACGAAACTGCTCCGCGGCGTCGGCATACTTACCGGCGAGAAACAGCGCGTAGCCATAGTTGAAGTGCACCATTGAATCGTTCGGCGCTGATTCGGCGGCGCTCTTCAAAAACTCCGTGGCTTGCGTCAAGAGGCGCGTTCGTTCCTCGTTGTTCTTGTTTTCGCGCGCGGCTTGGACGGCGACAGCGCCGGCGTTGTTGTAGACGCCGATCAGCGGCAGGTCGCTGGAAAGAGGGACCACGGTCGCGAGGGCGCGGCCGTAATCGCCGAGTTTGGCGTAGCCGAGGCTGGCGTAGAAAGCGGCTTCGGCGTAATGCGGTTCCTTCTTTTGCAGCTTGGAAAAATACTCGGTCGCGTCCTTCCAATCACCAAGACTCATGTAGCCACGGCCCAATTCAAACGCAGCTTGCGGGTAGACGGCGCCGCCGAGTGCTTCGGCGTAGTAGCGCAGCGCGTTTTTAAGGTAGTTTGCGCGCACCACGTCGCGGAGATTCAACTGCACGGCTTTGACGTAAGCTTCAAATGCCTTCTGCGGAATCTTCGTCGCTTCCTGAACGATCTGGTTTTGCGAATACGGCAACGCCTTGTCGCGCTGATAAAGAATCTGGTACGCGAGCCGGCCGCCGATGTCCTGCAGCGTGGTGAGTGGACCACCGTAGTCAAACTGGCGTGTGGCCCAACCGCCGTCGAGCACCTCGCCCAGGGTACGGCCTTCGTTCACCTTGATTACGCGCGCGGTGACCTGGACGTAACCGTCTGACGGTGGTTTCTCCTGGTTGTTGTTTTCTCCGATGGCTTTCTGTTCGGCGGGCGTCAGTCCGGGCGGCGTGACCGAGTAACTGCCGATCACGATCATTGTCGCTTTGGCTTGGCGCGCGAGTTTGATGGCCGTGGCGCGCGACGGGATCACGGTCTCCGGCAAGCGCAACTGCTGGTACGCGAGCTCGCGCTCGTCGCTCGACACGATGATCAGCCCGGGTTTATCGAGCAGCTCCGCGAGCGCGTCGGCGAAGCTCTCCCCGACCCAGTTGTACTCGGCGCGATTGGAGGTATTTTCAAACGGCAACACCATCACGACGTCTGCGTTGGGGTTCTGCGCCAGCGCGCGGCTCGTGGGCGTTAGAGCAGTAAAAAACAGCAGAAGTGCAGTAAATAAGCTTAAAACTCGCATACTCGTACTCTAGCAGAAACAGGCACGGATTACACAGATGCGGGAGCTGCGTGATCCGTCGCCTACATCGAGTAAACGGGTTCGAGATCGTCTTCGGCGGCGATGGGATTTACGCGGAAAACGTCTGGGTTGGTGTCGCGGTGGGCGTCCTGGGCGACCAGGCGCAGCATGCCTTCGTTCGGGACCGGATGAGAGAAGAGGTAACCCTGGCCGTACTCGCAACCAAGCATCTTCAACTGCTGGTACTGCTCTTCCGTCTCGATGCCTTCGGCAATCACTTCCATGCCGAGGTTGCGCGCCAGCGTCGAGATCGTGCGCACGATCGCGTTGTCGTTGTCGGTCGTCAGACGCGAAACAAACGACCGGTCGATTTTCAGGTAATTCAAAGGGAAACGGTGCAGGTAGCTGAGCGAAGAGTAACCGGTGCCGAAGTCGTCAATGCTGAGTTGCACCCCGAGCGAGCGCAACTGCTTGAACATCAGCGCGGCCGCTTCCGCATTCTCCATCACGACACTCTCCGTGATCTCGAGCTTCAAACAATGCGGGTTCAACTTGCTGACTGTCAGCGCCTCCTGAATGCGATCGAGCAGATCGGCCTGGGCCACCTGCCGCGCCGAAAGATTCACGCTCAGACTCAGCGCACGATGACTCGGATGCGCCATCTGGCATTCGCGAATGTGCTTGCACGCTTCCTGCAACACCCACTCGCCAAGCGGAACAATCAAACCCGTCTCTTCCGCCACCGGAATAAAATCAGCCGGCGATACCAGACCACGACGCGGATGGTTCCAGCGCACGAGCGCTTCAAACCCCGCCAGCCTTCCGGTCTCCAGCGAAACGATCGGCTGGTAGTAAACACAGAACTCTTTCTGCTCGACTGCCTGCCGCAAATCGCTCTCCAACTGCAGCCGCGACACGGCGCGCGCGTGCATGCCGTGATCGAAAACTTCGTAACGCGCTTTGCCATTCTCTTTCGCGCGATACATCGCCGTGTCGGCGTCACGCAGGATGTCTTCCGGCCGATCGTAACCAGTCGAGCTGAGCGCGATGCCGATGCTCGAACTCGCAAACGCGGAGTTTTTGTCGAGGACGAACGGCTGACTCAGCTCCTCCTGAATTCTTTGCGCCACGCGTACGGCGTCAGTCGCGTCGCTCATCCCACTCAACAGAATCGCAAACTCGTCGCCGCCGAAACGCGCCAGCGTATCAACCGGCCGCAGCGCCCGTTCCAAACGTTCGGCAAACGCGACCAGCAAGAGATCGCCGTGCGTGTGGCCCAAACTGTCGTTGATGTTCTTGAACCGGTCGAGATCCAAAAACAGCACCGCGAACATGTGATTGTCGTGGTGTTTCGAGTTGTCGATTTCCGCTTTCAACAACTCGGTGAACATCGCGCGGTTAGGCAGACCCGTCAACGAATCATGGAACGCAGCGTGACGGAAGTGTTCTTTCGTCTCCTCGAGCACGCGGCTGATGCGTTCCTGCTCGGCGATGTAAGCGTTGAGTTCCTGAACGTGACGTTCCGCTTGTTCGGCGCGTTCGTGCTCCGCCTCTGCCCGCGCGCGCTCGGCCTCTTCGGCGTGCCGCGCTGAGGCTTTCACTTCGCGCATGTAACGGTCGTAGCTGAAATAGACGATGATGACGATCGGGATGCAGACGAGCAGCGCCCAAAAGCGCGCGGTGCCAAGACTGCTCACGATAAAGCCGGCGCCCGCCGCACCCGCGAAGTAACTGATCGAGATCCAGAGAAAGTTGCGCGTCCACATTCGCCAAACGGGCTCGTCGTTCCGCAGGGCGCTGGCGGTCGCGCCGATGCCGGTGTGGACCAGGTACTGCACGATCCCCATCAAACACAGTCCGATGATGGCCATCGAAGAACCGTGCGAGAACAGCGCGGTCGGCGAGCCAAACGCGAGACTCAGCACTTGGGCGTTGATGAAAACCGCGCAAGCGAGCGCGCCGCCACCGAAAGCAACTGTGCGCGGTTTGCGACTGATGCGCAGCGCGGAACAGACGCCTGCCAGGACGCCGATCACGACGGCTCGTTCGCCGCCGTAATGAAGTAGCGCGATGAAAACGAACGTGTCGTCGACCGTGATGTTGAGATTGATCCGGGGAATGCGAATCGCGATGCGCGAACCGATTACGGCGGTGATGAGCGTGAGCAGCAGAAAATAGCCGTCAACCATTCCGCCGTGGTGCAGGCTGTAGGCGGAATAGAGGCAGGCCGCCGCGCCCGCCGCGACGACCAGCCACATGTAAATTCCGGTAAGTTGTTGTCGTAGAGTTTTCATCCGCACGTCCGAAGCTCAACGTTCTCAGTCGAACTACTTCATTGCCGGGCCGCTATCGCCGAGTGAACAATCGCCGAGCGCAAAACCGTCACCCAGCGCAAACCCGTCGCCGAGGGCAAAGCCATCGCCCAGCGCGAAGCCGTCTCCCAGCGCGTAACCGTCGCCGAGCGCGTAGCCATCACCGAGCGCGAAGCCGTCGCCAAGCAGCAGCGCGTTGCTAAAGAAGAACGGGCCGCCAAATAAGATGGAACCGTCGCTCTTCGTCAGGTAGCTGTTGAGCGTCACGGTCTTGACCCACATGTTGTAGTTCAAACTCTGTGATGTGAGTCCTTCGTAGACGCCGTCGCCCCAGAGATAACCCTGACCGTAGCTGACCTGATATTTATTGATGAGATCCTTGCCCGTAATCGTGGCGCGTCGCAGGACGAGCCCCTGCGTCCACGGGAAAGTAAAACCGGCAACCGTCGTCTGGGCCGAGGGAGCGGTTTGCGTCAAAAGGTTGGAGCCGAAGGTTGGTTTCAGGAGTCCGAGCAGATCGCCGCGAACAATCTTCGCGAGGCTCACCGCGCCCGCAACGTTGAGTTGACCGGCGCCCTGATCGAAGGTGCTGAAGCCCGGCAGCGGTTGCGCCGTGTACATCAAGAGCAGCTTGATCAGGTTTGGAGTCAGACTCGAGTTTGCTTCGAGCATGATGGCCGCGGCACCCGCGACTGCCGGCGTCGACATCGACGTACCACTGAGGTACATCAGTTTCATGTTCGTCGTCGAGTACTTGTACGTCTCGAGTTCCGGATACTGCTTGAGCAGATTATTGCCGGCGGCTTCCGCGGCGATGATCTTGTTACCCGGCGCGACGAGATCCGGTTTGATGATGTTGTCGTAGTGGACCAGGCCGTAAGCGTCGACTGCGAAACTGCGGGTCGGTCCACGCGAGCTGTAGCTCGTCACGGCGTCTTCATTACGAGCATCGGTGCCGAAGCTGTTGCTGGCACCGACCGTAATCGCGGAAGGCTCGTTTCCCGGGCAATGAATCGCGCCGTAGACCTTGCGGCCGTTCGCGTCCTTGCCCAAGTTTCCCGCCGCGGCCACGACGACGACGCCGGAGTCAACCAGCTTGCGCACGGCATTGCAAATCGGGTCGTCTTCGTAGGAGCTAATGGCCGGAGTGCCAAGGCTCATGTTGACGACGCGCACGTTGTAGGTGTTCTTGTTGGCGATCAGCCAATCGAGCGCGGCGAGCACGCCGGAAACGGTGCCGACGCCCTGGGAATTGAGCACGCGAAGGTTGACGAGAGTCGCGCCCGGCGCGATGCCTTCGTAAGCGCCCGCCGTCGGCGCGCCGTCACCCGCGGCGATCGCGGCGACGTGGGTGCCGTGGCCCCAAGGGTCGTCAGTGCGGTTCTCCCCGGTGAAATCTTTACTGAACTTGATCTTGCCTGCGGTGGCGAATGACTTGTGGTTCTTGTCGATGCCGGAATCGAGTACGGCGATCGTCACACCTGAGCCGTCCAGATCGTTTGTGCCGAGCAGGGTTTTTTGCGTGCGTATTTGCTGGGTACCCGTGGTCGTGGTCAGGTGGCCCGAACTCTGTACCGCGGCGTCGAGTGAAATGTAAGTGACGCTCGGATCCGACGCGAGCACTTCGACGTTGTTGGCGGCCACGTTGACGATGCGGATGTTCAGGTTCGAGAGCACGCTAACGAGCAGTCCACCGACCGTGTTGAGTAAGCTGCCGAGCAGTCCGCCGGAACTAGCCGGAACGGATTGCACGATTACTTTCACGCGGGTATCGCCCTGGCCCGAGAGGATGAGCTGGCGGAGATCCGGAGAGATCTTGGTGTTTTCGAGATTCGTTGCCGGCGTGGGAGTGGCGGCCACTGCGTGTGTGTTCGTGGAGACAAACAGTGCTGAGCAAAGTGACAGCAGCACCGTGAGTGTCACGAGGCGTTTTAAGACTTGGGGGCGAGACATTCGGTTTCTCCAAGGGGCAATGAAAGTCGTTAAATCCGGGCGCGCAAAAAACGCGAGCGCCGTCCTAGTGCTAGCCTCGTGCCAGATGCAGCTTTTCGCCCGGTCGTGTCGATTCTGTTAAGGAAAAGCGGCGAATGGCGGAGGACGAAGCTTGACTCGCGTCGCGTGAGCGATCATTCAGGGTGACGGCTGAACGGGTCAGTCTGAAAGAGTTCGGTCTGTAGACGCGGGGCTGCTAAGATTAGGCGTCCTACGCAGAAATCTCAGGAGTTTAGGATGGCAGACAACAAGCTTCTCATCACCGAGAGCGGTTTTCTCACCGAATTTCTCAGTCAACACACACAGCGAACCGACCGGCCGTTTTGTTTCATTCTCGGTGCGGGCGCGTCGCGATCGTCGGGTATTCCCACCGGCGGCGAGCTGGCCCAGGTTTGGTTGAAAGAACTTTACGACGCGGAAAACTTCGAGAACCTGGATCTCGACGCGTGGGCGACAGCGGAGCGTCTCGCCATCAAAGGCTTCAGTGTCAACGACGCGCCGAACTTCTATCCGCAGCTTTACCAGCGGCGCTACGGCGATCACGAACAGGCGGGCTATGCATTCCTCGAGAGTCAGATGGAAGGGAAGGAGCCAAGCTACGGCTACAGCGTGCTGGCTTACCTGCTGTCGGAAACTGCGCATCGCGTCGTTGTGACGACCAACTTCGACAACCTGGTGGCCGACGCGCTTTCGATTCACTCGAGCAGGTTTCCGCTCGTGATTGGTCACGATGCGCTGGCGCAGTATGCGGCGGTTGAGCTGCGCCGGCCGCTGGTGGCGAAGATTCACGGCGCGCTTGGTTTCTCGCCCAAAAACCAACCCGACGACATTTCAAAATTGCCCGAAGGCTGGCAGAAAGCGCTGGAAAGGATCCTCGATCGCTACACGCCAATCGTGATCGGCTACGGCGGCAACGACGGCAGCCTGATGGGGTTTCTGCAAGATCTGCCGCCGCATATTCCCGATCGAATTTACTGGTGCGTACGCGCGAGTGGCGCCGATCTGCTGGCACAGGTGCCGAAGACGGTGCGCGATTACGTGAAGTCGCGGCGCGGGCGTTTCGTGCCGATCACGGGCTTTGACGAGCTGATGGCGAAGCTGCTGACGAAGCTTCGCGAGAAGGGATCGGTACCGGATCTTTATCAACGACTACAGGAGCGTCACCGGCAGCGCGAACGGAATTACGATGAGCAGCAGCGACGGTTATTCGAGGCTGCCCTGTCGCCGGAACCGCAGGCCAAGAGAAAAACGGCCGAGCCGGCCGCGGTTAGAGCGGACCCCGCCTTCGCCGCCGCGGTCAGCGAGATTGCTGAAAGTCGCAAAGACAAGCCGTGGTGGGTTTGGGCCAACGAGGTCGACGACCAGTCTGATGACCACGAAAAGGAGCAGACCCTGTTGCGCGCGCTTGAAGCACTTCCTGACAGTGCGGATCTAAACAGAAAGTATGCGATGTTCCTCGAATACAAACCTGATCGGGAGAAGGCCCAGCAGTACTACGAACGTGCGCTGGAGTTGGACGCGAATCAACCGATTACGCTCGTGGCTTATGCCGATTTCATGGAATCGAACAGTACGCCCGAGAAGATTGAGGCGCTTTACAAACGCGCGCTGGCACTGGACCCTGACTATGATTATGCGCTGGCCCGGTACGCCGTCTTTCTGCAGGAGGTGCGGGGCAACATGGATCAGGCGGAGGAGTTCTATAAACGAGCGCTGGAGGTCAACCCCGACTACGACTTCGGTCTCGACATGTACGCGCTTTTTCTACGAACCCACCGTGGTGACGACGCTAAAGCTGACGAACTTGAAAAAAGACTGGAACGCGTTAGATCAGGACGCACGTAACGGACGATGAACTTAAGGCCTGCCTGCTGCCTCTTCCTGCTTTTGATAGCACCCACTCTTGTTTCGGCGGCGGTGAATGTGCGGCTCGTCACGGACGAAGCGGAGGCGGTGCTGGCGATACTCACCAAACGAAAAGCAAATCAGCCGATCGCCGAAGCTGATTGGCGGCGCGTGTTTCAGAGTGAAGGCTACGTGCGGCTGAAGCAGCGCGAGACGTCGATGAAGCGTCCGTTCGAAGACGCGGACTTCAAGACCTTCGTGCTGTCTGACCAACTGCTGGCGCGCGCCGCGGCGCTCGAGGAGACGCTCGCGCGTTGGCAACGCGCCGACACGACGCGGGCGACGCGTTTGGCGCTGGCTTACCTGCCGCCGGACGCGGAAATACGCGCGAAGATCTATCCCGTGATCAAGCCGCGCGAAAACAGTTTCGTGTTCGACGTTCCCGAAAACCCGGCGATCTTTCTTTACCTCGATCCAGCGGTGAGTCGCGAGAAGTTTGAGAACACGCTCGCGCACGAGCTTCATCACATCGGTTACGGCACGACCTGTCCGCGCAAAGACGTTGACAGCGCGATGGACAAGTTACCGCCGGCCACAAAGGACCTGTTGACGTGGATTGGCGCGTTTGGCGAGGGGTTCGCGATGCTCGCGGCCGCGGGTGGCCCTGACGTTCATCCGCACGCGGTGAGCGGCGCGGAAGAGCGTGCGCGTTGGGACAAGGACATGGCGAATTTCAACGACGACCTGAAGAAGGTCGATGCGTTTTACAACGAGATCCTGGCAGGGAAGTTGACGCAGGATCAGGTGCGCGAGAAAGGTTTCTCGTTTTTCGGTGTTCAGGGCCCCTGGTACACGGTCGGCTGGCGTATGTCAGTGCTGATTGAAAAGACTTACGGCCGCGCGAAGTTGATCGAAGCTATGTGCGACCACCGACTGTTGCTCGCGACGTACAATCGCGCGGCGGAAAAATATAATCGACACAGTCGCGAGCCGCTGGCGCTGTGGTCGGCAGCGGTGGTGAATGCGACTAGCGCGAAGAAGTGATCCTTATTGTCTCGCTTCTTGCAGCTCGTTCCGGGCCTGGTTACGTGGGTAACCCAGGGCATTGAGGTTGATTTTGATTTCGTCCAGGACGGTGGCGTCTTCGATGGTTGGTGGGATGCGGTAATCAACTCCGTCCGCCATCTTTTTGATTGTGCCGCGGACGATTTTCCCCGATCGAGTCTTCGGCAGGCGATTCACCACCGTGGCCACTTTGAACGAAGCCACCGGTCCGATCTTCTCGCGCACTAACTGGATCAATTCAGCGACGATGTCTTCCGGCGCTCTTTCGACACCGAGTTTTAATACGACCAGTCCGAGCGGCACTTCGCCTTTCAACTCGTCCGCCACTCCGATAACGGCGCACTCAGCGACGTCCGCGTGGGTCGCCAGCACTTCCTCGAGCGCGCCCGTCGAAAGTCGATGTCCGGCGACGTTGATGATGTCGTCTGTGCGACTCATGATCCACAGATAACCATCTTCATCTTTGTAACCGGCGTCGGCGGTTTTGTAGTAACCGTGGTATGAGCTGAGATACGAGTCGACGTACGCGGCATCATTGTTCCAGAGCGTCGGCAAACAACCGGGCGGCAGCGGCAGCTTGATCACGATGTTGCCGATCCGGTTATCGGTCACTTCTGCGCCTTCGTCGTCAAGGACGCGAACGTCGTAGCCAGGCACGGCCTTGCTGCACGAGCCGGGTTTGACGGGCAGCAATTCCAAACCGACGCAGTTCGCGCCGATGGGCCAGCCCGTCTCCGTCTGCCACCAGTGATCGATAACCGGCACGCCGAGCTGTTTCTCCGCCCACGCCAGCGTGTCGGGATCGCAACGTTCGCCGGCCAGAAACAAGGTGCGGAAGTTCGTCAGATTGTACCGGCGCAAGTATTCGCCGCCGTGGTCCTCGCGTTTAATGGCGCGAAAGGCTGTCGGTGCGGTGAACAGCGCACATACGCCATGTTGAGAGATCACGCGCCAGAATGCGCCGGGATCCGGTGTGCCGACGGGCTTGCCTTCGTACAGCACGGTCGTACAGCCATGCAGCAGTGGCCCATAAACGATGTAAGAGTGACCGACGGCCCAACCGAGATCGGAGGCCGCCCAAAACACTTCGCCCGGCTGTATGCCGTAGACGTTTTTCATCGACCACTCGAGCGCGACGAGGTGGCCACCGTTGTCGCGAACGATTCCTTTCGGAATGCCGGTCGTGCCGGAGGTGTACAAGATGTAAAGCGGATCGGTCGCCGCGAGCGGTACACAATCGACCGGTTTAGCCGGCGCCAGAGCTTCGGACCATTCAACGTCGCGATCCGCGATCAGTGTCGCGGCGAGTTGCGGTCGCTGGAGGATGATGCAGCGGGCGGGTTTTTGTTTCGCGATCTCGATGGCTTTATCGAGCATCGGCTTGTAGGGAACGACGCGGTTTACTTCGATTCCGCAAGACGCTGAGACGATCACTTTCGGACGTGCATCATTGATGCGAGTGGCGAGTTCGTCCGCGGCGAAACCGCCGAAAACGACCGAATGGATCGCGCCGATGCGGGCGCAGGCCAACATTGCGACCACCGCTTCGGGCACCATCGGCAGGTAGATGATCACGCGATCGCCTTTGCCGGCGCCTTGCTGGTGCAGTGCACCGGCGAAGAGGGCGACCTGATTCAGCAGCTCGCGATAGGTGTAAGACTTGACGACGCCGGTAACCGGACTGTCGTAGATGAGCGCGAGTTGATCGGCGCGGCCGTTCTCGACGTGAACGTCGAGCAGGTTGTAGCAAGTGTTAACCAGGCCGCCGGAAAACCAGCGATAGAAAGGAGCGCGTGAAGTGTCCAGCACCTGGTCCCAGCGACGATACCAGCGAATCGCTTCCGCGGCGTTGGCCCAGAAACCCTCCGTGTCTCGCGACCATGCCTGATAAGTTGCTTCGTAGGCTCCGCGCATGTCGCTGTGGATACAAAGACGTCAATTGACGGCGGGCAGTTTCTTCAACGACTTCTCGATCATCTTGTTGAGGGCCTTTTGATCTTTCAGCACCTTGCTGGCCGAAAAAGGTTTGGTGAAGGCGAGCACCTCGCCGCTGCGCGCGTCGACGAGTCCCACCGTGATCAGCGCGAACGGAAAATCGAAACTGAAGATATTGATGAGCGAAAACGCAGTCTTGCCTTTCGTGAACACTCTGCCGGCGCCGCGAATGAACACGAGCACGTCAGCATCCTTGTGCACGTTGAGTAACATCACTTCATCGCCGAGCGTAAAGCGCGCCTTCTTGATGTCCTTCGATTTGTCCTGGAGCTTCGGCAGCAGGGCATCGTAACGGCTTTGTATATCGGCCAACTGATACTTTCGGCCGTCGTCCATGGCCGCCGGATCGAACGAGTTTGGCGCGATGTTGATTTTCTTCTTTTGCAGCGCCTGCGACACGGCGTCGACGACCTTGTTGCTGATATCAGCCGACTCGGCCACCATCATCTCCGATCCTTTCGCGCTCTCTTTCGTGATCTCAACCTTGGCGGGAAGAATCGCGGCGCTGCGTATCGTTACCTTCTTCTCGGTAATTTTCGGATGCAGATACTGGCCGTTGACCTCTGCCGCCGAGTGATGCGCGACCAGGCAGCACAAAATTACGAAGACGAAACGAACCGCTGTTTTCATTCACAGTCCTCCGGTCTTGTTAGGGTGGAGCTAGTTATTCGATTCTCGTAGCACTGCAAGTCGCCGGCGAACTCGCTCGGTATCGATGGCGTTCGGCGCAAGCTCCAGGTATTTCGCATACTCGCTCGCGGCTTCCGGTTTACGATTCAGCTTCTCGTACAGCATTCCCAACCCGCGATGCGCCCGGGCGTTGAAGCGGTCCAGCTCGAGTGCGTGCAGAAACAACTTCTCGGCCTTTTCACTGTTTGCCTTCCAGGCTTCCTGGCCCGCGGGAGTTTTCAAGAGTTCGGCGTCCATTTCTTCGAGGGTGCGTTTGGAACGCGTCTTCGCGGCCTTCTTCTTAGCGCCTGAAGTTCGCTGTTGTTCGGTGAGCTCCGCGTTGCGCGGGCCCAGCATGCGATACGATTCCGCCAGGTAGAACACGTTCTCAGACGACTCCGGATGTAAGTCGACGAGCTTCTGGCTGACAAACACGGCCGAACGGAACCGGCCGGCGTTAATGGCCAGCTCGACGTCGTGACGATCGACCTGTTCCATCAACGCGAGATAATCCTCGCGCGCCGTCTTTTCTTCGTCGGCCGAAAGTTTCTTCGCATCGGCGGCGATGCTGCTGCTCGTGTAGATGACACGTTCCTGGAGTTTCGGATGGTCGCTGTAGAAGGAATTGAGCTGTTCGCCCTCGACGTCGCGTTGCATTGCCTTGAACGAGTTCGGCATTCCGTCAGGCGCAAAGCCGGCGGCAGCCGCGGCCTTGAGTCCTTCAAGGTCTGCTTCCTTCTCTTGCTCGCGGCTGTAGCCGAGCACGCTGAGGGCGAGCATCAACGGAGAAACACTGGCAATGAGATCGATGGCGAGGCCGGCTGGACCGCCGAGCGGGTTCCACGTTCCAATCGTATTGAGAATATTGATCGCCAGCACTTTCTTTCGCAGGCTGCGGTTTTGTAAATACGTGTGCCGGTTGGAAACGTGCGTCACTTCATGCCCGAGCACGGCGGCCAACTCGTTCTCATCGTCCAGCAGCGCCAACAGTCCGGTGTTGATGTAGATCGACCCGTTGGGCATTGCGAAAGCATTCGGCACCGGATCGCGCAACGCGCGAAACTTCCATTCGACATTTTCAAACTTGCGGTCGGCGACCACGGCGTTTCCGACCCGCGTGAGATACGCGTCCAGGCCGGTTTCGTGATAGACCACGCCTTCTTTTTCGAAACGTTCGTCGAGGAGTTTGATCTGGTTGAGCAGCTCCTGGTCGACTTTGTCGAATACGAACTTTTCGTCGTTACCTGCGGCCGTTGTGCGCGCCGGCTCAGTTAGGGCAGGTGCCGGCGGAGCTGCAACGTTCACCCGTGCGCTGATAGGAAACGAAGAAAGGAGCAGGCTAATCGCCAGCAGGCAGACTGGGAGAAAACTTTTTACTTTCAAGGTAGTACCTGGCTTCGGTGAGATTGAACTTCCAGAACTTAAAGACCGCTACCCCGGCGGGTTCGTCCGCGGGAGAGTATAAGAAAGGTTGGTTTTGAAAGGCCAGAGCCAAGATCGCAACTGGCCGGCGTTTACGCAATCCTGACTTTCGCGGGAACGCCGCGGAGTTTGCGGCTGAAAAAATCGAGGGCCGTTGAGATCCAGTCGCCGTTTATCCAGCCGTGCTTCGCTTCGGGAAAGAGCCTGATCTCAAAGTCCTTCTTCAGTGCCGACAACCGGTCGCGCAGCAGCAACGCCTGGCTCACGGGCGCGTTGTCGTCCTTTTCGCCGTGGAGAATGAGCACCGCTGCCTTCACTCGATCCATCTGCAAGACCGCCGAGCGATCTTTGATAGCCTTCGGCGTCAGGCCGCTTTCGGTGCGCATGTTCTCGCGAATGCCTTCGATCGTCACGTCGTCGTAGGCTTTCTTGAAATCGTAAATGCCCGCTCCCAAAACCACGGCTTTGAGATCTTTGAGTTTCGTGGCCATCAACGCCGCGGCCATCGCGCCGCGCGAATAGCCCCAGATGCCCATCTTCGTGCCGTCCACGTACGGTTCGCGTTTGAACTTCTCGTAACCGGCAATCATCGCCTTGATCGTCTTCGGCCCGACGAAATCGAGTTCGACCTGCGTCTTGCCGGAACCCGGCTGGCCTATTGAGAAACAGGCAAATCCCTGCTGGGCGAAGATGGTGCCGATGGTGATGTTCACGGTCGCTCGACCTTGATGACCAGGAATCAACAGCAGTCCGGGAAACCTGCCTGCGGCGAGTGGTCGAATCGAGACGCCCTCCACCGTTTTCCCGTCGACGGTGTAATCGTCTTTGCAGATCTTTGTTTGGCGTTCAGTTAAGGTGACGCAGCCGTCTCGCTCGAGTGCCTCGACGATCTGTTCGCGAGTTAATTGCTGGGCGGCAACGAGCGCCGGCACGAACAACGTGAAGAGAGCGATGCTGATCAGCCGCGGTAACGTTGTGATGCGCACGAGAGTTTCGACCTCAGTGAATCAAGTAGAAAGCATTCTGGCGCGGACGAAACCACTTCATCCCGTCTTTCGTCAGGTACGCGTCGTCTTCCATCATGATCGTCACCTTCTGTCCACCCCACTCAGGAACGGCGGTGCTCGTGTTCAATTCGATTGATGTGTATGACCCTTCGCGGAACGGTGGTTCAAGCGGCGCTCCGGCGGTCGGACGGCGAAAATCGACACTGGCGCCGAGTGCATGTCCCTGGTTGCCGATCGAATGCGAATAGATCATCGCTTCGATCCCGAGGTTCTTCATGTCCGCCATCGTCGCATCATAAACCTCAAAGCCTTTCGCGCCGGGCCGGATGTGTGTGAACAGCGCATCCTGCAGCCGGTTCGTGTTTGCGAGTGCTTTCTTTAAACCTTCAGGCGCGTCTTTTTCGCCGTCGCGCAACACGTATCCCATTTTCTGCCAATCGGTGCTCAGGCCCATGTAGTTCAAACCGCAGTCGATGTGAATCACGTCGCCGCGCTGGATGACGGCAGACTCGTCGGCCACACTCAGGAACTGAAGTGTCTTGCCGGCTTCCTGATTTTGACGCTGAATGCGCAAGTCAGGCTGGAACCAAACGTCGAGCCCGAGATTGTTGACCTGTTGTAACCACCAAAAGCGAACGTCACGCACGGTCGTCTTACCC
>Ga0081539_10003326_pt1 | contig 20040 bp, 13 predicted proteins | sample TabmetS4T2R2_FD_71023 | JGI IMG/M metagenome (GOLD analysis project Ga0081539, IMG submission 71023) | Tabebuia heterophylla rhizosphere microbial communities from the University of Puerto Rico - S4T2R2 | ecosystem: Host-associated > Plants > Roots > Rhizosphere ...
CAACAAAATGTGGAAGTATTTGAAAGTGACTTTGCGCCTTGCCGTGCCGCGCTGAGTGAAACAGAATTCGCGCAGGCTATGGAAGATGGTCGTGCCATGACGATGGAGCAGGCGATCGCGTATGCGCTGGAAGAAAACGAATAGTGGTCGGATACGTCCGACCACTGCTATGAAATCTTTGAGCTGACTGTTGCGTTAGGGAAGAGTGATGTTTCCGTCTATTGTGCCGGAAGTAACACCTGTGGCTAGATTCACTTGGCGTGTCTCGGTGAAGCTCCCTGTGGCGCCGGCAAACCGACCCGTGCCACCGGTGATCGTATAGATTTCAACCACCATAAAAACGCTAGGATCGTCTGTCGGGGTAGCCTGCCCTGAGCCTTCCGCAAAGAGGCTGTCTCCATTTGCCGCTACATACTGTGCAGACAAACCCGTGCCCGTGCCGGTTGGTAGATCAACTTCCACCTCATAACTCACCGTATAGCGGCCGAGATGGGTAGCTTCTCCAGACCCTGTCGCCGTCACAAACACGGTTGGACCGTTCGCTTGATACGATTCCAATGCTTCGATGGAGCCTTTAAATGGCAATGGCTTCTTTGCAGATGCAGCAGCCAGCGCTGTGCCTACAACCAAAATCGCAAGCAGTAGAGCAACAATCATTGGTACAGATAGTTTTTTCATGGTTCCTCCAAGTCTGGTTTGACCAGATATAATATTTGTAGAGACCCGAATTGATCTCTTGATTGATAATGTAGCAAATTGATGAGCTTCATTGGTCACGCCAAGTGTTACAAAAAACGTGACAATTGGAGTGACCATAGACCAAGATCGAACTGACCCTTTATGCAAACTCATTCATTTGGCGACTGGCTGAAACACAGGCGCAAAGCGCTGGACCTTACTCAGGCAGCGTTGGCAAGTCAGGTAGGTTGTTCAGCCGCTGCCATCCGCAAGCTCGAAGCTGAGGAGCGGCGTCCCTCTGCGCAAATTGTCGAACGGCTGGCAGAGATATTCAACATCCCCATGGATGAGCGAGCCGCCTTTTTACGCTTTGCGCGCGGAGATTGGCAGGCTGCTCCAATAGGGGGTGTGGAACATTCTCCGTGGCTTAACTCACCAGCCCGTCAAGGAGCGGATGTGTCGAATCCCAAAATCAGGCTTGCCACCTTTCTATTCACAGATATCGAAGACAGCGCCAAACTCTGGGATCAGGCTCCTGAAAAGATGAAGGTTGCATTGCAGCAGCATCACGCCATTTTGCAAGAGGCCATTACAACCAACGGAGGGGCTGTTTTTCAAATTGTCGGCGATGCCTTTTGTGCCGCCTTTCCAACTGTCCAATCTGCCCTCGCCGCCGCGGTGACAGCCCAACGAGCCATCTATCAAACCCAGTGGGATTTGCCGTTCCCGATCCGCGTCCGCATGGGGATTCATACAGGCGAAGCAGAACAGAATTCTGATAATCCTTTGCTGGGAGGCTATGCCTCCAACCAGACCCTCAATCGTGTGGCGCGCATCCTCAGCGCCGCGCACGGCGGACAGCTTTTGCTCTCGCTGGCAACCACAGACCTGGTTAAAGATTCATTGCCGGAGAATACAGAATTGCGTGATATGGGACAACACTCCTTCAGGAATCTTATCCATCCTGAGCATCTTTTTCAACTGAATATTCAGGGCCTGCCCTCCGAGTTCCCACCGCTCAATACCCTTACCCATCGGCATAACCTGCCGGTACAAATGACCAGTTTCATCGCGCGTGAAGAAGAGATTGCTCTTGTTCATAAATATTTTTTGAAGAATGACATCCGTCTGGTCACGTTGATCGGCCCGGGTGGGATTGGCAAGACACGACTAAGCATCGAGACCGCGCGCACGGCATTGCCCGATTTCCCAGATGGTGTTTTCTTCGTCGCCCTGGCTCACTTGGATGACCCAAAATTAATTCCTGCGGCGATCGCTCAAGCCTTAGGCTATGTGGGAGTAAAGAATATCTCCACGCTTGAACAACTCAAAGAAGGCATTGGAGACAAGCAGTTACTCCTTGTCTTGGACAACTGTGAGCATCTCATCGAGACGGTGGCTTCAGTCGCCTCCGACCTCCTTTTGGCTTGTTCGCACTTAAAGCTTCTCACCACGAGCCGGGAATCATTGCGGATTGCCGGTGAGTGGGTATATACGATCCCCGCTTTCGATCTACCGGCAGCCCGTTCTTCACTGGATCTGGAAAACGCCTTAAAGTACCCTGCCGTGGCTTTGTTTACCGAGCGCGCTCGCGCCGTTCGTTCTGATTTTTCGCTGAACGCTGACAATATTGAGACGGTCTCGGCGATTTGCGCACGTCTGGATGGTTTGCCCCTGGCGATTGAACTCATCGCGGCGCGCATGCGTTTCATGTCGCTCCAGGCTTTACTAGAGCGTTTGAGTGCTCAATTCGTCCTGACCGCAGATGGGATGCGGGCTGCCTCCGAGCGCCAAAAGACACTGCACAACGCGATCAACTGGAGCTACAACCTGCTTCCGCCTGAAGAGCAAAAAATGTTTGCCCATCTTTCCGTGTTTTCAGGCGGGTTTACGCTTGAAGCAGCAGAAGCGATGTTTTCTCAAAAAGTCATTGAAAAACCAATCCCTGTTTTCATTGCTTCGCTGCTGGATAAAAGTCTCATGAAATTGTCTTCTGAGCTGGAACCAAGCAGTGAGGCTCTTTACACCATGTTGGTGACGATTCAAGAATACGCACGAGAGCGCTTACGAGATATGGGGGGAGAAACCGAGACTCGTAATAGGCATTTGGCATATTTTATGAATCTCACCAGGAACGCCGATAGGGAACTGCGCGGACCGAATCAACTCGGATGGCTTCGCCGACTTGGTGCAGCCTTGGATAACCTGCGCACCGCGTTGGATTGGGCGATTGAATCAAATCAAGCAGAGCAGGCACTGCAACTGGTTCGAAACCTGGATTGGTTCTGGTTCATACGCGCTCAACATAACGAAGGACGACAATGGCTGGAACGCGTTTTGAAAATGCCAGACGCACTTCAGTATCACGAAGTACATGCCGAGGTGCTTTACAACATTGCACATCATATCTGGCTTCAAGTTGGGCACGTCGAAGCGCGTCCGTATGCCGAGCAAGCTCTCTCCATTGCGCGCATGAACAATGACAAACTTAATATTGCTAGGGCGTTATCTATTCTTGGCTTAGTTCTCGCAGATGAAAAAAACTTTACCGAAGCACAATCTGTGTTGGAAGAAAGCATGGTGCTCTACCGGAAGGTTGGCGATGAGTGGGGCTATGCACACTCCTTGACGTGCGTTGGGCACGTCTGGCAAGTACAAGGTGATCTGGATACAGCAGTTTCACTCCGTGAACAAGCCTTGGATTTGTTTAGAAAACTAGGCGACAGATATTTTGAAAGTGCGACATTAGGCTTTCTAGGCTTTGTCCAGGCCATGCGAGGCAACTTGGAACGTGGGAGGGCAGAATTGCGGGAATCACTGATCCTCGCCCAACAACTCGATAGCAGGTATGAAATTGCCCTGAACTTGTGGAGTTTTGCCAAGGTATCACAGATCGAAGCTAATCACTCGCGCGCGGTGAACTTATATTGGGCTGCCAAAAAAGCTTACGACTCTATCGGTGCATGGACGAAGGAACATGAACTCAAATTTGAAGAATACCTTACGCTTTGCCGAGCTGCGCTAAGCGAATCTGAGTTTGCGGAAGCAGAAACACGAGGCCCCGCCATGACGATGGAACAGGCGATTGAATACGCACTTGAACAGTAGTCTGCCTGAACTGGCTGACAATATCTTATTTTCTCAGCCTTGACAAAAACTTAACTCAGGTATAAAGTTAAGCCTACTTAAATAAAAAGAAGGCTTAACTATGTCCAAATCTCCTCAATTCTCACAAGCCATCCGTTCATGGATGGATGTTTTTATGCACCGCTCGATGCGCGGCTGGGGTCTCTTTGCCAAATCAACGGGACTTTCCATGCCGCAGTTCAGTGTGGTGATGCAGTTACATCATCGAGGCAATTGTGCCATCGGTGATATCAGCGAACGCTTTGATATCACGAACGCAGCCGCCAGCCAACTGGTGGACAAACTGGTACGAAGTAAATTTATCAAGCGCGAGGAAGATCTGCAAGACCGGCGCGCCAAGATGTTGAATCTCACCGAGAAGGGCCGAATTCTCATCCAACGCGGCATCGAAGAACACTATCGCTGGTTGGATCAACTTTCCGAAAAGCTGACTGTAGACGAACTGGCACAGGTAACAGATGCATTGAATATTATGACCCGCGCCGCGCAGGAACTGGAAGAAGAATCAGTTCAACAGGTCATATAGTATCCCAGGACTCTTCATATTCAATTCATAACAAAGTCATACACTCTTGACTGATCTCTAATTCCCTGGTCTCGATACGCCCCTCCAAAACCATTCGGAGCTACTCGACCAGCACCACTTACCCAAAGGAAACCTATGCAAGCTACTTTCTCCCGACCTCAAGCTAGAACACGCGGCCAACGTCCTTCCTTCAAAGGCATTGGCCGTGCCATCCGTTATCTGACGCGTTATGGGCGTCAGGCGGCCTTACCGTATATCTTCCTTATCATTGCTACACTTTCACAACTGGCGGTGCCTCATTTGGTACGCAGCATCATCGATGCTGTGACCAGCGGGTATGTGGCAGATCAGATTCTCGGCGCGCTGGATAAGATTCCCGCAGCATTTGTAGGCCAGGCATTGCCGAAGATTTTGGAAGCCACAGGGAAGGATCCGTCTCTAACACTGGACCAGCTCAAAGTCCAGTTGGAAGCGGATGTGACCAACGCGCCGCAAGCCTTAATCTACGCACTGGTCGCCATTATTATCTTCGCCGCTTTGCGTGGTCTCTTCTCATTCCTACAGGCATTCTGGGCAGAGAAGAACTCGCAGGCAGTTGCATACGATTTGCGAAATGATTTGTATGCAAAAATTCAGCGATTGTCGTTTTCTTATCACGATAAGAATCAAACCGGACAGTTGATGATCCGCGCGACCGATGATGTGGAGAAAGTCCGTTTGTTCATCGGGCAGGGATTGTTGCAACTTGTCGGAGCCGCGATTCTATTGACAGGCACGATCATTATTTTATTCAGCTCCAATGTTTCTCTCGCCTGGACTGCTATGCCCATCCTGCCGGTCGCGGTCGTGATCTTCATCATCTTTGCCAGCCTCGCCCAGCCAATGTTCACTAAAGTGCAGCAGAAGTTGTCGTACTTGAACACGGTATTGCAGGAAAACCTGGCGGGCATCAAAGTGATCAAGGCCTTCACACGTGAGAAGGAACAGCAGACAAAATTCAAACATGCCGCGGACGATACGATGAACCAGCAGATCGCCGTCTCACGTTTGTTCACCTTCATGTTCCCATTTGTATTCCTTGTGGCAAATCTTGGACAGGCTGCAATCCTGTATGTAGGTGGCAAACAGATTATTACAGGCGCATTGACCCTGGGCGCGTGGCAGGAATTTTCACTCTATCTCATGTACCTGTTCTTCCCGGTCATGATGTTTGGGATGATCATCACACAAATGGGACAGGCAGGCGCCTCGGCGGAGCGGATTTTTGAAATTCTCGACGCCAAGTCAGATATTGTCGATAAACCTGACGCGATCAAATTGCCAGACGTAAAAGGAGATGTCAAATTCGAAAATGTAACCTTCCGCTACTTTGGTGGAGGTGAACCCGTCCTCAATAAAGTTTCGTTTGAAGCAAAGCCGGGTGAAACTATCGCACTGCTTGGCGCGACGGGTTCAGGCAAAACGACGATTATCAACTTGTTGCCGCGCTTTTACGACCCGAGCGAAGGAAAGATCACCATCGACAGCTATGACTTGCGCGATGTGACTCTCGATTCACTTCGCTCACAAATCGGAATCGTTCTGCAGGAAACGACTCTCTTTAGCGGTACGATCCGCGAGAACATCGCGTTTGGTAAACCTGAAGCCACGCAGGATGAGATCGAGTCGGCTGCCCGAGCCGCGGCTGCTCATGGCTTTATCATGTCCTTCCCCGAAGGCTACAACACCCATGTCGGTGAGCGCGGTCAGACTCTCTCTGGCGGACAAAAGCAACGTGTGGCGATTGCCCGCGCCTTGTTACTGAACCCGCGCATTCTCATCCTCGATGACTCAACCTCCAGCGTTGACCTCAACACCGAGGCCCAGATTCAAAAAGCGCTTGATACATTGATGAAGGGCCGCACGTCATTTGTTATAGCGCAACGAATTAGCACCGTGATCAATGCGGATCAGATCCTTGTACTCGATAAAGGCAAAATCGTCGAACAGGGCAAACATGCAGACCTGATGGAAGAAAGTGCCATCTATGCGGAAATTTACAACTCTCAATTGTTACAGACCTCCGAAGCGGCAACAAGCGATGAGACTCCGGAAGTAGTAGAGGAAGGTGCACTATGATGGGTCCCGGCCGCTTTGGCGGTATGCTCAACCAGGAAACAATCAAGCCACGCAAGCTGAGTGAAACCCTCGCGCGACTTGGCAGATATTTCGTCCAGTACTGGTACATGATTGTATTGGCAGTTCTCTTCGTCGTGGTTTCCACCTGGACTCAGGTGACGACTCCCGAATTGACAGGTCAGGCAACGGATTGTTTCCTCGTCCCCGCAGGCGCTTCAGCTTTTGGAAGTTTCGGCTCATTCGCCCCTCAGCCTGATTCACAGACCCAGGCATCTGCTTCCACCTGTTATCTTGCTACTGACGATCCTTCCTCACTATCATTCTCACGCCAGATTATCTACAAAGCCTACACTCTAGGCGGATTCCAAATTTCTGATCCAGCAAGCATGACCAGCGATCAACGCGTTGAAGGCCTTACACGGCTTATCATCATCATGGTCACGTTATTTATCCTTAGCTCAGTGCTAACCGGCGCGACTTTCTTCACCATGGCATGGACAGGTCAACATGTGTTGCGTGTGATGCGCGTGGAAGTGTTCCAGCAGTTGCACCGACTCTCATTGAGCTATTATTCTGAGCATGAAGCAGGCGACCTGATGAGTCGTATTACGAACGATACGACTGCCATTGAGCAGGCATTTTCATTTGCCTTAGTCAATGTATTCAGCGGGATTCTGTTGCTTATTTGGGTGTCCTACAACATGCTCACGACGAACTTGCCTTTTGCGTTACTTTCTCTGGCGGTTGCACCTGTCATGTTCCTTGCCACGTATTATTTCTCCGAACAGGCCCGGAAAGCTTTCCGTGTTTCGCGTGAAGAGATCGGTAATGTCAATGCTGAATTACAGGAGAGCATTGCCGCAGTCCGTGAAGTCCAAGCCTTCAACCGCGCGGATGAGAACATCGAGCAGTTCAAGGAAGTTAACGCCGCCAACCGCGATGCAAACGTACGCGCTGTTGCATACACTTCTGCTCTGGCCCCAACACTTGAGGCCTTATCTTATGTCGCGCTCGCAATTGTCACAGGGGTAGGTGGATGGTATCTGCTAAAAGGTCAAACACTTCTCGGCACAACAGTCACGCTGGGTCTGGTTGTTACTTTCTTGGGCTACGTCCAGCGCTTCAACCAGCCGATTCAGCAGATCGCCATTTTGTGGACGAATATCCAAAATGCAATTGCAGGCGCGGAACGCATCTTCACTATTCTGGACGAAAAGCCTGCGGTGAATAACAAACCTGCTGCGAAAGAGATGCCAGAGATCAAAGGACTGGTTGAATTCGACCACGCGACTCATTCTTACGAAGACGGTGTGCCTGTATTGAAAGATGTCTCATTTACGGCACAGCCCGGACAAACCATTGCTATTGTCGGTCCGACGGGTGCAGGGAAAACAACGATCATCAACCTCATCCCGCGCTTTTACGATGTGACCAGTGGCTCGGTCAAAATCGATGGCATGGATGTTCGCGACGTCTCTATGAAATCACTTCGCGAACAAATCGGCATTGTTCTCCAGGATACATTCCTCTTTAGTCAAAGCGTGATGGAAAACGTTCGCTTCGGGCGACCTAATGCGACGGATGAAGAGGTGAGGGCAGCTATCAAACTCGCGAACGCGGATTCCTTCATCGAACGCCTCCCCGAAAAATATGACACCGTGTTAGGCGAACGTGGCTCAGGTCTTTCTCAGGGACAACGCCAGTTACTATCCATCGCACGCGCCGCGCTCGCAGACCCACGCATTCTTATTTTGGATGAAGCCACCTCCAGCGTGGACACACGAACTGAACGTCTCATCCAGAAGGCCTTCGACGAGTTGCTTAAAGGAAGAACAGCATTTGTCATCGCACATCGCTTATCCACAATTCGCAATGCGGATGTGATCCTTGTCTTGAAAGACGGCCAGATCATCGAACGCGGAAAACATGATGAATTGCTTGAAAAACGCGGCTTCTATTACGACCTGTACATGAGCCAATTCAAGAAACAGGAAGAGATGGAAGTTGTATAACTTGTAATATTCCGCTGGTTGAGTAGTGGCGCCTTGCTCGCTGAGCGGAGCAATAGCGTAGTCGAAGCGTGAGCGCCACATATCGAAACCAGTAATAACCTTCAAAGTCCCCTTTCCGTTTTTAGGAAAGGGGATTTTGATTCTATAAGAGTTATACTTAATACAAATAAAAATTATTGTCATTGCGAGGGCAATGGTATTCCGCCCGAAGCAATCTCCCATATTGTGTTGGGATTGCTTCGCCCTGTCAGGCTCGCAATGACAGGATACTCTTAGGAGAAATCCATGAACCAATCCTCTGCATTAACATACCTGGAAGAACATCAGGACAGATTCCAGGCAGAATTGATCGAACTCTTGCGTATTCCATCCATTTCGCATGACCCAGCATATAAAGAAGACATGGATAAAGCCGCGGGTTGGCTGGCGGACAAACTTCGTTCGATGGGAATGGACAATGTCGAGATTCTTCCTACTTCAGGACATTCTGTGGTCTATGGGGAGTGGCTAAATGGAGACACATCTGCTCCTACAGTGTTAATCTATGGACACTACGATGTGCAATCCGCTGAACCGTTGGAAGATTGGAAAAGTCAGCCCTTTGAGCCTGAGATTCGCAACGACAACTTGTACGCGCGCGGCGCTTCAGACATGAAGGGACAGACACTCGCGGCAGTGAATGCTGTGGAAGCCATCGTAAAGTCCGAAACCTTGCCGATCAACATCAAGTTCCTGATTGAGGGTGAAGAGGAGATTGGATCGAAACATTTGAATGAATTTTTGATTGCGAATCGCGAAAAACTGGCTTGTGACTTTTCCCTGAACACGGATGCAGGCGGCATGCCGGATGCAGACACACCATCAATCTGTTATTCGTTAAGAGGTGGTGCTGGCTTCCTGTTGGAAATATTTGGACCCAGCCAGGATATCCATTCAGGTGGATACGGAGGAGTGATTCAAAATCCGATTAATGTCTTAAGTAAATTGATCGGTGACATGCATGATGAACATGGACACGTCACATTGCCTGGTTTTTACGACAAGGTGCGAAAGTTAGATGAAGAAGAACGCGCCGAACTCGCGCGGCTTCCATTTGATGAAGAGTCTCTTCTCAAGCACTCAGGTGCACCCGCGCTTTGGGGTGAGCCAGAGTATATCCCTGCCGAACGGATCGGTGCGCGTCCCACAATGGATGTTGTCAAATTCGAAGCCGGGCAACTGAAGTCTGCTATTCCGGCGAAGGCAACTGCGTGGCTTTCATTCCGCCTGGTACTGGACCAGGACCCAGCCGAAGTGCATGGTCAACTCAGACAGTATTTGACCACGCATGCCCCTCCAACAGTGAAATGGAATCTTGATTTTCTTGGAGGCAATCCTGCGGTCATTACAAATCGCAAATCTTCTGAAGTCCTGGCAATGAAGGATGCGCTTCAAACCGTTTTTGGAAAACCACCGATTTTTCAAAGAGTCGGTGGAGGGATTGGTGCAGTATTGATGTTCAAGCAAACCTTGGGAATCGATTCGGTCTTAACCGGCTTCTCGTTAGACGATAACATTCATGGTCCAAACGAAAAGCTGCATCTGCCCACCTGGAAGAAAGGCATGGTAGCGCTTATCCAATTCTTCCACAATTTGGTGGATAAATAACCAGATACGCTCCATGTAAAAAGTCTCTCACGATACAGTGAGGGACTTTTGATTTTTTCAGGTCTCTTCCTTCAATTCTTCACGATTCGGGTTTGGAATAGTGGGCGATGATGACAATACCTTTAGACTTCGCAATAGCGGAGTCATTGTCACTCCCTGCACAAAGATGGAGAAACCCACAACCCCAAATGCCGCAGTAATGATCTGCTCGCGATAGTCGAGTTCTGGCGGTAACCCCAGTGCCAGAGCCAAGGCCAGCGCGCCACGCAGGCCACCCCAGAACAATATATGCTGATGATTCTTTTCTATCTTCAGCCTTGATTTATCGAACAGGGCACTCAATGGATAGATCGCGGCCGCACGTCCGAGTGTGACAACCAGAATCGCAACGGTCACAGGCAAAAGCGTCGTGAAAGAAATTTGATTTGCCTGACTAACGCCGATCAAAAAGAAAATGATCGAGTTGGCAATGAATGCCATGAACTCCCAAAAATCCATGATGAACGCTCGCCCCTTATCGGAATATGCGTGTGGCAGACCGAAATTGCCAACAAGAATCCCAGCAGTGAGTGTAGAGAGCACCCCTGAAACATTTAAATCCTCCGCGATCAGGAATGACCCATACGCGGCGACCGTGCTGAGTGTCAGCTCAACAAGATGGTCATCTGTTGTACGTGTGAGGAGCAGGATGACTCCTGCGCAGAGAGCGCCAGCCACCAACGCGCCGAAAATGGAATATCCTGTGTTTAAAAAAGTTGACTGCGCTGAAATACTATTCCCGGTGACAAGAGTAAGGGCAAGAGTAAACCCAACTGCTGCAGTTGCATCGTTGAACAGACTCTCTGCCTCCACAAGCAGCCGTAATCGCCCGTGTACTCCTGCCTCCTTGAATGTAGCGATCACTGAGACTGGGTCTGTTGCTGCGATCAATATGCCGAATAGCGCCGCGCTTTGCCAACCCCAACCTGCGAGATAGACCATGCCGGCAACTGTAAGTATCGCAGAAAAAATGACGCCAATCGTAGCGAACAGTAGAATAATGGGCAGGTTATAAATCAACTCTCGCCAGCGAATGAACAACGTTGCTTCAAAGATCAACGGCGGAAGCAGAATCGTGAAGATAAGTTCTTTGCTTAATTCAAGCCGGGGCCCAAATGGAAAAAACGAGAGGGCAATTCCTGCAAGCACCAGACCAACTGTATAAGGAATCCGCACGCGTTGTGCGACCATCGCGACCAGTGCGGCAATCAATAAAAGGAATTCAATGTTTTCAATGGTGAGTTCCACGAGTTAAGTATACAAGGAAACATGCACAAGCGGACAAGTACAAAGGTAAACAATAGCAACGTGTCTACTTGTGTACTTGTCTACCTTCCTGTGGTATCCTTACGGAGTGCCGCATAATTGGATAAACTATACATTTGAATTTTGGCTTGTGAAACTATTCAAGAATTGTTTACTAATGAGAAAAGCGGCGACCCACCTTACTCCTGGAGCCTGTGCATGTACGTTGCCATTGAAGGGGTTATCGGAGTTGGCAAGACGACTCTGGCCCGCCTTCTACAGCCTGCTTTCAACGCCGAAATACTTCTTGAAGTCTTTGAAGAAAACCCGTTCCTTTCAGATTTTTACAGTGATCGCGAACGCTATGCGTTCCAAACGCAAATTTTCTTTTTGTTGAGCCGCTATCATCAACAACGCCGAACCATACCTGATATGCTCTCTACCGGGAAAAATCTTTTCGCCGATTACACCTTTGCCAAAGATGCGCTTTTTGCGCGCATCAACCTGAAAGGCGACGAGCTCGACATGTATTACAAAGTGCATGAAGCGCTGGCAGAGAAAATTCAAAAGCCTGATCTGCTTGTCTATTTACAGGCTACAACAGACACACTCATGCAGCGTATCGCCCAGCGTGACCGTTCCTATGAACGTCAGATGGAACGGTCATATATCCATGAACTCAATCTGGCTTATGATGAATTCTTTTCGAAGCCCTTCGACCATACGCCTGTATTAACGGTCGACTCCAACAATTTGAATGTCGTTCAAAACCCGGACGATTTGAAGTTGATAGAGAAACGCATCAGGCAAAGCCTCCACCTGCCTCCGCTTCAACAGGCTTTACCCCTACCATAATATTGCTCTCGCCGCCGTCCTTGGCGGCAGTAGCCAGCGCTGAGGACGGCGCTGGGAGCATAGGAAAAAATTATGCGAGTCACGCGTGAATCATTGATCCGAATCGCCAAAGAGACTGCGCAGGAACGCGCCTTCAACGACCGCGACATCATCGCCGCGTATCTATCGGGTTCGCTTGCCTCCGAGGAGATGGATCCCATGCTTGGGGGCACAGCAGATATTGACGTGATCTTCGTCCATGCCAGTGAGCCGCTTCAGCGGCGCGAATTCATCAAACTCACGCCTGATTTTCATGTGGATATCAGCCACCGCGCCAAAGCGGAGTTCAAGAAACCCCGCGAGCTACGTATGGATCCATGGCTGGGTTGGGAAATGTACGATCCCATGCTTCTATTTGAACGCGAGAAATTTTTTGAGTTTATTCAGGCAGGCTTACGGGCGGGCTTTGAATTTAATGCTCCGGCGCCCGCCTTACATCGGTCACGTTTATTGTTAGCCCAGGCGCGTCAGCTATGGAAAGAGTTACTTTCGGTCGGAGATGAAGTCACCTCTAAGGATGTGGATCAATACATGAGGTCGTTATATCATGCCGTGAATGCGGTGGCAGAACTCTCCGGTCCTCCATTGCAGGAACGCCGTCTATTGCTGGAATTCGCCTCGCGGGCAGAGACGGCCCAACGTCCAGATATGAACGACGCGCTGATCGGTTTACTGGGCGGATTTGAGGTGACTCCCGCAACAATCAGTGAATGGCTCCCTCAATGGAAAGTTGCCTTTGAGTCTGCCATGCAGGATTCTGAAGTTGATCCACGCATTCATCCGTCACGCCTCAATTATTATGAGAAGGCTATGCAGTCAATCCTTGCCGGTGGCAACCATCTTGCTGTTCTCTGGCCCTTGCTACAGACCTGGACCCTGGCGGTTGATGTGCTGCCTAATTTTGCACGAGAAGACTGGCGCGTGGCTTGTAGTCAATTGGGCTTCACCAGTAAGGGTATCGAAGAACGTGCAAACTCACTCGATCACTTTCTGGATGAAGTGGAAGTGCTGCTCGACGAGCTTACTACTCAATATGGATTGGAAACATCGACAAGCATCTGAACGTCATTGCGAGGAGAAGCGAAGCGACGACGAAGCAATCTCAGAATTTCATTCAACTTAAATTTTGTAGGTTAGTTGAGATTGCTTCGGGCTTTCGACGCTCCGCGTCTCAGCCCTCGCAATGACATGAATAGGAATAATATGACCCGTGATGAAGCTTTAGCGCTTGTTCGTGAATACGTGAAAAATGAAGGTCTGGTGAAGCATATGCTCTCCGTCGAAGCCGCCATGCGATTCTACGCCGAAAAATTCGGCGAAGACTCTGATGCATGGGGATTGGTCGGTTTGCTTCACGACTTTGATTGGGAGATTCATCCAAGCCTTGAGCATCACCCTCAAGATGGCGCGCCGATTCTACGCGAGCGCGGGGTTCCCGAAGACATCATTCAAGATATTTTGAGTCACGCTGATCACTTAAATATGCCGCGCGACACATTGAGACGAAAAGCCATCTGTGCCTGTGATGAAGTTACAGGGCTGATTACTGCGGTTGCCCTGGTTCGCCCGTCGCGTTCACTGTATGACCTTGAAGCATCTTCCGTTAAAAAGAAATGGAAAGATAAAGCCTTTGCTGCTGGAACCTCTCGCACTGAAATGGAGCATGCTGCTCAGGAATTTGGCATTGAGCTATGGGAGCATGTGGGGAATGTAATTCACGCTATGCGAAGGATCGCGCCAGAATTGGGTCTGGTGGGGAATAGTCAGCAGCCAAACACTCCATCGTAGAAATTCTTTTTTTGTTTCGTTTATCAATATAGTTACACAAGTTTGTTCAAGCCGCCGCCCTCAGCGCAGCAAGCAAACTTGTATTTGCCATTCTGTGAAACCAAGCCTATAATCAACAGACCATGTCCGTTACTGATGAAATCAAATCTCGCATAAATATTGTAGACCTCGTCTCTGAGGCTGGCGTGAAACTGCGTCATGCAGGCAAGAATTACACTGGCTTTTGCCCCTTCCATGAGAACAAGAAGACACCCGCGTTTGTAGTCTGGCCCGAGTCCGGGACGTGGCGTTGCTTTGGTCAATGCAACGAGGGCGGCGATATCTTCAAATTTGTGATGAAGCGTGAAAACATCGATTTCAAAGATGCATTGAATATGCTGGGTGCACGGGCTGGGGTGGAAATCCCTGCTTATATTAAAGAAACACCTGAACAAAGAGAAGCCTTTGATAATCTCCATAAACTACTTGAGGACGCGCTGATCTTTTATCGTCGTCATCTTCTTGCGAATACCTCTCTTCTAAACTATTTGCGCACTCAGCGCGGACTGACTGACGCGTCCATCGAGACCTTTGGCCTGGGTTATGCTCCGAACGCCTGGGACTCAGCCCTCACGTATTTTCTCCAACGCGGCTACACACAAAACGATCTGTTTGATGCAGGCTTGGTCTCTGAACGCGATAATGGAGGTTATTATGACCGCTTCAGAAACAGGCTCATGATTCCAATCAGAGATGAGAATGGAAAAATGGCTGGCTTTGGCGCACGCATAATTGACCCGGAGGATGTACCCAAATTCCTCAACTCACCTGAGACACCGATCTTTTCAAAAGGACGGTTGCTGTACGGATTGGATCGCGCTCGGAAACCTATCCGCGCCGCCGATCAGGCTGTGATCGTCGAGGGCTATCTCGATGTTATCGCGTTGCATCAGGCAGGATATGAAAATGTCGTCTCACCGATGGGAACCGCACTCACAGAAGATCAACTGCGCCTGCTCAAACGATTCACGCGTAAGATCATCCTTGCGCTTGACCCAGACACTGCCGGTCAAAAAGCAGTCTTGCGCGGTCTGGACGCCGCGCGCTCTGCAATGGATCGCGAAGGCGAGCTGGGATTCAATGCAAAAGGTCTATTACGCAATGAGGCTCGCTTACAAGCAGATTTGCGCGTCGCCTCCCTGCCCGATGACTTGGATCCCGATGAGATTGTGGCGCGCGATAAAGAGGAATGGGCAGGCCTGATCGAAAAGGCAAAACCAATTGTCACCCATGTGATGGAATCACTTGCGGCGGGGCAAAACCTCAATGACCCCAAAGTCAAGAATCAAATTGCAGCCCAGGTGCTTCCATTGATCGAGGATCTTCCAAGTGCACTGGAGCGTGATACATACCGCCAGCAATTGGCGCGACTGCTGCGGGTGGATGAACGTTCTTTAGTCGGGATGCAGCCACAAGTCCCGCGGATCAGGCGGGAAAAACGAATGCAAAACGTACAAAAACAGGCAGTCGAACAATCCGCTGTTGCTGTGTCGGTTTCATCCAATAAAAAAGTAGAGGCATATATTATCGGTGTACTATTCGAAAAGCCTGAGTTACTCTATCGCCTCGATAGGGTACTTCAAGAGTACGGATTGATTCCATTAACTGCTCACGATTTTGAATATACAGATTATCAGATGCTGTTTGGGTTGATCCGCGAGGCGCTGGAGCAGGATAAAACAGAACATCATGAATTTGTGGTGGATGCTGTGCCTGAGTCTTTGCAGGGGCTTTCGCGAGAGTTGGCAGCACAAGCTGCAAAACAGGAACGTGCGACGGAGAAAATGCTCGAGGAATTGCTGCGCAGTGTAATCAAACTACGTCGTGTGGCGGCTGGTGAAAACCTGAATCAGCTCAGATTCTTACAGGAGGAAGCTCATCAAGGTGGTGATTTGCGCGCGGCTTCTTATCAGGATCTGGTGTTACAACATACAAGACTACTAAGGGATTTGGATCAGGCACATCGCAAGATGTCTTTGAAGCGGATGGATTGATTCGGGAAAACGCGTAACAATTTTTATATGATGGCGTCTGGTAAGAAAGGGAAAATGGCTGTCATTAAGAAACGATCTGTATCAGTAATGGAAAAACGTACAAACAACAGTATTCCACGATCGGAACGATTAGAGAATATGTTTTTGGAAGATGAGCGCGCGGAAGGCCCGAATGAGATGCTGGTTGACATGAATGACATGGAGGGTTTAGTGATTATGGGCGATGAGGTGGGAGACCCGGATGTAGGTGTACTTGCACAACAGGAAGAAGAATTAATTGATGACGTGCTAGATCTGAAAAACCCTGCAGTTGCTGCTGAACTTTCAGAAGATCCCGTGCGGCTGTATCTGGGTGAGATTGGTCGGGTCAAACTGTTGGATGCAGATAGCGAATTTCGTCTTGCGACGATGATCGAAGCCAACCGCCTTGTAACGGGTCTTCGCCGCCATCCGCTTCGCAAGGGTCTGACCCTGGAATGTGCAATCTATCATGAACTTTTGACTGAGATGCTTACTTCCTGGGAGCGTTTGATGGAGGATAGCGAACGGCTTCAGCACAAACAGCCCGATCTTGGTTTGATTCTGACAGAAGCCCAGGCTTTGCATGTCAGCTGGGAGTCGAATGAGCCGTCGTATTTGCGTGCATTTCTTGATAATGGAATGTGGGGAATCGATGAATTATGGAACACGATCGCAAGGAATGCCTATAGCGTCTTTCTAAGCTTGTACCTGCTCCCGTCAAGGTATGCAAATTGGCTGTTAGATCATATTCGTCAGAATGGGCATTTGCCGAACCAGCGGACTCTGTACCACAAGCTTCCCTCGGATGAGCAATTGCTCAATGAGTTGGATGCTGCTCAAGCCCGAGCAGTAGAAGCCAATGATTCGCTCATATGTGCGAACCTGCGCCTGGTCGTCAGTGTTGCCAAGCGTTACTTGGGGCGCGGCATCTCCTTCCTTGACTTGATACAGGAAGGCACTATGGGGCTTTTGCGCGCGGTGGGCAAGTTCGACGCTCGGCGCGGTTTCAAATTCAGTACGTATGCCACCTGGTGGATACGACAATCCATTAATCGTTCCGTTGCAGAACAGGCGCGCACCATACGCATCCCTGTTCATTTGTTTGAATCCATCACACGCATTTTACGGGTACAAAGAATGCTTACACAGGAACTCGGGCGCGATCCTACAAACGAAGAACTTGCACTCGAAGTCGGTTATCTACCGGCCTCTGATGTGCAGGCGATTCTGCGCGCTCATTCTGAGGAGACACCTCTTCCTCCAGACTTACAGCGCAGGCTGGAAATCGCCACCTTGAAAATCGACCGTGTACTCCGTTCCGCAGAGGAGCCCGTTTCCATTGATGGACCCGTAGGGGATGAGGATTCCAGTTCGCTCGGCGATTTTATCCCGGATGAAGACGCGCCTTCTCCTATGGATTCAGCTTCGCGCCAGATGCTGCGAGAACAGGTGCAGAGCGCGCTTACATCGCTTTCTGATCGCGAACGTGAAGTGCTTGAGTTGCGTTTTGGGTTGAAGGATGGAAAAGATCATACACTTGAAGAAGTGAGCAATTTTTTCGATGTGACGCGCGAACGCATTCGGCAGATCGAAGCCAAGGCGTTGAGGAAGTTAAGGCATCCTTCTCGTAGTAGACAATTGCGAGATTATTTGGGGTAACGGCTCGCCTTTCTTCACTCCACTATTCCTTTGTAAACTTCTGAGATTTTCTTCGGAAGTTTTATTTTCTACTCGGCTTCCTCTTCATATTCTTCCAGAACTGAGTCGGACAGATGGGACAATAATTTCTGCTTTGCTAGTTCATCCAAACTCTCATAGGAAATATAGGTACAAAGTTCAGACAATGCCCCTTTTTCAAGCAATGAGAACACAGGGCGTTGCAATTCTTGAAAAACTGTAACTACTCAGCGAGCGGAGCGACGAAATTTGGAAGAAACGGAGTGCCAGCAAAAGCAAGCCTCAAAGCGGCTAGGGCCTTGACACCATTTTTGCGAGCCGTGGAAAGGTAGGCGCGAATTTTGCAGAAGTTTTGTGCGCCCGCCAGAGAGCGAACGAGTGGCTCCATCGGTTGCTACCCATCTTGAAACAAGCCTTGGATGATCTGGGCAGGATGCCAGAACGAGATCCACAGCAATTCAAGTCTAAAGAGAAGGATCGAGCGGATGCGACCCATTCGATCATTGATGGTACGGAAAGACGCCGCCAAAGGCCAAAAAACCCTGAAAAACAGGCACTTTTTTACAGTGGCAAGAAGAAAAGCTCTACGGATAAGAACGTGATCATTGCGACCGCCAAGAAAAAACGCATTTCCTATTTCAGTCAAAGGTATCCTGGCAAAACGCACGATAAGAACGTGGCAGACACGGAGAACATCTCTTACCCAAAACATATCACCTTGTATAAAGACTCAGGGTTTCAAGGCTATGCGCCGAAGGTTCGCAAATTGTGTCAGCCGAAAAAAAGCCACGCAAGAAAGAGTTGACGGCTAAAGAGAAAGAGCGCAATCGCAAAATCTCCAAAGTGCGCGTCCGAGTGGAGCATGCGATTTGTGGTGTCAAGCGTTCTCGCATTGTGAAAGATGTTTTGCGAAACACCAAAGATGGCTTTTCTGATTTGGTCATGGTCATCGCCTGTTGCTTGCATAACCTTCGAGTGCAGCACAGAAAGATGCCTTTGCGATTATGACCAGCTCCCTTATTTCGGATAACGTCTAATATTCAACATCTATCTACGTGAAGCCCGCCGTTGAATTGCGGCACGGGCTTCATGGAATGGTCGCTCAAGATAGGCTACGTGATCGTCCTGGCCATGATGATGTGTCACAGTGCCGGGTGGGTGATGGTGAGCCGTTCGCCTTATATATGCCAACCCGCCGTCAATGAGCGTGAGCATATACTGAGCAGCATCCTGGTCAAAGAGCCACCATTCACCATCCACTGCCACATAGATTGGCGATGTGTGAGCGAATATGCCACGCTGCCATTCATCGTGGTGATGCAGGGCACCCGCGTCCGGCCGCCCACAGCGTGCTGCCAACCAGGTATGGCTATCAACTTTGATGGACGTTTTCAAGTGCAGCCGTCGCGCACCATTCGCGTCCTCTGTGGCCGCGACGACGCGTCCCTGCTGCACAATCTCCAGGTTGTGCAGAGGGAAAATCGATTCCGCGGTAGCCTCGATTTCGAGTGTGCCTCCACCGCGCGGCAGTCCCAGCGTGTCACCAATCTGCGCGCCATTGACACTGAAGTGGATCATCGGCCCACCGCTCAGGTAGGTCCGCCCGGCGCGCACCGCCTGGCACCAATTGTCATACGTGAATTCCTGGTCCTCGGGAACGTAAGCATAAGTGCGGTATAAACCCACCGGTACGGTGCCATACATTTTGTCTGTTCCGCCAACGAGCGGCAGGCGATAACCACAGTTCAGGTACCGATAGTATTCAAGATGTCCATAGCCAGCATGCGAAATCATTTCCACGGCATCGGCGCGGTCCGTGGCAATGAGCACAGCCGGTTCGCAATTCGGGTTTGGCAGATGCGGGAGGATCACAGTACCGCCCTGAGCGCGGCAGGCATCCGCCCAATAAGCCATTGTCTCCTCCAGCGCGCCGCCCAATTCCGCCTCGTCCGGCCCGTCAGTACACCATGGCATCACCGGTTCCTTCAACCCCCATAGCGTCAGATGCCCAAGCATGTGCTGCCGATTTTCCTGTGAACAATAGACAAGGGTCTGACCACCGTTCGTCGTTGACAGCCCAAGCGAGTCTTCGGTGTTGGTAAAGAGATGACCCCATTGCGATTGCAAGAGGTTGACGACGTTCAAGTCTTCGCCCTGGGCTTCGGAGTGCGCGCCCTGTGTGCCAAGGAAATGCACGTGCGAGTCGCCATTGAAC
>Ga0081539_10003327_pt1 | contig 20032 bp, 17 predicted proteins | sample TabmetS4T2R2_FD_71023 | JGI IMG/M metagenome (GOLD analysis project Ga0081539, IMG submission 71023) | Tabebuia heterophylla rhizosphere microbial communities from the University of Puerto Rico - S4T2R2 | ecosystem: Host-associated > Plants > Roots > Rhizosphere ...
GTGCCCGGGCGTGTCATCACGTCTCCCGCGACCACCGGTACGGCGCGGTAGCGCGGAACGCGTTCCGCTTCGGCCTGCGGCAACTCGCCGCCCGGCGGAACCAGCGGGATGTCGCACCTGATCTGGGCATCCTGCTCCGGATCGGCTGTGCCACCGGGGGTGAGGCGGCGGGTCACATCGGTGAGCCACGGCACGATGCCGACGGTCCCCGTCTTCGAGCCGATGAGATCGCGGATGCGATTCAGTTGCAGCGTCAGCGCGTCACCGGTCAGACCAGCGACGTCGCCTTTGCGCGCGAGCAGTGCGATCCAGAAGGAGCCGTCGACTGTGTCGGTGCGGAGATCGATGCCTTCGGCGGCGTTGAGCGGCACCGACTCGTACAGCTTCGCGGCGCTCGGAAGCGGCGGTTTCAGGAACGACGCGTACAACTGGTCGTAATACGCACGCAGGTCGTCCGGCGCGTTCTTCAATTCGCGCTTGTAGAAGACCAGGCCTTCGACCGGCAGCACGTCCAGACCCTGATCGAGCCGGAACGCGAGCGAGCCGGCGCGCAGCTCGAGACCGGTGGGCAGCGTTGTGTTCTCGAGCGGCCCGCGATCGTTGGCCACGGTGACGAGGCCACGCGCGGCGGTCGCCGGTTGCAGATGAATACCGAGCAGCTGCAGGAACTTGCGGCGGTTGCGCTCGGGAATCTGGTTCGCGCGATAGAGCAGGCTTTCCGTCAGGAACGCGAACAGCTCGACGAGGGTGACACCCGGGTCGCTGCTGGTGAAGTTGGTCCACTCCGGGTTGTGGACCGGAATGCGCGCCAGCGTGCCGTCGCGCAGGTCCTGGAATTTGCGGTCGTCGATTTGCGGCAGGGTCAGCGGCATGGTCGTGCGCCTCTACGCTGCCGTGAGCGCGACGTTCAGGCTCACGCGCTCGAGCACACGTGTCGCCACGAGGCGATATGTGATGGTGGCGATGGCCGCCTCCGGGTCGTCCGGATCGGGATCGACGGTGACCGACTCGACGCGGATGCGTGGCTCCCACTCGGTGAGCGCGCGCTGGATGCGATCGCCAATGACCTGTCGCGTCGTCGCGGTGTTCGGTTCGAACAGGAAGCGCGACAGACCGCCGCCGAAATCCGGCAGGCGCAGCCGCTCGCGCTCCGCGGTCAGCAGGATGATCCGGATCGATTCACGCACGTTCTGCTCGCCCGAGGACCACGCGAGGTGGCCGTCGGCGGTGATGCGCGGCGGAAAGGCGATGCCGCGGCCGAAGAGTTTCCCAGGATCGGTGCTCATTTCTTTCCCTTCAGGCCCGGCACCGGGAAGCACAGGATGAACCACGGCAGCCAGTGGAAGATCAGGTCGAGCAGGGTCACGATGATGATCAGCAGGATCAACGCGCAGATCGTGATGATCGGGATCGACAGCGAGCAGATCATGCCGATCGAGCCACCGGAGTCGCCGCAGGGCCCGAGGCCGCCGGTGTCGAGATCCTTGTGCAGCGGAAACGGCAGCACGGCGCGTATGAGATCGATCAGACCGAGCCCCTTCGCGCGCTGCACCTGCCCGCACAGGACGTCCGACATGACGAACGCCGTGTTCTTGTCGAACTTGCGCAGGCCGGCGGCGGTCGTATCGATCGGTAATGCAATCCGAATCGGACGCGCCGGCGCGTCGGGATCGAAGAAGCTGGCGAGCTGAAAGCGCTGGCTCGGCGCACTCAGCACCGTCGGCTTGAGCGGACCGCAGTCGCAGCGCACGTAGGCGCAGCGGATCACGAACCAGCCCGGATCGCCATTCGTGCTCTTGATGTCGTCGCGAAGACGGGCCGCGAACGGGAGCGGCGGCGCCGCCGGCGCGGGCGCAGTCACGTCGATCGCACGGATGACCAGCGGGATCAGCGCGTTCAGCTTTTTGGCCGCGTCTTCCGCCGGCTGCAGATTGGGCGGAATGCCTCCCTGCGCTTCTTTGTCTTCGTTCGAGACGTCCGCATCGGAACCGAGAGCGGTGTGCGCACCGAAGATCTCGAACGTCGCGGTCGTGGTTCCGCGGATTCCCGCGAGCGGGTAGCGGAAAGACGGCCAATTGAGATTGGTACCGGGCGCATCGGGATACGACTTGACCGCTTGCTCCAGGTTGTCCCGAACGCCTGGTTTCGACACCTTGTCGAGCGCGTCGCGCAGCGACGTGGCGAACGCCGCCGATCCGCTCATCAACCAGCTCGACGCCGCGCCAGGCCCGGTGCCGTTGTTGTTGAGGAAATCGAACAGCTTTTCAGCCGCCGACCCCGGTGACGGCCGCTTCGTCGGATCGACCACGCATTGCCATACCGGCGGCAGATACGTCGCCAGGAAGTCGGCGAGATCGAGCAACAGCAGCCACGACTGCATCTGCAGTGAATCGTTTGTCTTCTGGACGGCCGCGGCCTGCTTCGCGGGATCGAGCGCCGGCGCGCCCGGCACCAGCTCGGTGGCGCTCGCCTTGGTCGCAAATGCGGTGCGAATGAGGTTCTTCCACGGCTCGACGATCTGGAGCTTCAGCTGCTCCTTGCGTGCCGACACTGGCGTCGGATCGGTGGGCGTCAGCGGACGCGGCGCATCGCCGCGAATGGGACCTGGCGGCAGCGGCAGCTCGTGCTGCGCCCGCGCGCTCATGTACTCCTCGCGTCGTCCAACGGGAATGACGCCCGCGAGCATCCGCCGACGATGATCCTGGGCGTCGTGAAACGCGAGCGGAAAGAGCGGCAGCAGCTCTTCGCCGTCGGCAAGACGCTCCGGTGCGCCCACAGGTGCACCCTGATACCCGACACGCTGCCAGCGCGCGCCGGTCGCGTCCTTGACGAACGCGAACTCCGCTATCGTGCCGGGTTCGTTCTTCAGTGGAAGGAGACGTCGCAGCACGAAGCCCACTTCTTCGCGACCACCGGTCGCGATCGCGCGATCGGGAAAACCGGGAATGCCGCACACCAGGTTCGCGGCGACCAGGTAGTGCCGCTGGTGCGCGGGTTGATAGAGCTTGAGCGGCAGTCGGCGCGTGACGTTGTTCTCGGAGCGATCGACCTCCGGTGCCGTCTCGACGAGCGCGGTGGCGGCGCTGCTGTTCACGCGCATCCGCGCCAGCGTGCGTGCCACTCTCGGCAGCGGCACGCGCTCGAGGAGATCGGGTGTCGCGCCCGCCGGGGTACGCCACGTTTCCGGACGGGCGATGACTTCGCCAATCTTGCGCGGATCGTTGGCGAGCATCGCCAGCAGCTGCTCCATGAACTCGTCGCTGGCGAAGCGAAGCAGCGCCGGCCGCGATTGATCGGCGGCGGTGTAGCCGTTGCCGAATCGGCCCCACAACGGCGTTGGCGACGTCCACAGGATCGAGTGCGGCGTCATCGCGTCACCAGATGTTTCCCGCGCCCGGCGTGTACGACGCGCTGATGACGCTGTTGGAGATGACCGTGTCGGCCTGCACCACGCCCGAGAACTTCGACATGCCCGCGTCCACGGTCACCATACCGGCGGAAATCGCGACGGTGCTCGCGTTCACGGTCACTTTTGCCGACGCCGTGACCGTCACGCCTGCGGCTTCGAGCTTGATCGAGTTGCCGTTGGAATCGACGATCTCGACGGAGCCGGGACCGTCCTTGAGCGTGATCTTCTGGCCGCCCGGCGTCTCGCAGATGAACTTCTCCTGCCCGTCCTGGTCGTCGAGCGTGACCTTGACGCCGTTGCGCGAGCGCACCACCTTCTTGTAGTTGTTGCCCGATCCGTCCATCGATTCGGGCGGTTTGTCCTTGCCGTTCCACAGACCGCCGACGACGTAGGGGCGGCGCGTGTCGCCGCCTTCGAACACCACGAGCACTTCGTCGTTGGTGTCGGGCACGAACCAGGTGCCGCGATTGTTGCCGCCCATCATCGTCGCCAGCCGCGCCCACGCTTCGTAGCGTCCACTGCCGGTGTCGGGCGACCACGGCAGCGTGACCTTCACGCGCCCCTGACCATCCGGGTCCTTGATGTCGGACACGAGCGCCGCGTAGCAGCCGTACCAGCGGCCGCCGAGCCCGGCCGGCACGCGGGCGTCGATGATTTCCTCGAAAGCGTTCTGCGCGAACATGGCTACCTGGTGGCCTTGCCGATCCCCGGCCGCTCGACTTCGAATTCCGTGCGCACACCGTGCTGCGTGTCGAATCGCACCCGCACCGCGGTGACTGTGTACTTGCCGCTGAAGAGCGGCCCCAGCTCCTTGAGATTGACGCGCGAGCCGACGCGAATGCCGGTCGACGCTTCGGCGACGCCACGACCCGTGACGAAGCGTCGCGCACTCGCGCGGAAGAACGCCTCCGCTGCGGCTGTCCCCTCGTTCGACGTCACCGGCAGCGGGTGTGCGAGGTTCTCCTTCCGCGCGGCGATCCCTTCGAGAATCGACACGCCACTCGTGTCACCGTTCAGCTCCGACGAAATGGCGCTCGACGTCGCTTCCGCTTTGATCGCTTCCTTGCCCGAGACGTCCCATCCGCTGACCGTGACGGCCGTGCGCTGTCCGGCGAGGTCCGCCGTGACCTCGAACGACCGCAGTTGTGATTGCCAGGTGAGGTCCACCGTCCCGGCGTCGCGCGCTCCCCGTTTCTTCACCTTCAGCTTGGTGCCCTCGACCCACACTTCGGCGTCGATGGCGTGCGCGCGCTCGCGGATGAACGCCAGGTCGCTCTGGTTCACCTGCGCGAGAACCTTATGCGTCGGCCCCGATGCGTCGATCTCGGCGGTCAGCGAGTGATCCGAGGCGATCGTCCGCATGGCGTCGGCGTCGCTGACGTCGCTGAACGTGCGTGTGCGCCGCGTCATGCGCAGGTCCTGCAGCCGGTCGTCGGCGAGCACGCGAATACGCGGCGGCGCACCTTCGGGATAGGTCGACTGCAGGCCCATCACCCGGCCTTCGAACAACACGCGATCGTCCAGCTTGACCTTGAACGCCTTGCCGAATTCGAGCAGCGAGCGATCGAAGTAGCGGAAGCCGATCTTGCCGTTCACCACGCCCCAGTTCCCGAACTCCGCCTCGCAGCGATACAGTCCCAGCGTGTCCTCGCGCACCGACAGCTCCAGCAGCTGCTCCGACAACTCGAGCTTGTCCTCACCGGCCACGTTGACCGTCGGCAGCGCCGCGACGAAGGCAGACGAGCTCGGCACGCACTCCCTTACTGGTATGTACCTGTGATTTCTCGCGCGGGCCGCCCGTTGGTTGGCCCGCATAACCGTTGTCGAAAGGCTGTCTTGCGCATTACAGGTTCAGTTCATACGGTCCACTAGTAGGCCCGCACGCGCTGGGCGCGCGCGCGCTCGGCGGCGACGACGCGCTCGACGTCGGCCTGTTCAGCGGACGGTTGACTCGCCGCCGGCGTCGACCGCGTCTGCGGCGTCGTCGGTTCTGTCACGACCTCGAATTCGTTGATGACTACTGCCATCGTTCACTCCACCTTCGGCGCCGCTTCTCAATGCCGTGAGCTCTCGATTACGTGATTCCCCCCGACAGCGACACGTTGAGATTGATCAACTGACCCGGAGCGAGCAGCCGCGGGTTCTCGATGCCATTGGCGCTGGCGATCGCCTGCCAGTTGTTGCCCTGTCCCGCCTGATCGGCGAGCGACTGCAGCGTGCTCCCGGCCGGTGCCTGCGTCATCGGCGACGTGCCCGCCATCGGCGCGCCGCCGCTGCCGGGCGCCGTACCGCCTCCGGCGCCGGGCTTGGCGAACGTGAATTTCGTGATCTTCTGCTGCGACATCGCCAGGTTCATGCTGGCGCGCAGCGGCTTGCCGTCGCTCGAGAAGAACTCGAGGTTCTCCTCGAGGCTGTCCATGATTCCGTCGAACTGGAAGGATCCCCACACGAAGCGCACGGCCGGTGGAATGAAGGTCTTGCCTTCTTCCTGCGGCGTGATGAAATACGCGACCTTCTGCGTCAGCTTGCGGACGTCGTCGACCGCGGCCTGGCCTTCCGGCAACGGCGCGTTGACGTCGAAGAACACCGTCAGCGACAGCTTCGTCGTGCCGGCACCGACGAATTGCCGCGCCGGCGTTCCGCTCTGATCCCCCGTGCCCGGCGGCGTTTGGATCTGATTGGCGAAGCTGACTTTCAGCGTTTCCGGGTTGAACTGCAGCTTGACCCAGTTCTCTTCCTTGATCTGCTCTTTGAACTTCGCGTCGAGCTGACGAAGTTCCGCCTTTTCCAGCCGCACCGGCGCGCTCATCGCCCCTCCGGTCGCTTCAAGGTGAGGCTCTCGTACGCCAGCTGGAACTCTTCGATCGCGACGCCGCCGTCCTTGGCGTTGAATGCGGGCGCCTTGATTTTGGCCGGCACGCAGCGGGTCAGGATGAAGCGCGCGCGCTCGGTCTGTCCGTCAGCCGCGAACATCACCACTTCGGCGTCGGCGCGGAGCGAGGGCTGCGTTTGCATCTTCGTCATCCAGTCCCACAGATCGAAGTTGGTCGTCATGCCGCGCTTGAGCGTGAGCACGCCGACGTTGGTGGGACCGGTGAGCCGAATCTGGCGGCCGTTGTTGCCTCCCTCGCGAATCGTCTTGACGTCCATCGACATCTCGAGCCCGTCGCAGTCGGAGAACGCGGCGCTGCAGATGCGGGTCGACACGCCGGGCACGTTGATCTCCACGGCGAAGTTGAAGGAGATGAACGGGCGGACGACGTTGTCGGGGGCGGGAGGCATGGTCAGGCTCCGCTCACGGTGATGCGCTCGCCGGTCTGCACGAGCCGAATCGTCAGGAACACGAGCGGGCGCGACGGCGCCACACGCAGTTCGACAATGAAGCGGCCCTGTTCGACCGACTGTCGCGTGTTGAGCGCGTCGCCGGTGACCACCTGGAACGCCGTGGCCACGGTGCTGCCGGCGAATGCGCCACGCTGGAACAGATCGCCGAGCGTCGCCTCGAAGCCGCGCTGCACCATCCGGCGGAACACGTCGTCATTCGGCTCGAAGACGTAGGTGGCGCCACGCAGTATCGCCAGACGGCGCAGCAGGATCAGGAGCCGGCGCACGCCGATCGGGCGCACGTCTTCGTCGCGCGCGAGCGTGTCGGCGCTCATCACGGCAAAGCCGTGTGGATGCTGGCGAACGACGTTGATCTGCAGCTGCTGCAGCTCCTGCCAGCGCGCAGGAGGTGTGGGCCGGAACAGCGCGACGGCGCCGCGCAGCAGTTCGTTGGCGGGCGCGATCCAGGCGCCGCGCTCGTTGGCGCGACGCGCGATGACGCCGCAGACCGCGCCGTCGGGCGCTTCGGTCCGCAGCACGCCGCGCGGATCGCGGACGTACACCCAGCCGTGGTAGAAGGCAGCGAATCCGAGCGCCTCGAGCTCGCCGGCGCTGAGCGCCTCCACCGGAACGAGATCCACGAGGAGCGGTGCGGCCGTCGCCGACGCGAGCAGGTGCACGTGCGCCGCCGCATCGTCTTCGCGATAGTGTTCCGGCACCGACAAGACGGCCATGACATCACGTCGCGCCGCCGCCAGGCGCAGCAGCAGCCGGTGCACGATGACGAGCGTGTCGTCGCGATACTCGTGCTCGGAGCGAATGCGCCATCCGCCCGCGGCGGTCACGCGCGCGGCAATGCCGTCGGACCATTCGGTCGCTGGCGTCCCTTCACCGCGGACCCGGAAGTAGGTGGTGCCGACGGTGGGTTCGTGAATCGTCACCGTATGCGCCGAACCCAGGTAGACGACGGTCGCGTCGCTGAATTCAGCTGTGTGCGCCCGTTGCACGACGAAGTTGCCGACGTGGTCCGAGGCCCACGTCAACACGATGGAGCCGTCGTCCCGGGCACTCGCGGTGAGCGTGGGAGGACATCCAGGGGCGTTGCAGTCGTCGAAGCGTCCGACATCGACGCAGTCCGTCTCGCGGGAGTGGCAGTCGCCACGGACACGATGCGGCGTCGCGAAGCGTGTGAGGTCCGGACGTACCGGCCCGCCCTGTTCCCAGCCGGCGAGAACCGCGTCGGGAATGGCGATGAGCGTGGCTTCCTCGATCGGCAGCGCGGCGTGCAGCCCTCGCAGCGCCTTTGGGTCCGGCGAGAACGATCGCTTGTATTCGGCCTCGTCGATGAGCGTGGTCGAGCGCGCGTTGGCGAGCGTCCTGTCGACGAAGAGCTCGGGACCGAACGGCACCAGGCCGTCACGCTCGAGCGGAGGACGATTCGGGACGGACGCGGACAGGTAGTGCTCGGCCCGCGCCGTCACGCCGAACGGCACGGCCATGAGCGCGGTTCCGGTACCGGCAGCAGGAAAGCGGGGAACGACGACGTCCCGCCAGCGCGCCGCGTCCGGCCAGTCGGCCCGAAACACCGTCGCGTCGGTCGGCAGATCGTCGACGTAACGGCGGTGACCGGTTCCAAGCCCGAGCGAGACCGCCCGAGTGTCGGCTTCGCCGATCCGTGCCCAGAGGTCGATCGTGAGCCGCTCTACCGTCGGCGCGTTGACGAAGTCGGGATCCGACGGTGAGTCGATATCCGGCGTCGCGAGCGGGCCCGCGCGACGCCAGCGCCCGACACCTCGCACGCGCACGGCGATCTGGGCCGGCGACGCGCCCGCATCGTCGACGTGAACCTGCCGAACGGCGACAAACAGCGTGTCCTGATTGCTGAAAGTCGCGGTGATCACTTCGCCCGGGTGTGGAGCGTCCTGCGGATCGCAGTGGAGATTGAGACTGACCTCGCCCGCCGGGCCTGACAAGGCCCGGCCTACGTTGTCGAACTCCGAAGGCGACGCGACGTCGACGATGAACGATGTGGGGAACGTACCAGCCGAGAAGGTTGCCTGGCCGTCCAGATGGCTTGGAACGCGCGCGGTGTCGAACCAGCATGCGTCAGCGGCCTTCACGTGCAGTCCCACGCGGCGACGGCCGCGCAGACCGAGATCGCGTGCAGTCACGCTGGCGACCGAGATGTACCCTTCGACCGCCGCCTCCGGCCAGCGCACGCGCAGCACGTCGCCAGGCTCGAGCGTGGCCACGCTGGATCCGATGACATCGAACTCGCGTGCCTCGGCATTCCAGTCGTACACGGCGAAACGCTGGCTGATCAGGCTCGCGGCGAGGCTGAAACGATCCGACCAGCTCCCCGGCGCGCGCGCGACGAGGGACATCGGTACGAGCGGTCGCTCCTTGCTCGTGGTCAAGGCGATCACGCCCGGGATCGGCAGCGTGTTCGACACCGCCTCGCCGGCGACGCGGATCACCCAGCAGCGCTGGCCGCCGTTGTCGAAGAAGGCGCGCACGGCAGGGGCGAGCTGCGCATACGCGATCGCACCTGTGCGCGCGTCCCACGCCAGCGGCGCGTCCTCCCCGAACACCTCGGCAAATTGCGCGGCGTCCTCGAGCGGCACGGGTACGTGCGGGGGCCCGCTGGCGGCAATGCCGATGAAGACGGGCACGTCCATGCGCGGCAGCACCTCCTGGAGCGGAGGTGTGCGCGCTTCGAACGCGAACCCCGGAAGACGGCGCAGGGTGGCGACGGCCATTGGCTTATTGCTGATGCGGTCCGCTACGTCATTCCATTTCGAGGCGCTCGTAGGCGAGCACGAGCTCCTCCATCGCCACGTCGCCGCCTTTGGCGTTGAGCGGGCCGCTGGTGTGCTTGATGATGCGCGCGCGCATCAACTTCCAGGTCGCCACCACCTGGGTGTGATCCTCGTTCTGCAGCTGCACCGTGACGTTGCGCAGTGCGTTCTGATTGCCGTTGCGGATGTCGTTCAACCACTGATAGAGGTTGAGCGAGCCGATCACGCCGCGCTTCATCGTCACGTCGGTGGACTTGTTCATGCCCGTGATCTTCATCACGCTGTTCTCGCGGGCATTGCCGGTGCGGTACTCCGACACCGTCACTTCCATGCCGATGCCGCTCACTTCCTGGAAGCCGGCCTCCGGGCCATCGGTGGTGCCGGTGCCCAGGTCGACCAGGAAGTTGAATTGCACATACGGTCGTTCACGCAGAACCGCCATGTCGTTTTCTCCTTACACCTTGTGGTCCGCGGTCCACTGGCCGACGCGGAAGATGACGAACTCGGCCGGGGTGAGCGCCGCCACGCCGACGAGGCAGATCATTCGGCCGTTGTCCAGATCGTTCTGCGTCATCGTGGAGCGATCGCATTTCACGAAGAACGCCTTTTCCGGCTTGTCGCCGAGCAGCGCCCCGTTCTGCCATTCGTTGAGCAGGAAGTCTTCGACGGTGCGGCGGATGTTGGCCCACAGCCGCTCGCCGTTCGGCTCGAACACGGCCCACTGCGTGCCGCGATCGATGGAGTGTTCGAGGTAGGCGAAGTAGCGCCGGAGGTTGACGTACTTCCACTCCGGATCGGGCGAGATGGTGCGCGCGCCCCACAGCAGCATGCCGCGCCCCTCGAAGAAGCGGAAGCAGTTGATGCCTTCCGGGTTGAGCACTTCCTGCTGCGCCTTGCTGATCATCATGTCGAAGCCGAGCGCGAGGTTGACGACTTCGTTGGCCGGCGCCTTGTAGACGGCGCGGTTGATGTCGTTGCGCGCGTAGATGCCGGCGACGAATCCCGACGGCGGCAGCGAGATGACGCGGCGGGTGATCGGATCGAGCACCTTGACCCACGGGAAGTAGAGCGCGCCCCACTTCGACGCGATCTTCGCGCGCATCTTGCGCACGTCGGCAATCGTCTGGTTCTCGGCGGAATCGATGATGGCGATGCGATATTTCATGTCCTCCGCGTGTTTCAGCAGCAGACGCATGATGGTGTTCGCATCGTCGCGGAAGGCCGCGTAATCGGCCGTCGATCCGGGCGCCGCGACGATCGAGATGTCGTCGATGGCGAAGAACTGTTTCAGGCCGGTTCGCTTCCGCTCGACGTCTCCTTCTTCTTCCTTGCCCTCGTACTCGGTCGCGCCGGGGCGCTGTCCGTCATTGCCACCGGTCAGGAAGATCTCCTTGGTGACGCCCTTGTTGACGCTGTCTTCCTTGTCGAAGGCATCGGTGCTGTTGCCGAACACGGCGGCGAGCACGTTGAGCCCCGACAGGCCGCTTGCCGCCGTCATGACGATCGGCAGCAGCCGCGCTTCTTCTTTGTCCGCTTCGAACACGGCGAACATCGAATCGTCGAGGCCGGCGGATCGGTGGGCCGGATCGATGGGGAAGTCACGCCAGGTTCCGAGTGACGTCTCTTCATCCCCCTGGACGTCCACGACCTCGAGGGTCAGCGTCACCACGCGAATGGCGTCCCCTTGTCCGGGCCGCGGGTCCGCGTTCAGCTGGGCGAGGGTGATCGGGCTGCCGCTCGGGCTGAAGATCGCCTGGCCGGGCGCTCCTGTGAACCGCCAGCCGAGCTCTTCGGCGGTTCCCCGTGCGACGCGATACAGGTCGCCGATGGCCGGCGGGCTCGAGGCACCGCGCCGGATCCAGACGACGTCATGCTCGTTGAGCGCACCAGGGGCGATCGTCGGCACGAAGTCGGACGACGTGAGCTGATCGGGCGGCGTGTTCTTGCTCTCGTCCTTCAGCCGGCCGCCGAGGACGTTCGACAGCGCCCGTGCGGTGACACGGATCTTGAAGTTTCCGTACGCACCCGGATAACGGGCACGGAGCGTTACGCCGCCAATCGTCGTCTGTGCGTGCCCGTCCTGGTTGAGGCCGGACGGCGCGGTGTCGAACGCCCGGAACACGCGCGTGACGTAGAGGCGCTTGCCGCCCTCGGTGAAGAACGCGCGCGCGGCCTGGTGCATGTAGTTGTGGAGGACGCGATCGCCGAACTTCAGGCGTTCGCCGTCGCCGTAGGTGCGCTCGAACTCGCCGATGCTCGTGATGATGTCGGGGTCGAGCTTCCAGGGACCATAGCGGGTCGGGCCGATGAATCCGGTGGTCGTGGTGCTGACCCCCTCGATCACCTTCGCGCGATACGAGGTCTCTTCGACGTAGACGCCTGGCGCTAGATACTCGGGCATGTGCTCACCTTCGTTGGAAGTCCGGCCTCACACCGGATCGATCAGAAGTTCAGGAAGCACCGGCTCCTCGCCGTAGCGAAGTTCGATTCCGGCAGTGACCCCTGGCAGCGATGCGATCGACACCCGGTTCGTGCTGTCCGCGGGTGGCGATGCAATCGACATCCGGGCGATCGGCTGCTGCAGCAGATCGCAGAAGTCGGGCAGCGGCGGACGCGAACCGCCGGGCGTCACCCGCAGCAGATTGCGGCGATAGCGCACGGCGACGTCGAGCGCCCAGTGCTGATCGGTCATCCGCAGCGGCTTCGGCGCTGCGCCGGGAGGTGACCACGGAGGCGGAGCCGCCACTTCGGGATAGGCGAACACCGCCGCGACTTCGCCGCGATCGTCCGCCAGGCCTCGCGCCAGCAGCCGACCCGCTTCGCGCACTTCGAGCACCGCGCCTTCAGCCGGGCTACCTGTCGCCGCGTCCGTGAGCGATGCGCGAACGGCCGTCATCCCGGCGGGCGTCGGTTGTGAAGGCAGCGCCAACAGCGGCACGTACGGAGTGGATGCGCCTGGTGATGTGGTCGGCGTCCCCGGCCATGTGACGTCGTCTACGCACGACGGCACTGCGAACCCGTCGCCGCGACGTTCTGACAGGTGCATGACGAAGGAGGCGTACCGACCGAGCAGGTCGCGGACTTCGACGAGTACCGTTTCAGGTGGGGACGTGCTGTCGCTGATGCTGCGGTCGTCGAATCGGCGCGGACCGAACAGCGTGTGCGGCACGAAGACGCCGTTGCGTCCGGCCGTGGCCTCGACGACGTCACGAGCGAAGGGGCCGGTGGTGCGAAAGACCCGCACCTGCATGCCCTCGCTGACAAGGCGGCCGCGGGTGCCATCCCACAGCCCGATGCCGAAGGGTGCGACGATCGTCAGCCGCTCGATGATCGTGTACGGCGGCGCGATCATCTGGTGACCTTCGCGATATCGAACACGCGCGTCTGGACCGGCGGGCCTTCGCGGAGCTCGATGTCGGAATCGATCAGCACCATCCGCGCGACGTAGGTCGCCGACGTCTGGATGCGCGGCTTGAGCTTGTCCCAGATGTTGGTGAAGTCGGTCAAAGACAGCGGCTCGAAGAACAGTTCGACCGTTTCCTCCGGCCGGAAGACGTCTGGTTCCTTGAGGAACCGGTTCAAGAGCCCCGCCGGCAGAATGGTGTTGTCTTCGAGCGCGCGCATGCCCCAGCCAAGGAGCCGCTGCTGCTTCTCGACGTCGGCCGCCCAGGGCGTCAACAAGTACTGGAGATCGACAGGCAGCGACGGGCGATACTTCACGCCGGTCGGCGCCGTACGCGGCGGCAGGTTGCGCACGCTGGCATTGATCGATACGCGATACAGACACAGCGTGAATCCGTCGGCCGGGACTTTGTCTCCAGCGAATTCGCTCACGTGCGCCGGCGTGAAGGCCAGCTTGCCGAATTCGCGCGGGTACGCATCCTCGAGCAGGCCGAGAATGGCGCGCGTCGTCGCGGCAATGGCATTCCATGTCGCCATCTCAGCCCCGCATCACGACGGCTTCTGCCCGCTCGAGTAGATCACGCGACCATCCTCCTGAACGACCTGGCGCAGCACGCGCTCCCTGACCAGTTGCGCGACGGCGGCTTCCACGCGGCGCGGCGCTTCGTCGCGCAGCGCCGGCACCAGCCACCAGCGATGGATGCCATCGATGCTGTCCGCCGCATCGGGATGGTCGTGAACGTAGCGGCGAATTGCGGCCGCTATGTCCAGCACCACGCCGTTATCGTTGGTCGCAATCGCCGTTGCTCCTGTGTGGCAGAACCCAGGATGCGGCGCGGACCGATACCTGTCCGCCGTAGCCTTGGCGTAGGCGGATGGTCCGCGAGGCTGCCTGTCGTGTGAGGCAAGCGATGTACCGGGCATCCGATGCGCGCGAGTGGAATGAATCGACGCGTGCGGCGATCGAGGTGTGGCGCGTGCGACCGGGCGTGTGCCACCGGTGCGGAGAATCGACGGGCGAGTTGTCGCGTGAATCAGTGCGCGCGGCGATCGGCGCGCACTGAGGCGCGCGCGCCACGTCCCTGGGTCACAAAGGACATAGCGGCTGCGACTCTGGCGCTATGCCGTTCCGGCGAGGGAATCGGGGACGAGAAAATGTTTGCGATCGAGGCCGTACTTCTTGACCATCTTGCAGAGACGGCTTCGTTCCTTGCCCGAGAGGCGCGCGGCGAGACTGAGGTTGCCGCTCGCGCGCGCGAGGAGTGCGGCCAGATAGTGCCGTTCGAATTCCGCAATCGCGTGCGCCTTCGCTTCGCGGAAGGTGACCGTCGCCGCCGGCGGCGTGTGTTCCTGCGCGCGCTCAGGCACGAGCCGAATCACCGCCGAATCACTCAGCAGGAAATGACGATGAATGAGGTTCTCGAGCTCGCGTACGTTGCCGGGCCAGCGATGCTCGCTCAGGAACTGCACGGAGTCGGCGTCGAGCGACTTCGGCGCCAGCCCGTACTGACGGCCGAAGCGCCGCAGGAATGTCTCCGCGAGCAGGTGCACATCGTCACCGCGCTCACGCAGCGGGGGCAGATCGAGCGGCAGCACGTTGAGACGGAACAGCAGGTCCCGCCGAAACACGCCTTCGGCCGCCACGGTGTCGAGGTTGACATTCGCGGAGGCGATCACGCGCACGTTGGCGCCGCGCACGAGCGTGCCGCCGATCGGTCGGTATTCGCGTTCCTGTAGAAAACGCAGCAACGCGACCTGCGCGTGCGGCCCCATCGCTTCGACTTCGTCGAGAAAGAGCGTGCCCCCTTCGGCTTGGGCGACGACGCCGGCGCGGGCTTCGCGCGCGTCGGTGAAAGCACCGCGGGCGTGCCCGAAGAGCTCCGATTCGACGAGCGTTTCGGGCAGCGCCCCGCAATTCACCGGGATGAACGGCGCGTTTTTCCGCAGGCCGAGATAGTGAATCGCGCGGGCGGCGAGCTCTTTGCCGGTGCCCGTTTCACCGGTGACCAGCACGGTCGCGTCGCAGGCGGCCATCCGCCGGATCAACTTCAGGGCAGCTTCGAACGCCGGCGAAGTGCCAATCAGATTGAGCTGGGCGTTGCCGAGAGGCACGCCCGCGTCGGTGGAATGTGCCATGGCGCGGCACCAATCGAACGAAAGATTACGACTGTTGAGAGGACGAAAGTCGTGACTCTAATTGCCGGCAAGGGTGCCAGTCAAGCGCGGCGGCACGCGTCGCGTGCTTTTTACCTGCACACGTTCGCGTGTGCCGGGGTTACTTCTTGCTCTGAACGCTGCGGCCTGTTCAGCGTGACGAACACGGTGTCGGATTGAAACCCGTCGCGTTCGGCTGCTTCATGAAATCCGACGTCGTCAGATAGTGGCGGACGAAATACTGGGGATCTTCGACCTTGGTCGTCACGGTGAGCCACTGATCGCCCGAGGGCAGCGTGTGGATGTCGTAGTACTCGGTCACGGTGGCGCTCGCGCTGTACGGCGCGCCATTCTTGCGCACGTAGCCGGGACGCAGATTCGTCGTCACGACCTTCAAGTTGCCGCCACGAGCGGTGCCGCGGCCGCGTCCAGGGCCATATTCCCAGCGCGCAACAGAGTGTCCCTGCCAGCTCGGTTCACCCGCCGACGGCGGCGCCCCGAAATGGAACCGCCGCGTCTGCGTGCCGGCGTCGGTGTCGACGCGCAGCGTGGAGCTGTTCTCCCACGTGATGTGCAGGCGGCCGGGCATGCGCATGATGTTCGGAGCGCCATAGGCGCGACACTGTTCGCCCGCCGCTTCGTCGCGCGCCGGATCCCACGTGTCGGCGACCTTCCGGCCGGCGTCGTTGAGAGGGACCGCCTCGAGGACGTTCTTCTTCGGGGTCACCATCCGCCACTTCCAGTCCTCGACGATGACCGACACCCAGTAGCCGGTCAGATCGATCGCGGCGGCCTGCTGGGGCGTCTGCGGTGCGGCTCCGGCACCACGGCCGGCCGGTTGCTGCGCCGTGATGATGCTCGCTGATATCGCCAGCAGGACTGTTGCCGCGAATGCGGAAACTCTCTTACGCATACGACTCCGGGGGAAATTCAAAATTCAAATCAGTCCACCGCCTCGCCTGCCCTGCCGCCCCACGTGAAGCCATCGAGCGGCCGCTTGAGACTGACCAGCAGCGCCTTGTATTCGCCAGGCACGCGCGACGGGTTCCCCACCGCGACGATCTCATCGCCCGGCTTGAGCGTCTCGCGTTTCACGCCCTGGTTCGTCAGCTGACCGACGCCGCTCCATTCGAGCGACCACCGTTGCACCGCGCCTTTCGCATCCGGAGCCGAGACGATCACGAAAGAATGCGGGTTCTTGAAGACGAACTGCACCAGCGTACCGGTGAGGGTGACCTGATTCCTCGTGTCGTAGGTCGCCGTGTACGAATGGTGCGCCGACGCCGCGGCGGTCGCCGCCAGCGCCGCGATGAGAGCGAGCAGAATTCGTGTGCGCATTACTTCTTCTCCTGAAGGCTGCGGTACACAGCCTCGATGAACATATCGGTCGTCCAAGGTCCCGTGGTCGCTCCGTAGCGTCCGTCGAAATCGAGTGAGAGGCGCGCGGCTTTCACCTGTGCCAGCGTCATTCCCTTGCTCATCGCATCCTGCACGCGGTCGCGGATCATCACCAGCATGTTCCGGTACGAGGCAACGTCAGCCGTATCCGACAGCCGCCCGTGGCCGGGCACGATCCAGGTGCCTCCCTGCGACCGGTATTCTGCAAACGACAGATCCAGAATGTGATTCAGTCCGCGAATCACTCCCTGAATGCTGCCGCCCTTTGCCACGTCGATGACCGGATAAGCGACCGTCGAGTACAGATTACCTGCGCTGATCACTTCCGAGCGCCGGAATTGCACGATGCTGTCACCATCGCTGGTCGCCGCCGGCTCGTGATAGACCGTCACACCCTCGCCGTTGAAAAACGCTGGAAATTTATAGAACTCGTCGAAGTAGGTCACTGTGGGCCAGCTCGCCATGGGCGCGGCAGGCGTTTTTCCCGCCGGTGCGCTCAACCGCGTCAGCACATTTTCATGGGCGATGACGGGCGCCCCTTCCACCGCATCGACCACTCCTCCTACACCGCCGGCGCGAAATCCGGAACCGGCCGGCGCCAGCCTGGCGTTTCCGCCGATGGCCTCTGCTGCCGCGCTCGTGTTGACGATGTAGCGAATCGGCCGTACCGGTGGCGGGGAATTGATTGCCGTGAAGATATACGGACTGGACCAGCCCCACACCCCGGGGCACGTCGCGCCGAAACACTGGTTCGGACGCGTCGTGGCCACAACGGTGTTGGCAAGCTGCTCGACCGCCGCGAGCAGCTTGGCGGACATCGCCGCCGGCCCCGTATTCACCAGCGCCACACCTTCCGGTCCGACTGACGCGGTGACGTTGGTGCCGTCGACCACCAGCATGTAGACGTTGCCCTGCACCGGCATCACGTGCACGTCGCCGTCGCGCGGGCTCTGATCGGCAATCGCTTTGCTGGCCGGCGTCCATGACTTGAGCGTCGGAACCGTGAGCGCCGACGCCTTCGCAGCATCCACGGTCGCCCCCGTCAACGCACTGCGGAACTCGGGATACAACGTCTTCAGTCCACCTCGCGCGGCCTCGAGCGGCACCCAGTTCTCGGGGCCGACGCTGGACCGTGGATCGCCGGTGGTGAGCCATTCCGTCAGCGCAGGGTTCGTTCCGGGCAGGAAGTGCGGCACCCAATGACGATCGGACCCGCCGTTCTCGGCGAACGAGCCGCTGCACGTCTCCATCGTCAAGCTGCTGCCCTGCGCCACGGTGTATGTCGTGGAGTGGATGTAGGGTTCGTCGAGATACACCGGATCGTCGATCACGGTGACGATGGTCAACACGTCGTCGTGCCGCGTCAGGTACTCCGTCATCGAGTACAGGTCGGAGCTTTGCGGACTGCCGCGTCGCAGGAAGCCGTCCTTCAGGTGTGTGGTCGTGATCTTCAGCGTGTTGCCGACCCATTCGCCGGTCGAGAACCCCGTCCACGTGTGCGGCGCCCAGGCCGGTGGATGCGGCCGACCGTCCATGTAGACGGGCCGGTCCAGCGACCGCATGAACTGGATGTGGTACACGCTCACCTGGCGCGTCAATGGATCCTGTTCCTTCAGGATCCGGGCGCCGCCCAGCCCGCGCCATTGATGCGGCGATGAATGCGGCCGGCACTGGTACTCGAGCGTCCCCCAAATCGATTCGGGAGTGGTGTCCGAGCGCATGCGTCCCGCGTCGTTGAACGCAATCCCCGTGTAGTCGCCCAGCGGCGCCTGTCCGAACGTGTCGCGCTCGTTGTTATCGAGCCGCCACTCCTGCGCGATATCGGGTGGCGCCGGCTCCCGGCCAGGGCCGCCGCCATCGAGTTGGGCATAGACGACGACGCTCGCCAGCGTCATCGCGCCAAGGACGAGCCCGGGAATACGAATCCGATTGGTCTGCTGCATCAACTGACTCCGAGCCGCGAAGGCCGCCAGGTTCAAAAACCGTACTTGACCGCGAACTGCATGATTCGCGGGTCACCGTTCTGCGTCGTAATCCGGCCGAAATTTCCCGACTCGAGCGTGGTATTCGGGTCGCCCCAGTTGAACGTGTTGAACACATTGAACGCCTCGACACGAAGCTCGAGGGTCCGTGTGGCTGCCAGACGCACGACCCGCGCGAGCGCCAGATCGACTTTCCAGAAGCGTGGCCCCTCGAAGCTCCTGGCCCGATGGTTGCCCAACGTGCCCGGATCGGGAAAGGCGAACGCGGCCGGATCGAGATAGTTGGTCAGGGTTTTCGCCGCATAGGGATTGTCGCGCACCTGGTTCACGCGCTGCGCGGGAATTCCGGTCAACGCGGGATCGCGTCCGGTGGTCACGGTCAGCCAGCCGCCCGACTGGGTGTTGAGAATACCGGAGATGCGCCAATCCGAGGCGACGGCGCGGATCGCCGGGTTGCCGAATTGCGGCGTCATGTAGCCCACCGTGAACGCGCCGATCAGCCGCCGGTTGAACGGGCAATTGCCTTCGTCGAAGGACGGATTGGTCGGATCCGAGTACTCGAAGTCGCTGACGAACCGGCCGCCGTACGGGCTGTCGGTGGTGCAATGCGAGAAGGTGTAATTGCCGCTGAAGGTGATGCCGTTCACGGCGCGTCGGCGGACCGAGAGCTTCAGTCCGCGATAGCGTTGCACGCCCACGTCAGTGAACGTGTAGACCTCGGCGTAGTAGCCGCCTTCGATTGGATTCAGCTGTGTGAGCGGGCGCCGCGCTTGCAGGTTGGCGCGCGTCGAGCATGTCGGAAAGAAGACGCCCTGCAGCGTGCACGGGCCGAGGCCCATGTAGACACCGGCATTGATCTGCCCGCGTCCCCAGATGCGATCGATGTAGCTCCCCAGATAGCTCGCGGCGACCTGCCAGTCCTCCCCGATCTGTCGCTCGAGGGTCGCATTCCACGACTGGACACGAATCGAGTTGGTGTCTGGATCGATCGACGAATACGGCGCCAGTTGCGGAAAGACCGCCGACGAGACAGCGGGGATGCGCACCGGATGTTCAGGTGCTCCGCTCGGCACCGCCGAATACGGATTCGCAAACGGAATATTGCCGCTGACCGAGACCCGGTTGTTGAAGGGAGGCACGTTTGCCGCCGCCTGCTGAAATGCTCCGCCCGGAAAATCGTAGTTGACGGCGTACGACGACCGTATCGCCGTCCGGCCGTCGCCCGTCACATCCCACGCGGCGCCGATGCGGGGAGAAACATTCAGCCACTGGCGTTTCGTCCCTGTCGTACCGGGAGGAAACCCGTTGTCGCCCGGGAAGAGGAGGCCCGCCGGAGCATTCGGGAAGCTCGTGCTCCTCACACGGTTGCGATAGTTGTCCAACGAGAAGTTGGAAATGGTGCCGTGCTCCCACACCGTCCCGAGATAGGGATCCCAGCGGAGGCCGAGATTGAGCGTGACTCGCTCCTTCACTCTCCACGCGTCCTGCGCGTAGAGACCGATGTACCACTGGTGGTTGGTGTTGATGTTAGGCGAGCCATGACCGAAGCTCGACATCTGTCCGAC
>Ga0081539_10003328_pt1 | contig 20020 bp, 15 predicted proteins | sample TabmetS4T2R2_FD_71023 | JGI IMG/M metagenome (GOLD analysis project Ga0081539, IMG submission 71023) | Tabebuia heterophylla rhizosphere microbial communities from the University of Puerto Rico - S4T2R2 | ecosystem: Host-associated > Plants > Roots > Rhizosphere ...
AACGGTCGGCAAGCCTACAGTTGAGGATCATGGTGAAGATTTGGACCGTTGGACATTCGACGCGGAGTGCTGAAGAGTTTGGTGAGATTCTCAAAGCGCATAACGTTGAAGTGTTAGTTGATGTGCGAACGTATCCTGGTTCGAGGCGATATCCGCAGTTCAATCGAGAGTCGTTAAGCGAGTGGTTGAGTGGGAGGGCGATTGAATACAAACACGAACCGAGATTAGGCGGACGTCGCAGGCCGCGACCTGACTCGCACAACACTGCGTGGCGGAACGCGCAGTTTCGCGGTTACGCGGATCACATGGAAACGGATGAGTTCAAGAACGGGGTTAGGGAATTACTTGAACTAGCGGCGGAGAAGCGCGTTGCGTTCATGTGCGCGGAAGCTGTTTGGTGGCGCTGCCATCGCAGCTTGATCTCGGATTACTTGAAGGCTGAAGGGCACGAGGTAATCCATATTCTTGACGAGAAGAAGACAGAAGAGCATCCGTTTACTTCAGCGGCGAGGATCGTTGATGGGAGGCTGTCTTACCGGGGATTGTTAGGAGCCACGGATGAACACGGATGACACGGACAACAGGACAGCTAAGAGGCACGGTTGCTGCGCCAGACTTTCGCTTTCGCGCCTTTCTTTCTGCGTTGCACACCCGTGCGGCGGGGAATCTTCTTCGGATCGCCAGTCGCGGCTTTCTTAATGTCGCCGCCTTCATCTTCAGCGATCTCCGCCAGCGAACGGCGGCTCAAAATCGAAACCGGCGCGAGCTCGGTTACGTCTTCAGTTGTCGTGTAGTAATCGCGATGCTTGATCAATAACCACTGCCGGTTACGCCCCGTACGGACGAGCACCCACGAACCTTTCAACTTCTCGCCTTCGAGCGTGAACTTGAAATCACCTTTCGCGAGAGCCTCAGCCGGCTCGAGATCGCCTTCAGGTTCGTACGTGCCGTAATCCCAAACCATCACCGTGCCGCCGCCGTACTCGCCTTCCGGAATCACGCCCTCAAATTTCGCGTAGTCCACCGGATGATCTTCAACCTGCATTGCCAGACGCTTCACGCTCGGATCGAGTGACGGACCTTTCGGCACCGCCCACGACTTCAGCACGCCATCGACCTCGAGCCGAAAGTCGTAGTGCAACTGCGTCGCGCGATGTTTCTGAATGACGTAAAGCCGGCCGGTGCGTGTCCGCTTCTTCTTCGGACCAGGCTCCGGCGTCCTGTCAAACTTTCGTTTCTTCTTGTACTCGCTGAGTGACGAAGCCATTCTTCATGTAACGGTTAAAGTAATTCTTCAAGTGCGGGGGAAAAGAGATCCGTTTGAATCGGATCTAATCCCAGCGCTTCGCGAACGCGCGCGAAGCTGCGTCGATGAATAGGGAGGGCGCCGAGCGACTTGAGAGCCTGACAGTGTTCGGGAGTTGGATAACCTTTGTGGGAGGCGAGGCCGTAACCGGAATACATCCGATCGAGTTCGAGCATGTGCGCGTCGCGCGTGGTCTTGGCGATGATCGAAGCGGCCGCGATGCTGGCGGACAAAGCGTCGCCGTGAATGATGCCGCGCTGAGGCGTGTCGCAATGCGGAATCTTGCGCGCGTCGACGAGAATGAAGTCGGGTTTGCAGGTCAAACCTTCAACCGCGCGTTGCATCGCGAGCAGGCCGGCGTGATATATGTTGATCTTGTCAATCTCCTCGACTTGCGCGACGCCAACTGACCAGCAGATCGCGTCCTGCTTGATCTGCACTGCGAACTCGTCTCGTTTTTCCGGATCGAGAATCTTTTTTGAATCGTTCAAGCCGCGCAGTTTGTAGTTCTGGGGAAGAATGACTGCGCCCGCGACGACGGGCCCCGCCAGCGGCGCCATGCCTGCTTCGTCAACACCGGCGACAAAACCGTAACCCTGCGCCCACAACTCAATCTCGAATCGCAGCAGGAAGTGCAGACGTTGTCCTTCCGCGCGATTCTCGCGATAGCGTTCGCGAATCCGTTTGGCGAGTTGCTGCGCGCCCTGGCGGCGATCGATGTCCAGCGCCTCAAGTAAACCTTTAGGTACAGGACGACGGCGCTCGACGAAGAGCTTGCTTAGTTCTGGAATTGATTTGCTGAGGAGATCTTCAACCGAACTCATGATCGTTGGCGTTAGTCTGGGATCACGAGTAGTTTCTGTCAAGACAGTCCTTTGTTTTTTTACCCCGATCGGCGACGATAGCAAACAATGAACGTTTCTCCCCGAACCCGACTGCGACTCCTCGGCGTGATGCCGCTGCTGTTTTTCTTTGGGCAGGGAGTCCACTACTGGCGCAGCAATGAGCTCGGACACATGCTGTGGATGTGCAACATCGGGCTGCTGGTGCTGGCTTTCGGATTATTCTTCGAGAAGCCGCTGCTGGTGCGGGTACCGGCAATCTGGACGATCCCCGGGATCTTCATGTGGTTCTTTTTCTACGTCGTGATCTGGGGTGTCTTTCTGAGTTCAGTGCTGGTGCATGTTGGTGGGCTCGTGGTCGCGGCGATCGCGCTCAGGTCATATCGCATGGACGCACATTCCTGGCGTTATGCCTTCGGCTGGTTTTTGCTGGTGCAGTTGCTCTCGCGTTTCCTCACGGCGCCGCAGTTGAACGTGAATGTCGCACACACAATCCAACCCGGTTGGGAACGGGTGTTCCCATCTTACTGGATGTTCTGGCTCGCGCTGACAATCGTGACGGCGGCCGTACTCTGGTTATCGGGATTGCTGTGGCGGATCCTCTGGCCGACGCGTGAATCAAGCGCTCGCCGGGCTGCTAGCTTGTCGTGAACAGTCGATCAGGCGCGTCACCATCTCGCAGAGTTCGGAAGGCTGGCTGGGTTTGACCAGATAGCCTTGGGCGCCGCATTTCAGCGCGCGGTCATGATCGGCCGCGTACGCTGCCGCCGAATAAAAAAGAATCGGTGTAGTCTTGTCAAACACGCGAATTCGCTGACAGAGATCGAGACCTGAGCCATCGGGCAGCCAGGAATCGAGCAGATATAAATCAAAGTCCTCTGCGCTTGCCAGAGCCACTCCACTCTCGATGGTTGCGCCGGTGATTACCTCGTAACTCTTCTGGGCGAGAAGAAGAGTAACTAGTTCACGGGTGTCCTCGTGGTCCTCGATATAGAGGATCCGAGGGGGTTTTTCAGATTGCATATTAGAGAGTCGTGGCGGGGGGAATTGGCCGACACGGCCCGGGTAAACTTCTTTGTGCATGTTGGTTAATTCGTGCCGCGAGCGGAGATGAAAAGGCCGAGACACCGCATGCTTCTCAAGGTATGGGAAAGAATATGGCGCCCCGGCCTACCCGCTTATTGTTTGAACTGCACTCTACGCCGGGCGATGCATCGTGTCAGTACGGTTTCGAACATCGGTTTTGGGCGAGGTCTGGCCCTGTCCCGCACGCCTGAGCATCGTAAGCAGGGTGGCTGTTTGGCAATAACGGGCTCGTTTAAGTGCGAAAGCGCACATTGCCAGCGTGCGGCGAATCTTCTATACTTTGCGCGTTGAATACCCCTTTCCTCCTGTGGGTATAGTTGGCGCGGCGGACGGCAAAAACCGCCGCGCTTTTTTATTTCCCCATGAGACTCAGGACGCTTCCCTTAGTCGGCTTAAACGTCTTCCTGGCGATCGTTTACTTCTCCGGTGCTGAACTCGGCCTTTCACTCGCCACACTTCATTCAAACGTAACGCCTGTATGGCCGCCCGCGGGCATCGCCATCGCTTCGCTGCTGATCTTCGGACTACGGCTCTGGCCCGGTATTTTTATCGGCGCTCTCGCGGCGAACCTCATGACGAATATTCCGGCGGCAGCGGCTTTCAGTATCGCGATCGGAAACACCGCGCTGCCACTCATTGCTTACTGGTTGTTGTTACGAGTCGCCCGTTGGCGAGAAACACTCGATTCGGTAAGCGAGGTGATGGCTTTCGTCGTTTTTGCCGCGGTGTTGGCGCCGCTGGTCAGCGCCACGGTCGGGAGTTTGAGCTTGTGTCTCAGCGGCGCCGCCGGGTGGGATCGTTTCACGCCATTGTGGTTGACGTGGTGGATGGGCGACGGCTTCGGTGCGCTGATCGTTGGTTCGTTACTGCTGACGTGGAGTAAGCCCGGCAAAGTCAACGCTCGTGATTGGTCCGAGCTCGCCGCGCTTTTCGTGTTGCTGCTCATCATCGTGCTGATCGTTTTCGGCGGCTGGTTCCCTGGCCCGGTCAAGACGTATCCGCTCGCGTACCTTTGTCTTCCGTGTCTGCTGTGGGCGGCACTGCGTTTTGACCAGCGCATCGTGACGTCAGCGATCGTCGTGATGGCGGCGATCGCGGTGTGGGGAGCGAGCAAGGGCTACGGCGCGTTTGTGCAGCGGACGCCGAACGTCTCGCTGTTGCTGCTGATGTCGTTCGTGGGCACGACTACGTTGATGATTCTCGTCGTTGGCGCGGTCATGAACGAACGCCGCCGAGCGCAGACGGAAAAAGACAGACTCGGAACGGAAGTGGAAATGCAGCGTCGTCGCGTCGAGGACATCGTCGCGCACGTGCCCGGGGTGGTTTGGGAAGCGTGGGGCAAGCCCGACGCCAGTAATCAACGCATCGACTTCGTCAGCGATCACGTCGAGAAAATGCTGGGCTACAGTCGCGAAGAATGGTTATCGACGCCGAACTTCTGGTTGCAAGTCGTCCATCCCGACGATCGCGAACGCGCGGCGGCCGAGGCAGCGGCGATCTTTGCTTCGGGCAAAGGCGGCAGCATCCGTTTTCGCTGGCTGCATAAAAGCGGGCGCGAGATTTGGGTTGAAGCGCAGTCGATTGTCGTTTGCGACGAGAGCGGCCCAATCGGAATGCGTGGCGTGACGTTGGACATCACGCCTGCCGTGCGCGCAGAGATTGAACGCGGCGAATTGTTGGCGCGCGAGAGCGAGGCGCGCGCCCAAGCCGAAGAAGCGAGCCGCTTGAAGGAAGAATTTCTGGCGACGGTCTCGCACGAACTCCGCACGCCATTGAACGCTGTCGTCGGTTGGTCGCGTCTGCTGCGCGCCGGACAGCTCGATCCGGCCGGCGCGAATCATGCGATCGAGATCATCGAACGAAACGCGCTGATGCAGAAACAGATTGTTGAAGACCTGCTCGACGTGTCGCGCATCGTCACCGGCAAGCTGCGCCTCAACACACAGCCGGTAGATCTGTTGCTGGTGATTCACGCCGCCATCGACGCGATTCGACCCGCGGCGGAAGCGAAGGAAATCGAGATACGGCCGCACTTCGACGCGCCCGACGTGATCGTCAAAGCTGACGTCGAGCGCTTGCAGCAAGTGTTTTGGAACCTGTTGGCGAACGCAGTGAAGTTTACGCCCGCGCACGGGACGATCGACATTCAACTAACGCGGGAGAATGGGCTGGCCGAGGTGCGTATCGAAGATTCAGGACCGGGCGTGCCGCCGGATTTCCTGCCGCGCATCTTCGAGCGCTTTAGTCAGGCGGATGGATCGAGCACGAGAAAGCACGGCGGACTTGGTTTGGGACTGGCGATCGTGCGCCACCTCGTCGAGCTGCACGGCGGCACCGTTTCGGCGCGTAATCGCGACGAGCATGGCGGCGCGGTGTTGACCGTCTCGTTACCGGCTCTTGAGAATTAAAAAGTGTGCTTGCGCAGCACGGGCGCGTTCGGCTCCTGCGAGTTATTGAGTACCGACGTTGTGCCCGACGAATTGAAGATGTAACTGTCACGCGCGCGCACCGCGAGGTTCGGCTGTTTCGCTCGCACGCGGATCTGCCTTCTTTGTCCGACCTGTGGCGGACGCTTCGGGTAGTAACCGATGCTGTACTGCCGGCGCAGTTCTTCCGCGACGTTCGCAAACGCATACGACATGTTCTGCAAAGTATCAGCGCGATATTCGCGGCCGCCGGTCGTGTCGGCAATCTCGCGGAGATAGTGATCGGCGAGTTCGTAATCGCCGCGCCCACCGCCGCTGCCCGGATAACCGCCGCCACCTCGAGGATAACGGCCACCGCCTCGCGGATAACCACCGCGGCGTCCACCACCGCCGAAAATGCCGCCGAGAATCGTGCCCCAAACATCGATCTGGCCGCCGCCGCTGGTCGGGAAGTTACCACCGTTGTCTTGCGACGTGTCGTACTGCACGGTGTAAATCAACGCGTCGAGCTCCTGCGCATCCATCATGTTGCTCTGGTAGTCCGCGTGCTTGCTGGTGGTGTCGACGCCGTCGGTGAAAAGCACGATCGCTTTTCGTCCCTGAACGCGCGACAACTGCTGATTCATCACCATGTCGACGGCGTCGTACAGGCGGGTGCCGTCGCCGGTATGCGCGCGCTGAATGGAGCGTTGCAGTTTCGAGCGGTCGGTAGTGAACTCGCTGAGCACCTTGATGTCGTCGTTGAACGAAACCACCATCACCTTATCGTCGGGTCGCAGTTGGTTCACGAAACTGATCGCCGCGTCCTGAATGTCTTCCAAACGAAACTGCGTCGACGGGCTCGTGTCGAGCATCAGCACGACTGAAAACGGTTTATCGACTGACTGGAAGAACGCGACCTCCTGTTCGACGTCGTCTTCCCAGATGCGAAAGTCGTCTTTTTGGAGATTGGGAACGTAGCGTCCGTCGCGATCCATCACGCTGACGGGAATCGTGACCAGCGTGGTGTTGACCTTGACGATGTCGCCGGCGTCGACTTCTTCGGGACCGGTCGGCGTTTGATCCGGCTGCTGCTGCTGCGGTCTCTGGTTGTTGGGATAGTTGGCGCCGCCGAGCACGGGCGGTTTCGTCGGAGCGTTCGTCTTGGGCGTTGTGCTTTCTTCCGTGCCGGTCGTTTGCGGCGCGCTCGCTCGGTCGCCGACACGTCTAGGCCGGCCTTGTCCAAAGGCAAAGCCGATGGAACTCGAAAGCAGGGAGAGGAGCAATAGGGATATACAAAGCTTCTTCATAGCAAGCTCCTGGTGTTTCGGCCGGCGGTTTTTTGGGAATAAAAGGGAGAGAAAAACCGGTTAAAGAATAACTTTTGGCGGCGGTTGCGGCAAGCTCCTGACCTACTCAGAACCACTGGCCGCCGCGTTTGAGAGCACGTTCCAGATCAGCGGCAACGTCGCCCAGGCTTGGCCGCGATGCTGCGGGCGAAACGCAAACAAAACAACCCTCCCCTTGCCCATCGTGACCTCCGCGAGCGCGATCTGGCCGCGCAGTTTGTCCTCGCCGAGCAGCCAGCCTGACAGCAGCACGTTCTCTTTTGCGTAACGCGCAATCACGCGCACGCCGTCGCCCGTCGCTGCGAACGCCGAACTGTTGATGAAGTAAGCAGGCAATTTGGTTGGTAGGTTGAAGGCAAAAGGGTTTTTATTGTCGACGTCGAGGGCGACGATCGAGCCCGGGCAATAGAATTCCGACGACCTCACGCCCTCGAGAACGTTGCGCAGCGGCAAATTGAACTGCTTGATCGCCAGATCGCAGGCGGCGTCGAAACAGACGAGCGTGCCGCCGCTGGTGACAAAATCTTTCAGGTTGTTTACACCGGCGTCGGTGATACCGCCGGTGTACTCCGCGGGCAAGGAGCCGGCCGCATTTCCGGCCACGATCTCGGCGCTGCGTTGCGACGGAAACAGCAGCACGTCGAATTTCGCGTGGAGGCCGCCCTGGCGGATGTCTGTGTCGCGTGCCGAGGTGTAGGGCACGTTGAAGGTGTCGAAGATGTAGCGCGTCCAGCCTTCGTCCATGTTGCCCAGCGAGCCTTTGTAGATGCCGACGCGCACTGGCTGTCGCACGGGGTTTTTGATGGGTGACTCGTCGCCTTTTGCGAGCGACAGTGCCAGATCCTTTCGGACTTCATTTGCGTCCTTGAGCTGAGTTAGTTTTCGTTCGTTTGCGCTTTCCCGAATAGCGGTGATGGCGGGAGCATCCACGCCCATTTGCAACGGCAGCGTCCAGCCCGCGACGTCGTACGGACGCTCAGCTTCTCCTTGCGGCGTGAGCCGGTTGGGATAGATTTGCGGCTCGAAAAGCGCGAGCACGTTGGTGCGTTGCGGCTGCGCCAGAAACACGAGGTAACTTCCGGCCGGCACCTCCTGCATCGTCGTCGTCTGCGCGATGATTGAGCGGTACGTGCCGAGCTTTTCACTCGCCGCATTCGTTCGCTGCAAGACTTGCGGGCCGAAGGTCATGTGCAGCTCGCGATCGAGCCGGTAAACTTCAACGCCCTGATCGATCAAACTCGAAATCAGTTTTGCGACCGCTTCGTCGCGCGCTTGTCCTGCCGGAATGAGATAAGCGAGCGGCTGATCAGGTTTCATGGGCTGCTCGATGCTTCGTCGCCCGAGTTCGTAAAAGTTCTGCAAGTAGTTCGCGCGAAACTTCGCTGCCAGCGAGAGCACCGCGCGCGAGGCGATCAATTCCATGTCCATGATGTCGCGCGGGCGCCAGAGGCCGCCGGGCCACGGATCGGGAAAATTAGTTGTCGCTTCGCTGGCGTTGCGCATGCCGCGTGTCGAAGAGCGAGTGAGCTGTTCGGCGGAAACTGTCGACGGAGTCATCAGTCGCGCGCTGGCGGCTTCGGAAAGGATGCCTATTGAGTTGTGGAAATAAGGGGCCGTGCGAAAGCCGCCGTGCCACCACGTGTCGTAAAGCGCGTTCGTCAGCACGCCTTTGAAACCCGCGGCCTGCAGGTCTGCCGCGACTTTGTGGCCGATTAATCCGACTTGCCGAAGCAAGACGGGCGAGATGTTTGGGTTTGCCGGATCGTAAAACGGCGGAATAAAGAACCGCGAACCATTCGAACCCTGCTGATGCACGTCGTAAACGATTTGCGGAAACCACTCGTGCCACAGCAGCCGCGTAATCAGTTGCGTTTCTTTGAGGTTCAGCATGAACCAGTCGCGGTTGTCGTCGTGTCCGGCGTAGTGGTGATAGAGTTCGGGCGGTTCTTTTCCATCGAAAGGCGTGCCGAGCGTTTTGCGATACCAGTTGGCGACGATGTCGACGCCGTCGGGATTGGGAGAAGGAATTAAAAGCAGGATGGTGTTTTGCAGGATTTCGCGCGTGTCGGCGTCCTGGGCGGTCGCGAGTTCGTAAGCAAGCTGCATTGACATCTGCGACGCGACGATCTCAGTCGAGTGAATCGAACAGGAGATCGTGACTACGACTTTGCCGTCCGCGATGAGCCGGTCGCGCTGAAGTTTTTGCGTCACCAATCGCGGGTCGGCGAGTTGACGCTGAATGTCTTTGTATTTCTCGAGCGCCAGTATATTCTCTCGCGCACTGATAAAAGCGACGATCAGCGGTCGTTTCAGAGTCGATTGGCCCAGCGTCTGTACTACCACGCGATCCGATGCACGGTCCAAACGTTCGAAGTAATTCGTGATTTGCGACCAGTCGGCGATGGTGCGGTCGTCTCCCGGCGTGAAGCCGAGCACCGATTTGGGTGAGGGTATCGCGGCTGGACGCGCCGCCGGTCTTTGCGCAAACGACGTTTCTGCAACTCCGGCGAGGCAGAGGAACAGGGCCACGGCGGCGGCGACTGAGCGACGGCTAATCATTCCAGTTTCCTTTGCGTGAATTGATGGAAGAGACCACAGCAATCGAGAAAACTATGGCCGAGGAGTCTAGCACAAGGCGGCCTCGCAGTTTTATGCGGCGGTTGCATTATTGGTGGTCGCTGTTTTTGGCGGGCGCGCTGCTGGGCTTGCTGGGTCCGCCGATCCTGCTGGTCGCGTGGCTGGTAAACAAGCACGATCTCGTCTATCCGTGGGCGACGCTCGGCGCGCGGCTGTGGCTGCGTTTGAGTGGCGTGCGCGTTGTAGTCAAAGGTTTGGAGCTGTTGGATCCGAAGCAGACCTACGTGTTTGTTTCGAATCATCGTTCTTATCTCGACACCGCAACACTCTTCATTTTCACCGGTCGGCGGATCGGAATACTGGCGAAGAAAGAGTTGCTGAAGGTGCCGGTGCTCGGCGTGGGAATGGGTTTCGTCAACGTGATGGCGATCGATCGCAGCAATCGTGAGCGCGCGATTCGCACGACCGAAGCCGCCGCTGAACGCATCCGTTCAGGGATTTCGTTTGGTGTGTTTGTCGAAGGCACCCGCGCGCAGCCCGGCGAGTTACTGCCCTTCAAAAAAGGCGCTTTTTACATGGCGCGCCAGGCCGGCGTTCCAGTCGTGCCGGTGGCGATCAAGCATTCGGATGAATTGATGGGTAAGGGAACTGGTGAAGCAAAGTCGGGCACGATCGAAATGGTTTTGATGAAGCCGGTGCCGACGACTGACGTGGCCACGGACGAAGACATTAACCGATTAATCGCCGACGTCCGTGGCTCGATTGCTAACGAATTGGGTTTACGGGAAGTCGTAAGTTAGCACGCCCGTCATCTTGACGACGATGCCGCCTTCAGTTGCCGGCGTGAATGCCGCCTGACGCGCCGCTTCCTCAGCAGCTTGTCGCAAAGGCGCTGGTCCATCGAGCGCTAACGCTGAAGTCACTATCCCCTTCTCATCGACAACTACGCGCACTGAAACACGGCCGCGCAGCTTCAGCCGTTTTGCTTCGTCGGTGTAAACGGGCTTCGGCAACGAAATAGCTTTTGCATTCAGGACGCCGGCTTCGATCGGCTTTGCTGACGGCGTGTCGTTCTCGCCAATCTCCGTGACCTTCAACGTGGCTCGTGCCGGCGTGAAGTCGGTGTAGCGTACTCTCAAGCGGATGTGCAACGTGTCGCCACTGTCGAAAACGAGTTCCTCGTCGGCGTATGAATAAGTCGGAAACCAGTAGCGGCCGTCGATGTGTTCGCGATAGGTCTCGACCGTGGGAAACTTGTTGGTCTTCGTTTCCGGTACGCCTTTGCCCTTGGTCTTCACGATCTGCAAATCCTGATCGTCAACCCAGATGCGGCCGAGAAAAAGCCGCTCCTTGCTCTTCGGACTGGGAATGACTTTCGGCGCGACGTCGAAGATGTAAAGATTCAGCTCATCGATCTTTTCTTTGCCAACGTAACGAATGTTGTACAGCGGAACTCTTGAAGGCTCGAGCGCAAAAGGTTCGATGCCGCCGAGATCTTCGATGTCCTCCTGCGTAATAGTCTCGCCCATCGTGGACATCGGGAAGAACGTGATCTTCTCGTAGCGATTTCCCTGATCGTCAAACGTGAAGTTTGAAACGCGGTGATATTCGCCCGTCACTTGCCCGCCCATGCCGATGCTTTGAATGATCGCGTCGCGTTTGAACGAATAGCTGTTGAGCGCGCGGCGAAACTCAACCTCTTTAGCAGTGAACGCCTGGATGATCTTGTCAGGATTGGGAACATCCGCGCTATTAACACTCTGGCCCAACACACCGCTTACACACACTGCAAAGATCGCCAGGACTAATCCTGTATTCGCCAATAAAAACTTCAGTCGTCGCAACTTTATTACCTACCTGAGAGTGATTTCAGAGTCCCCGGGGCGCTCGGAATATGACGGTGCTCAGATGCGCACGGCGAAGATTCCTGTTGCCAGCCAATCCCCAGCCGGCGGGGCGAAAATCGAGATCGCTATTTTCCTATTGCAAAAACTCTTGCATCTAGTGTAAGGTGCCCAGACTAGAATAAGTTATAGTCCAGCTATTAGAAGGTTTGGACGATACTTGAAGCCCGAAATACCTCGATAATCGCGGCTTAGCTAGGTTTGAAATTAAAAAGTTTCTCAAGGTCCTCATGTCGGCAACAGGCACTCGTCTTGACACCGTGGAGCTTTACGGCGCGGGAGCGCAGACGTGACGCCGAGCGGCGGCGTTGCTTACACGGAGTCAAGCGATAAACCAGGCTTTGGGAGGAGCTTGGTTTTACGTGGTCTGATGTCGATGATGTGCGCGGCGGCCAGCTACCCCTTCTGGGCGGGGTAGCACTAAAACCGCCGCGCACACCCCAGCTAGGGGGTTTCCACCCAATAATCCTCAGTTTTCCGAAACAAAATCGACCTGAACCCGATTTGGGATAATTCCCTTTTCAAAACCCTCGTGCAACAAACGGCGAACAGCTTCTCGGCCGCGCTCCGTGTAGTCGAGAGTCAGGTCGTTTACCCACATCCCGACAAAACGGTCGGCCAGGTCCTGTTCCATGTCGCGGGCGAACTGGAGCGCGTACTGGAGGGCGTCCTCGCGATGGGTGAGGGAGTAGTTGATACTCTCGCGAAGCAGGCGAGAAACTTCTTTGATCAGGGTTTCCCCGAGGTCGCGCCGGATGACGTTGCCACCCATCGGCAGGGGCAGGCCGTGGCGGCTGTGCCACCATTCACCCAAGTCGAGCACCTTGTGAAGACCCTTCGATTCGTAAAATAACTGTCCCTCGTGAATCAGCAGCCCGGCGTCGCAGTCGCCGTTCTGGACGGCGGCGATGATTTTGTCGAACGGGACGACCTGGTACTCAAACTCGGAATTGAATATCCGCAGTGCGAGGAAGGCGCTCGTCAATTTGCCCGGGATGGCGATTTTCAGGTTTGGAATGTCGTCGGGTGTGGCGGGCTCGCGCGACACGACGATCGGGCCGTAGTTGTCGCCGATGGAAGCCCCGTGCGGCAGTAGCGCGTACTTGTCGGCGATGTACGCGTACGCGTGGAAACTGATCGCCGTCACGTCATACGTGCCGCGCATCGCTTCCTCATTCAGTGTCTGAATGTCTTTGAGCAGGTGCTCGAAACGCAGACCGCCCGTGTCGATTTTGTTGGTCGCGAGACCGTAGAACATGAAAGCGTCGTCGGAGTCGGGCGAGTGTGCGAGCGTGATGGTGGTGCGTTCGGTGTGGGTAATCATCATTAAGCAAGACTCTCAGCAGTTCCAAGGGTTCGGGGTTGGACGCGGTTGTAAACCGTGTCGCGCTCCACCGCCGCCAATCCCGCATCTTCAATTAACCCGATCAGTTCCGTCTTCGTCATCCGCACTTCGTTGTTTGCTTCGACCGAGTAGCTGGTCGTCAGTTCGCCGCCTTCCGTTATGGTGCCGTCGATGTCGTTCGCGCCGTAATGCAGCGCGACCTGGGCCAGACGCTTACCGAGCATCACCCAGTAAGCTTTGATGTGATCGAAGTTGTCGAGCATGAGCCGCGAGACGGCCATCGTCTTCAGTGAATCAACCCCGGAAGGACCGGGCAGGTGCGACAACTGCGTTTCGGGCGGATAAAAAGCGAGCGGGATGAAACACTGGAACCCGCGCGATCTCTCCTGCTGCTCGCGCAGCCGTACGAAATGGTCGACACGATCTTCGATCGATTCGATGTGGCCGTAGAGCATCGTCGCATTCGTCTTCAAGCCGGCTGCGTGAACTTTGCCCTGCAACTCCAGCCAGCGTTCAGCGTCGCACTTATGCGCGCAGATCATCGAACGCGTCGGCTCCCGAAAGATCTCCGCGCCGCCGCCGGGACACGAATCCAAACCCGCCGCGATTAGTTTTTGGATCACTTCCTCGTCCGGCATCTTGTAGAAATGCGCGAAGTGGTCGAACTCGACCATCGTGAACGCCTTCAAATGCAGTTGCGGGTACTGCCGTTTCAGCGACGACAACAGGTCAGTGAAGTAACTGAACGGCAGCTTCGTGTTTAGTCCGCCGGTGATGTGCAACTCAGTTGCGCCTTCCGCAACCGCCTGAGCTGCGACTTTCAAACTATCGTCGATGTTGTGGGTGTAAGCGTCAGGCTGGCGCGGCGTGCGGAAGAAACCGCAAAACTTACAGTCGGCGTAACAAATATTCGTCGGATTGAGGTGGCGGTTCACGTTGAAATACGTCGTCCGTCCGTGGCGCCGGCGCCTGATCGTATCGGCAAGCTTGCCGAGCGCCGGCAGGTCAGACGTTTCGTAAAGAGCGACACCGTCCGCAAACGACAGGCGTTCTCCTGCAAGCGCGCGTTCCGCGATTTGGTTCAATCTTGGGTCGTGTGAAAAGTTCATGGTCTTTTATCGATGCAGAAACACTGCGCTGCCAAACGTCACCAGCAGAATGACGCTGACAAAAGCGTTGGTCGTGAAGAACGCCGCGTTTAGCCGTCCGAGATCGTCAGCCCGAACAAGCCGGTGCTGGTAAACGAGCAAGGCGCCGGTCACGATTACTCCGGCAAATGCGAGCGGACCGAGATTCGTCATCAGGTACAGCGCCAGGAGTGCCACAAATGCTCCGGCGTGCAGCGCGCGTGCAATCCACAATGCCGGCGCAATTCCGACGCGCGCCGGAATCGATCGCAAACCTTCGCGCCGATCGAAATCAAAGTCCTGACACGCGTAAAGAACGTCGAACCCGGCGGTCCAAAGCAGGACGACCAGCGACAGTAACAACGGCACCGCACTCGCGAGTTCGCCGCGCACCGCGATCCACGCGCCCGTCGGTGCGATTGCCAGACACCAGCCAAGGACCAGGTGCGAAAACTGTGTCCAGCGTTTGGTGAACGAGTAGACGAAGACACTGGCGAGGGCCACCGGCGCGAGTATCAGCGTCAAACGGTTCAGCATCGCTGCAGCCAGCAGGAACACCGCCGCGGAAACGATCGTGAACACCCAAACGAAACCGACTGAAAGCAGGCCAGCAGGCAAAGCCCTGTTTGCCGTGCGCGGATTACGAGCGTCGAGGTTACGATCGGCGATACGGTTGAACGCCATTGCCGCCGAACGCGCGCCCACCATCGCCACGATAATCCAGAGAACCTGGCGCCATGCCGGCAAGCCGTTCGCCGCCAGCAATGCGCCCAAAAACGCAAACGGCAGCGCAAAAAGCGTGTGCTCGATTTTGATCATCTCGAGCGTCAAGCGTGTGTTTTTGATGACAGTCGACACGGTGGGTCCATCTTAACCACAAAGAAGCACAAAAACCATAACACCACCAACGCGAAATGGATTGCCGAAGTTCAGTGTTAGAATCCAGTCCTGGTGCAACAAACATGGATTTGAAGGAACTGGCACGGCTGCTGGAGGCGCACAAGCGTGGCGAACTCGAGAGCGACGACGCGCTGGAGCGCGTCAAAAACCTGTATTTCGAAGATATCGGTTACGCCCGTGTCGATCATTCACGCGCCACCCGGTTGGGATTTCCGGAAGTCGTGTTCGGCGGCGGCAAAACGCGCACGCAGATCGTCGGCATCGTCGAACGATTGGCCGAGCGCTCGCCAAATATCATCGTCACGCGTACCGACGAGGGTACGTTTGGCGACGTCCGCAATGTCGTCACCGACGCCGAGTGGCACGATGCGGCGCGCCTGATTCGCATTCGCCGCGACCGGACTAATCTCGGCGTTGGTCCAATCGCCGTCGTCACCGCCGGCACCAGCGATATTCCCGTTGCCGAAGAAGCAGCGTTGACTGCGGAAACGATGGGCAACGTCGTGACCCGCGTTTGGGACGCCGGCGTGGCTGGTATTCATCGCGTGCTGGCCGAACGTAGTCTCTTGCAGCAGTCGCGGGTGGTGATTGTCGCTGCGGGAATGGAAGGCGCGCTGCCGTCAGTCGTCGGTGGGCTGGTCGGTGTTCCCGTCGTCGCAGTGCCAACCAGCATCGGTTACGGCGCATCATTCGGTGGAGTCGCCGCGTTGCTGGGAATGTTGAACTCGTGCGCTTCAAACGTCACCGTGGTGAACATCGACAACGGCTTCGGCGCCGGCTTTGTCGCCAGTTTGATTAATCGCCGCTGGGAACCACCAGCGGAATAAACTTAACGTATTCTCGATTCCGTTCGTCTCGGGCTTGATCTTGCGACACATTCCCCCTCCTTCCCGGCAACCAAACTCTCACTACCTCGTGCTGGGTCTAGTGGCGCTGTCGCTCGTGGCGAATGCGTGCATCTCGGCGCGCCGCACCCCGAACCTCGAACAGATCTTCGCTTCCGCCCGTCTGCGCACTGATAAACGGCCGGTGATCGTGATTCCCGGAATTCTCGGCAGCGAGTTGATTAACTCCAAAACCGGCGAGACTGTTTGGCCCTCCGCTTTTCGCACCAATAACGACGTGTTGCCGATCAATCCGAACCTCGAAGCGAATCGCGACGATCTCGTGCCCGGCAAGATTCTCGAGACGGTGCGGCTCGCGCGCATTCTGCCCGAGGTTTACGTCTATCGCGATCTGCTGGAAGCGCTACGACATTATGCGGGTTATCGCGAAGGCAACTGGGAGAATCCCGGCATCAACGACGATCGCGACACGTTCTATGTCTTTCCTTACGACTGGCGGCGTGACAACGTCGCGAATGCACGCGAACTGATCCAACGTATCCAGCGGTTGAAGCAACGGCTGCAACGCCCTGATTTGAAGTTCAACATCATCGCGCATTCGATGGGCGGTTTGATTGCGCGGTACGCGGCGATGTACGGCGACGCTGACTTGCCGCCCGACGACGACGCCATTCGCCCGACCTGGCAAGGCGCGGCGCACATCAGCAAAATCGTGATGATCGGGACGCCGAATGAAGGTTCCGCGGATGCGTTTGCAACGCTCGTCGAGGGGTACTCGATTACCGAAGGATTGCGGCGGCGAGTGCCGCTGCTGAACAAGTTGTCGGCAGAAGATGCAGCGCGCACGCCGTCAGTGTTTCAGCTCCTGCCGCATCGTCAGGCCGCACGGTTTCTCGATGAAAACCTGCAACCGCTGCAGCTCGATCTCTACGATCCGCAGGTCTGGAAAAATTACGGCTGGGGCGCGATCAATTCACCCGAACTCCGGCATCACTTCGGCAGCAGCGCCGAAGATCTCGATGCGTATCTCGCCGCGACGCTGAAACGCACGCGACGTTTCCACGAAGCACTCGACGCCGTTGAGAATTCCGATTCTCCCGTTGTGTTACTCGCGATTGGCGGCGACTGCGAGCAGACTTTGAACGCGCCCGTGATTCTGCGCGACCAAAAACATAACCAGTGGGTGACGCTGATCAGGCCGCGCGAATACCGCACCGCTGCCGGAGTGAAGATGTCGAAGAAGCAGGTGACTGACGCGATGTACGCGCCCGGTGACGGCCGCGTCACGCGCGCGTCGTTGCTCGGCGAAAACCTGACGAGGAGTCGCAATCGTGTCACCGGCTTCACGCTCTCACACTACGCCGTCTTCGGTTGCGACCTGCACGGTCAACTCCCGCGCAACAAGAGTCTCCAGGACAACGCCCTCACCGCGATTGTCGGCGAAGTAATCAATTGATCAAGGATTGATGATGGCGTTCAGCTTCTCGGCCCAGTCGGGATCGATGTTGGTGAGGATTGTGTACTGCTCGAGCGCGCCGTCGCGGTTGCCCATCGCCAGCAGACACTTGCCGAGATTGTAGTAAGCCTTGCCGAAATCCGGTTTGAGCCGAATGGATTGGCGAAACGATTCCTGAGCTTCGGGCAGGCGATTCAGTTCGAGGTAAGCCTCACCAAGACTGTTCGGCGCGTACGGATCGCCCGGCTTCAATGCCGCGAGTTGCCGGAACACTTCGATCGCCTCATTGAACTTTTTCGACTTCAGATAACGCGATCCGAGCCGCTCGTAAGCGACCGTGTAATCCGGACGCAGTCGAATCGCCTGTTTGTAAGCCTGAATTTCCTCGTCAGCCTTGCCCCAATCGCGATAGACGAGTCCGAGCGCGTAGTAAGCGTCCGCCGAGTTGTAGGGGTCGAGCTTGATCGCGGCGCGATAAGCTTCGGCCGCCTCCTTGTATTGTTTCAGGTAAAAATTTGCGAGACCGATGTTGAAGTACGACTCCGCGGACGGCCGCAGACCGACGGCTTTCTTCGACGCTTCCAAAGCCTCCGCATGCTTGCCGAGCTTCTCGTTGCAGAAGCCGGTTTGCGCCCATGCTTCGGCGTAGCTGTTGTCCGCCTCGACCGCTTTTTCGAAATACGGCAGCGCCTTCTCGCAATCGTCTTTCGACAGAAAACTCAAACCGTCGCGAAACGACTGCACCGCCTTCGCGCGCTTGTTTCGACCGGTCGTGGCGACTAGATCCGCGAGCGACATCACCGACGCGACTTGCAGTTGCGAGATGCGTTCGGAAGGAATCGCGAAGTTCACGCTTTGTCCGCCGGTGATCTGCAAAGTCGCGACGCCGATGACCTGTCCCTGCATGTTCACCACCGGACTGCCACTCGATCCCGCAGAGATCGCGGCGGTGATCTGAATGATGCGGCCGAACGTGGGAATGTCGCGCACGGCGGAAACGATCCCATTCGTGACGCTGCCTTCCAAACCGAGCGGATTGCCGATCACGACGACGCTCTCGCCTTCCTGCGGCGAAGTTTTGTCCAGTGCCAACGGCCTGATGGCGGGCGACGGCGGATCGATCTTCAACACGGCGAGATCGCCTTCCGCGTCGACCGCCAGAACACCCTTCACGGGAAACACAGTTCCCGTTGACGAATGTATTTCGGCGCGAAACGCGCCTTCGAGCACGTGACGATTAGTGACGATGCGATCGGTCTCGATGAAGAAACCGCTGCCGCGCGAGAGTTTCTCGCCGCGCGAGTCGAAAGTCTCGATAGCAACTGCGGAAGGTTTAATGCGACGGACGAGTTCCGGAAGAATATCCTGCGCGTTGATTTCGATGGGTATGACTAAGAGAAGTACGAGCCAGACTAATTTCATTGCTTTCAACAACTCGACAAAGCAAGCCGCTGCACGTGCGTGACGACCTCGGCGATTTTAACATCCTGGCTCTGTTTTGTGAGACGGTCGAACAATTCAACCACGCCGTCCGCGACTTTTTTCCCGATCGTGATCCTGAAAGGAATGCCAATCAGATCCGCATCTTTGAATTTCACGCCCGCGCGTTCGTCGCGATCGTCCAGCAGCACGTCCAAGCCGGCGCGTTGCAGCTCGCTGTATAACTTCTCGCCTGCTGCGCGCAGATCGTCCTGCTTCATGTTTGTGATTGTCACCACGACGTCGAAGGGCGCCAGCGATTTCGGCCAGATGATTCCGTCGTCGTCGTGGCGTTGTTCTACCGAAGCGCTGATGATGCGTTCGACGCCGATGCCGTAACTGCCCATGACGATCGGCACTTCTTTTCCGTCCTGATTCAACACGGTTGCGCCCATCGAATCGGAGTATTTGGTGCCGAGTTTGAAAATGTGACCGATCTCCATGCCCTTGAAAATTTCGAGCACGCCGGTGTCACACCGTGGACAATGCTCGCCGGCTTCGACCGTGCGCAAATCCGCCCACGAGTCGGCTTTGAAATCCCTTTCCACTTCGACACCACGGATATGCCACTCATCTCTGTTGGCCCCCGTCGTCATGTTCCTCCGGTTCTTTAACGCGTTGTCAGCGATGATGAACAGCGAGGGATGCTTTTGACGCGCTCCAACCGGTCCGAGACTTCCCGGATACGCACCGAGTAGCTCGTGGATTTCCTCGGGTTGCGCCGCGCGAACCGCGGTCGCGCGCAAGCTGTCGGCCAACTTGACCTCGTGAAGTTGGTGATCGCCGCGCAGTAACACCAGCACGGGACGTGGTTCACCATCTATCGTCGCGATGAAAACAAGCGACTTGATCTGGCGCGCAGCCTCAGCGCCGCCGGGGAAACTGCTCAAGTCTTCGATCGTGCGCACGCCGGGCGTCGGAAACTCTTCCGGTGCCGCTGGACCAGTCTCGTCCGCGATCGGCGCGAGCCGCGACACCGCTTTTTCGAGGTTCGCCGCGTAATCGCAGTTGCGACAGTTGACGATGAAATCCTCACCCGCGGGCGACGGCGCCATGAACTCGCTAGACTCCGAACCGCCCATCGCTCCCGACGACGCCTCTACAATCACGTATTTCAGTCCGCACCGCGTGAAGATTTTCTTGTAAGCCTCGCGTTGATCGAGAAACGACTTGTCGAGCCCTGCGCGATCCACGTCGAACGTGTACGCGTCTTTCATGATGAATGTGCGCAGCCGCATCAGCCCGGACTTCGGCCGCCCTTCGTCGCGAAACTTGATCTGAATCTGGTACCAGACCTGCGGCAGTTGTTTGTAAGAGCGAAGCTCGTTGCGCGCAATCGACGTGAACACTTCTTCGTGCGTCATGCCGAGGCACATGTCCATGCCCTTGCGATCCTTCA
>Ga0081539_10003329_pt1 | contig 20019 bp, 16 predicted proteins | sample TabmetS4T2R2_FD_71023 | JGI IMG/M metagenome (GOLD analysis project Ga0081539, IMG submission 71023) | Tabebuia heterophylla rhizosphere microbial communities from the University of Puerto Rico - S4T2R2 | ecosystem: Host-associated > Plants > Roots > Rhizosphere ...
ATGGCGTGGACGCCGCAACTGTGAGCATCGCGCAGCCAGTGATGCAGTTTGCCGACATCGCGACTGCGCAATATGCCGCGGAACCGCATCGCCAAGCTGCGCATGATGCCAAAGCTCGGCACATTTGCTTTCAGGGCATCGACCGCAAGGGCCTGGCGCGTGGTGAGCAGGGCGCGGGGCTTCATGCGGAGCGCCGCCGCGATCTGCGGTGAGATCGTCCGCCCGCTGGCGGGATCGCGCGGAAGCCGCGTGGCGGTCGGCTGCGGCACGTCCTGCCCTTCCGCTGAACGCCGCCAGGACGCGACGAAGCGGGCGAGGTGGGTGTAGCAGCCACGGTAGCCGAGCTGCTTGATCTCGAGGTGCAGCCGCTTCGCGATTGTGCAGCCTTCCGCCCAGCGCCGCATGAGGTATCGCTGGAAAAGCGCCGGCGAGCTCGACGTCGGCGCCATCTGGCTCCGATCGGGCAGCGTGGTGAGCCGCACCCACTTGTCCACGCGCCGCCGGCTGAGACCAAGCTCACGTCCGATGTCAGTCGCCGACGCCCCGGCATTGTATCGAGCCCGCACCTCGGCGAAGCTGCTCTTCATCAGGTCCCGGCACATGCTTCGGCGCTCCTCGGCTTCGGCGGATGCGGGAAGGTGCTGGCGCACGGGTCGGTCCAGGCGCCCCAACGCCTGCTCGATCTTCTCCCGCAGCGACTGCAGGAGATGGAAGCGATCCGCAACCTGCTGCGCGTGCGGAGCGCCCTGGCGCGCACCTTCGGCATAGAGCCCATGGCGGTCGCGACCGATCACCTCCGCGCCGGGATGCTCGGCAAGCCACGCCGCGACGCTCGCCGATGAGCGATCCGGCAGCACGTCCACCACGGTGCGTTTCTCCAAATCCACCATGATGGTCCCGTAGCTCTGCCCCTTGGACCACGCCCAGTCGTCAACCCCGAGCACGCGCGGCGAAGTGGCGCCGACCCGCTGCGCGGCGCGCCGCTTCAGCAAGCGCAGCACGGTATCGTCGCTGGCTGGCACGCCGAGGCGTGCCAGCACCCGCTCGGCGGGCCGCCCACCCATGCCGTGACCGACGAGATGGACGACGTTGGCGACCCGTCGCGTGCGCCGTGCCCTTCGCTCGGCGGCCACCGGCACGTCCTCGACGAAGGTCTGCCTCCGACACTCGGTGTTCCGGCAACGCAGGCGCGCCACGCTCAGTTCGATCGTCACCGGCACGCCCTGAACGGGGAGATCCTGCAGCCGACGGACGGAGGAGCTGTGGCGGGCCTTGGAAGGGGTCCCACAGCCCGGACATCGGCCCTGGCCAGGGCCCGACGCCCACACGGTCCAGCGCTGACTGGCGCGTTCAACCGCAATCACACGCACACCGGCCCACGGGCCGGACACCGCTTGTCCGCTCATGCTGCAGGGTGCCCGGCAACCTGTCTTGCATCAACTTTGGGCACCGGCACGCAATGTGAGGAAGGACCTGGTTAAGGGAAACCGACAACTGGACACGCAACTCACTTTCGTGTCCTGACCCCGAGTAGCGCCAGGACTTCCACTGCCGCCGCGATTGTCGAGGACGAGGCTGACCGGTGAGGTCCTGGAAGCGCTGGGTGACGGCGCGCCCGACCACGTCCAGGGATCCGCCATGGATCGGAAAAACCGAGCACTCAGGACACTAGGCCTCGGGAGTCCTAGTATGGTCATGCGGGTCAGCGATGTGGGAAGGATCGGCTACCGTTCCGCCAACCCCGCGTAGGCAGAATCCGATGATCGCCACCACATGTGCCTGACGCTCCGTGTCTGTCGAAGAGCTGTCCAAAGCTAGGGGACCGACCAAGCCCTCGAAAAGCGATCCCACGACGCAGGCCGCCGAGGCTCGCGCGTCCTGCGCAGGGAACTCGTCGCTACGGATTCCCTGCTCGATGATCGTTTCGAAAACGCGGGCGAGCTTGCGCCGGTACAGGAGGCGCATCGACTCAATTTCCGGCTCGACTGGTTCGGCGACAAGGGCATGAGCCAACCGGCGTCCGCGCAAGGCTCTACTCGCGAACAGCAGAGCCACGGCCGAGAGCCGCTCGGCAGCCTTGCCGTCATTCATCGCCAAGCCCGCCGCCAGATTGACCTCATGCGCCGAGACCTCGGACACGACCTCGATCATCAGGGCATTCTTCGAGGAGAAGTGGCGATAGAGCGTCCCCAGCGCGACACCAGCCGCTTCGGCCACTGCAGACATCTGGGTGTCGCGGAAGCCAACGGTTGAGACGAGATGGCGCGCCGCGCGCAGTATGGCGGCGCGCTTCTCCGACGACCGGCCCTTAGCCGGGCGGATCGGTGTGACCTGACCTTCGCGAACCATCGACATCCCATTCGAGCTGGCCTGGCCACCCGCGGCGCCGAGACCGCATGGCCAATCTAAGCCACGGGACGCTCATCGTTGCCATGCTCAGAGATAATGGCGCCCTGCATGGCCCGTCGCGCGTGGTTGCCGGCGCATGGGGATGTCCCGGCGCCAATCCCTCGGCAAGGCTCACGGCTCCGGCGAGCCCGGTGACAAGCCAGCCGAGAAGGGTGTTGACGGACGAGAAAATAGAATCTATCTTCTACATCACGCTCGGTGAAAACGGGTGAGTTTTCCGCCTTTGCGCGAGAAAACGTTGTTCTATAAGCGTGCGAGGATCCCATGGACATGAAGTCCAGTTCCGAGACTGCCGGGGGCCACGCCGTCCTGCTGCCGAGAGAAGCCGAGTCGGCGTGACCTCTGTCGTCCGAGTCTGAGTTCCGGATCGGGCAGGATTCCCGGTCGGGACAACCCGGCGCCGGCCGATTGAAGGAGAAGCGCTCATGTCAGCGCAGACGCTTGATCCAGGCTTGCTGCGAGTCCAGGAACTGGTCGCCCTCTACGGCAGCCCCGACGCTAGCGTCGCCGAGCTCCTGTGCGACCGCTATGCGCCGGATGCCCTAGCCTACAGGCTGGTCGGGCCAGACCTGGAAGCAGAGGATCTCACCTACGGCGAACTGCGACAGCGCTCGGAGCGCTTCGCCGCCGCCCTCGCGGATCTCGGGGTGCGCCCCGGGGATCGTGTTGCCACCCTGATGGGCAAGAGTGCCGAGTATCTCGTCACCCTGCTCGGGATCTGGCGTCTCGGAGCAGTGCACGTTCCCATCTTCACGGCCTTTGCGCCGCCCGCTATCGGTTTCCGGCTCGCAGGAAGCGCAGCGAAGGTGGTCGTGTGCGACGCGGCCCAGCAGCCGAAGCTCCTTCCGGGCGACGATATCCCTGCTGACGCGCCGTGGAAGGTAGTGACGACCGCTGGGCCAGGGGCGGCCATCCCGGGCGCGCTGCGCTTCGCGACGCTGATGGGCGGGGCTTCCGCGCCGCGGCCCGCGGCACGGCTGGGCGGCGACGCGCCGATCATCCAGATCTACACCTCCGGCACCACGGGAAAGCCGAAGGGCGTCGTAGTGCCGACGCGGGCGCTGGCCGGCTTCCGGGTCTACGCTGAGTTCGGGCTCGACCTGCGGGAGAGCGACCTCTACTGGTGCGCGGCGGATCCCGGCTGGGCCTACGGCCTCTATTTCGGCGTCCTCGGATCGCTCACGACGGGCACGCCGAGCCTTCTGCTCCAGTCCGGCTTCGACGCCAGCGCGACTTTGCAGGTTCTGGCCCGCTACGGCGTGACCAACTTCACCGCGGCGCCCACCGTCTACCGCTCGCTCCGGACCTATGCCGGCGAGATCCCTCGGATCACGGCGCTGCGCTGCGCGTCGAGCGCCGGGGAGCCGCTGACGCCGGAGGTGAACCAGTGGGCCGAAGGCACGCTGGGCGTGTCCGTTCACGACCATTACGGCCAGACCGAGGCGGGGATGCTGATCAACAACCATCATCACCCGGCTCTGGCGGCGCCGCTGAAGCCGGGCTCCATGGGCAAGCCGCTTCCCGGCTGGTCCATGCTCGTCCTGAAGGATGGGGCGGACGAGCCGGCGGAGACCGGCGAGCTCGGGCGCGTCGCGGTCGAGCTGAAGGACAGCCCACTCGCCTGGTTTTCCGGATACCTGGGCGACCCCGAGAAGAGCGCCGGGAAGTTCGCCGGCGATGGGCGCTGGTACCTGACGGGCGACGCGGGCCGCAAAGACGAGGACGGCTACTACTACTTCTCGTCCCGCGACGACGACGTGATCATCATGGCCGGCTACCGCATCGGTCCATTCGAGATCGAGTCCATCATCGTGACGCATCCCGCCGTGCGCGAGTGCGCGGTGATCGCGGTGCCGGACAGTGCCAGGGGAGAGGTGCTGGAAGCCTACGTCGTGCTCCGGGACGGCGAGGACGAATCGCCGGAGATGGCGCGGGACATCCAGGGTTGGGTGAAGTCCCGCTACGCCGCGCATGCCTATCCGCGGCAGGTGCATTTCACCGAGGCCCTGCCCAAGACCGCGAGCGGCAAGGTGCAGCGCTTCGTGCTGCGGCAGCAGCGGCGGGACGAGCTGGCAGCCCTCGCTTCGGGGCCGGCCTGACGTGGCGGGTCAGGTCGGGGCGCGGGCAGCGATCCCGCAGGAAATGGAACCGGGCGTCTCCACCGGTGCGGCTTCCCCGGAGGGCAATGCCGTGATCGAGGCGGTGGTGAGTCGCCGCTCCGTCCGGCGCTTCCTCCCCGAGCCTGTGCCGCCGGAGAAGGTCAGGGCGATCCTGGCCGGCGCGGCTCGCGCGCCGTCCGGCACCAACTTCCAGCCCTGGCATGTCCACGTGGTGAGGGGCATGGCGCGCGAGAGGCTCTCGCGCGCCGTCACGGCGGCCGCCGAGGCGGGAGACCGATCGGACGAGTACCCTTACGCGCCTTTCCCCGCGCAGGAGCCCTATCTCAGCCGTCGTCGGCGCGTCGGTTACGAGCTTTACCGCCTCTATGGCATCGAGCGGGACGACTACGCCGCCCGAAAGCGCGTGATGCTCCGCAACTTCGAGTTTTTCGGCGCCCCGGTCGGCTTCTTCTTCACCATGGACCGGAGCCTTCTTTTCGGGTCGTGGCTTGATTGCGGGATGTTCATGCAGAACGTCATGATCCTCGCGCGCGCTCACGGGCTGGAGACCTGCCCGCAGCAAGCCTGGTGCGAGTACGGCCGGGTTGTCCACGAGCAGCTCGGCATCCCCGGGAGCCAAGTCATCCTGTCGGGCATGGCGCTCGGCGTCGCCGACCCAGCGGCGCCGGAGAACGGCCTGAGGAGCGAGCGCGTGGCGGTCGAGGAGTTCACGAGGTTCCACGACGATTGACCCGCCGGAGCCGCGCGGGGAGCCGGCGAGGTCACCCCGTGGGCCGGCGATTCCCATCCCTGTTCGCGCGGCGAACGGGCAAACCGTCCAGCACCGGGAAAGAGGGAGGACGAAAGGTGTTTCAGCTCGAGCAGGGGCTACCGGCCGAAGCGCTGCCACGCGCAGCGGGGATCACCTCAAAGGACCGGCGCGTGATCCTGGCCGCGTCGCTGGGGACGGTATTCGAATTCTACGATTTCTTCCTGATTGGCCTTCTCGCGACCGAGATCGCCCGAGTGTTTTTCTCCGGCGTGAGCCCCACGGCCGGCTTCATTTTCACGCTGCTCGGATTCGCCGCTGGCTTCATGCTCCGCCCGTTCGGCGCGATCGTCTTCGGTCGGCTGGGGGATCTCGTCGGGCGCAAGTACACCTTCCTCATCACCATCATCCTGATGGGTGGCTCGACCTTCGTCATCGGGCTCCTACCAGCCTACGCCACCATCGGCATGCTGGCCCCCATCGCCTTCGTTGCCATGCGCATGATCCAAGGCCTCGCGCTCGGCGGTGAGTTCGGCGGTGCGATGATCTACGTTGCTGAGCACGCGCCGGTGGACCGGCGGGCGGCGTGGACGTCATACGTGATCCTGACGGCCGCGCTGGGCTTCCTCCTGGCCGTCGCTGTCATCATACCGCTGCGCCTGGCCGTTGGGACCGAGGCCTTCGCGCTCTGGGGATGGCGGGTGCCGTTCCTGATCTCGATCGCCCTTCTCGGCATCTCCCTCTGGATCCGTTTGAAGCTCGATGAGTCGCCCGAGTTCAAGCGGATGAAGGCCGAGGGTCGCGCATCCAAGGCGCCGCTCGCCGAGTCATTCGGAACCTGGCGGAACGTCCGTCTGATCCTCGTCGGGGGACTCTGCATTCTCCCGGCGCAGGCCGTCATCTGGTACACGGGCCAGTTTTACTCGCTGTTCTTCCTGACCCGAGTGCTTCGAGTCGAGAGCTTGGCGGCGAACATGATGCTGATCACCGCGACGGTCCTCACCACGCCGCTCTACGTGGTTTTTGCCGCCCTCTCCGACCGGATCGGCCGGCGCCCGGTCTATATCGGCGGCTACGTCCTCGCGGCGGCGCTGACGATCCCGATCTTCCAAAGCCTGACGCACTACGCCAACCCTGCCCTCGAGCGCGCGCAGCGCGAGGCACCGATCGCGGTCGCGGCGGCTCCAGGCGACTGCTCTGTGCAGTTCAACCTGCTCGGGACGTCGAAGTTCACCTCGCCCTGCGACGTGGTGACGGACGCCATCACCAGGCTCGGTCTGAACTATGTCAGCACCAGTCTCGCAGAGGGCGGGACGGCCGAGGTCAGGGTCGGACGGCGAACCATCCCTGGGTACGCGGCGGACGCGCCCGACGCCGCCGCGCAGAAGGCCCGCTTCGACGCCGCGCTGACGGCGGCCCTGACCGAGCAGGGCTATCCCCTCGGGGCCGCAGCCGCAGACGGCATCAACGCGCCAATGGTGGTGCTCCTGCTGATGCTCCTCCTGAGCTTCGGCACAATCACCTTTGCGCCGTCGACCACGTCGCTCCTGGAGATGTTCCCCTCCCGCATCCGCTACACCGCGATGTCCTTCCCCTACCACCTGAGCGCGGCGTGGTTCGGCGGCTTCCTGCCGGCCACGGCCTTCGCCATCGTCGCGGCGACCGGGAACATCTATGGCGGGCTCTACTATCCCGTCGGCATCGCCGCAGCTTGCGCGGTGCTGAGCCTCCTCTTTGCGCGTGAGACGAGGGGGACGGACATCTCAAGGGGATAGCGCGGCGAACCAGTTGGCCCGGCGCCGCCACGGCCCTGCCTGGACCTGCCGGCGTATCGCGGCGGCGGGAGATGCCGTGGCGATGAACCATTAGACACATGAGCGAGAAGGCATCCATGCCACAGGATCCTGTTGTGATCGCGAGTGCTGCGCGGACCCCGATTGGCGCGTTCGGCGGGGAGCTGAAGAGGTTCGCGGCGACGGCGCTCGGTGCTGCGACGATCAGGGCGGCGGTGGAACGGGCGGGTGTCGCGGGGGACGAGGTGTCCGAGGTCCTGATGGGCTGCGTGCTACCGGCGGGGCTGGGGCAGGCGCCAGCGCGTCAGGCCGCGCTCGGGGCGGGGCTTTCGGAGGCGACGCCCTGCGCGACGGTGAACAAGGTCTGCGGCTCGGGCATGAGGACGATCATGCTGGGCCACGACCTCCTGCGCGCTGGCAGCGCGGAGATCGTGGTGGCGGGCGGCATGGAGTCGATGTCGAACGCGCCCTACCTGCTGGACAAGGCGCGGTCGGGCCAGAGGCTCGGGCACGGGCGGATGCTCGATCACATGTTCCTCGACGGGCTTGAGGACGCCTACGAGCCGGGCCGCCTGATGGGCAGCTTCGCCGAGGACACCGCAAGGGAGTACCAACTCACCCGCGAGGCGCAGGACGAGTACGCGCTCGCCTCCCTCGTGCGCGCCCGGGCGGCACAGGCGGAAGGGGCATTCGAGGGGGAGATCGTACCGCTGATCACGAAGGATGGTGAGGTGCGGGTCGACGAGGGTCCCGCGCGCGCGCGACCGGAGAAGATCGCGACACTAAAGCCCGCCTTCCACCCGGACGGTACGGTGACGGCGGCCAACGCCTCGTCGATCTCGGACGGCGCAGCGGCGCTCGTGCTGATGCGAATGTCGGAGGCCGAGCGGCGCGGCCACGCCCCACTCGCGGTCATCCGGGGCCATGCGGGCCACGCGGCGGCGCCCGCCCGATTCTCAACCGCGCCCGTGGGAGCCATCGGCAAGCTGCTGGAGCGGGTCGGCTGGGCGAGGGAGAAGGTCGACCTGTTCGAGATCAACGAGGCGTTCGCAGTCGTCGCCATGGCGGCGATGCGTGACCTCGGCCTGCCGCACGACAAGGTCAACGTGCACGGCGGGGCCTGTGCGCTCGGCCACCCGGTCGGCGCCTCGGGCGCGCGGATCGTGGTGACGCTGCTGGCCGCGCTTGCGCGGCGGGGCGGCCGGCGCGGCGTCGCCTCGCTCTGCATCGGCGGGGGTGAGGCGACGGCTCTCGCGGTCGAGATGGTTTGAGGGAGCTGCGGGATGAAAATCGAGGGACAGGCGGCGATTGTCACGGGAGGGGCGTCGGGGCTGGGCGAGGCGACGGCGCGCGCGCTGGCGCGCGGCGGCGCGAAGGTCGCCGTGCTCGACATCAACCTAGCGGCGGCCGAGGCGGTGGCGCGCGACATCGGCGGCCTAGCGCTTGCTTGCGATGTCGCGAGCGGGCCGGCGGCAGAGGCGGCGGTCGCACAGGCGGCCGCGGCGCAGGGGGCCGCGCGTATCCTGGTGAACTGCGCGGGCATCGTGCCCGGCGCGCGCATTGTGGGCCGCGAGGGACCAGCCGACTTGGAGGCCTTCGCGAGGGTGGTCCAGGTCAACCTGATCGGCACGTTCAACATGATGCGCCTCGTTGCGACGGGCGCGGCCGCTCTTGAGCCGCTGGAGGAGGAGCGCGGCGTGATCGTCTCGACCGCCTCCGTCGCAGCTTTCGAGGGGCAGATCGGGCAGGCGGCCTACGCCGCCTCCAAGGCTGGCGTGGTGGGGCTGACCCTTCCGGCGGCGCGCGAACTGGCCTCCTTCGGCATCCGTGTCTGCGCGATCGCGCCGGGAATCTTCGAGACACCGATGGTCATGGGCATGCCGGCTGACCGCCAAGAGGCGCTCGGTGCCATGGTGCCGTTCCCGCGACGGCTCGGCCGTCCGGCGGAGTATGCTGCGCTCGTACTTGCCATCATCGCCAATCCCATGCTCAACGGCGAGGTCATCCGCCTCGACGGCGGCATACGCATGCAGGCGAAGTGAGCAGAATCGGGGTGCGAGGCCCACCGAGCCACGACCTTCGTGGGCAGAGCCGTGTCGTCGATCACGAATCAGGCCCATCCATAGTACCGACGAAACTGGCGAACCATGCGATGCGATGCGCAGGGAGCCGGTGGAGGGAAGGGACGGGACCGCGAGGAATGCGGAGCTGCAAAGCACGGTCCGAACGCACACAGACGCAGGACCGTATACGAGAGCCCGTCACCAGAAGCAGGAAGGAGAAGCTGCGGGGCGCGACGGAATAGGACTATGTCGCCAGACACCGGCGCGAAAATTGGGGATTGACAGCGAAGTCGAATTCGGATTCAGTTATCTCATGCCCAGCCAAGCCCTCCGCGCAAACTCGGCGCGGTCCAGCAAGGCAGAGCGGACCGCCGCCGCCATCAAGGATGCGGCCCGGCGCGTGATCGCCCGCGACGGCTACGTGAACTCGCGCATCGTCGACATCGCCCAGGAGGCCGGCAAAGGCATCGGCACCTTCTACGCCTACTTCGATTCCAAGGAGACCCTGTTGGCTGCGCTCGCCGAGGACTTCCGCATTGCGCTGGCTGCGCGCATCCAACTGCCCCGCGAGGCCGGCGACCATCCGGTTGCGCATTTCCAGGAAACGATCCGCGCTTTCTGGGAGACCTACCAGCAACACCGCCCCGCGGCGGTCGCAGTCTTCCAGATGGCCATGCACGACGAGCGCTTCGCCGCAATCTGGCGCAACATCCGCAAGGGCGGCATGCGGGTCAGCGCCACGCGAATCCAGAGAGCGCAGCAGCTCGGCCTCTGTCCCGGTCTTGACCCTGAACGCGCGGCCACGGCGCTTTGCTCCATGATCGAGTTCGCCTGCTTCGAATGGTCGGGTGGGCTAGGCGGCCCAAGGGTCGAGGAAGCAGAAAGCGAAACCGTGGTGGCCACCCTCACACGGCTCATGACCCATGCGATCGGCTGGCGCGAGGACCTCACCGCACTCCGGGACAGCCCGGCGCGATGACCCCGATCGCGATCGCAACCCCCTCCGGCCCCCCATGCGCCGAGGCAAGCCAGAGCACCGAGCAACGGAGGAAACGATGGAGCGAAGGCAGGTTCTCGCTCTGATTCCCGCTGCGGGCGCGCTGACCGCCGCGGGAGCGGCGACCGGACGGGCCCAGACCTATCCCGACCGGCCGGTGCGGATCCTGGCCAGCTCGCCGCCGGGCGGCGCCACCGACGTCGTCGCTCGCCTGCTCGCCGACGGCTTTCAAGCGAGCTTCGGCCAGCGCTTCATTGTCGAGAACCGCGTCGGCGCCGGCGGTACCATCGCGGCTGATGCCGCGGCCCGCGCCCCGGCCGATGGCTATACCCTGTTCATGGGCATTCTCTCGACACAGGTCGTGCTGCCGGTCATCCGGCGCTTGCCCTACGATCCGGAGACGGCGTTTGCCCCGATCGGTCTCGTCTCGGTCGCGCCGATGGTGCTGGTCGTCCATCCTTCGCTGCCTGTGCGGACGGTGCGGGACCTCATCGGCCTGTCGCGCGAGAGAGGCGGCGCCCTGAACTTCTCCAATGGCGGGATGGCGACACTGCCGCATCTGCTGCATGAGATGCTGCGCCGGGAAACCGGCTTCGCGGCTCAGCCCGTGACCTATAGTGGCAGCGCAACCTCGCTGCAGGCCGTCGTGAAAGGCGAGACGGCCGGGACTTTCGAGGTGGGCGTCATCGTGCGCGGCCAGGTCACCTCCGGCGCGCTCCGCGCCCTCGCGGTGACCACCCGGTCGCGCGATCCGGGCCTGCCGGATGTGCCCACCATGGTCGAACTCGGCTTTCCGCAATTCGTCGCCAGTTCCTGGGCCGGCCTCTTCGCCCCGGCCGCGACGCCGGCACCCCTCATCCAATTGCTGAGCCGCCAGTTGAATGCCATCACGGGCTCCGAGGAATTCCGCGTCCGGCTGAGAGAACTCGGCGCCGAGGCCCAGACCGGCAGCCCGGAGGACCTCGCTTCCTGGATCTCCGAAGAGCGCGCGCGCTGGGCGGATATCGCACGCGCCCTCGCGGGTTCGTTGAACTAGAGCGCAGGGCGAGATGCAGCAGATCCCGGTCCTCATCGCGGGTGGCGGCCCTGTCGGCATGACCGTCGCACTCGAGCTCGCGCGTCGTGGCGTCGCTTGCATGCTGGTGGAGCGGAACTCCACCACCACACGCCATCCCAAGATGGACATTACCAACGCCCGCAGCATGGAGCTGTTCCGGCGGCTGGGGATCGCCGATGCCCTGCGCGCCGTGGCCGTGCCCGAAGACCATAACTTCGATGTCTCCTGGATCACCAATCTCACCGGTCACGAACTGCACCGCTTCCGCTACCCGAGCGTCGCGGCATGGCGTCGGCTGATCCAGCAGACCAATGACGGGACGATGCCGGCCGAGCCGCCCATGCGCGTTTCCCAGGTCGAGATCGAGCCGGTGCTGCAGCGGGCGGTCCTCGCCGAGCCGTTGGTTCAGGCGCGCTGGGGCGTCGCCTTCGAGGACCTCGCGCAAGATGCCGCCGGGGTCACCGCCACTCTCCGCCGCGCCGAGGACAACAAGGTGGCGCAGGTCCGCTGCCGTTGGCTGGTCGGTTGCGACGGTGGCATCAGCGCCGTGCGGAGGTGCATTGGCATCGGCCTGCAAGGTCGGGCCCGCGTCATGCAGCGCTTCATGACGCATTTCCGTTCCGACGCCCGGGAGGTGCTGCAGCGCTGGGGTACCGCCTGGCACTACCAGTCGAACGCGGGAACGCTGATCGCGCAGAACGACCGCGACATCTGGACTCTCCAGACGCGCTGGCCTGACGGGATCGCGCCCGAGGCGGTCGATCCCTACGCCCTGCTGCGCGACTTCGCCGGCTGCGACTTCCCCTGCGAGATCCTGGTCGCGAACGCCTGGACGCCGCACCTGCTCGTCGCGGAGTCCTATCGTGCGGGACGCGTCTTCCTCGCCGGCGATTCGGCGCACCAATACATCCCGACGGGTGGCTACGGCATGAACACCGGCGTGGGCGATGCCTGCGACATCGCCTGGAAGCTCGCCGCGATCGAGCACGGCTTCGGCGGGCCCGCACTCGCCGACTCCTACGACGAGGAGCGGCGGCCGGTCGGGCGCCGCAACTGCGAGGCCTCGGCCCGCCACACGGAGGTGAGGCGCAGCATCGGCGCGATCTACCGTCCCGAACTGCTGGAACCGGGCGCCGACGCTGCCCGCACGGAAGCCGGCCGGCGCATTGCCGCGCTCGGCAACGCCGAGAATGAGAGCTACGGCATCGAGCTCGGCTATGCCTACGCTGGTTCCCCGGTGATCTGCACCGATCCTGATGCGGAGATCCCGCAGGACCCGACGCACTACGTCCCGGCGACCGCGCCGGGCGTCAGACTGCCCAGCGTCGTGCTGGCCGACGGCAGGCCGGTGCTCGATCGCCTCGGCCGCTGGTTCACCCTGGCCTGTTTCGCGGGCGCGCGGCCGAGCGACGAGATCATCGCTGCCGCCGCGCGCCGAGGCGTGCCGCTCCATCTGCTGCGGGTGGACGAGCCGGTGGCCAACCAGGTGTATGGCGCTGACCTCGTCCTCGTACGACCAGATCAGCACATCGCCTGGCGAGGGCAGGCCTGTGACGATCCTCGCTTGGCCGAGGCGATCATCTGCCGGGCACTGGGGTGGGAGGAACGGAGATGAGTGGCGCGAAGCCGAAGGTTCTGATCGCCGGCGGCGGCATTGGTGGGCTCACCGCTGCACTCTCCCTGATTCAGCGTGGTTTCGAGGTGGAGGTGTACGAGCAGGCGCCCGAGCTCCGCGAGGTGGGCGCGGGCGTGCAGATCAGCCCCAATGGCATGCTTGTTTTCGATGCCCTGGGCATTGCCGCGCGAGTCCTGGCGCTGGCCGCCCGTCCGGAGCGGCGGGAGATCAGGATGTGGAACACGGGACAGGCGTGGACTGCTTTCGACCTCGGCGCCGAGTCCGTGGAAACCTACGGGCATCCCTATGTCACGATGTACCGGCCCGACCTGCTGACGGTGCTGGCGGAGGCGGTGCAAGCGGCGGCGCCTGGCAGTATTCAATTTGGGCGGCGCGTGGTCGGCTGCACGCAAACAGGCAATCGCGCAGTGCTCCACCTTGCCGATGGCGGCAGCGTCGTGGGCGATGCGCTGATCGGCGCGGACGGCATACACTCCGTCATCCGCTCGACGCTGCACGGGGCGGACAATGCCGAGTTCACTGGGCTCGTCGCCTGGCGCGGGACGATCCCCATGGATCGGCTGCCTCGCGGCCTCGCGCGCATGGTTTCCGCCAACTGGGTCGGCCCCGGCCGTCATGTCGTTCAATACCCGCTCCGGCGCGGCGAGCTCATGAACTTCGTCGGCGTCGTGGAGCGCGATGACTGGCGCGAGGAGTCCTGGACCACCCCCGGCACGCACGATGCCATGCGGGCGGACTTCAAAGGCTGGCACGAAGACGTGCAGACCATGATCGCGACCATTCCGCAGCCCTTCCTCTGGGCGCTGAAGCTGCGGCGGCCTCTGCCGGTCTGGTCTTCGGGCTGCATCACGCTCCTGGGCGATGCCTGCCATCCCACGCTGCCCTTCCTGGCGCAGGGGGCGGTGATGGCGATCGAGGACGGGTACATCCTCGCCCGGGCGTTGGAGGCGCATGACGCCGACGTCGCCGCCGCCTTCCGCAGCTACGAGGCGATCCGCAAGGACCGCACGGCGCGCGTGGTCAACGGGTCCGCCGATAACACGAAGCGCTTCCACAACCCCGCCCTTGGCGATCCCGCCGGGGCGCAGGCCTATGTCGAGCGTGAATGGGCCGAGGATCGCCTGCGAGAGCGCTACGACTGGATGTACCGCTACGACGCGACGAAGGTCGTTGTGTAAGCCCGTACAGAGAGAAACGCCCTTGAAGCTCGTATCCTTCATCAGAAACGGCCGGCAGAGCTACGGCGCGATGCGCGACGACGGCATCGTTGACCTGGCTATCCGTTTCGGCGAGCGGGCACCGACGCTGCGTGGCCTGTTCGCCGCCGGTGCATTGTCGGAGGCGGCGCGGGTTGCGAGCGAGGCCGCGCCGGACGTCGAACTGAGCGCCGTGACCTTCGCCCCGGTGATCCCGGATCCGGACAAGATCATCTGCGTCGGCCTGAACTACCGTGACCACGTCACCGAGACCGGCCGCAGCGTGACGGTGAAGCCGGCGCTGTTCGCGCGCTTCGCGGGAAGCCAGGTCGGACACCTACAGCCGCTTGTCAGGCCCGAAGTCTCGGAGGAGTTCGACTACGAGGGTGAGTTGGCGGTCGTCGTCGGGACGGCTGGCCGCCACATTCCGCCGGAGCGGGCGCTGGCGCATGTCGCGGGCTACGCCTGCTATAACGAGGGCAGCGTTCGGGACTGGCAGCGCCATACGAGCCAATTCCTGTCCGGCAAGACTTTCGCCGGTACCGGCGGTTTCGGCCCCTGGCTCGTGACGACCCATGAGATCCCCGACCCTTCCCGTCTGACCTTGGAGACGCGACTCAACGGCGAGGTGGTGCAGCGCACGAGCACGGGCCTCATGATCACCCCGGTGCCGGCGCTGATCGCCTACATCTCCACGATCCTGCCGCTTCTCCCCGGCGATGTGATCGCGACGGGCACCCCGGCAGGAGTCGGCGCCAAGCGCACGCCGCCTCGCTGGATGAAGCCTGGCGACGTCGCTGAGGTCGAGATCAGCGGCATCGGCACCCTGCGGAATCCCGTGATCGCCGAGGAAGCCCACTAACGAGGAGGCTCCGATGGAACTGCGATCGCTTGGCTACATCGGCATTCGCTCGTCCCGTCTGGACGACTGGAATGCCTTCGCCACACGCCTGCTCGGAATGCAGCAGGTCGATCGGGGTGGCGGCCTCAACGCCTTCCGCATGGATGACCGTGTCCAGCGCCTGCTCGTCACCGGGGAGGCGGGCGATGAGCTCGGCTTTCTTGGCTGGGAAGTTGCCGACGCCGACGCTCTCGAGGCCCTGGCGGCGCGGTTGGATCGCCGGGGCGTGGCTGTCCAGCCCGGATCGCGCAGCCTCGCGGACCAGCGCCGTGTCGCGGGGCTGATCGCGTTCGAGGATCCCGCGGGGAACAGGCTGGAGGCCTTCCACGGGCCCGAGCTGGCAGCCGATCCCTTCGTGCCAGGACGGCCCATCTCCGGCTTTCGGACCGGACCGCTCGGCATGGGCCACGCCGTGATGAACGTCGAGGATGTCGAGCCGCTGTTGCCATTCTATCGCGACCTGCTCGGCTTCCGCGTCAGCGACTACGCGCTGACGCCCTATAAGCTCTATTTCTTCCACCTGAACGCCCGCCACCACAGCTTCGCCATGGTGGGGACAGGAAAGCGGGGCTTCCACCATTTCATGGTGGAGCTCGGTAGCCTCGACGATGTGGGTCAGGGCTACGATCTCGCGCAGCTCGAAGAAGGGCGGGTGGCCTTCACACTTGGGCGGCACACCAACGATCACATGGCGTCCTTCTACGCCCACACGCCCTCCGGCTTCTTCGTCGAGTATGGCTGGGGCGGACGGCTGATCGATCCCGCGAGCTGGACGCCGCACGAGACCTTCGACGGACCGAGCCTGTGGGGGCACGAGCGGCTTCACCTCCCGCCGGAGGCGCGCACCCGCCACAGGGAGATGCGCCTCGCCGCCGCGGCGAAGGGCCTCAGGGCGCCGATGCCGACCGAGAACTGCGCTTGGCTGGACGCGGTGATCGCGCGCGAATGAGTGCACGGAGGAACGATACCGTGAGTCATCCCGTCATCATCAGCTGTGCCGTTACCGGCGGCGCCGACAACGCGCAGCTGAACCCCGCCATCCCGGTAACGCCGGCACAGATAGCCGACGAGGTGCTGGCGGCGCGCGCCGCCGGAGCCGCCATCGCCCATATCCACGTGCGCGACCCCGCGACCAGCAAGCCGAGCCGCGACCCGGCCCTGTACCGCGAGGTCGTGGCTCGCATCCGCGACGCTGGCAGCGATGTCATCCTCAACCTGACCACTGGCCCGGGGGCGCGCTTCATCCCCGACGATGGGGACCCGATGCGCGGGGGTCCCGGCAGCACCATGGCGACACCTGAGGAGCGGGTGCAGCACGTGCTGGAGTTGCGGCCCGAGATCTGCTCGCTCGATGTGGCGACGATGAACTTCGGCCCGCACGCCATGATCAACATCCCGCGCCATATCGAGATCATGGCGCGGCTGGTCCGTGAGGCAGGGACCAAACCGGAGCTCGAGGTGTTCGACCTGGGCCATGTCGCGCTTGCCGCCCGCATGGTCGAGCAGGGGTTGTTCGCGGCGCCCCCGCTGTTGCAGCTCTGCCTCGGCATTCCAGGCGGTGCGCCGGCGACCACCGAGGCCATGCTGACCATGCGGAACGCCTTGCCTCAGGGGTGTGTCTGGTCGGCCTTCGGTATCTCCCGCCACCAGTTCCCGATGGTAGCGCAGGCGGTCGTCCTGGGCGGCCAGGTGCGAGTGGGGCTGGAGGATAATCTCTATCTCTCTCGCGGCGTGCTCGCTCCCGGCAATGCCGCCCTGGTCGAGCGTGCGGCGCGGCTGATCGAAGCGCTGGGAGCGAGTGTCGCGGACCCGGCTCAAGCGCGCAGCATGCTCGGCCTGGCCGCGCGCGGAGAAGGCGGATGATGACAAGGCGCATGCTGCTCGGCGCCGGCCTCGCGGCGGTGATGCCGGGCGATCGGGGCGCCCTGGCGCAAGCCCGGTACCCGGACCGCGCCGTCACCATCATCAACCCGTTCGCTGCCGGAGGGCAGACGGATCCGCTCGGCCGATTCATCGCGCTGCACCTCCAGCGTGCCATGGGGCAGCCCTTCGTGATCGACAACCGCAGCGGAGCCGGTGGGACCATCGGCGCGCAATACGTGGCGCGCGCGGCACCGGACGGATACACGCTGCTGCTCGGGACCACGAGCACCTACGTCATCGCGCCTTTCATATACCGGCCCCAACCCTACGACCCCGCGACTGCCTTCGCGTCGGTTACCGTGCTCTCGGAAGGAGCGATGATCCTCGTCACGCATCCACGCAGCGGCTTCCGGAGCCTCGCCAATATGGTGCGGGCCGCGCAGCAGCGCCCGGACGAGGTGACCTTCGCCTCGGCCGGCAATGGCAGCCTTCCGCACGTGATTGGCGAGCTGTTCGCATCCCTCGCTGGGCTGAAGCTCTCCCACGTGCCGTACCGAGGTGGGGCGCCGGCGATGAATGACCTGATCGGGGGGCAGGTGGATCTCTTCTTCGAGGCCATCGCGAACGTCGCCCCGCATGTCGAGGCCGGGCGGGTGGTTCCGTTGCTCACTGCAGGGCGTTCCCGGTCGCCGCTGCTTCCCGCCGTACCGAGCGCTGCCGAAGCCGGCTACCCCGATCTCACCCTGACCTCCTGGACGGGGCTGGCGGCGCCCGCCGGCACGCCGCAAACCGTCATCGCGGCGCTGAATCGCGCGGCGATCATCGCTTTGATGTCCGAGGAGGGCCAGGGCCTGCTGGCGCGTCTCGGAATCGCCGCGGTCGGCGGTGAGCCCGCCGACATGGCGGCACGCATCGCGCATGAGGCGCCGATGTACCGGCGGATCGTGATGACACGCGGCATCTCGGCGAACTGACGGCAGGCACAGCGAAGCGAGCGTGCCGCGGCGGATACGGCCGCGAAACGCCAAGGACGATACGGCACGAGGGGAACCGTCCCATGACCCGCCACAGCGCTGCACACTACCTCCTGGAAGGTCTATGCGAGCTCGGCATCGATTACCTCTTCTGTAATCTCGGCACCGATCATGTCTCGCTGATCGAGGAAATGGCGCGCTGGGACCAGGGCAACCGAAAGCGACCGCCCGTCATCCTCTGCCCGCATGAGAACGTTGCCGTCCACATGGCCGGCGGCTACGCGATGATGACCGGACGCGGCCAGGCCGTGCTGGTCCATGTCGATGCCGGCACCGCCAATGCGGCGATGGCGCTGCACAATCTCTCCCGCGGTCGCGTGCCGGTCTTCCTCATGGCCGGGCGGGCGCCCTTCACCTCGCGCCGTGAACTGATCGGCACGCGCGACGCCTATGTCCATTTCGTCCAGGACCCTTACGACATCGCCTCGATCGTGCGGCCCTACACGAAATGGGAGTACTGCCTGCCAAGCGGCGTCGTGGTGAAGGAGCCGCTCTCCCGCGGGTACGCCATGATGCAATCCGACCCGCCGGGGCCCGTCTTCCTGACCCTCCCGCGCGAGACGCTGGCCGAGGAGATCGCGGCGGAGCAGGTGGCGAGCTTTCCACCTGCGCGCTTCGGCCCGGTGCAAGCGGGCGGGGCCGATCCCGCGGTGGCAAAGGAGATCGCGCGCGCCCTCATGGCAGCCGCGAATCCGGTTGCATTCACCGGCTATCTCGGGCGCTGCGCGGAGGCGGTGTCGGCGTTGGAGGCGTTGGCGCTCGCCTGCGGCATGCGGGTGGTGCAGCACGCTGCCATCACCATGAACCTCTCGGCCGAACACCCCTGCTTCGCCGGCTTCGATCCAGCACCCTTGCTGTCGGAGTGCGATCTCGGCCTGCTGCTCGACATCGATGTTCCCTGGGTGCCGAGCGTGGTGCGGGAGGGTCCGGCGACGCGCTTCATCCAGGTGGATCTGGATGCCGCCAAGCAGAACCTGCCGATCTGGAACTTCCCCGCCCATCTGCGCGTGCAGGGTGACTGCGCGACGGTGCTGCGGCAGGTGCAGGCCTGCATCGAGGCGATGGCGGACGACGCTTGGCGCGCCCGCATGGCCGATCGCGTTGCGGGATGGGAGACGGCGCGCGCTGTCCGGGCGCGCCGTTTGGCCGCCGCTGCCATGGTACCGGGCGAGCCGGACGCCATCGCGGTGCCCTTTCTCATGGCGGCGCTGAACCGCCAGCTCTCGCCCGACGACATCGTCCTGAATGAGGCCATCCGAAATGGCGGCGTGGTGCAGGACCACATCCTCCGCACCAAACCGCACAGCTATATAGCCTTCGCTGGTGGCGGCCTCGGCTTTTCCGGTGGCATGGCACTTGGTGTGAAGCTGGCGCGGCCGGAAGCCCGCGTCGTGCAGGTGGTTGGCGATGGCAGCTTCCATTTCTCAGCGCCCGACAGCGTCTATGCCGTGGCGCAGAATCACGGCCTCCCGATTTTCACGCTCATTCTAGACAATCGCGGCTGGGCGGCGGTGAAGGAATCGACCAGGCGAGTCTATCCCAACGGTGTCGCGGTCCAGCAGGAGGCTTTCCGCGCTCGACTCGACGAGCGTGGTGAGCGGCGATTCGAGGAGGTGGCGAAGGCCTTCGGGGCGCATGCCGAGCGGGTAACGGAGTCCGAGCAGGTCGAGGCCGCCATCGCCCGATGCCTCGCGGCAGTCGAGCGCGGCCAGGCGTCGGTGTTGACGGCGCGGGTCACCCCGCTGTGATCAGCACGCTGTCGCGCTGCCGCCAGGACGATCAGCGCATCAGTCCGCGCTGCGCCATCCAGGCTTGGATCCGCGCCGCCACCTCGTCCGAATTCGTGTCCATCTGTCGGTGTTCCTTGAAAGGGTCCTTCCTCACATTGCGTGCTGCTCTGTGGCTTCGAGCGGAAGCATGCGGGCGCGCAGCAGTTCGACGCCCGCTCGCCCACCCATGGCGCGTTTCAGGGTCTTCAGCCGACTGATCAGGCCCTCGGTTGGTCCGCTGCTCCACGGCTCAGTTGCCGCATTCTGCACCGCTTCGCGGTCGCTCTGTAGCTTCCTCGCGAAGCGGCGCATGGCGTGGACGCCGCAACTGTGAGCATCGCGCAGCCAGTGATGCAGTTTGCCGACATCGCGACTGCGCAATATGCCGCGGAACCGCATCGCCAAGCTGCGCATGATGCCAAAGCTCGGCACA
>Ga0081539_10003330_pt1 | contig 20004 bp, 13 predicted proteins | sample TabmetS4T2R2_FD_71023 | JGI IMG/M metagenome (GOLD analysis project Ga0081539, IMG submission 71023) | Tabebuia heterophylla rhizosphere microbial communities from the University of Puerto Rico - S4T2R2 | ecosystem: Host-associated > Plants > Roots > Rhizosphere ...
CGGCTTCTGGTAGTCTTTCAGCAGCTCGTCGAGTAGTTCGGGTCTGATCGGTGGCATAATCAAATCTCCTTCCGAGACTGAACGGTTGATTATCGCCACTTACACAGAATTTAGAGAACCTCCGTGTGCGTCGTGAAGTACAAAGGTACGTAATCATGTATATGCCTATTAGCGCCAGGTATTATTAAGTGTTCTCGCCTCCTCTGAACGGACTCATCCGCAAAGCTCCTGTGCGGAAATGATTTAGCCTTATTATAGGATAAGATACCTTTTCTCATTACGGCAGGCACATTCTCAGCCGGCAGCATGTAATACAGACATGCAATCCCATGCCTCTTGAGCCGCGCCTTGAATGTTAGCCGATTCATAATTTGAGTTTTCGAACTAACTAAGGACAGTATTACTCTTTAGGTGGGCGACGGAATACTTGTTCAAAATGCCACCTTATGTGGACCACCTTTGGATACCACTCTGCGCGTGTAGGGGCGCTGATAACCTTGCCCTTAAACGCTTCAAACCACTCCTTTGCCCAGCTTTGACCGTGTAAATCTGCAGATATGATGATTGTCAGATCCTCGTTCAAACCAATAACGCCGCGATCAAGTGCTTTGTGGTGAATTACACACAGGGCGATTCCATTTGTCACATCGTCTGGCCCACCCGCCTGGTGCCATTTAATGTGCGCTGCTTCTAAGCCGAAATCCGACCCGCCTATCTTAAGATCAAACTTGCAGACGGCGCAGCGGTGTTCATATGCTCTTATTACCTCAGCCCTGAAACGTGGGTCACGAGGCCTTATTTCAGCCTCCACAGATAAGCCTATTTCCTCAAGGATGTCTTCGTGAATGGATGAAGGAAAGTTAGCGTTGAGTAGCTGTTTTGCCAGATCAGCTATTAACTCAGGTCTTTTGCGAAGTTGATCATAAACGCCCTGTGTGAAACCACCGGCGGCATTCTTGGCTCGAAGTTCGGTCCTCGGAGGGTCATTGTTACTTACCCTATGCCTCATCGGCTCTGCACTAACTACCTCCCAAAGGCCATCCTGCTGTAACCGCCAGAATGGGTACTCCGGGTGTGCTGACTTTCGAGGAGGACCGTAATATCTAAGAAGTCTTGTTAAGGGCTCCTCCAGCTCACTGAAAGAGGTAAGTCGTGGTTGGCCGCTGGCCACGCGTGACAGGGAAAGCAACAGCAGTAAGGGTTTATGGGGTGCCCTCTCGCTACCCCTCCGCCACATCTTTAACTCCCCGAACTGCCGGAGGAGCTCAACAGTTTTTTCGTTATGAGGTCGGCGCAAATATCAAACCCTGCTTCTATATTAATCGTCCTATGGTCCCTGCTACTTCAGACCAGTCTAGCATAGATGTTAAGTGACTCCAGGAGAGGCGAACTGTACCTTGCACTCTTTGCTCTTGAAGGCCCATGGCTTGAAGGACATGACTTGGTTTATAGCTGTTCGAAGTACATGCTGAGCCGTTGGAGATCGCTACCGCCTCTTTCAGCGCCACCATCAAAGCCTCAGAATCAATCCCCGGAAAAGAAAGACTTAACACATGAGGAAGGGTATGCGACGGGTCTCCGTTAATGATGGGACCAAGTGGCTCCAGCGCCTCAACAACCATCCTTCTATACGCACGGCATGCTGCGGCACGCTTCTCAAAGTCCTGTAAGGCTAACTCTGAGGCTTGTCCTAACCCAGCTATCAGCGCTACGGGTAACGTCCCCGGGCGGAGCCCCTTTTCTTGGCCCCCGCCGAACATTAACGGCTGTAATGGTATTTTTTTGAAACCGCGGCGCCGTACAACTAAGGCACCCACTCCTTTGGGTGCATAGACTTTGTGCCCGCTAACGCTGATCATTTCCATTCGAGGATGTCTAAGCGATGCCATCTCTTTTCCAAACCCTTGAGCGGCGTCAACGTGAAAAAAGGCGGGATGATCAGCAAGACCGTCGGCGATCTCCAATACTGGCTGCACAACGCCTGTCTCGTTATTAACCTGCATGACTGATACGAGTAAGGTGTCGTCGCGCAGCGCCCTAAGCACCGCATCGGCACTTATCCGGCCACTACCATCAGGGGGAATAAGTGTAACGTCAAACCCTCTGCGGGAAAGAATCTCTAACGGCTCAAGCACAGCCTTATGCTCAATAGCTGTGCTGATTATGTGTCTCTTACCAGACTCAGTCCCATACTCCGCTAGTCCAAGGATGGCCAGGTTATTGCTCTCCGTGGCCCCGCTTGTGAATAACACTTCGTCCTTATCTGCCTTGACCACCTTTGCGACTTGGCCTCTGGCCTTTTCTACCGCCTTTTTGGCCCTTAGCCCAAATTCATGCGTTCTGCTTCCGGAGTTACCAAATTCTTCAGCCATATATCTCATGACTGTCTCTAGAACTGCCGGCTCAACAGGAGTCGTAGCGTTGCAATCTAAATAAATAGCCATAGAACTTACCAAAAAATTCGAAAGATCTAGCCATGTACGTTAGTATACAAGCATTTGTTTGTTATTTTTGCTTGACATTTTAACGTACAGCATGTAAGGTCTGACACGAACAAGAGGTGACTATACCATATTTTGTAGTCGTCGGCTCCTAAAACACAATTTATTGACCAGTTAAAAATGGCTTCTTCCTTCGAATATGTTTTCCCCGCTATCCGGGGGGTACAAGCTAAGCGAGAATACTTTGTTTCGATGTGTCCTCTTAGGCTTATACCAAAACTATTCATATTTAATGAAGAAGAACTCCCGCCAGAATTGCGTGCACAGCGTACTCTCAATAAAAGCCGCCTTCCAGAAATCGCCAGATATGTTTTGGATAACCGTGAGACTTACACTTTCTCCGCGCTAACCGCATCCATAGACGGAGAGGTTCGTTTTAACCCTTTGGAAGGCCCGACGACAGAGAACAAAGACGATGACAAACAGGTAGGGCGACTCTACGTGCCAATGTCGGCCAAGTTCATTATTAACGACGGTCAGCATAGGCGCGCGGCCATCGAAATGGCGTTACGCGAGAATCCGGAGATCGGCGATGAGAGTATCGCCGTTGTGTTCTTCCTTGACCGCGGCCTAGAACGCTGTCAGCAAATGTTCGCTGACCTTAACCGCCACGCAATCAGACCATCGAAATCTATAGGCGTTCTTTACGATCACCGCGATCAAATGGCAAAGCTTGCTAAGCTTGTAGTGTTGAAGTCTCCACTCTTCCACGATGTAGTAGATATGGAGAGGAGCACCCTGTCGCTTAGATCTAGAAAGCTTTTCACTCTCAGCGCAATTTATACAGCTACATCAGCATTGTTCCCATCGCAAGAACCCGTCGACCTTCAGTCTGGCACCGAACTAGCCCTGGAGTTCTGGCGCGAGGTAGCAAAACAATTTCCAGAATGGCAACAGGTTAAGGACCGTAAGATCACGGCCAGCGAAATTAGAGGGGGCTTTATCCACTCGCACGGCATCGCGCTCCAAGCGATAGGCCGACTAGGACGAGCCTTACTCTCTCAACACCCGAAGGGCTGGAAACGTCAGCTTAAGAAGCTACGCGGCATTGACTGGTCACGATCGAACAGCTCGCTATGGGAGGGGCGCGCGATGATGGGAGGCCGCGTCACCAAGTCGGAGATTAATGTCACCTTAACTACCAACCTTCTAAAGAATCATTTTGGGATCCCGCTTTCTCCGGAGGAGCAACGCATCGAAGATGCCTTCTTGAGAGGTGAACATGCGACCAAATAAAACAGCACAGCGGAAGTCCGCTTTTACTGAGCGTGGGCTTAAAAAGACTGTTGACTCTCTGCTTAAAGAAGTTAGAGAACTATATCTCTCCGACTCGATTCCCTGGGTGGTCGGCTATAGCGGCGGTAAGGATTCAACGGCTGCCCTTCAACTTGTATGGATGGCCTTGGAAGGGTTAAGCAAGCAACAGCTAAATAAGCCTGTCCATGTCATATCCACTGATACATTGGTCGAAAACCCAGTCGTTGCTTTATGGGTTTCCCGTTCGCTAGAGTGCATGGGCAAACGAGCTTTAGAGTCCTGTCTCCCGATTACACCGCACCGTTTAACCCCGGAAGTGTCCGAAACTTTCTGGGTTAATTTGATCGGCAAAGGCTATCCCGCTCCCAGGCCCAAATTTCGTTGGTGTACTGAACGGCTTAAGATCAACCCGTCGAACGCTTTTATTACCAGCGTCGTCCGCCAAAGTGGGGAGGCCATCATAGTACTCGGAACGCGTAAGGCCGAGAGCGCAGCGCGCGCCCAAGCCATGAACAAAATGGCTCAGCGCAGGACCCGAGACAGATTAAGCCCAAACCCTACTCTTCCAAATTCGCTTATTTTCAGCCCTGTTGAGGACTGGTCCAACGACGACGTCTGGCTTTTTCTCATGCAAACCCCGAACCCTTGGGGTTATAACAACAAAGACCTGCTGACGATGTACCAGGGCGCATCGCCTGACGGAGAGTGCCCGCTCGTCCTGGATACATCCACGCCAAGCTGTGGCGACAGCAGATTCGGCTGCTGGGTTTGCACGCTCGTCGACGAAGATCGGTCAATGGCCGCTATGGTACAGAACGACGAGGAAAAGGAGTGGATGTGGCCGCTGCTCAAACTCCGCAACGCTCTCGACCCACGAGACCCGAATGATAAGAACAGGCGTGTCGACAGGCATCTGCGAGATTTCCGTCGCATGGACGGGAATGTCAAGCTCTTAAAGGATGGAACGGTGCCGGGGCCATACACGCAGCAGTCCCGCGAGATGTGGCTGCGTATGGTGCTACAGGCGCAGCGACAAGTAAGAGAGGAAGGGCCGACCCACGTTCGAAGCATCGAGCTCATCTCCCTGGCCGAGCTGTATGAGATAAGGCGCATCTGGGTAGTGGAGAAGCACGAGATCGAAGACACGCTCCCCCAGATTTACGAAGAGGTAACAGGACAGCGGTTCCCGGACAGCAGGCTGGATGACAGTCTCCCGTTCGGGGCGGACGAAATGCGCCTGCTAGAAGAAGCGTGCGGCGGAGACCGACTGCACTTCGAACTCTCCCGGCAATTGATAGACATTGAGCGTAGGTATCGTAGTTCTAGCAGGCGGGCGGGGCTGTTCGGTGCCATAGAACAGGCGTTCCGGCGGAATTTCTACGATAACAACGATGACGCAGCGGCCCGAGCGAAAAGGCGGCGCGATGTCGAAGACGCCCTAGCCAGCGAACGGCCCAAGTCCGTTGGCACACAAGATGAGCGCGTGACTTATCTGGGTAGGCTGGCGCAAGAGGGCGCGCTGAAACGCATGCTCGAAGAGATCAACTCGGCTGGTGAACAGTGATTCTCGAAGAAATAGTCCTACACAACTACGGCCTTTATCGCGGAAGGCATGCCGTGCCGCTCGCTCCTCTATCGCCTTCGAAGCCGATAATCCTCATCGGGGGGTTAAACGGCGGTGGGAAGACGACCTTTCTCGACGCCATTCAGCTATCACTGTACGGGAAGCGCTCGCGCTGCTCAAACCGCGGGTCGGTTGCGTACGAGGAATACCTCGGCCGTTGTATAAACCGTAGCGTCGCCCCCTCGGATGGCGCCGCTGTTGAGTTACAGTTCAGACATCGCTCCGAAGGGAGGGAGCACACCTATCGAGTTCACCGCTCCTGGGCTGCGACTAGAGGCGGCGTGAGCGAGCGCGTGGAGGTGCTATGCGACGGGTCCTTCGACCGCGTGCTCACCGAAGAGTGGAATGAGGTTGTGGATGATTTCATCCCTTCAAGCATCTCTCACCTATTCTTCTTCGACGGCGAGAAGATTGAGGCGTTCGCTGATCTGGACAACTCGGCCCGACTGCTTGATCACGCTATCCGCGCTTTACTCGGTCTCGACCTAGTTGAGCGACTCACAACTGACCTTCAAGTGGTCGAGGGCCGCCAGCGAAAACACCTCAGAGGCAGGGCCGACAGAAAAAAGCTCGAGGAGGCTGAACGGGCCTACCAGGAGGCGGAGGCGAGGCGTGCCCACGCGGAACTGGAACTTCGGCCGACGATACAGGGGCGGATTGATGAGCTGGAGAAAAGATTGCGCGTTGCGGAAAGCAGGTACGAAGCCGAGGGAGGGCACCTGCTCGACGGGCTAAGAGAGATAGAGGCCGAGAAGGCCCAATTGGACAATTTGCTTGAGGCCTGCACGCTACGGGCTAAAGAGCTGGCCGCCGGGGTCGGACCGCTCCTGATAGTCGAGGGTCTAATTCATTCCGCGGCCGAGCAGGCTGATACCGAAGAAACCATCAAACGCGGGGCAAACCTCGGTGAGGTGCTGGCGGAGCGGGACTCGAAGGTTCTAGACATCGCGAGCGAGTATAACGTGCCCAAAGCGGCTTTGAGGGCCTTAAAGAAGTACCTAGAAGCCGATAGGCTCAAGCGCTTTGCAGGTGCCGCCACGACACCATCCCTAAACCTAAGCCATGACGCTCACGGAACTTTACGCAAGCTGGTTCATGGAACAGTCTTGAAGGATACAAGGGATGAAATAGTAAGGGTAATGGAGCAGATGCAAGACATAAACTCCTGCCTAGCCGATACGGAAAGGAAACTCGCGGGAGTACCCGATGCCGAATCGCTCGCACCTCTCTTGGATGAAATCACCAGCCTTCGTACTCGTCTTAATCAGGAGCGTGCAGAACTCGCAAGCTTAGATAGCGAGATCGAGCGATTGTGGCGAGAGCGCGACGCCAAGAAGGCTGCGTGGGTCCGTGAGGCGGAGCGCACCCTAGACGTGCATCTTGAGAATGAGGATGCCCACCGGATACTTGCCCACTCCGAAAGAGTGCGCCGGACGTTGGAAGATTTCAAAGGTAAGGTTGTTCGCCGCCATGTCTGGAGAATTGAGGATTTAGTGCTCGACAGTTTCAAGCAACTCCTGCGCAAACAATCTCTAATCTCAGAGCTGCGGATTGATCCCACCGATTTCGCTATCGAACTTCGCGGTGGCGACGGGCAAGCAATCACGCCCGACAGGCTCTCAGCGGGCGAGCGGCAGCTGATGGCCGTGTCCCTCCTGTGGGGGCTGGCGCGGGCCTCGGGGCGGCCCCTACCAGCGGTGATCGATACCCCACTGGGGCGTCTGGACGCATCGCACAGGCTCAACTTGATTGAACGATATTTCCCCCACGCAAGCCACCAGGTTCTCCTTCTTTCAACCGACGAGGAGATCGACGAGGCACTTTACGCGAAGTTGAAACCTTGGATAGGCCGCTCATACCGACTCGACTTCAACGACCAGGAAAGCTGTACGACGCCGCGGCAAGGTTACTTCTGGTGAGGGATTGATACGGCCATGACGATCGAACACATACGGCTCTCCCAGCAAGCCAAGGAACAGCTCATCCGCCTCAAGCGGATAACCGGTATCCAGAACTGGAACGTACTATGCCGGTGGGCCTTCTGCGTTTCTATTTCCGAGAAGGAACGCCCCAGGGTCGAGAAAATACAATCGGATAGCTCTGTGGAGATGACTTGGAAAGTATTCGGCGGCGAATACCACGAGATCTACTTTGCCCTGCTGAAAGAGCGCTGCCGGTCGGACGGACTAGAATTGAGTGGTGATGTCCTGTCAACTCAGTTCAAGCTACACCTGCACCGTGGCATCGCATCTTTATCCAACAAACAGATGAAGAATCTGCCAGCTCTCCTCGCAAAGGCGATCGATCAGCCTCAGAGATAATGACGGCGCACGTAATAAACCGGACTCGCACGGCCCTAACACGGCGGAGTCTATCACGCCCCTTGCGCCTCGCCATCGAGGACGGGCTGATTAATCCCGCCAAAACGGTTTTCGATTATGGCTGCGGCCGGGGTGATGACATCCGTCACCTACAAAGCATTAGCATTAGCTGCGACGGCTGGGATCCAAACCACAAACCTGATGGTGCCGTGCGCCAGGCTGATGTCGTGAACTTGGGATACGTCGTAAACGTCATCGAGGACCCAGCCGAGCGGACGGAGACACTTAGGAAGGCCTGGGGTATCGCCCGGACTCTGTTGATAGTCGCCGCTCGGGTTACCAGCGAGGCAAAGGGGGCGGCAGTGTCGCCGTACGAGGTGTTATTAGTACCAATTGAATTCCGCCGCGGATACCATATCAATTCCGAAAAGGCTGCCTTTAGCCATCACGGCGACATCTCTCATGCGTTAAAGGAAGTAAAAAGATTCCGGAATGGCGTCATAAGCTTTCCGCGAGTACACAAATACTTCTTCCTTTACGGCTGATGTGAAATTGAATTGACAAAGAGGAAAACCTCTCGAATCTTGGTTGGCAGAAGCGCCAACTTCAAGCCAAGCCGGAATACAGACTTCAAGGTACGTCGGTTGCCAAGAGCCTCCGAAGATGAGTGGCACCGCAATGGATTGAATTGGGCCTGACGAGTTGGGTGCTTAAATAACGTGAATACGGGATAAGAATGAAAAGAGAGCCGGATTTCGCATAGATGGAATGCGCCAACATCACCACCTATGCGAAAGAGACTCTCTCAATGGACATTCTACCTATTTTCTGTGACATAGACGATTTCTGCCAGTTCTTTGAACCGCGCTGGAAAACGCGACTACTCTCATCGGGTGAGCGCCAGCGTGACCGTGCCGGATACCTGTGCCTGTCGGAAGTGATGACGATCATCGTCATGTTCCATGCGTCGAGTTATCGCAACTTCAAGGCTTATTACACGGAACAGGTCTTGACGCATTACGCCGGAGCCTTTCCGCGCCTCATCAGTTATCAACGTTTCGTCGAGTTGATGCCACAGGCGCTTGTCCCGCTGTGTGGCTACTTGCAGACACGCAAAGGTGCATGCTCTGGTATTCCTTCATTGACTCGACCTCCTTGAAGGTCTGCCATAACCGGAGAATCCACGCGCACAAAGTCTTTGCAAGTTGTGCGCGCCGAGGCAAAACCAGTGTGGACTGGTTCTTTGGCTTCAAACTTCACCTCGTCATCAACGACCGCGGCGAGTTGCTCTCTCTGCGGCTGACGCCGGGCAACTGCGACGACCGGCGGCCCGTGCCGGGGCTGGTGAAAGAGTTGTTCGGCAAGCTCTTCGGCGACCGTGGCTACGTCTCCGGGCCGCTCTTCGAGGCGATCTACGACAAGGGCGTGCAGCTCGTCACCAAGCTCAAGCGGGGGATGAAGAATCGGCTCATCCCACTCTTCGATAAGATCATGCTCCGCAAGCGGGCCGTCATCGAATCGGTGGTAGATCAACTCAAGAACGTCTCGCAGATCGAGCACTCACGCCACCGCAGCGTGGCGAACTGCTTCGTCAACCTGCTGGCCGGGCTGGTCGCCTACACGTGGCGGGAGAAGAAGCCGAGCTTGAATATCCGTTTCAAAGAGCAGTTGCAGCTCGTGTTCTGAGTTCGCTTACGTCGAACTCACGTTAAATAACAGAAAGATAGTTCTGTGCCCCCAGTAGATGGCCTTGAGGCGGTTCATCATCTGGGAAGAGTCAGCGACCAAGCATTAGTAGCACCTGACCAGTTCCTTGAGGGCGCGGGTGCCGTGCTCGCCGTGGTAGACGGGCTTGAGCGATCTGCTACGTAGCAACTCCGTCAGCTTGCGAGCACCGACCCGGTCGTTCTCGTTGCCGAAGTTGAGCAGCTTGTTGGGGCGCGGATTACAGACCACGACGCGGGCAGCGTGAGTTATATAGTATCTGCGGATTGGAGAGTGAGGAGCCGTGCCGGGATTTTAAGCGGGCGACTAGTCGCTATGAGTGATTACGAGGCGGTAGCCGCCGCCGGGTTCAGTGATGATGTAGCGTGGATGGTAAGGGTCTTCCTCAATCCGTTCGCGCAGGCGCGAGATGGCGGTGTTTAGGCGGTTGACTTGGCTGGCGTCGGATTCGTCGTACTTCTCACCAAGGAATTGCTCGATGATCTGCCGCCGCGGGCAGAGGCGGTTGGCGTTCTCGTAGAAGCCGAGCAGGAGTTCGTAGGTGCGCCCGCGCAACGGCACTTTCGCGCCATCCACCCAGACGGTTCGATTCTCCTTGTCGATGCGGATGCCGGCTTCTGCCGACCGCTTGCCGGCCTCTTTCAGATGACGGGAGATCATCGCTGCGGACATCAGGATGTGCGCGTAGCGCAAGAGTTCGCTCCGTTTATGCGGGAGGGCGGGATTAACGTCTGCGATGCGTCTCAAGGCGTGGGATAGAATCCCCAGATGATACGGCAGCGTGTCTTTCCCAACCACCCGTGCCGCCAAACGGCGAATCGCCTTGATCGCCCGTGCAGGCTTCTTCAACGGCGGCTCGACTTCGCTCGTATCGAGCCTTAAGAATTCTCCGTTCAGTAAACATCTCTCCATGCCATGAAGCCACTGGAGTTTGCTTGATTCAACCCAATCAAAGCGGATGGCCGCTTCGAGCGAGACAAAGTTCCAAAGCAACGGGGCCAACCCAGCCTCGGCGAAGTCGGTCAGCCACGTATGCCCGTTCGCATCGGCGAGGATGTTTTCGCCCGTGAGCGTGCCCGGCGTGTAGGTCAACAAAACCGGCTGGCCGTACTTTGTCGGGCGGTCAAAGTACAGAGTCGGGTCGGCGTAGGTGAAGGACTGCCCGCCGAACCCGAACGTTAACTTCGTGCCCTCTAACTCGATCTTATCGCCGAGTGTGGGAATCCAGCGGACGATTGACTTGACGCGCTCACGAAACTGCTCCACGCCGACTTCGTGCTCTGCGGTCAGGCCCAGCCGCTCACGATAAACCTGATCGAGCGTCCGGCGCTCTGCGGAGATGCGTCGTTCCTTCGACCACTCGACGAGCGTCATCTCGAAAAGAGTCTGGAGGGCGGTATTGAACAACTTATCCGAACCCGCGCTCCATAACTTGCCGAGCGCGTCAACCCTGTCAATGTCCGTATCGGCAAGCGCGTAGGAGTTGGCCCCGAAATGGGTGGTCTCGTGCGTTTTCACGAGGACGGTGCTGGCATGCGTTTGCGGCGCGAACTCTCTATAGAGGCGCGCTTCCTCACTGATCCGGGCGTTCGACCCGCAGACGACGAGCAGTGAATCCAGCCCGCGGTCTTTCGCGAACGGGAAGACTGTCACGGCGACCCGCCCGCCGTGCTGCCAGAGCACGCGCTCGATCTTGATCATCTCCTCGCGGAAAAAAAGCGACCGGAACAAGCCTTCTAATTCTTCGGCCCGTTCCAGCAACAGGTCGGGCGCGATGTCCGGGCTGATCGCGCTGACGAGTTGCGGGAAGGTGATCGGATGGCGTTCGTCGGTTGCAATGAGGAGATTCCAGTTGAGGCGGACGTGCTGTTCGAAAGCGCGCCCGACCGCATTGAGGAGCGCCTCTGTACCTTCCGCCTTGCCGAGAAAATCGACCGCCGCTGGCGTCCCATCGGCAGGAATACCGAGGGCTTTGCGCACGTAGTGATAATCGGGATAGCCCGTCAGGATGATCTTCGGCAGGTTGCTATATTCTTTCTCCTGCGCGAGCAGCAGCCCGCTGATGTCTTTTTCGTCGTCGTCGTCGTTCATGCGGATGTCGAAGATCGCGAGGTGAATACTCTGGTCGTTGAGTAGTTCCTTCGCCTCTTCAAGGGTATAGGCTTTCGAGACGTTGTAACCGGCGATTTCCAGTAATTTGGTATGGACATCGAGGAAGCGCACATTGTTATCCATGAAGAGAATTCTCTTCCTCATAAATTCACCCTTACTTCGCCGATTCTTCCCTTTTTTCTTTCTCTTTTGTCGCGCGCGTCCTGCGAGTCGGTGCTGACGGAGGCGCGAGCCAGCGATTGGTCGCCGCTTTGATGGCCTGTTCGGTCACGGTTATCTGCTTGTCCAAAGGTAAAGCATCGCAGGCCGACATCAAGAGTTCGAGCCAGTAGGTTTCAAGCAACTCTCTGTGATACGCGTCCAAACGCTCGTTCGAGAGATCGAGCCGTTTGAAGAACAGGTAGCTCAGCGCTTGGAGAATAAGACCGCTTGCCGTTCCGACGATGCCGATCTCCAACCTGCCCAGCCAAGCCAAACCAATGCCCGCGAAAATCGCCAGAAATCCGATGATCGAAACTGCACGGGCGGTGCCGTACTGCTGGTGTGCCTGACGGCGCACGGCTTCGTAATCATCTTTTATCTGGCGAGCGACCTTGTTAGTTGATAAGAGAACCTGCGGCCAAACTTCGAGAGAAGTAGCGATGACCCGTTGTAGGTCTTGGGGGCCTTCGTCCTTCTCAACATAGGCCACCGCCGGAGGCACCTCGTCTACGAGATGGCCGAGCGCCTGACGTAGATTCTCTGCCGACGGCACGAACCCCGTCAGGATGATTTTCGGGATGCGGCGGTACGCCTTATCGACCGCTATTTCAAGCCCGCTGATGTCCTTTTCATCGTCGTCATCGACCAACCTTACGTCCAGCACCGCTAGGTCAACTCTCTTTTCACTGAGCACCTTTCGCGCGCTCTCAGGATCGGTAGCGGTAATAACCTGATACCCAGCTTTGGACAAAACCTTGCGGTATGTTTCAAGGAATGTCGGATTATTATCCGCGAGCAAGATAACTGTCATCAAACATCTCCGTGAAGCGTCAATCATGCTTCTGCGTCTTGTGAACCTGTTTACTCAACGCTCTCCTTATGACCTCAAGTATTCGGGTATGCTCGAACACCTTGGGCGAGTAGTCCACCGCACCTGCGAGCATTGTTTCTCTTGCCTGTTCCCATGTCGGCGATGAAGAGAAGACGATGATGTGGGTGGCCGGATTGCGCCGGCGAACTTGTAAAATAACCTCCGGCACATCGCTTATTGCGCCCGCATCGAGGATGACCAGATCGTAATCGCTCCATGAGAGATCGTTGATCGCCGTCTCGGTGGCGACGACTAACTCCTTGTCCAAGAATTCGACTGCCGTCCGCAAGTGCTTTGCCCACGCCTGATCTTCGCGCCCACTCAGTAACAGGGTTTTGCTTGGTTTCGTCGTCACGATTACCGGCTGACTATAGACGCTGCTCGGCGGGTAAGTCGATGTAGACGGTGACCCCGCTGTCGCCGTTGCGTACATTGATTTTTCCTCCATAAGTATCAATGATGGTGTGCGCCAGCACAAGACCGACACCAGCGCCCCTTTCACCCTCCTCCTTGTCTATTGGTTCTTTTTTCACGATGTGCCGCAAGATGTCCGGGGGGATACCGGGGCCAGTGTCGTTAATCTCGATCTTGACGGTCTCATCAACCAGACGAGTTTTGAAAGTCAACTGCTTGCGTGGACTGTCGGCCTCGTCCATTGCCCGCACGGCGTTCTCGATGAAGATTTCAAACGCCTGTCTCAGCCACGCGCGGCTCGCCCTTACGGTGACGAGGTCATCCAAGTCCGTCTGACAATCGAGTACGAGATCAATATCTTTGTAGGCGTCGTGTTTCCACTGGCGGGTCAGGTAAACTCCCGCGAGATCGTTGACCTGCACATGATCGACATGATCGTCCTCGTTCGACAGCGGGGCGACGATGGCGATTTCGCGGATGCCTTTGATGACGCTGTTGAGATTGCTCAATTCGTCAGCGACCTCAGCCGTATCCGCTATTGATATCAGTTGTTCGAGCAGCCCGGTGAGACCAAGCGCCGTGCCCACCTCCCGCCGGATGCTGTGCCCCCAGGAGTAGCTGACCATCTTTATCCATTCGAGGGCAGTACGATTGCCGATGTAGCCCTTTATATTTGTTAGGTCTTCGAAGCGGCGCGCGTTCTGGATGGACACGGCAGCTTGCGCCGCCAGCGACTTGAGGGCTTCAACGACCGGCTGGTCGAAGGCATCGTAGTCGGGATGCTCGACGATGATAGCGCCGATAATCTTGTCTTTGATTCTTAGCAGGATAACTAATTGCGATTTGATGCCCTCGTGAATTCCGATGTAGTCGAGGTCGTTCTCGACATCATTGACGATTTGATCCGTCTCATCCCGCACGGCTCGCCCCAGAATGCCGATGCGACCGGCTCGCCCCTTTTCTAAATCTATCTTCTCACCAAACTCTTCTTTGATTTTCGCAAACTCTTCTGAAGGATAGGCGGCTGCCAGATGCGCTATCGTGCCGTCAATCAGTTTGATCTCGACGAAGCGCTCCTGATTAACCTGCGAGCTGGCCAGCTTCCAAGTCTGCTGGGCGATGCTTTCGAGAATCTCGTTCAAATCCAGCGATCCCGTGATCGCGCTGCCAGCTTCATACAGTGATTCCAGAAAGGCCACCCGACGCTGCAACTGTTCGTACAGTTGTCCGTTCCGAATCGCCACGGCCGCCTGCTTGGCGAACAACCCGATATTCATCAACTCATCATGGCTGAACCGATGCGGGCTGCGGAAATTGACGAACATCACGCCGACTTTCGAGCCTTGCACAATGAGCGGAATGCCCACCGACGACTTGATGCCCTCTCGGCGAATGAAAGGGCCAGCCATGATAGGGTCGCGCGCCGTATTGTGCGCGACGTGCATGTCATCTAAGGCCAGCACGTTATGCACCACCGAACGCTCGGCCACCTTGCCGAGTTGACGCACCTCCTCCTCGTTCCTGACGCCTTCCATGGCCGGCGGAAAGCCGAATCTATCGTGTTCCGCGTCATACGTGTAAAGCGTCACTACGTCGCTGCCGAGCGCTTGACTAGTGCCTGCGACAATAGCCTTCAAAGTTTTCTGTAAATCCTTTTCCAGCGCCGTGACGTTGGCCACCACCAGCGCCGCGTCGCGCGCCCGGTTCACCTGATCAAGCAGCCGCGCTTTCTTGAGCGCCAGCGCCGCTTGGTTGGCAAACGTGCGGGCCGTCTCCTGCTCTTCCTCGGTGAAGTTCCGCTGCTGGTTGTAGTTGACGTAGAGGATGCCGAGAATCTCATCGCCCACGGTCAGCGCGAGGCCCTGAAAGCTCTCGACGCCGATGCGCCCCAGGAGCGCCCGCGTCGAGTTGCCGAGGAAGGGGTATTGCGCCGCGTCCAGAACGTTTTCGACGCGGACATATTTCTCTGCCATCACTGTGCGGGCGGTGCCATCCTCGCGTGGTTCCTTCTTCCAGAATGTCTCCCAATCTACAAGCGAAATGCCCTCCACCGCCGAACTCTCTTCGATGAAGATGTGGCGGATGTCGTCGTACGACCAGATGGCCGCCGAGTCGGACTGTAGCACCTCGCGGGCGCTCCGCACGATCTGATTGAGCACTTCGCGCGGGTCAGCCGCCGCCGCCATCGCGTTCGCCGCCCGCCGCATGTGCTCAAGCTCTTCCATCCGGCGCGCGCTGTCATACGCGATGGCCGCTTGGTTGGCGTACAGTTGGAGCGCATTGACCTCGAACTCGGTGAAATGGCGGGCCGCTTCGTAATTGATCCACATCACGCCGATGCGCTTCTCCTGCAAAGAGAGCGGCAGGCACAGCGACGACACGGCGCGGTCAGGCATCCAGAAGGGGTTGACGCGCTCGGCTATCTTCGTCTTGTCTTTAATGATGAACGGCTGGCCCGTCGTCATCACGGCGGCGGCGATGCCGCTGGGTCGCACCGCATCGCCCAGCGCAATCTCCACCGTTTCGCCCGCCTTGTGCAGCGTCCGCGCGCGCCCCATCTCGTCAATCAGAATGAGCCTGACCGACAGCGCTCCGGAGGCCAGCCATGTCCGTTGGACGATGTCTTCGAGCACCTGTTTGTGATCCGCCCGCGAGACCAGTTCGTTGCTTGTCTTATAGAGCGAGCTGAGCTTGAGCCGCGCCTGCTCGGTCTGCTGGAACAGCGTGATGTTGTCGAGGGTAATGGCGACCGTGTTGGCGAACGTCAGCAGCGATTCGATGTCGTTGTGCGTGATGGGCGACTGCGTGAATTTGTTATCCACGACGAGCAGCCCGAGCACGTTGTCGCGGGCGATGAGCGGCACGGCGGCGACTGCGGTTGTCGGCTCCAAGGCGGCACGAAATGCCTGCGGCAAACCGTCGTGGCCGGCGGGCACGACAAGTTGCCAGTCCCGTTCAATCACGGCGCGCGAGAAAGCGTCCGCAGCAGGCTCCGTCACCGGCAGGCGCAAGCCGCCGACCAGTTCACCGACCGGCGTTGTCGGCAGGACGCCTTCATTCCGCGCGCGGATGTATTCGGCGAAGTCGTAGAGGCCCTGCGTGTGGTCCGTATCCCACGCGGCGCGCGCTTCCTGTTCTTCTAATTGGCCGATGCCCATGCGCCCGACGAGATCGCCCTCTACCTCGTCGCGCAGGAAAAGCACCGCGCGGTTGAAACCCAACCCGTAGCCCGCCGTCACGCCCGTCAGCACGACGTGCAGAACCTTTTCGAGTGCTGCCTCCGGCTGATTCCTTGCCGGCTGCTCCCTTAGCAGGTAGTCACTGATCTTTTGCAGAATCGTCATGCGGCCGAACACGCGCTGTTCGCTGGAGATCAGGCGCGAGGTGCGAAGCGCAATCGCGGCGCGGGCGGCGAACCGCTCAAGGATGTCCACATCGCTCTGGATGAGTTGATGCTGGTCGGTGCGGTCGGCGACGAACAAGACCGCCTCGACTTCGCCCGCTTGCTTGAGCGCGACGGCGAGCACCGTTTGCAACCCGGACGGACGGAGGATGGCATCCTGATTCGGGCGGGAGTTGTATTCATGAATGATGCAGGGCTTGCCCGTGCTCGCCACCTCGCCAAGCACCCCTTCGTCGTGCGACACGGTCTTCCCACTCAATTTGGTGGGTAGCCCGTAGGTGACAACGAGTTCCATCTCCTTGATGTGTGGGCGATTGACTAACAGCCCGGCCACGTCGCAGTCGAATAACCGTGCCGCCAGCCTGACGATCTCCTGTTGCAGCTTGGCCGTGTCCTGCTCGTCGCCGATTTGCAGCAGGGCGGCATCCAGTTGCGCCAGCAGCCGCTTGCGGCGCTCGGTGATTTGAAATTGGCGGCGGTGTTCGATGAGGACGGTGGTCTGCGCGGCAATCGCGGAGGCACACTCAATTGCCTCGGTCGAGAACTCTCGTCTTGCGCCGTGAATCTCGCCCACACAGAGCAGGCCGACGACGAGGTCGCTCATCCTGAGCGGCACGAGCAGCAAAGACTCAATATCGTTTTCCAACTGAAGGCGACGGGAGAAAGCCTGAAGGCTGTGACTAGCGCTCTCCTCTTCGTGGTCGGAAGTAATGACGGCGGGCTGGCCCTCCTTTAAATAATCTTCCAGCCCATCGGGCCAGTCGGATTTGGGAATGTGCTGGCCTAAACCCGGATGCCAGGTCAAGGGTTGATCTGGGGCCGGCAGCAGAGCCGCGGCCTTGACGATCAGGAACAGCCCGCTCTCGTCTCGCAGAAGGATTTGGCAGAAAGTTTTCTTGAGCAGAGAGACAATCATCTCGGCGAGAGATTCCAAACCTTTTTCAAGGCTCTCCGGCCTGGTAATGATGTTGCTCGCCTCAAGCAGCAACTCAACCTCCCTTTCGGTTTCTTGAATCGAGCGGAGGTCTTCGAAGAAGACGATGCTGCCGATCCTGTTCTGTTCTGCATCATGAAGCCACGTGGCAGAGATGTGTACTGGAATCTCCTCGCTACTCTTGCTGAGGGCGGTGGCCCGATGGTTGATGATCCGATTGTCGGGGCTTAGGTGAAGTTGCTCGCAGATTCGGCGCTGCTCATCCGGGTCATGGTATAAATCCCTCACCTGCCGGCCGATTAACTCTTCCTCCGTATACTTGAGCATCTCGGTGGTGCGCTCATTCAACGCAGTGATGTGTCCCTCCATGTCGAGCGCGAGCATGCCGTTCGGTGAACTCGCCAGCAGTTGCTTGAAACGATCTTTCTGCCGGGTGGTCTCTTCAAAGAGCCGGGCATTGTCAATCGCCACGGCCACCTGCGCCGCAAAGATCGTACAGAGTTCGATTTCGTCTCCGGTGAAGTCACGCGTACGCCCGATGGAGTCAAGGCTGAAGGAGCCTAATACTCTGTCTTGCCCTATCACGGGTACAACCAAGAGCGAGCGGATGTCCATGTTCATGAGCAACTGTCTGACTGGGCCAAGAGAAAACTCATTCTCGACATCTCTCACACACAGCGGTTCTTTTGAGTTGACAAGTCGTTCTTCGGCTTCGATGCCCCGGACTTGAATGATCTTGTTCAAGGCCCCTCGCTCAGGGAACTCGGCGCGCACTTCGCCGCTCTCCATGTCGTGTTTGAACAGCACCAATCCGCTATGATCCACGCCCATCAACTCGACCGCCGCCCGACACGCTGACTGCAACGTCTCATCAAGTTTGAGAGACGAACTGATGGCGGCGGAAATCTGAAGCACGGCCTGAAGATTTCGCGCTTTCTTCTCGATCTCTTGGAACAAACGATTTTCGATGGTCGCCGCCGCCTGAGAAGCGAAGAGTGACAGCGGGCGCAGCATTTCATCGGTGATTGACCGACCGGTGACTTTGTTGTCAGCTAGAATGAGTCCAATCCCTTTCCCCTGCTGCCGAAGCGAGACGCAGATGCATTCCGAGACATCGTATTCACTGGTTAAATCTTCAAACGGGATGGCTAAACCGTTCTCTCGTTTGAACAGGTGGGGATGGGGATCGGCAAGTAGAGCTTGCAGGGTGGCGCTGTCGGCAGGCAGTGTTTGCGCGCCCGTGGGATTACCATTCATCCCGACGTAAGCCTTGCCGACGAGGTCTCTCTCGTCTTCGGACAGAAGATAGAGGCGGACGCGGTCAAAGCCGACCGCTTGAATCCCTTTCAAAATTAAGTCAAGAGCTTTCTGCTGCGTGTGCCCGCTGAGCAAAGCGGAACTGGTTTCCAACAACACTTCGAAAGCTTTCCGCTCGCGCTCAGCGCGTTTCAATTGCTGATACTCAGCGGCATGGCGCACGCTCACTGCCAGTTCTGTCAGATTGAAGGGCTTGGTGAGGTAACGAAACGCACCCAGCCGCAACGCCTCCTCAACGTCCGACATTCTTCGGTCTATGTAGATAATAATTTCGGTCTGGGGGCTATGCGCCTTGATCTTACTCAGCAGGTCGAGGCCGCTCGATCTCGTCTCTTGATCCTTCTCCCACGGCAGCGCATCATCAATCAAGACGACCTGAAACGGGGCTTCAGCGCGGGCGACCAGTTGCCATGCCAGTTGTGCGTCACTGGCAGTCGCGACTGTGTAGAAATAGTGTTCGCTCAGAAACTTCCCGACTCGCTCAAGTCGATGCTCATCACCATCCACTACAAGCACATGTAATGCTTGCTCACTCATTTCGCGTTCCTCTGCGGCGCTCTCATCGAACAATCGAATCAGGGATGCTTTCCACGTCGCCCTGTCATCATCCTGTTCCAGGACGGTTCAGTGATATGTCGCTTTACCAATTCTCCATAGTGCCGGGTGCCGCATGGTCTAAAAATTCTTTCAAGCCCACGGGCGTCAAAATCCTTCGCCCCCTGTTGACAAGGTGGCGCCTCCCCGCGGAGAAGTCGCCACCTCGAATGTCATATAGCCATCGATCACCGGATGCGCGCGCCTTTGCGATAACAGAGCGGCGACGGCGGCCCCCGAGAGGCTTTAGAAACGGCACGACAACCGCTTGACGGTAAGCGTTCGATCACCGTTTCACCGATTGGTGCCAGTTGATAATTGGCCTTCCTTCTCTTCACACGCTGAGAATAGTCCACCGTGAGCGACAGGTGATATGACTTTTATCTTACATTTGCATCACCCGCCGCCCAGCGGCTGATAAGTCAACCGGTCCGCCAGCCTACTTGCCAGCGGAAGAGCACCTGAAACAAATGGCAACAGAGTCAGATAAGTTTGTTGTAATTGTCGAAGGCTATGAAATCCAACTGTGGAAAGCTGTACTACATGGAAGGAAATGTAACGTCCTTATTATGGGTGCGCAGGCGGCAGAAGAAATTCCGGAGAAGTAGGGGGTTCTAAAGATTCTGTGTAAGTGAGTTTGAGCCGAGGCCGCCCATCGGCACTCGGCCGTCGAAGAGGATCGCGAACTGGTTCATGGCTCCGCTCCAGTTCTTGATCGGCATTGTCCACC
>Ga0081539_10003331_pt1 | contig 20003 bp, 17 predicted proteins | sample TabmetS4T2R2_FD_71023 | JGI IMG/M metagenome (GOLD analysis project Ga0081539, IMG submission 71023) | Tabebuia heterophylla rhizosphere microbial communities from the University of Puerto Rico - S4T2R2 | ecosystem: Host-associated > Plants > Roots > Rhizosphere ...
TTGCCCCCGCGCTGCCGCTCGACTTGCATGTGTAAGGCATGCCGCCAGCGTTCAATCTGAGCCAGGATCAAACTCTTCAATTGATTTGAACCTGATGCTGGTGGTTAGCCAGCGAATTACTAATGCTTCACTCAAAGTAAACGAGGTTTACTTCTTCGTGAGCACTTGATGCTTTGAGCCGCTCCGCAATGTCCGAAGACATGCTTTGCGGTTGCGCCTAAAGCTCAAGCGCCCACACCTATCGGCTGCGAATTTTTAAAGAGCGTTGGTTGCGGGGAGAGGATTTGAACCTCTGACCTTCGGGTTATGAGCCCGACGAGCTGCCAGACTGCTCCACCCCGCGCCCGAAGAGACAAAAATTATAGCGGGCGGTGCAACATCGTGTCAACGAAAGTCCGCGCCTCGCGCGTCGCGGAAGCGTTGCAACGACGCCGCTTTCCGACTTGCCTGACGCCTCGCGGCTACACTCGGCGCCCATGCCCGAGTTCGGTTCTGCGCTGCGGCCGCGCTTTTGCCTCGAATCGGGCGTTGACTTCCTCAATCACGGCTCTTTCGGCGCCGCGCCGCGCGACGTGCTCGACGCGGCCGAGCGCTGGCGCGGCCAGATGGAAACAAATCCGGACCGCTTCTTTCGCGACGTGCTGCCAGCGGAGCTGCGGCGCCGCGCGGGCGAGCTCGCACGCTTCTTTGGCGCCGATCCCTCCAGCGTTGCCTTCGTCGACAACGCCACGACCGCGCTCAATGCGGTGCTGCGCTCGCTCGATTTCCAGCCGGGCGACGAGATCCTGCTCAACAGCCAAAGCTATGGTGCCGTGCGCCAGATCGCGCGTTATGTCTGCTCGCGAACGGGCGCAAAGCTGGTCGAGCCGCGCATCCCGGTGCCACTGGCCGAACGCTCGCAGCTCGTGGCAGCACTGGCGTCGGCATTGAGCTCGCGCACGCGGCTCGTAGTGATCGACCATATATCTTCACCGACGGGGCTGGTTTGGCCTGTAGCCGACTTAGTCGCCCTCGCGCGCTCGCACGGCGCGCAGACATTGATCGACGGCGCCCACGCGCCGGGACAGCTCGAGCTCGACGTGCCTGCGCTCGGCGCCGATTGGTATGTCGGCAATTGCCACAAGTGGCTGTTCGCGCCACGCGGTGGCGGTTTTCTCTGGGCGCGCGCGGAAACGCACGCAGCGATCCATCCGGCGACCATCTCGCATGGCTATGGCAGAGGCTTCACGGCGGAATTCGACTGGACGGGCACGCGCGATTTCTCCGCCTGGCTCGCCATCGACGCGGCATTGCGCTTCCTGCAGGAACTCGACGCGGCGCGCGTTCAGCGCTATTGCCACGAGCTCGTCGCTCGCGCCGCGCAGGAGATCGCGCGCGCCTGGAAGGAGCCGCTCGCTGCGCCGGCGGCACTGCACGCGTCGATGACGGCCATCCGGCTGCCGCGTGCCTGGCAGCAAGCGGCGCCGGCGACGCGCGAGGCGGCCGCCGAGTTGCAATCGGTCTTCCTGCGCGAGCATCGCATCGTCGTTGCCATCATGGCGATCGATGGCGCGCTTTGGGCGCGCATCTCGGCGCAGGTCTACAACGCACCGCAGGACTACGCGCGGCTTCTTGCGCTCGGCGTGCGCGGCCCGCGCTAATCGGCGGTGGCGCCGCTCGCGCGGATGACGCGCGACCACTTCGCCTCCTCCGCGTGGATCCAGCGCTCGAACTCCGCCGGCGTGCTTGCCACCACGTCGAATCCCTGCTTGGCGAGGAGACCGTGCGTCTCCGGTGCTCGCATTGCGCGGACGGTTTCGGCGCTCAGCCGCTCGAGCACCTCGCGCGGAGTGCCAGTGGGTGCGAGGAGCCCGATCCAGGCGAGCGACTCGAGCTGCGGAAATCCTAGCTCGGCGACGCTCGGCACCTCGGGCGCGAGCGCGCTGCGCTTGAGCGCGGTTACGGCGAGCGCTTTCAGCTTGCCCGCGCGCACGTGCGGCAGCACGCCCGGGATGATGGCGAACATGGCTTGGATATTGCCGGCCAGCATGTCGGTCACGGCCGGCGGGAATCCACGATAGGGAATGTGCACGGCGTAGATCTTGGCCTCGCTCTTTAGCAGCTCCATCGTGAGGTGCGAGGCGCTGCCGCTGCCGACCGAGCCGTACGAGATGCGTCCAGGATTCGCGCGCGCATGGCCCACGAACTGGCGAAAGTCCTCCACCTTCAGCTCAGGCACGACGACCAGCATCTGGGACGCGGAGGCGAGGAGCGAGATCGGCGCCAGCTCCTTGTCCGCGTCATAGGGCAGCGAGCGGTAGAGATATTTGTTCGTGGCGATCGGCCCATTAATGCCGATGAGAAGCGTATAGCCATCGGGCGGTGATTTCGCGACCGCCTCGGTGCCGATGTTGCCGGCGGCGCCGCTGCGGTTCTCGACCACGAACGGTTGCGCCAGCGATTCCTGCAGCTTGGTTGCGAGCGTGCGTCCGACGATGTCCGGCGTCGAGCCCGGTGGAAACGGTACCACCAGCTTGACCGGCCGCGAGGGATACGGCTGTGCCATAGCGGCCACGGCGATGAGGAGCGCGAGCAAGGCGGCCCAGCGCATCAGATCTTCTCCGTTTCGCCGCCGCGCGGCTGCCATACGAGGAGGCGGCGCTCCGCCACGGTCACGCCCCAATCGAGGAGCAGCGCGAAGGCGGTGAGGACGACGATGCCGGCGAATACCGCGTTGATGTCGAAGGTGCCTTCCGCCTGGAGGATGAGGTAGCCGACGCCGCGCGAGGAGCCGAGGTATTCGCCGACGACCGCGCCGACGAACGCGAGGCCGACGGAATTGTGCAGGCTTGCGAACACCCAGCTCATGGCGCTCGGGATGTAAACATGGCGCAGCAGCTGCCGGTCGTTCGCGCCGAGGATGCGCGCGTTCGCCACCACCGTGAAGCTCACTTCGCGCACGCCTTGATAGACATTGAAAAAGACGATGAAGAACACGAGCGTCACGCCCAGCGCCACCTTCGAGCCGATGTCGAGGCCGAACCAGACCGCAAAGATCGGCGCGAGGATGACGCGCGGCATCGAGTTCAGCGCCTTGATGTACGGGTCGAGGAGCGCCGATGCGGTCGGCGAGAGCGCGAGCCAGAGACCCATCGCCAGGCCGAAGGCCGTGCCGATGGCGAACGCCAATGCGGTTTCGAGCAATGTCACCCAAAGGTGCGCGTAAATCGTTCCGCTTGCGAACCAGTCCCAGATGCGCTGGAACACCTTCACCGGCTCGCCGAAAAAGAACGCCGCCTTGTTCGGATCATCGAAGTAGATCGGCGGCAGCAAGGTCGGGCTGGTCGCCACGTACCAGAACGCCAGGAAGACGACGAACAGCAGCACCTGCCAGAGCCGCAGCCAGCTAGTGGAGCTGCTGTTGCGCATAGCTCTTCAGCACTTCCTCGCGCATCGCGTGCCAGATGAGGCCGTGGAGCTCGATGAAGCGCGGCGTCAACCGGATCTCCGCGACGTCGCGCGGCCGCGGCAGGTCGATCACGAACTCGCCGATCGGATGCGACTCGGGCCCGGCGGCGAGCACGACGACGCGATCGGAAAGCGAGATTGCTTCTTCCAGGTCATGGGTGATGAAGACCACCGACTTGCGGTTCGCCGACCACAGCTCGAGGAGCTGGTTCTCCATCAGCTGACGCGTCTGGATATCGAGCGCCGAGAATGGCTCGTCCATGAGAATGATCTGCGGATCGAGGATCAGGGTCTGCGCGAGCGCGACGCGCTTGCGCATGCCGCCGGAGAGCTGGTGCGGATAACGGCCGCCGAAGCCGCGTAATCCGACGCGTTGCAGCCACTCGTCGGAGCGCCTTTGCGCTTCGACGCGCTCGACACCGCGAAACTCGAGCCCGGCAGCGACGTTCGCGCGCGCCGTGCGCCAGGGCATGAGCGCTTCCGTCTGGAAGAGATAGCCGGCCTTGGCGTTGAGTCCGGTGAGCGCCTCGCCGAACACGCGCACCCGGCCGGCCGAGGGCTGCAGCAGTCCGACAGCGACGTTGAGGAGCGTCGACTTGCCGCAGCCAGTGGGCCCGACGACGGAGACGAATTCGCCGGGCGCCACGCGCAGGCTCGTGTCGCGTACCGCGGTGTAGCGGCCGCCATCGGGCGAGACGAACGTGATCGTGATCGCCTCGAGCGCCAGCGCCGGGACCACGCTACTTCTTCTTGTCGAGCTTGCTGTGCGCGCGCTTCACGAACTCGTTGGTATAGGTCTCGGCGAGGTTGATCTCCGCCGGCTTGATGTTTGGATTGAACGAGGCGAGCGCCTTCAGCGTCGTCTCGGCGCCCGCTGCGGGGAAATAGCCGTCCTTCGAATAGGCGGTCTTCACGTTGTTATAAGCGAAGAGGTACAGCGCCTTGTCGCCGAGCGTGTATTCCTCCGGCACCGTGGCGAGAATCTGCTGCGGCGAGGCCTGCTGCATCCAGTGCAGCGCGCGGACGGTCGCATTGACGAGCGCCTGCACCGTGTTCGGGTTTTTCTTGACGAAGTCGAGCGGCGCATAGAGGCTCGCCGCCGGCATCGGGCCGCCGAAGATTTTCGTCGTGCCTTCGGGCGTGCGCGTTTCGGCGATCACTTTCACCTTGTTCGCCTTCTCGAGCATGGTGACCGCGGGATCGGTCTGCGAGATGACGTCGACCTTGCCCTGGTCGATCGCCGCGATGACGGTGGCGCCGCCCGTGCCGATGCCGATGATGGCGACATCGGTCGGCTTCAGCCCTCCCTGCGCCAGCACATAGTTGATCACCATGTTGGTGCTGGACCCGGGCGCGCTGACGCCGACCTTGAGGCCCTTCAAGTCCTTCGGCGAGCGGTACTTGTCGGCGAGCTTCGCCGCGATGGCGACAGTGATCTGCGGCGCCGCGCCGGTGAGCACGAAGGCCTGGAAATGCTGCTTGCGCGACTGCATGTTGATCGTGTGCTCGTAGGCGCCGGCGACCACGTCGGCGCTGCCGCCGACCACCGCCTCGAGCGAGCGCGTGCCCCCTGGGAAATCGCTGATGCGCACGTTCAGGCCTTCGTCCTTGAAGTAGCCCAGGCGCTCGGTGATGGTGAGCGGCAGGTAGTAAAGGGCGACCTTGCCGCCGACCGCGATGTGCACATCGCGCTTTTCCAGCTGCGCATGCGCGCTACCGGCGAGCGCGAGCGCAAGAGCAAGCAGTGTGGTTCTCATCGATCCTCCTCGGGGCCGCAAATTTACTAGATTTCGCGTCGCTCCAGCAGCGCCTGCGAGATGGTCCCGGCGTCGACGTACTCGAGCTCGCCGCCGAGCGGCACCCCGCGCGCGATGCGACTCACCTTCAGGCCGCGCGCGCGCAGCATCTCGGCGATGTAATGCGCGGTCGCCTCGCCTTCGTTGGTGAAGTTGGTGGCGAGGATCACTTCGCGCACCTCGTCGTCGGCGATGCGCGCCTGCAGCCGGTCGAGCCCGATGTCGCGCGGACCCACGCCATCGAGCGGCGAGAGCCGCCCCATCAGCACGAAGTACATGCCCGAGTAGGCGAGCGTCTGCTCGACCATCGCCAGATCCGCCGGCGTTTCCACCACGCAGAGCAGGCCCGCGTCGCGCCGCGGCGAGCGGCAGAGCGAGCAGACCTCCTCTTCGCTGAAGTTGTTGCACTTCGCGCAGCGACGCACGGTTTCCAGGGCATTGGAGAGCGCTTGCGCGAGCTGATCGGCGCCCGCGCGGTCGTGCTGCAGCAGGTGATAAGCCATGCGCTGCGCCGAGCGTGGGCCCACACCCGGGAGCACGCGCAGCGCTTCGACCAGGCGCTCGAGGGCCTTTGCCGAGGGAACCGCGGCTTTCGTCAAAACGGCAGCTTGAAGCCGGCAGGCAGCCCGAGGCCGGCCGTCATGCCGCTCATCTTCTCCGCGATGGTTGCCTCGACCTTGCGCGCCGCATCGTTGAACGCCGCGGCAACCAGGTCCTCGAGCATCTCGCGGTCATCGCCGACGAGCGACGGATCGACGCTCACGCGCTTCACCTCGTACTTGCAGGTCATCTGCACCTTCACCATGCCGGCGCCCGATTGCCCCTCGACCTCCAGGGTGCCGAGGCTTTCCTGCATGCGGCGCATGTTCTCCTGCATGAGCTGCGCCTGCTTCATGAGCTGCCCGATGTTGCCTTTCATTTGCGCTCTTCCCGGATGGTGGAATCGACGACCTTGCCGTCGAACATGTTGACGAGGTCCTTCACGAAGCCGTCGGTGTGCACCGATTGCGCCGCGGCGGCGCGTCGCGCTTCCTTCTCCGCCGTCTCGAGCGCCGCCGCGCTCGTCCCGGCAGTCTCGCCGATGCCGACCTTCACGCTCACCTGGGCGCCGATATGCTGCTCGAGCCCGGCCTTCAGCTTGTCGGTGTAGTTGCGCTCGGCAAGATAAGCCTTGGCCTTTGGCACCACGAGTTCGAACGAATTGCCCTCGCGCCGTGCCAGTTCGGCGTGGCGCGCGAGCTCGCGCGCGGCGCCAGCGAGGGGCAGCTGCTGCACGAGCTCGGGCCATGCGAGGCCGGCGGACGGCGCCGGGCCTGGCGCCGGCCGCGGCTTGGGCGGCGCAGCGCCGCGTGGCGCCGGGCGCTCGACACGCTCGGGCGCGCCTTCCGGGCGGAACGCGAGCATCCGCAGTAGCGTCATGATGAACCCGCCGTGCTCGTCCGGCGCCAGCGGCAGGTCCTCTCGCCCCTGCAGCGCGATCTGATAATAGAGCTGCAGCGACTCCGGATCGATGCGACTCGCGAGCTCGACAAGCCTCGTGCGCTCGGGCTCCTCCTCGAGTGCGCTCGGCACGCTTTGCGCAAGCGCGAGCTTGAGAAGGAGCGCCGCGAGCTCGGCGAGTGCGCCGTCGAATGAGAGGCTCCTCGCCTGCATCTCATCGGCGATCTTCACGGCGCCTTGCGCATCACCGGCCGCCACCGCATCGATCAGCGCCAGCAGATGCCCGCGGTCGATCGCGCCGAGCATCTCGCTCACGTTGGCGAGACTGACGCGGCCTGCGCCGTGCGCAATCGCCTGGTCGAGAAGCGAGAGCGCATCGCGCATGCTGCCTGCGGCCGCACGCGCGACGAGCGCCAGCGCCTCGCGCTCGGCGGGCACCTTTTCTTCGCCGAGGATGCGTTCGAGATGCGTGGCGATCGCGGCCGGCGGCATCTGCTTCAGGTTGAACTGCAGGCAGCGGGAAAGCACCGTCACGGGGATCTTCTGCGGGTCGGTCGTCGCGAGCACGAACTTCATGTGCTCGGGCGGCTCTTCCAGCGTCTTCAGCATGGCGTTGAAGGCGTGGCCCGAGAGCTGGTGCACCTCGTCGATGACGTACACCTTGTAGCGTCCCTTGCTCGGCGCGTACTGCGCGGTCTCGAGCAGCTGGCGCATCTCGTCGACGCGCGTATTGGTGGCCGCGTCCACTTCCAGCAGATCGACGAAGCGCCCGGCGTCGATCTCGACGCACGCCGAGCATTTGCCACAAGGCTCCGGCGTGACGCCAGTTTCGCAATTCAGGCATTTCGCGAGGATGCGCGCGAGCGTCGTCTTGCCGACACCGCGCGTGCCGGTAAAGAGATACGCATGGTGCAGGCGCTTTGTCTCGAGCGCGTGGCGCAGCGCCCGCACGACATGTTCCTGCCCGACCAGGCTCGCGAAGTCCTTCGGTCGCCACTTGCGGGCAAGTACTTGATAGCTCATCGCGATAAGGGAGTGAGTGGCGAGCCTAACCCCCGGCACTTGCAGGGACCAGCTGTGGCTGCTTCCTTCCGGACCTGACCAGGTTCACCAGACTGCAATGCGGGGAGGCCCGCCACCTCCATTGTAAGTCAATGCGATCGCGAGTCAGGCGAATGTCAGTTGCAAGTCAGGCGCGGGTCGGCGCGCCCCGTTAGGCTGGAGCCATCGAGATCCTCCTCCATCGCGTAACCCGCGATGGTTCCACGCCCGCGGCGCGAACCGCGGGCGTTTTCTTTTTAAGATGGCGCGATGTACGTCTCGGCGCGGATTGCGGTGTGGCTGTGCGCGGTATTCGCGCTCGCCTGTCTCGGCTTTGCGCTGCAGGGATTCCTCGCGCTGCCCTCGGTGAGCGATACGCAGGAGCGCGAGCTGATCTCGGGCTATGCCTGGTACTGGACTTTTCTCGCTGCCGTCGCCGCCGTCTTCGGCGTGCTCTCCTGGCTAATCACGCAGGGAAAGTTCGGTGAGCCGAAGTAGGCGGACTGGCGGAGAGAGTGGGATTCGAACCCACGGTACGCTATTAACGTACACACGCTTTCCAAGCGTGCGCCTTAAGCCGCTCGGCCATCTCTCCGCAGGGCGCCGATTTTAGCGCCGCACCCAATAAAAAATAGCGCCGCGCCCAATAAAAAGCCCGCCTCACCGGCGGGCTTTTTAGCGACCCGAGGCTCTAGATCGCCTGGTGCTGGTAGGTCCGGATATCCCGCGTATGGGTCTCGCGCAGGAAGATCGTGCCGATGACCAGCGTCATCAGTGCTACCACGATCGGATACCACAGGCCATAGTAGATGTCGCCGCTTGCCGCGACCATGGCCGTCGCGGTGAGCGGCAGCATGCCGCCGAACCAGCCGTTGCCGATGTGATAAGGCAGCGACATCGAGGTGTAGCGGATCTCCGTCGGGAAGAGCTCCACCAGGAACGCGGCGATCGGCCCGTACACCATGGTGACGTAGATCACCATGATGACGAGGATCAGCTCGGTCATCACCCAGTTCACCTTGCTCTTGTCGGCGGTGGGCGGTGCCCCGGATTCCTTGAGCGTGGCCGCGAGCTGCTTCTGATCCCAACCCTCGACCTTCTTATCTCCGACAGTGGTCGTCACTTTCCCGGCCGGCCCGTCGAGCGACTTGAACGAAAGTCCCTGCTTCGTCAGGAAGTCCTTCACGCGGTCGCAATCGGAGAATTGACTCCATGGACCTACGAACAGATGGAACTTGCAGTCTGCGCGATTCGCCGCCACCGTGATCGTGGTCTTCTCGGAGAACTGTTCGAGCGCCGGGTTGACGTAATGCGTGAGCCCTTTGAACAGCGGGAAGTACGTCACCGCGGCGATCAGGCAGCCGGCCAGGATGATCTTCAGCCGGCCGATACGGTCGGAGAGCCAGCCGAAGACGATGAAAAACGGCGTGCCGATGATTAGCGAGAGTCCGATCAATACATACGCGGATACGTAGTCGAGCTTGAGCGTAATGGTGAGGAAGAACAGGGCATAGAACTGCCCGGTGTACCAGACCACGCCCTGCCCGGCGGTCGCGCCCAGCAGCGCGAGCAGCACATACTTGTTGTTCGGGTACTTCATGAAGCTGTCGGTCAGCGGCTGCTTGGAGCCCTTGCCCTCCGACTTCATCTGCTGGAACACCGGCGACTCGTGCAGCTTCAGCCGGATGTACACCGAGAATATGAGCAGGATGATCGACACCCAGAACGGCACTCGCCAGCCCCACTCGGAGAACGTCTTGGGGTCCATGTTGGCGCGGCACAGGTAGATGACGACCAGCGCGAGGAACAGCCCGAGCGTGGCGGTCGTCTGAATGAAGCTCGTGTCGTAGCCGCGCCGTTCGTTCGGCGCGTGCTCCGCGACGTAGGTCGCCGCGCCGCCGTATTCGCCGCCGAGTGCCAGGCCCTGCACCAGGCGCAGCGTCACCATCAGGATCGGCGCGAGCCAGCCCACGGTTGCGTAGGTCGGCAGCAGACCGACCAGGAACGTGGAGGCGCCCATGAAGATGATCGTGACGAGGAAGGTGTACTTGCGTCCCACCAGATCGCCGATGCGCCCGAACACCAGCGCGCCGAAGGGCCGCACCAGGAAGCCGGCCGCGTACGCCGCGAACGCTGAGAGCAAGGCCGCCGTCTGGTTGCCGGGCGGAAAGAACAACGCGGCGAAGAACGGCGCGAGCACCGCGTACAGGTAGAAGTCGTACCACTCGAACACCGTGCCGAGCGACGACGCGAAGATGACGCGCCGCTCCTCGGTGCGGAAGCTGCGTACCGATTCTTCTTCGAACAAGCCTTTCTTTGCTGGAGCTTCGGCCATCTCTCTCCTCCTCTTTTTCGATTGTCGGGAATGCAGTCCCGCGCAGAGCGTACTATCTATCGGGCAGATTGCACAAAAGCAGCTGCCATTGGTTTCACGTTGCGGCGCAGCATCACTCCCCTAAAAGCGCCTTGATCTGCCCCAACAGCTCGCGCGTAGAGAAGGGCTTGGTGACATACAGATCGGCGCCCATCGCGAGACCCTTGGTGACCTCCGCGTCACGCCCCTTGGCCGAGAGCATCACGATCTTGACCTGCCGCCACCGCGGCTCCTCGCGGATACGCTTGCAGACCTCGTAGCCGCTCTTCACCGGCATCATGATGTCGAGCAGCACCAGGTCCGCCGCATCCTGCGCCATGGCGTGCAGCGCCTCCTCGCCGTTACGCGCTGCGCGCACCTCGTAGCCCGCGCGCTGCAGCAGGAATTCCAGCGCCGTCACGATGTTCGGCTCGTCGTCGGCGATCAAGATCTTCTTAGCCATGCGGCAGCGTGAAAGCGAAACAGGCGCCTTCGCCGCGGCGGCTCTCGACCCACATGCGCCCGCCAAAGTGCTCGACGATCTGGCGGCTGATGTGCAGGCCGAGGCCGCTGCCGTGCGGCTTGCCGGTGAGCGTGTCGCCGACTTGCCGGAACTTGTCGAAGATCAGCGCCTGGTCGCGCGGATCGATGCCCGGCCCGTTGTCGCGCACCTCGACCCGCAGCGCGTCAGGCTCGTCGCGCAGGCCGATGCGAATATGACCGCGGCCGGGCTCGCAGAACTTGGCGGCATTGGACAGGAGGTTGAGCAAGACTTGCGTGATGCGATCGGTATCCGCGCGTACCGGCGTCACCCTCTGTGGCAGCTCGAGCTCGACCTTAATGCGGCTCTCTTCGAACACCTGGCTCATCCCCGTGACGGCATCGCCGATCAGCGAGCGCATGTCGACCTCCGTGTCGCGCCACTCAGCCTTGCCCGACTCGATCCTCGAGAGATCCAGCACCTGGTTGATGAGGCGGCTCAGCCGCTCGGTTTCCTTGGTGATGATGGCGAGGAAGCGGCCGCGCTGCTCGGCGTCGACATCCGGGTGCTCGAGCAGGATCTGCGTAAAGGCGCGAATCGAGGTGAGCGGCGTGCGCAGCTCATGCGTCACGGTGGAGACGAAGTCGTCCTTCAGCCGGTCGAGCTCCTTCAGCCGCTCATTCGCGGCGCGCAGCTCCGTGGTAGCGGCTTCAAGCTCGCGCGACTTCTGCTCCAGGCGATGGCTGTACACCACGACTTGCGAGGCCTCATCCAGGATTTCGCGCAGCTCCTCGATGGTCAGCGCCTCTTCCTTCGCTACCGAGGCGACCATCACGCGAGCGGACGCGGCACCGATGGCGCCGGCGAGCTGCACTTCGACGTAATGGACGAGCTCGGCGTCGGCCTCGAGCGCATCCTCGGGCCAGCGCTTGCCGCGGGCGCCGGCGTATTCGCGGAACGCGGCGTCGGCGGCGGCGAGGCCCAGGAAACGCGCGAGCAGGTTGTAGAGCTCGGGCGCCGACGCCGTGCCGCGCCAGAAGCGGGCGCCGCCGCCCTCCCCGCCCTGGCGGAAGACGTCGACGAACAGGCTCGCCTGGCGGTGCTCATCGACGCCGGGCGAGGCACTGAGCGACACGCCGACATAGGCGCCGATGTTGGCGAGCATGCTCCAGATCATCGCGTGCGTGATCTGGTCAAGCCCGGCGAGGCCGAAGAGCGCGAGCGGCTTGAGCAGCGCGATGCTCGCCGGCCCCTCCTCGAGCAGGCTGATCGGCAGCCAGCCCGAGCGCGCGAAGGCGGGAAGCAGGAGCGTGTAGAGCCACACAGCGAAGCCGGCGATCAGTCCGGCGAGCGCTCCGCTTCGCGTACCGCCCTTCCAGAAGATGCCGCCGAGCACCGCCGGCGCGAACTGCGCCACCGCGGCGAACGAAATCAGGCCGATCGACACGAGCGCATAGGCCTCGCCGGCGAGCTTGAAGTACAGGTAGCCGAGCAGGAGGATCAGCACGATCGCCCCGCGCCGGATGCCGAGCAGGAGCTGCGTCAGGTCCGGCCGCTCGTTCAGGCGCAGCGAGCGCATGCGCAGCAGCACGGGCATCACCAGGTCGTTGCACACCATGGTGGACAGCGCAATGGTTTCGACGATCACCATGCCGGTCGCCGCCGAGAGGCCGCCGATGAACACCAGCAGCGCGAGGCCTTCCTGCCGTTCGACCATAGGCAGGGTCAGCACGAAGGTATCGCCGTCGACGCGGCCAAGCGGGAAGTGCAGCAGCCCGCCGAAGGCGATCGGCAGCACGAAAAGATTGATCGCCACCATGTACAGCGGGAAGAACCAGATCGCCTTGTTGAGATGTCTTTCGTCCAGGTTCTCGATCACCGTCACCTGAAATTGCCGCGGCAGGAACATGATCGCCATCATCGACAGCACGGTGAGCCACGCCCAGCTGGCATAGCCGCCGGCGACGCCCTCGAGCGGCATCATCATCGAGCGCAGCTTCGGCTGCGCCGCCGCGCGCGCAAAGAGGTCGCCTGGGCCGTCGTACAGGATGAAGGTGACGAACACGCCGACGGCGAGAAACGCGAGCAGCTTGACCAGCGACTCGAACGCGATCGCTGCCACCATGCCCTGATGATGCTCCGCGGCATCCAGATGCCGCGTGCCGAAGGCGATGGTGAATGCGGCAAGGATCAACGCTACCCAGAGCGCCGTGTCGTCGCGCATCGATTGCTCGCCGAGCGCCTGCGGCATGACGATCTCAGGGTATTGCACCAGGATCGAGTAGCTCGTCGACACCGCCTTCAGTTGCAATGAGATATACGGCAGGATGCCGATCACGGCGATGATCGTGACGATGCCGCCGAGGAGCGCGCTCTTGCCGTAGCGCGAGGCGATGAAGTCGGCGAGCGAGGTGATGCGGTTTTGCTTCGAGATGCGAATGATCTTGCGCATCACCAGCCACCAGAGCGCGATCATCAGCGTCGGCCCGATGTAGATCGGCAGAAAACCGACGCCATCGCTCGCCGCGCGACCGACGCTGCCGTAGAAGGTCCACGCCGTCGCATAGACCGCGAGCGACAGGCTGTAGACATAGGCATTGGCGATCACCGGGCGACCGGCATCGGCACGCTGGTCGGCGTAATAAGCGATCGCGAAAAGAATGCCGAGGTAGGCGAACGACGTGAGGATAATGACCGGCCCTTGCAGCATGCGGCTAGCGCTCGGCGACGAGGGCAAGCAGCACGATGAGCAGCGCCCAGGCGACGAAGATGTAGGCGTAGAGCACCGGAATGCCGAACAGCGTCCCCGGGACATTGAAAAGCGCGAGCACCGGGAAATTGAAAAGCACGATGCCGAGCATGCAGATAGCGACGAAGCGCGGCTCCTTCGCTTTTTCCTTGAACATGGTGCTCCTCCCGCTCAGCCGGGCCCGGCCGCGCGTACCACCGTTACCGTGCACGGCGCCTGCGTCACGAGCTCGGCCGCTTCTCGTCCCGGACCGAGCAGAATTTCTTCGACCTCGTTGACCGTCGCGTAATCGAGCAGCGCCGCGACTGCCTTCTCCGACTCTAGCACGTGATAGGTCACCCGCTCCTCGGGCAGCGCGAGCGGCTTCGCCCAGCGGCGCAGGCTCACGAGCTGCTTGATGTGCCGACCGGTCGGCGTGTCATCGGCGAGCGCCGCCGCCGGCCGGACCACCGTGATGCAGGCGACGCGACAGTCACCGTCGGCAACCAGGCGCCGGCGCGTGGCCGCGCGCAGCGCTTCGAAAAGCGGTTCACTCGTATCGTCGCCAGCGAGCGCCACCACGATGACCGGCAGCGGCGTGATCGCGGTCGCAGGCGCGGGCGGCGGCGATGGAAGGTAGTTGCGCGCTCGAAACCAACGCCCGGCGGTCTTCGCTACGCCTGCGCGCGCGCGCCGTTCGGCGCGCTCGGTGAGCGCCACCTGCGCGGGATTCGCGAGGTCGAAGGCGATCTGCGCTGCCGATGAGTAGCGCTCCCCGGGATCGACCTCGAGGCAGCGCAGGATGACCTCTTGCAGCCACGGCGGCGTCGCCGGGGCGACCGAGCGCGGCGGCGGCGCCTCGCGGTACAGGCGCCGGCGCAGCTGCGCCACCGTGGTCGGCGCACCAAACGGCCGCCGGCCGGTCGCGAGCTCGTAGAGCAGCGCGCCAAGCGCGAAGAGATCGCTGCGCGGATCGCTCCTCTCGCCTGCGGTCTGCTCCGGCGCCATGTACACCCAATTGCCCACCGGCGAGTGGAACTCCGCCGCCAGCAGGTCCGGCAGGTGCCGGTGGCAGGAGAGTCCGAAATCGATCAACGTCGCCGCGCCGCTCGGCCGCACGATGACGTTGGTCGCTTTGATGTCGAGATGAATCACGTCCTGACGATGGATCTCGTGCAGCGCGATTGCCAGCGCATGACCGATGCGCGCCACTTCCTGCGGCGCGAGCGGCGCGCGCTTGAGCCATTCGTCGAGCCGCGCGCCCTGGACATGCTCCATCACCAGGTACGGCGTGGTCTCGACGTCGCCGTAGGCCACGAGCGTCGGATGGTGCGGGCTTTGCGCCAGCGCGCCGAGCACCATGCGGCATTGCTCGAAGCTCACGACATTGGCGCTGCGCTCACCGGCGCCGAGGCGCGGGATCTTCATCACCAGCGGCAGGGGGCCTCTGCTGCCTTCCAGCCGATAGATCGACGCCATGCTGCCCACATGCACGCACTCGCCGAGCCGGAAGCCGTCGATTTCAGCGCCGGGCCGGGGCGGTTGCATCACACGCCGCGCTCTAGGCGCCGCGCCAGCCGCTCGGGCAGCCCGGCGATGCGAATCTTCTGCGCCGCCGCTTCAAAATCGTAGGGCACGCGAAAGAACGTAATGCGCTCGCGCGCGAGGTCGGCGAGCGCATAGCACGCCGCGGTGTTGCGATCGCGCGGCTGGCCGGCGGAGCCGACGATGGCGAGCCAGCGGCGGTGGCGACTGGTGGGAATGGGCGTCCCCGGCACCGGCCGAAACGGCGTCGCAAGCCGTCCCTCCCCCATGAAATATAGCCGCTGTTCGTGCACATGTCCGCAAAAGACGATCGCGGCTCTCGCGGCTTCCATGCTGAGCGTCGCTTGGCGGGCTCCACTGACGTAGGTCCAGCGCTCAGGCACCGCGGCGCTCGCATGCACGAATACCCGATCGTCTTCGCGCACGCTGGCGGGCAGCGCCTCGAGGAAGGCGACTTGGCGCTGCGGCAGGCGCTGGCGCGTCCAGGCGATCGCCACGAGCGCCTGGCTGTTCAATCCCGGCACGGCGCGCCCGAGCGCGGCGGCGTCGTGATTGCCGAGAACGACGATGGCGCCGCGCGCCGCGTACGCCTGCACGAGCTCGAGCACCGCCACGGGATCGGCGCCATAACCGACCAGGTCACCGAGAAAGGCGTGGCGCTCGGCGCCGAGCGCCGCCGCATGGTCGAGGCACGCGGTGAGCGCCTCTAGGTTGCTGTGGAGGTCGGCGAAGAGCGCGAGCTTCAGCGCACCTGCCTCAGCTGCTCCAGGATCGCCGGATTCTCGAGGGTCGAAACGTCCTGCGTAATCTCCTCGCCCCTGGCGATGGCACGCAAGAGCCGCCGCATGATCTTGCCCGAGCGCGTCTTCGGCAGGTTGTCGCCGAAGCGAATGTCTTTCGGTTTGGCGATCGGGCCGATCTCCTTCGCCACCCAGTTGCGTAGCTGGTCGGCGATTTTCTTCGCCTCCTCGCCCGTCGGCGTCGGGAGCTTCAGCACGACGAACGCGCAGATCGCTTCGCCCGTCAGCTCGTCCGGCCGCCCGACCACCGCGGCTTCCGCAACCAGATCCTTGTTCGCGACCAGCGCCGATTCCACCTCCATCGTTCCCAACCGGTGCCCGGAGACGTTCAGCACGTCGTCGATTCTGCCGACGATGCGGTAGTAGCCGTCCTCGTCCATGCTGGCGCCGTCGCCGGCGAGATAAAGCTTGCGCTTGAAGTCATCGGGCCAATAGGTCTTCACGTAACGGTCGGGATCGCCCCAGATCGTGCGCAGCATCGCCGGCCACGGGCGGCGAATCACGAGGATCCCGCCCTTTCCCTTGCCCACCGAATGGCCCGTCTCATCGACGATGTCGGCAAAGATTCCGGGCAGCGGCAGCGTCGCCGAACCTGGCTTGGTCGGTATCGCGCCCGGCAGCGGCGTGATCATGTGTCCGCCGGTTTCCGTCTGCCACCAGGTGTCGACGATCGGGCAGCGCCCGCCGCCGACCGTCTCGTGGTACCACATCCACGCTTCCGGATTGATCGGCTCGCCGACCGTGCCGAGGATCCGCAGGCTCGAGAGGTTGTATTTCTTCGGCAGCTCGCCACCGGCCTTGATGAGCGAGCGGATCGCCGTGGGCGCGGTATAGAACACGTTCACCTTGTGGTCCTGAATGATCTTCCAGAAACGCCCGGCGTCCGGATAGGTCGGCACGCCCTCGAACATCACTTCCGTGGCGCCTACCGCGAGCGGTCCATACGTGATGTAGCTGTGGCCGGTCACCCAGCCGACATCCGCCGTGCACCAGAAGACATCGCTCGGCTTGTTGTCGAACACCCATTTCATCGTCAGCGCGCACCACAGGAGATAACCGCCAGTCGAGTGCTGAATGCCCTTCGGCTTGCCGGTCGACCCCGACGTGTAAAGGATGAAGAGCGGATGCTCCGCGTTGACGTTCACCGGCTCGCAGGTGTCCGACTGGCCGCGCAGCACGTCGTCCCACCATTTGTCGCGCGGCGCCTGCATCGGCACGTTGCTACCCGAGCGCTTGTAGACGATGACGTCCTGCACCTTCTCGCAGCCGCCCATGGCGAATGCCTCGTCCACCACCGGCTTCAGCGGTATCTCGCGCCCGCCGCGGAACTGGCCATCGGCGGTGATCACGGCGATGGCGCCCGCGTCGATGATCCGCTCCTGCAGCGACTTCGCCGAGAAGCCGCCGAACACTACCGAATGCGTGGCGCCGATGCGCGCGCACGCCTGCATGGCGACGACCACCTGGATCGACATCGGCATGTAGATGAGCACGCGATCGCCTTGCTTGATGCCGCGGCTCTTCAGCGCATTGGCAAAGCGGCAGACCTCGGCGTGCAGCTGCCGATAGTTGATCTTGGTCACTTTGCCGTCGTCGGCCTCGAAGATGATCGCGGTCTTGTCGCCTTGCGTCTTCAAGTGCCGGTCGAGGCAGTTGTACGAGGCGTTCAATTCACCGTCATGGAACCAGCGGAAAAACGGCGCCTTCGTTTCGTCGAGTACCTTGGTGAAGGGCTTCGACCAGTGCAGCGTCTCGCGCGCGAGGCGCGCCCAGAAGCCTTCGAAATCGCGCTCGGCCTCCGCGACCAGCTTGCGGTAGGCCTCCATGCCGGAGATGTTGGCCTGCTTCACGAATGCCGGCGCAGGCGGAAAGACCCTCTTTTCCTGCAGCACCGATTCAATGGTCGACGACATGCTCCTCCTCCTGCGTGGATTGGCTTGTCAGCGCGAATACAATCACCAGATTAACACCCTGTAAAGAGCGCGGCCATCGCGCGCCGCGCCCCGCCCATGAAGACCATCAAGAAAACCGACCTGATCCAGAGCATCGCCGACGCGCTGCAATTCATCTCGTACTACCACCCGCGCGATTACCTGCAGGCACTCGGTCGCGCCTATGAGCGCGAGCAGTCGCCCGCGGCAAAAGACGCCATCGCGCAGATCCTCACCAACTCGCGCCTTTGCGCGGAGGGCCACCGGCCGATTTGCCAGGACACCGGCATCGTCAACGTCTTCCTCAAGGCTGGCATGCGCGTGCGCTTCGACTTCGACGAGGCGCTCGAGGACGTTGTCAACGAGGGCGTGCGCCGTGCCTATCTCGACGCGGACAACCCGCTGCGCGCCTCGGTCCTCACCGACGTGCTGGCGAGCCGCAAAAACACGCGCGACAACACGCCGGCCGTGATCCATGTCGAGCTCGTGCCGGGCGACAAAGTGGAGGTCGACGTCGCTGCCAAGGGCGGCGGCTCGGAAGCGAAATCGAAGTTCGCCATGCTCAATCCTTCGGACTCGATCGTCGACTGGGTGTTGAAGACCGTGCCGACGATGGGCGCCGGCTGGTGCCCGCCCGGCATGCTCGGCATCGGCGTCGGCGGCACCGCCGAGAAAGCGATGCTGATGGCGAAGGAATCGCTGATGGAGCCGATCGACATGGCGGAGCTCAAGGCACGCGGCCCCAAGGACAAGACCGAAGAGCTGCGCATCGAGCTCTACGACAAGGTGAACGCGCTCGGCATCGGCGCCCAAGGCCTCGGCGGCCTCTCCACTGTCCTCGACGTCAAGATCCGCACCTATCCGACGCACGCCGCAAATCAGCCGGTCGCGCTCATCCCGAATTGCGCCGCCACGCGCCATGCGCATTTCGTACTGGACGGTTCCGGCGCCGCTGAATTCGAGCCGCCAAGCTTGAGCGACTGGCCCGCGGTGACCTGGACGCCGGACGCGAAATCGCGTCGCGTAAATCTCGATACGCTGACGCGCGCCGAGGTCGCTTCGTGGCAGCCGGGCGAGCGCCTCCTTCTGAACGGCAAGCTGCTGACGGGCCGCGACGCCGCGCATAAGCGCATCGAAGAGATGCTCGCGCGCGGCGAGCACCTACCGGTCGATTTCACCAACCGCGTCATCTACTACGTCGGCCCGGTCGATCCGGTGCGCGGTGAGGCCGTCGGCCCCGCCGGCCCGACCACGTCGACGCGCATGGACAAGTTCACCGACGTGATGCTCGGCCAAACCGGGCTGGTGGCAATGATCGGGAAAGCGGAGCGCGGACCGGCGGCGATCGAGGCGATCCGCAAGCACAAGGCGGCGTATCTCATCGCGATCGGCGGCGCCGCCTATCTCGTCGCGAAAGCCATCCGCAAATCCCGGGTGCTCGCGTTCCAGGATCTCGGCATGGAGGCGATCTACGAGTTCGAGGTGCGCGACATGCCCGTCACCGTCGCGGTGGATGCCAACGGCAGCTCGGTGCACAGCACCGGTCCTGCCGAATGGTCGCGCAAGATCGTCGAGCTGAAGCTCCCGGTCACGGCAGCTTGAACCGCTGGCGCGGCATCTGGGCCGTGTTCGCGGGCGGCCTGGTGGCGGGCGCGTACATGACGAAAGTGCCGCCGGCGCTGCCGCAGCTACGCGCGACGCTTGACCTTTCGCTCGTCGAAGCGACGTTCATCGTCACCACCTTCAACGTGCTCGGCATGATCGTCGGCATCTTCGCCGGCATGCTCGGCGACCGCTACGGCCGCAAGCGCTTGGCGCTGACCGGGCTCGCGCTGATGGCGGCGGGTGGCGTGCTTGGCGCTGCCGTCGATGCCTTCATGCCGCTGCTCATCTCGCGGTTCATCGAAGGCGTCGGCTTCATTTTGTTCGCCGTGCCGGCGCCCGCGCTGATGAGCGCGATGAGCGCGGACGCGCGCGAGCGCGCCAAGGCGCTCGGTCTGTGGAGCGCGTACATGCCGACCGGCGGCACGCTGGCGCTGCTCGCCGCGCCAGTGTTCATTGCCACTGCGAGCTGGCGCGCGCTCTGGCTTGCGCTCGCCGCCGCCGCGGCGCTCGCGGCGATCGCCGTCGCGCGCGCCGTGCCCGCAATGCCCGCGGCGCGCGTCAGCTCGCTGCGCCTCCTCGTCGAATCGCTCGCCCAGCCGGGGAATGTGGCGATGGCGCTGCTCTTCGCCTGCTATGTCGCGCAGTGGACCTCGATCATGGTGTGGCTGCCGACCTTTCTTGCCGAGCACGGCGCTTCCACCGCCGCGGCATCGGCCGCGACGGCGCTCATGGTGCTGGTGAACGCGCCAGGGAATCTCGCCGGCGGCTGGCTGCTCTCGCGCGGTGTGCCGCGCGGCGCGCTGGTGATCGGCGCGTCGGCGATCGCCGCGCTTTGC
>Ga0081539_10003332_pt1 | contig 19978 bp, 25 predicted proteins | sample TabmetS4T2R2_FD_71023 | JGI IMG/M metagenome (GOLD analysis project Ga0081539, IMG submission 71023) | Tabebuia heterophylla rhizosphere microbial communities from the University of Puerto Rico - S4T2R2 | ecosystem: Host-associated > Plants > Roots > Rhizosphere ...
GCGGGCAGCGCCACGACGTCCTCGAGCGGACGCAGCAGCCCCGGGGGTACGCGCAGGTAGCCGAGCTCCGCCGCGATCGCGACGTTGCGCTCCATCGAGCGGCCGAGCAGGGCGACGTGGCGCCCGCGCGCGTGGGCGAGGGTCAGCACCTGCTGGATGCGGTGGAACTGGCGGGCGAGCGGCGGCAATGAGTCACGCGTTACATCTGCCACGCTAAATTGTGTCTGGAGAGGCGACCAATCAGGTCGCCGTTCTATTTGTAAGGGTAAACGACTGGAGGAAAGCTTACTGAGCAACCCGGACAGTCCGGGTCAGGATTTCGTACCAATTCAGGAAAGCGGGCGTGTTCGGACTGATGATTTCCGCAAAAGCGGACTTACAAAGGCGAACAAAATCGGGGTAAATGTTGCGCCGCCAAGGAGGAATCAGATCGTTTAGACGTGCGGTATTGATGTTTCCAAGCTTAAAGCGCGAATCTAAACCGTACTCGATAGGCATGACTGTGCCATCCGCTTCGATGATTAATGGCGAAATCAAATCAGCGAGCAGCGGGGCATTTTGTTCTGTTCGGATGCCATCCGCAAATACACGCGCCGGATCGTTCCGTAAGGCTTGCCGAGTCGCAATATCGAGATGAATGTACAGTTGATTACCCATTTCGGCTTGAAGACGGAATGCCTCTGTGAAGGCATACGCCATCTCCGTTTCATCTGGTACTTCTTCCAGCATAGTTTCAACCGCACGCCCCGTATGTTCCAGAGGATGAACCTGCAAAAGTTTTGCCCCTTGCTCCAGGGCAAAATGCGCGACCCAATCCAGCTCGTCGAGGTTGGTTTGCGTCAGCGTAAAGAGGAAGCCGAAAAGGATATTTGATTGGCGAACACCTTCCAGACGCGCTTTCATCGCGTCGAATGCACGCTCCGAGGCACGATTGCGGTTATGGGAAGCGGGAATACCATCGAGGCTGATGGCAAGGATGTCTGTGACGCCCTGAATCGATTTCAGGCGCTTTTCATCAAGGAGCATCCCGTTGGAGACGATCCCGGTCAACATGCCGAGATCATGGGCGTGCCCCAGAAGCGCCGGCAACGCCTTGTAGAGCGTCGGCTCTCCACCTGAAAAGCTGGCAGTACCGTATCCCTGTGAATAGGCATCGGTCAATGCGGCTTTGAGAATTTCTGGATTTAACTCGGTGCTCTCCTGAGGACCTGACGACGAATAGCAGTGGAGGCATCGCAAATTACAGCGTAAGGTTGGATGAATTTGCACAACCCGGTTCGCAGTATTCGTCAGATCCATCAAGTCGACCTTCGCTAGAAATTCCCGATTCCCTCAACGCCAGCGGGAACGTCCGGGGTAGTCAAATTCACAAGATATGCATTAATTTCTATGATGCCGAGCGGGAACCAGTGAACGTTGATCAAGGGGCTTTCGATGGCTTGATACTCTTTGATGAAATCTCCCATTGCGTCGCGCTTTACGTGAAACAAAGCACTAAATTTATCAATATCAGCGGGCTGCCCCTTCCACCACCAGTGGAAAATTTCGACATCGACGGCTTCGACAAGGCGCGCGAACTTTTCAACATCCGCTTCGGTTAGTGCGATCTTCCGTTTATGCCAGTTCGCCTGTAATTTTTGCGAACCGCGTTTTGTAGCCATCAGCTTAATTCCTTATACAGATAAGCGGTTTTAAGATTATACAATTTTTATATTTCGATCCAAATAAAATACGTTACGTTTATGTTCCATTAGGAACCGGATCTATCTATAACGAGCCATCGATTTATGAGACGGGATTGCGCCCGGCAAATTGTCCTCGATCTTAGAAAATTCGTTCGCATTTTTAAAGTGTTTTATGATATAATTAACTCTGTTCACACAATGCTGAGGAGCAGCAAGATGGCTGGTTGGGCGCAAACGATTATTATAGGCAACGTCGGGCGAGACCCCGAAATGCGATACCTGCAAAACGGAACGGCAGTTTGCTCGTTCTCGGTTGCGGTATCGAGGCGCTGGAACGACCGGAACACCAACGAGCAGCGAGAAAAGACGGTATGGTACCGTGTAAGCTGCTGGCGGCAACTGGCGGAAACGGCGAACAATTACGTCAAGAAGGGGATGCAAATTATGGTCGAAGGCGAGCTTGAGCCTGCGCGCGCCTACCTCGACAATAGTGGGCAGCCCGCCGCAACGCTGGAACTGACCGCACAGAATATGCAGTTCCTCGGTCAGCGTGGCGACAATGCAGGCAGCGCTGGCGAGTACGAAGACGCTTACAGCGGCAATAATTCCAGCAACGTCGACGACATCCCGTTCTAGGCGCGGGATTGCGTTCGCTGTCCATTCATTCCGCTAAGCAGCAATGAAAACAGGCGCAGAGCGTATCGAGCTTTGCGCCTGTTTGTTTGGCAATTCAGGCACTAGGCACTTGAACGCGGCATGAGTTTAATCGTCACGGCGTGTAATTTTGGACCGACGACTGTGTTGACGATGCTGGCGGCATAGCGGCGGTACTTGGCGCGGTAAGCAGCGTCGATCTGCTCGTGGATGGGGTCATCGGGGCTTACATCCACGAAGGTGACCTCTTTATCGACGCCGCCCGCTTGAATGCGTCCTTCGTGGCGCACCTGCGTGCCGCGAAACCAGCCCGATGTAGGTCCATAAGCGGAACGCACGTAGAGGTCATCGCCGTGACGAACGACCCAGATTGTGCGCGGTTTTTGGAGCGTCTCATCAGCTCGGAGCGCGGCGATTTCCAGTTCTTCCGCGCTACCGATTCGAGTAAGTTCATCACTCGTCCATGTGGTCATGGTTGTAATCCCTGCCTGAAATTGCTACTGCCATCCTTATTCCGAACGCTTCGCATATCGCATCCTTACCGATTGACCTGCCGCTGCTGGTCTGCGGGGTAGCGATCCCCCTGGATAGGGACTTTTGCGATGGCACTCTCGATTTCCCGCAAATCGTCGGGGGTGAGTTCAACGGCAACTGCGCCGATGTTCTCATCCAACCGCTCGATCTTTCGGCTGCCTGGTATCGGCACAATCCAAGGCTTCTGAGCCAGAAGCCATGCGAGCGCGATCTGCGCCGGGGTTGCGCCTTTGCGGGAAGCGATTTCGGTAATCAGAACGACAAATGCCATATTGGCTTTGCGCGCCTCCGGCGTATAGCGCGGGCTACGGCTGCGAATGTCGTTGCTGGCGAAGGTGGTATTTTCGTCGATCTTGCCGGTGAGAAAGCCGCGACCCAAGGGGCTGAAGGGCACGAAGCCGATACCGAGTTCCTCGCAAGTGGGCAGAACATCCATTTCAGGCTCACGCCACCAAAGCGAATATTCGCTCTGGAGTACCGTGACGGGCTGAACAGCGTGAGCGCGGCGGATAGTTTCTGCGCCCGCTTCGGAAAGCCCAAAACGCTTGACCTTACCCGCCTGAATCAGTTCCTTGACCGTACCTGCCACGTCTTCGATGGGCACATCCGGGTCAACCCGGTGTTGATAGAACAGGTCAATGGCATCGACCCGAAGGCGCTTGAGCGCTTCTTCGGCGACCTGTCTAATGCGCTCCGGGCGGCTGTTCAGCCCGCCCCGATTGGTTCGCGTGGTCGAGTCAATATCGAAGCCAAATTTGGTGGCGATGATGACCAGCCCGTGAAATGGCTCCAACGCTTCGCCAACCAGTTCTTCGTTGGTGAAAGGTCCATAAACCTCCGCCGTGTCGAAGAAGGTGATGCCGCGATCTACCGCTGCGTGGAGGAAGGCGATCATCTCCTGCTTGTCGCCAATGGGGGTATCGCCAAAGCTCATCCTCATGCAGCCGAGACCGAGCGCCGAAACTTCCAAGCCGCTGCTGCCGAGTGTGCGTGTCTGCATTTTCTGATCTCCTATTTTTAATTAAGCCCTGTCTCTCGGCGTGAACGCCATAGCCGCTGGTGAGTTTGCGGACAGGCTCAACCGCCGCCTTGCCGCTGATTACCCTTACCAGGGTTGCGTAGTTGGACCAATCGTAAATTCGTTGACATTTGTATCTTCCGGTTGATCAATCGCAAATGCCACCACATTAGCTACTCGATCTGGCGAAATGCCATAGTGCTCATACAACTCCGTCATCGCCTCAGACACATTTGGGTCCGTAATCGCGTCCAATAACGCCGTGTTAATTGCGGCAGGGTAAATGGTCGCAGTACGAATGTTCGTTCCTTCTTGAGCAGACTCCATGCGTAGCACTTCCATGAAATCGCGGACAAACCATTTCGTCCCACCATAGATCGCGCCGTTTGGATAGCTTTTTAATCCAGCAACCGATGAGGTTGCGATCACATGCCCGGACTTTTGGCTCACAAACGTTGGCAACACAGCAGCCACTCCATTGAGTACGCCCTTGATATTGACATCCACCGTTTGATTCCATTCTTCCGTTTTCAATGCAGAAAGCGGAGAATTCGGCATAATGCCCGCGTTCAGGAAGATAACATCAACACCACCAAAGGTCTCCTGAGCGAGTTCAACGATCCTCTTGTTATCCGCTGAATTTGTCACATCCAGCCCCTGATGGACTGCTTGCCCGCCAGCGTTTTGAATTTCCTCAACCAGTTGTTTGAGGTTTTGCTCGCGCCGCGCACCCAACACGACTTTAGCGCCTTTGCTTGCCAGCAGTTTCGCAGTTGCTTCACCAATGCCTGATGATGCGCCAGTGATAATCACCACTTTGTCTTTGATCATTTAGTTTCTCCTGCGTTTCGTAGATTTTGATGAGGTTGTTTGATATGCTCGTCGCTGACGTGTTCCATCCAGTCAACGGCTTTGCCATCCAATGTTTCTTGAATGGCGATGTGCGTCATAGCGGTGGTTGCCGCTGCGCCGTGCCAGTGTTTTTCGTCCGGCAGAATGGTAATTACGTCGCCCGGTCGAATTTCTTCAACTGGCCCGCCCCAACGCTGCGCCCGTCCACAGCCCGCCATCACGATAAGCGTCTGTCCGAGGGGGTAAGTGTGCCATGCAGTTCGCGCACCGGGTTCAAAGGTGACACTCGCGCCACCCGCCCGGGCTGGGTCGTGCGCGTCGAACAGCGGGTCAATCCGCACAGTGCCGGTGAACCATTCGGCAGAAGCCTTAGCAGAAGGTTGTGAGCCATTTCTTTTAATATCCATCGTGGGGTACCTCCGGTTTCACTTACTGAAGAGGAGTTACTGTAACTTGTGATCATTGTAGGGTGGTGGCAGGGGGAAAGATTGTACAATTTTCGACAATTATTGTACGATTCTCCAAGAATTCTCTTGAAAACGCATAAATACACGGGAAACTTGTATAATCTTACAGGCTGCCAGGGTAGTCAAAAGAGACGATTCGATGAATGCATTAAAAGGTAAGAAAGAAGCGCGGGACACGATTCGGCTGCAACTGTATCGTGAGGAGCTTGTGGATCGGATCGGTCAGACCATCACCGAGGATAGTGGTGAAGCTCAAGTCCTCGAAGGGGTTTATCTGGGTCGTCTTTCGATGCCAGGAGGTAAAGTTTACAGCGTGCTTGAGCCTTCTCTCTGCGTCATTGCACAGGGAAGTAAGGTCGTTTTTCTGGGGGACAGTCGCTATCAATACGATCCCTTTAATTACCTTCTCACCACCATTGAGCTACCGAGAATCAGTCAAGTTGTCGAAGCATCCAGAGAAAAACCGTATCTTAGCCTCAGGCTGGTACTCGATCCGAACCTGGTTGGCTCGGTGATGATTGAAGCGGGCTATCACGTACAAAAGCGAAACACGAATGCCGAAGCGACGAGGGTTAGCCCGCTCAATGTTGAGTTGCTGGATGCACTTGTTCGACTGATCCGATTGATCGATCATCCTCAGGAAGCTCAAATCCTGATGCCGCCGATCAAGCGAGAAATTATCTATCGTCTCTTAGCGGGGGATCAGGGCGATCAGCTCTTTCATCTTACGATTGCGGAGGGGTCTACGTCAGCGATGGCATGGGCGGTCGAGCAACTACGACAGAATTTCGATCAACCCCTTCGTATTGAGCAGCTTGCCCAGGAACTGGGAATGAGCGTCTCCAGTTTTTATCAGCATTTTAAATCCGTGACGGCAATGACCCCTTTACAATTTCAAAAGCGAATACGTCTTCAGGAAGCAAGGCGACTCATGCTGGGTGAAAATCTTGATGCAACCAGCACTGCTTATCAGGTAGGGTACAACGATGCCGCCTATTTCAATCGGGAGTATAAAAGTGTTTTTGGAATTCCACCCATCCGCGACGTGCAGCACCTACGAGAAGCCGTTAACGTTCGCTCTACTAAGAAATAGTTGAGTAAGCAACGTCAACGACATCTCATTCTAAGTTAGAGCGAACTGTTTTGACCGCAAAATACTTGACACGTCACGTAATTTGCAGATAATAGATGATATGTCATGTATTTCAGGAGACTCATTATGGACGTCCATCTCATATCTACCGGGCAGGTCAAAATCACCGAGAGCTGGCGCGTAGGCAGAGGCAGCCGCGCGCTGCGGCTAGCAAACGCCCTGCTCGACCGCAATTTCACCGACTGGCTGCCGATTTACTGCACCATCATAGAACACCGCGAGGGTTTGATCGTCGTGGACACAGGAATCTCGATAGACGCCAACGCGCCGGTTTACTTTCCGCCGCACCTTCGGCTGGTACAGCGCGCCGCGCCGTTCCAGATTACGCCAGAGCAGGAGATCGGCACGCAGATGCGAGCGCGGGGGCTAAACCCGAACGACGTGCGTTGGGTCGTGCTGACGCATTTGCATCAGGATCACGACGGAGGGTTGCAGCACTTCCCCAATGCGGAATTTGTGGTCGCGCGGAAGGAATGGGTTGCTGGACAGGGGTGGGGTGGACGCTTCGCCGGATATTTCAACTGGCGCTGGTCGCGGCTTTCGCCCCGGCTGGTCGATTTCCAGAGTGGCGCTTATCACAGCTTTGGGGCAAGTGAGGCGCTGACTGACGACATGCGGCTGGTGCCAACGCCGGGGCACAGCGCGGGACACCTCTCGGTGATTGTGGAGCGCGGCGATCACGCGCTGTTCCTCGCGGGAGATGCCGCTTACTCACAGGATTTGCTGCTGCGGGATGCCATCGACGGCGTCGGTCCAGACCCGGCAGCTCAGCGCGAGACGCACCGCCGAATTCTGGAATTTGCCAAGCGCGTCCCGGCTATATTTCTGCCCAGCCACGATCCAGAAGCGGCGTATCGGCTGGAACACAAGCTCACTATTGCCGAAGGTTCGGACAAGGAGGCTATGCAGCGTTTTTCCTTGACATAATACGTGACACGTCATATAGTTCTGAGGCTTGTTTCTGAAGGAACCTCACCAATGGATAAAGCCGAAGAACTACGCTATCTGTTCCTCGCTGTGCAGCGCGAGGGCAACCGCGCCCTGACCGACGCGCTCAGTTCGCTGGAACTCACGCCCGCACAGGCGGAAGTGCTGCAAGTGCTGGATCAATACAAGTCGCTGACGCTGATCGAATTGGGGGAGCGGCTGGTCTGCGAAACTGGCAGCCCCAGCCGCCTCGTCAGCAGCATGGTCGAAAAGGGATTAGTGCAGAAAACCACATCGGACGCGGACCGGCGGGCGAGCCAACTGCGGCTGACGGAACGGGCACAGGCGCTGATGCCGCGCTTGAACGAAATCGAAGCGCAGTTCAACCAGGCGCTGTTCGACTTTCTCGATGATGAGACGATGGATATGGCGCTCCGCCTGCTGTGGCAGCTTGCCGAAAACGCCGCGAGCGGACAAGCATTGCTGCGCCGCAAAAGTGGGACATAGCGATATGGCGCTATAATGGCGGACATAGGCATATGATGAAAGGATGCCCATGACTCAGCCGAAGAACCGGCAGGTTCACCTCGACTTGCCCGCGAACCTCAGCGCGACCTATGCCAACGCCGTGATCGTCAGCCAGACGACCAGCGAGATCGTGTTCGACTTTTTGCAAGTGATGCCCAACGACCCGCGCGCCCGCGTACAGAGCAGGGTCGTGATGACGCCGACTAACGCCAAACTGTTCCTGAAAGCACTAGAGAACAACCTCGCCAAGTACGAAGAGAAAAACGGCGAAATTCAGACGCCGCAGCAGCCAAGTACGCTGGCGGATCAACTGTTCGGCACGATCAAGCACGACGGCGACGAGCCGCCCGCGCCGGAGCCAGAGGATGAAAATGGCTGATCTGAACGAAGTCTCCGCCGCCATTCGCAGCGGTTTCGTTGCCAAGAACGCCGCCCGCGACAGCGCAATTGCCTCGTCACGCGAACTGATCCGCCACTGCTCGGAAGCGATCCGCGCGGTTCACCGCCACGAATGGGAAAATGCCGAGGCGAAGCTAGCAGTCGTGCAGAGCGCCGCCGATGATCTGCGCGCGGTGGTCGGGAATTATCCCGACTTAGCGTACAGCGGCTACACCAGCGATGCGCTCAAGGAAGTGGTCGAAGCTTTTGCGACGTATGCGCTCATCCGCGACCAACCGCTGCCCACGCCGGAATCGCTGAACGTGGATGGCGCGGTGTACGTGAATGGGCTGGCGGAAGCCGCCACCGAACTGCGGCGCTTCATCCTGGACATATTGCGCCGCGAGGACGGATCCAGCGCGGAAGCGGCTGCCGAAGCCGAGCGCCTGCTGGACTGGATGGACGCGATTTATGACGAGCTGGTGACATTCGACTTCCCGGATGCGATCACGGGGGATTTGCGCCGCCGCACCGACGTGGTACGCGGGGTGCTGGAGCGCACACGCGGCGACCTCACCACGACCATCCAGCAGCAGCGGCTGCAAGAGGCGCTAAAGCAGGTGGAAAAGCGGGCGCTTGGCAAAGATATAACTGCCGAATAAAAAGCGATAAGCACGCGAAACTTTCCCCTTCCTGTCTTGCACCTGATGTAGAAAAACCAACAGAACTGAAGAGACTGCCTATTGACTTCTGCTACTACTCTGTGTTACTTTGTAGTGGTACTCTGTGATACGTAGTAGATAGAGAGTTAGCCATAGAAAACCTGACTGAGTTTTTAAAAGGCATTCTGGAAGGCTGTGTGCTTGAAATCATCAGCCGTGAAGCAACTTACGGCTATGAGATTGTGAAAAAGCTCAACGCGCTTGGATTTACAGACATTGTCGAAGGAACGGTCTACACGATTTTGCTCCGGCTTGAAAAAAACCAGCTTGTGAACGTAGAGAAAAAGTCATCGGAAATCGGACCGCCCAGAAAATTTTATTCACTCAACGCAGCAGGGCAAAAAGAGCGTGCAGCCTTTTGGGACAAATGGGATTTCGTCTCATCAAAGATCACTGAATTAAGGAGGGACAGTCATGTCCAATAAGTTGACCCGTGCAATGTGGAAAGAAATGAACCAGCGTGTGAAGGCACTTCCGGGAGACTACCAGGTCGTGTTTAAGGAAATCTCATCCTACTTGCATCAAATGGCATCCAGCAATGCAGGTCTGGTCAATATGCAGATGGACATCCTTGATCTGTTTGAAATGGGAGCGCAAGACGGCAAAGCTGTGCTCGATATTGTGGGCAATGACGTGATCGGTTTTTGCGATGGGCTTCTAGAAGCAATGCCCGAACACACCTGGATTAGCAAAATGAAATCCGCCATGAACGAAAGTATCCACAAAAAACTCGGCAACAGAAAGAGCGGCGAGAAATGAGCAATTTAGAAGCCGCATCATTCGCTGCGCCTATAGAAGATTCCGAAGGGTAAACCTATGGAAAACGTAATTCAGGTTGACAATCTGGTGAAGCAATATCGAAAAGCGGCTGAAGCCGCAGTCAACCATATCAGCTTTAAGGTTCAGGAAGGAGAGTTTTTCGCTTTCCTGGGACCGAACGGCGCGGGCAAAACCACCACCATCTCGATTTTGACGACGACTCTTGCCCCAACCAGCGGGCACGTGATGATCGCAGGGTACGATTTGGATCGGCAAGCGCACGAAATCCGCAAGAAAATTGGCATCATCTTTCAGAAGCCAAGCCTCGATCTCGAACTGACCGGTGAGGAGAACATTCGGCTGCATGTCTGTATGCAAGGGTTGTACAGCTACAAACCCTTCTATCGGCTGATGTCCTCTGCTTATCGGCGCAAAATTGAGGAGTTGGCATCTGTCGTTAGTCTTGACGGTGATTTATTTAAGCCGCTCAAGACTTTTTCCGGTGGAATGCAGCGCAAGCTGGAGATTGTCCGCAGCTTAATGCATGAGCCTGACGTGCTGTTTCTCGATGAGCCAACGTCGGGGCTGGATGCGGAGAGCCGAGCCAGTTTATGGCAGTACCTGCTTCAGGTGCAGCGCGCGAAACAAACCACGATTTTCCTGACGACGCATTATATCGAAGAGGCGGATGCAGCCGATCACGTCTGTATCATCAATCACGGCGAAATCGTGATGCACGCGACTCCTCAGCAGATGAAGCAGCGGCTGCTTGACCGCTATGTTCTGATTGACGCGGCTGATCACCAACAACTAACAGCGGAACTTGTCAGTCGAGGGATCGACTTCAGCCCAAATGATACCGGATACAAAATCCCCTATACCGGGATGACACCCCAGGCAGTGATTACTCAATTGGAGACTCCCCTGTCGCTGTTGAAAATCTACGAGCCAAGCCTCGAAGAGGCTTATGTGCGGTTGCTGAATGAAGGAGCAGCATAATGAACCGTCTCTATCACGAACTCAATGCAGTCATCGCGGTTGCAGCCCGCGACGTGATCCGCTACTTGCGCGTGCCAGGCGGCATCATTCTCAGTTTTCTCTGGCCGCTCATCTTATTAGGGTTACTGGGAGGCAGCCTCGCTCAAAACCTGGGGGGGAGTAGCAATTTCAATCTATCCCAATTCATCCTATATGGGGTTGTGGTCATGATGCTCTACCAGGGCACAATGGGCAACGTGATTTCCTTGATCGTAGACCGCCAGAATAACTTCACTCAGTCGATGTTTGTCGCGCCGATTTCACGCTATGCCATTATTCTTGGGAAAATCATCGGAGGGACGATCACAAGCCTCTTTTCGGTAGTTGGTGTGTTTGTGATAGGATTCTTGATGCAAATTCCATTCACGCTGACCGACGTGGGTTACATGCTGATCCTTGCGCCAATGATCTGCATTGCCGGTGGCGCGCTGGGAATCCTCTTTATCAGCCTTGTCAGCGATCCACAACAAGCCACACAGGTTGGAACGCTGGTGATGCTTCCCCAAATGTTCTTGGCGGGGCTGCTCATTCCTGTCAGCCAGTCGAGTGGGATTCTGGGCGTTCTTTCACATCTGATGCCTATGACCTACCTGGCTGATCTCATGCGAAATATGGTGTTCGCGGAACACCCAGCGTATTCGCAAATTGTGCTCTATAGCCCGGTAGTCGATCTTGGCATCACCATCGTTGTAGCAGTTCTGTTCATCGTCGCAGGGACTGTGATGTTTGCCCGAAGCGAACGCACGCGCTGACCAATCTCACTCTCACCTGACATCGGTATAACCCAATCCTTAATTGGTCAAGCAACAACTGAAACGCGCACACCGGTGCATCTTGAATGCTGCATAAATCGCCAGAGCTTCCAACGCCAACTTAGGAAACTCTGGCGATTCGCAGGTTACATGGGAATTCACACAGGCGCTTAGCAAGGGTGAATAAAAGTCTCACCATTAATTCAGCAAAACCTGCCAAAATGAGTTGATTGATCGGTTCGCGTGTGTTCAAATGGATGCACGCTCAATCAACGAACGAAAACGATGCCCCACGAACCGCATAGCGCGAAAATTGATTGGCAGAGTATCCCCTTTTTTACCGGAATGGACGCTTCGGGACTGAACCGCGTCGAAGCGGCAGCCCACCGCCGCTGCTACCAAGCAGGCGCGGAGATTTTCAACGAAGATGAGGACTGCGCTGGCTTTCATATCGTGGTCGATGGGTTGGTGCGGATTTACCGCGTCAACGCAGAAGGACGGCTGCACACGCTCAGCCTCCTGCGTCCGCCCTCCACCTTTAACGAAGTGGCAGCGGTAGATGGTGGGCACAACCCGTTCAATGCCGTCGCCGTGACCAGTGCGGAAATCCTCGTCATCAGCCACCAGAGTCTGATCAACCTAATGGCGACCGAGCGCACGCTATTGAGCAACACGGTGCAGGCGCTGGCACACCTGAACCGTGAATATATCGAGCGGCTGGAAGACATGACCTTCCGCACAATTCCCTCACGCCTAGCGAAACTATTCCTACACGAAACGACGTATGCTGACCAGATTTCCGAGATGCCTTCCCAGTTGACTCAGGAAGAAATGGCGTCAATTTTGGGGACGACGCGGGAGGTCGTAGGACGCGCGCTGCGCGGATTAATGAATGCGGGACTGCTGCGGAAAAAGGGGCGCTACGTCTACGTGCTTGATCGCGCCGGACTGGAATATCTCGCCGAGACAAATTCGATGCCAGAAGGCTTCCCCACCGAACGCATTCGCAAGGTTTAACGGTGGTTAAACTTCAATAAAACTTGTGTAATCTTTCCAAAACCTCAAGTTAAAAATCCAACAAAAGTTCCAGACACATTCCCTGAACTGCGGTAAATTCGCTCTATTGTGAAAAGTAAGGAGTAGACTGCTCATGACTCATATTATCACCAGCCTTTGCCTGCGCGATGGCGCATGTGTGGATGTTTGCCCGGTAGAGTGTATTGTCCCCGGACAGCCGGAAAACGAATGGCCCTGGTATTTTATCGACCCGGATACCTGCATCGATTGCGGCGCGTGCATTCCCGAATGCCCGTATGAAGCGATCTTCATCGAAGAGGAAGTGCCTGCTTCGTATACGCTGGCAGCAGGGCAGGAATATATCCCCTTTGACACCAAGCAGCGGATGACGGCAGCGGGCGGCGAAGTGCTCGACCTGACCACCGACATTCAGCCGAACTACGATTTCTACACGAAGGGTCCCGGCTACGAAGCACTGGGGTAAAGGCAATTTTTCCATGGTCTGTACAGCCTCTCGCGGTTTGCGAGGGGCTGTTTTTTGCAAAGCACTCATGATTTTGTCTTAGCGTAAAATACTCCAATAGGGGATTTAGTGCGGCGTAAAAGCATGGCTCAACTCTATAACTTGCCTTCCCAAGATACAGTTCGAGCAGTTCTCGATATCCTCGCGCCAAATCATACAGATTTCCATATTCATACGCTGGCGGCAAGCTATTCAAACCATACCCATCTTATTGAAGTTGAATTTGCGGCTAGCGCCTCACAGCGAATTGTTCTGAGGCGCTACAACGAGGCGAATGGTGACTGCGTTGGCAAAGCCCGCCGCGAATTTCACACCCTGGAAAGTTTGCAGCGCACAGGGTTCCCTGCGCCGAAGCCGCTTTACTTGGATTATGACGGGACGCTGCTCGGATCGCCGGGGATCGTCACTGATTTTGTTGCGGGTGAGCAGATTAATCTCCTGCACGATCCGCAACAATGGGCAGCAAAGATCGAGTTGATAGCACAGGCGCTTGCCCGCATCCACGCTACGTCATACGATGAAACGCTCAAGCCCGTATTAATGAATGGAAACGTGGAAGCTGCGTGGTTTACCAAGAATAGTGAAGTTCCCGACTATATGAGCGCGCATCCCGATGGAGCAATCGTTTGGGAGACGGTCAGACAATCTCTGCCGCGTCGTCGCGCAGTTGAGCCAGCACTGCTGCACATTGATTATTGGTCGGGCAATATTTTATGGCATGAGGATCACATTTCCGCCGTCGTGGATTGGGAAGAAGCCGCCTATGGTGACCCTGCTATCGACGTTGCCTACTGCCGTATGGAGTTCTATCTCGCTGGATTAGAAGCTGCCGCAGAGCAGTTTTTAGCCGCTTACCAGCAGGCAGCGGGGCAAAAAGTCGCCAATCTTGGCGTTTGGGAACTGGCAGCCAGCGCCAGACCGATGCTCGACTTGGACGGTTGGCTGACACGTCCCGGTATGGCTGAAGCATTTCGCCGCTTTATTGCTCAGGCAAAAATGCGCCTGACTGCATCCCAGGATTAGGCAGACGCAGACAGCCCATTTCATCTATAATCCCCGGCATTGGATTGACGATTATGGCTCTGCTTGATGCCTACGCTTTACCTTGTGCCAACGCCGCTTGGCGACCCAGAAGACATTACCCTACGCGCATTGCGGATTTTGCGCGAAGCCAGCGCGATTGCGGCTGCGGATTTCGAGGTAGCGCGGCTTCTGCTGGATGCACATGGGATCACCACGCCGATCATCGCCTATCACGCTGTATTGGATGCGCTGAGTAATGGCGACGTGGCGCTGATTGCCCGCGCGGGCACGCCGGGGATTGGCGACGCGGCGCAGGAAATCGTGCGGGAGGCAATTGCGCGCGGCGTGCGGGTCGAGCCGCTGCCGGGGGCAGACGCAGCGATTACGGCGCTGGTGATCTCCGGCTTGCCGACGGATGCATTTGTGTATGTGGGGAAACTGCCAGATGACCTAAGCGCTTACACTCACGAGCGCGAGACGATGATTTTTGCGACGAACGACGTGACCGAAACCCTCATGCAAATGTTTGCAGCTTTTGGGGATAGGCGTATTTGTATTGCCGCTCGTCTGACGCAGGAAACTGAAGGCATTTATCGCGGGATGCTACGTGATGCGCTCGAATTTGATCGAGGGCAGACAACTCCTTACGAAATTATGATAGTAGTTGAGGGGGCGGCGGGAGAAGCTGCGGAAGTGTGGGATGAAGTTCGGGTTCAGTTAGCATTGCGCGAACGGCTGAAAGCGGGTGAACCGCTGAAACTGGCGGCGAAAGCAGTGGCGGCAGAAGCGGGGTGGGATAGGCGCGCGGTGTATACAATCGGCGTTGAGTTAAAGAAAATTATGTGACGGAAAGACACCCTAGAAATCCGCTGGAAGTCCGCTAAAATACTTTGCACTTTCGGCAAAGAGTAATCCGCGCCAGTTTTGGCGCGTTTGATGACGAGGATTTTGTATGGCTTCTTATCACGGACCAAAGGCACGTGTGCAGCGCCGCTTCGGCGAAGTGCTCATTCCGCGCACCAAATACCAGCAAATTCTGGAGAAGCGCCCGTACCCACCCGGAGATCATGGCAAGGAAAAGCAGTACCGTTCCGGTCGTCGCAGCGACTACGGCTTGCAGTTGACCGAGAAGCAGAAGCTCTCGTTCATCTTCAACATCCGCGAGACGCAGATGCGCCGTTACTTTCTGAAGGCGCGCCGCCAGAGCGGCAACACTGGCGTCAACATGCTGGTGCTGCTGGAACGCCGCCTAGATAACCTGGTCTACCGCGCGGGCTTCGCGCCGACCATCTGGGCAGCGCGTCAGTTCGTCAAGCACGGGCATATCCTGGTCGATGGTGCGCGCGTTGACCTGCCTTCGTACTTGGTGCTGCCCGGTCAGACGATCTCGGTCAAGGAGACGATGCGCAAGAACGTTCATGTGCTGGACGCGATGGAAGGCGTCGCCTACAATCTGGCATATTTGCCGGTGGACAAGAACAACTTCTCAGCAACCTTTACCAACGTGCCGGAGCGTAATGAAATCCCGGTTCCGGTGGACGAACAACTGATCGTCGAATTCTATACCCGCCTGACGTAACTCGAAAACGGCTCAACGCTCAAAGCCCTGCGAACGCTCGCGGGGCTTTTTGTTTCCAGGGACCTTGATTCTGCCCGAAAATTGGGTTCGCCCCGCCCGCAAATGGCGCGCCGAACCCATACCGCGTGGCAATACTGCTGCAAACGGAGAATTAACAGCTTATCGCTTCTTGAGCTAGTTACAACTTCCTGAAGCTGTAGATTTCGACAAACGGAAACGATTGGACGAGTTTCGGGCTGGTGTACCCGGAAAAATCTGCCCCGTACTCCTGAAGCAGCCGGGTGAGCCGTTCAAGCGTATACTCCGGCGTATTGACCAGCAGCAATACTGTCTCGGCTTCGAAGGCGTCGACGGAGGGTGCGAACAGCTTCCACGACAGCCCATATTTGCGAAAATAAAATTGCAGCGTTGGGCTGGGTGGAAGTACCTGTATTGTCCCCTGCCCGGCTGAGGCAAGCCCTTTGACATATATCGCGACATCTTCGGCGTTATCCTCGGCTCCTGCTTCATCGAAATAATTGATGCTCGCATGAATGGGAAGGTTGATGCTCATCAGCAGAGCGAGCACCAGCGCCAGCGCGCTCGCCCAGGTTCGCTTCAGCCGCAGCAGCGCCACCCAACCAGCCTCTGCGCAGATCGCGTAAAGCGGGAGTAGAAACAACCACACACGCGGGTATGGCGCAACCCGCTGGATCACGAGCATCATGGCGCAGCAGAGCAGCACCACCGGCAGGATAGGAACGGGATACTGCCCGATGCGGCGGTGTAGTAAAACAGACCCCAGCGCGCCGATAAGCAGCAAAATCGGCAAAGGCTGAACGAGGTAACTATTCCACGTTTCCCAGGTCCTGATGAGCGATTTCGGCAGCTCGGTCAGGAAGTTATCCCACGCCAGTGGCGCGACGAACCGATTGGCGACCACCGCTTCAATGCCGGACGTGAGGAAAACAGGCAGGTATAGCAGGAACGTCAGCGTCAGCGTCAAGCCCACAACCGCGACTAACCCACGCAGTACCGCAATTCGCCTATAACGCAGCAGCAGCGACGCCGCAAGCCAGACGACGACCATGCCGAAACCGTAGAGCATAGTCGGGATGGTGTAGAAACCAAGCGTTGCAATGATGCTGAACAGCAGCCAGTTTTTGAGTTTCGGCTGCAAAATAACCTGGATGCTCACGAGCCACAGCAGCAGAAACAAGAGCGTGACCAGGCTGTAACCGCGCGCGTTGGTGGAATATTCGATCAGCGGGGCTGAAGCAGACGTAAACGCTGCGGCGACTAGCCCCACCTCGCGCCGATACAGTTTTGCGCCCAGCAAATATGTCACGGGGACGACTGCCAGCCCTGCCAAAAATGCGGGCAGTCGCACCAGCCATTCGCGGTACTGCGTGCCGAAAAGCGTCGTCAGGTGGACGAGCAGCGTGTGAAACAGATGATTGTTTGGCTCAGAATAAGTCGCAAGCCCCACCGAGAGCGGACGCGATGCGAAGCTGATGAAGGTGAGCGATTCGTCATAGCGCATCGGCTGATTGAGCCGCGCAACTCGCAGCGCCGCGCCGACCAGCAGAATTAGCAGGAGCGGAAGCCAATCCGATTGGCGGATCAGTTGACGAAGCGGTACTTCACCAGTGTCCACATAGCAATGGGCGCGTCCGTCCACTTGATCTTCTTGCCTTCGGTCCATTCGCGCCCGTTGTAGGAAATGGGGACTTCGTAGATACGGATGCCCTGCTTGAGCACCTTGGCAGTGAACTCCGGCTCGAACTCGAAGCCGCGCGCATGGATGACCATATCGCGCACCACGTCGGAGCGGAAAACTTTGTAGCAGGTTTCCATATCGCTGAGGATGGCGTTATAGAGGATATTGGTCGTCAACGTGAGAATTTTGTTAGCGATCATATTCCAGAAGTTCATCGCCTTGCGCGGACCGCCGAGGAAGCGCGACCCGTAGACCACTTTGCTGATGCCTTCCTGCAATGGCTTGAGCAGTATTGGGTAATCGCGCGGGTCGTATTCGAGGTCGGCGTCCTGAATCAGGAAGATGTCGCAGGAAGCGTGGCTGAAGCCTGTCACTAACGCCGCGCCTTTGCCCTGGTTCTGCTCATGATAAACGATACGGACGTTCGGACGCTGCTGCGCTTCAATTTCGCGCAGCAGGTCGCGGGTGCCATCGGTCGAGCCATCATCCACGATCAGGATTTCATCAGCGAGACCAACTTCTTCCACCCGATCCAGGACAGGTTCCAGCGTATCGACTTCGTTATAACACGGGATGATCACACTCAGCGTCAGCCGCTTTTGCTCAACCGCGCGTTTTTTAGGCTTTGTGGTAGTCTGCATCCGTTTCCTGAACCGTCGCTTTCGTGCTAGCGCGTGCTGCCGCCGAAATTCACGGCGATTATAACACAGAAACTTTCGGCAAAGCGTAGAGAGTCGGCAAACTGTATATTGCAACCTTTCTAACTTCATTACATAATGGCGCGAAGTTTTCAGCAGGAGCGATCAAAAATAGATGTCGTCATCTACAGGAAATCTTCGCGCGACAATTCGCACGATCAAAATTTGGATCAAAGCCTTCATCCCGAACGATTATCCGGGCGCAGCGATTGTGCCTGGTACAGGGGCACACGCCGGAAAAACCTCGATCACCGATTTGTGGCTGCTCAACCGCTGCTTTCTGACCGACCAGCGTAGCTTCAGCAGCGATGTTCACGCCGAAGCACGGATGCACTGCGAAATCGTCATCGACGTTGCCAAGAGCAAAGAGGTCTACCAGTTTCACCACTGCTACGACACCATTGAGGTAGACTGCAACGGCGGACACGAAAAATGCCGGGCGCAAGGCAGCACGAAGGATATGCACTTCACCGATTTCGAGGTCTCGCCGGACAAGCTGCGTTACACAGTGCAGATCAAAGCCGCGTCGAAGAACCCATGCGTCAAAATTGGTCCGGTTGCGCTTTCGCCAAACCTCGACTTTGAAGGGCAGATCACGGTTGCCGTCACGGATGATCAGACCAGCGCCATTGTGACCTTCAACGGCAAGGTCGAAACGTACCCGGCGTTCGAAATGTATGCATCGGTGAATGATGGACAACCGGAAACCATTTTTCAGGTAGGAGTCGCGCCGGAAGCGGGAGTCGCAGACCTGACGGGCGCGCCTGAACGCGCCATCACGGGCAAAGCTGAAGTGCGCGCCTAGCCGCCTGTCACGGGTCCCGGCGTCGGCGCAAGTGGGGTTGGCTCCTGGTCGCCAGGCTGAGCAGTGGGCGGTGCCTGTGTGACGAACCCGGCAGGCGGGCGAGTCGGGAGCAGGCGCGGCGTCGGGGTGAGCGTCGCGTTCGGGTCGAGCGTAGGCGTTGGCGCGTTCAGCGGCACGCCGAAGGGCTGACCAAGTCGCGCCCGTTCGTCCAGCGCTGCTCTGGTTTCCTCGAACAAACTGTACACCACCGGGTCGTAATAAGCGTTCGGGTTGATCTGCGCGAGCTGGACGCCCAACTGCGCTGCCATGTCGCGCAGCGCGATGACCGTAACAATGACCGTCCGTTCCTGTGGAATTAAACCGACGAATTCTAGGTCGGTGATGACCGTCGGGCGATAGCGTTCCCAGTAGCTGCGCGCGGCGTCAAAGAACCATTCCGCACCCAGGTTCGGCGCGATCAGCAGGAAATGATACTCAGGGTATATGTCGGGTTGGGCTTGGCGCACGGCTCGTTTCCTCTCGTCGGTCAGGCGGTGAGCACCGGTAGTGACGCACCGCGTGCCCATTATACGCAAGACATTCCGCGTGAGTCCACAGGCAGGCGGGAATTTGTTACACTCAATCTCCTCAGAGCGCAGTGTGCGCCCTTACGCTATTCCCTTGCCACACGGCAGATGGAGACGATGATGCCAGAATTCCCGCTCGCATTGTTGATCCTCGGCGTTGCAGCGGGCATTCTTTCGGGGATGTTCGGCATCGGCGGGGGAATCGTGATCGTCCCGATCCTGACAACTTTCTTCGGCTTTGAGTTCCTGACCGCGACTGGCACGTCGCTCAGTGTGCTGCTGCTGCCAGTCAGCCTGTTCGCCGTGATTGCGTACTACCGCGCCGGCAGGCTGAAAATTCCGGTAGCGGCGTGGGTCGGCGTGGGGCTAGTGTTTGGAAGCTGGATCGGTGCGAACATCGCTTTCGCGCTGCCCACCAAGATACTGCAATTCATCTACGGCATTTTTCTGATCTACTGTGCCTGGCGCTTCTTCGAGCCGCGCAAATGGCTGGCGGCGCGCCGGGCGGAAACGCCACCTGCTGCTGACAGCAGCGCAACAGAAATGGACGCGCACCCGCTGCTGCTTGTGTTGGTCGGCGTCGCGGCAGGGGTTGCATCCG
>Ga0081539_10003333_pt1 | contig 19977 bp, 15 predicted proteins | sample TabmetS4T2R2_FD_71023 | JGI IMG/M metagenome (GOLD analysis project Ga0081539, IMG submission 71023) | Tabebuia heterophylla rhizosphere microbial communities from the University of Puerto Rico - S4T2R2 | ecosystem: Host-associated > Plants > Roots > Rhizosphere ...
ACTGGTCGCGGTAGGCGACTGCCGGGCCCTTACCTTCGCCCTCCACCGCTACGCGAGCGATCCACATCTGGCGGCGCTTCACGGTAAGGCGGGCCGGCACCGCGTCCTGGAGCAGTTCACCCTCGACGGGATGGCCGGGCGCTACCGCGACCTGTACGTCTCTCTGACACGGGCGGCGGCGTGATGGTGTCCATGACCGAGCGCCGCCGGCGATGTCGCGAGCTGCAGCACCGTTACTACGCCGACGTGCCGTCGCGCGAGGAAGTCTTCGCCACCACGATGGCCTCCCTGCTCCGCTCGTCGGACGTTCTGCTCGACGCGGGCTGCGGGGCCGACCTTCCGTTCACCACGCAGTACGCACCCAAGGTGGCCCAAGCCATCGGCGTCGATCTCTGCCATCCGCGCGCGGACGCGCCGTCCCGCCATCGCGCCGTCGTCGGCAATCTCGAGCAGCTTCCGCTCGCCAGCGGGTCGATCGACGTGATCATGTCGAGATCGGTCGTCGAGCATCTCGACCATCCCCGAGACGTCTTTGCGGAGTTCAGCCGCGTGCTGCGGCGGGGTGGTCGCGTCGTCTTCACGACGCCGAACAAGTACTACTACGGCTGCCTCGTCGCCATGGCGACGCCGCAATCCCTGAAGGACGCGTACTTCCGGCGAGTGTTCGGGCCCGACGCGTATGACCACTTCCCCGTGCGCTACCGCGCGAACACCCGACGCGCGCTTCGCGCCATCGCCAGGACCAGCGGGCTGGCCGTCACCCGTCTCTCGGCCATCCCCCACTATCCGTACTACCTGATGTTCTCGCCGACGCTGTTCCGCCTGGGTATCGTCTACGACAAGCTCATCACCGGATTCGGGCTCGACTCGCTGCAGAGCACGTGGCTCGTCGTGATGGAGAAGCTCTAGCCATGTGCGGTATCGCAGGGCTCGTCCACGCCGATCCGGGCTTCCCGGTGTCTGCCGAGCTCATCCGGCGGATGACGTCGATCATGAGTCACCGCGGCCCCGACGCCGAGGGCGTCCACCTCTGGCGCGGCGCGGGAGTCGGTCACCGCCGGCTCAGCATCATCGACCTGGCGACGGGCGATCAGCCGATCTTCAGCGAAGATCGAATGACCGCCGTGATCCTCAACGGCGAGATCTACAACTTCGCCGAGCTCCGGGAGGAGCTCGAAGCCCGCGGACACCATTTCGCGACGCGGTCGGACACCGAAGCGATCGTCCACGCCTACGAGGAATATGGCGAGGGCTGCGTGTCGCGGCTGCGCGGGATGTTCGCCTTCGCGTTGTGGGACGACCGCCGGCGCCGGCTGCTGCTCGCGCGGGACCGCGTCGGCAAGAAGCCGCTCTACTACGCGCAGGACGGCGAGCGCCTGTCTTTCGCCTCGGAGTTGAAAGCGCTGCTCTGCGATCCGAGCGTCAAGCGCGTCGTGAACGCGGAGGCGCTGAACGAGTACTTCTCGCTCGGTGCGGTGCAGGCGCCGTCCACGATCTTCGAGCGCATTGCCCAGATCCCGCCGGGTCACTATCTCCTGTGGGAGCGTGGACGGGTTCACGTCACCGAGTACTGGGATGTGCCGCGTCGCACGCCGACGGCGCGCTCGGAGGCGGAGACGCTCGAGGAGCTCGATGCCGTGCTCGCCGATGCCGTCCGGGTGCGGCTGATCAGCGACGTGCCGCTCGGAGCCTTCCTGAGCGGCGGCGTCGACTCCAGCGCCGTCGTCGCCATGATGGCGCGGATCTCGACCCAACCCGTGGTCACGACCAGCGTCGGCTTCTCGGACCGTGCCTTCAGCGAGCTCGAGCACGCGAGGGCCGTCGCCGCAACACTTGGCACGCGGCACCACGACGTGGTGGTGGAGCCGCGCGCGGCGGAAGTTCTGCCTCGCCTCGTCTGGCATCTGGACGAGCCCTTCGCGGACTCCTCGGCGCTGCCGACCTACTACGTTTCCAGGGCGGCGCGTGAACGGGTGACCGTCGCGCTGTCCGGCGACGGCGGGGACGAGCTGTTCGCCGGCTATCAGCGTCGCTACGGCCTCAACCGGTGGGAGTCGCGGGCGCGCGCCTGGCTGCCGACGTGGGCGCGCACACGGATCCTGGGCCCGCTGGGCGCCGTCTATCCGAAAGCGGACTGGCTGCCGCGTCCGTTGCGCGCGCGCTACGTGCTGCAGAATCTCGGCACGTCGTTCGAGCGGGCGTATTTCTCGGACCTGTCGCTGTTCCGGGCGGACGAAAAGCGACGACTGCTGGCGCCGGAGTTCCTGGCCACGCTCGGCGGTCACGATCCGTTCACGGCGTTCGCCAGGCATTTCGAACGGGTGCGCGACCTCGACCCGCTCGAGCGCCTGCTGTACGTCGATCTCAAGACGTGGCTCGTCAACGACATCCTCGTGAAGGTCGATCGCATGAGCATGGCCACGTCGCTCGAGGTGCGCGCCCCGCTGCTCGATCAGCGGGTGATCGAGTTCGCCGCCACGGTGCCGGTCGACCTGAAGTTCCGCGGCCGGACGTCGAAATATCTGCTCAAGCGGCATCTCGAAGGGCGCCTGCCCGCCAGCGTCGTTCATCGTCCGAAGCAGGGTTTCGAGATTCCGCTCGCCCACTGGTTGCGGACCGACCTGCGCGAGATGGCGCACGACCTGCTCCTCTCCCCGCGCGCGACCGGGCGCGGCTACACGCGTCCGGCCGTCGTGCGCCGGCTGTGGGACGACCACCAGCGGCGCCTGCGCGACCACGGGCCACGGCTCTGGGCGCTCATGGTGCTGGAGCTCTGGCATCGCTCCTTCGTCGACCAGTCGCCAACGCACGGAGCCCTCACGGCATGAAGACCTTCGAAGCCGAGTGGCGCGCGCGCTTCGAGCGGTTCGGGCGAACTCACACCGCCGAGCATCACGTCTCCGGCTGGTCGGCGGAAGGCCTCTCCCGGCGATTTCGGCGTTTTCACGCGCTGCTGCCCACGCTGGGCTTGCCGCGCCATGCGCGCATGCTGGAGCTCGGCTGCGGCGCGGGGACGTACGTCCGCTATTTGCGCGGACTCGGCCACGAGGTCGTCGGCGTCGATTACGCCGAATCGACGCTGCAGCGCGCCCGCCAGACCGATACGGGGGGCTCCGCCTGCTACGTCGCCGCCGACGGCCATCAGCTTCCACTGGCCTCACGCTCCATGGACGCCGTCCTGTGCATCGGCGTCCTGCAGGCCGTCAGCCAGCCCGAGGCGATCGTGTCCGAGCTGTCACGGGTCGTCCGTCCGGGCGGCGTCGTGGTGATCGAGGCGTTGAACGCCCTCGAGCTTCCGGCGCTCGTCGATCAGGCCGTCCGCGGCATCGCCCGGCGGCCGGCGCGCGTGCGGCGCGACTCGCCGCGCGCGTTGGGTCGGATCCTGCACGCCCACGGCATCGCGTGCGAGGCGCGCCTCGGTATCTACCTGCCGCCGCGCGGCCTGCCGGCGCTCGGGCGGCTGTTCGACGTTCCGGCGGTCGTCGGGGTGCTGGACGCGCTCGGCCCGATCTCGCTGCCGGTGAGCCATGCGTTCTGGCTCGTGGGGCGGAAATGCCGCTGACGGTTCTTCACGTCCTCGATCACTCGGTGCCGATCTTCAGCGGTTACAGCTTCCGCAGCCAGAGCATCGTGCGCGCCGAGGCCGCGCGCGGTCTGCATCCGGTCGTGCTGACGTCGCCGAAGCACGGAAGCGAGCGCGACGAGGTCGAGGCCATCGATACCGTGCGATACCATCGGACGGCGCGCGCCGGCCGCGCGCTTCCCTTCATCGGCGAGCTGCGCCAGATGCGTCGCATGGCGGCTCGCATCCACCGCGTCGCGCGCGACGAACGCGCGGGAGTCATCCACGCCCATTCGCCGCTGCTGAACGGCCTGCCCGCGTTGTGGGCCGGGCGCCGGCTCGGTATTCCCGTGGTGTACGAGGCGCGAGCGTTCTGGGAAGACGCCGCCGTCGATCACGGGACAATGCGTGACGGGTCCGCGCGCTATCGCCTCAGCCGGGCGATCGAGACGTGGCTCTACCGTCGCGCGAGTCACGTCGTCACGATCTGCGACGGGATGCGCCAGGAGCTCATCCAGCGCGGCATCGACGCGCGGAGGATCACGGTCGTCCCGAACGGCGTCGATGCGGACGCCTTCCGGCCACGGCCGCGCAACACCGGCCTGGCGCAGAAGCTGGCGCTCGATCAGGCCGTCGTGTTCGGGTTCATCGGCTCCTTCTACCGGTACGAGGGCCTGCGCTTCCTCGTCGAGTCCGCGACCGCCCTGCGCGCCGCGGTGCCGCGGGCCCGAATCCTACTGATCGGTGGCGGCGAGGAAGAACGCGCGCTGCAGACGCTCGCCGCGCCGCTCGACGGTCTCGTGATCCTGCCCGGTCGCGTCCCGCACGACCAGATCGCTGACTTCTACTCGGTCATCGACGTCTTCGTGTGCCCGCGCCGCCGCCTGCGCATCACCGAGCTCGTGACCCCGCTGAAGCCGCTCGAGGCGATGGCGATGTCCAAGCCCGTCGTCGCGAGCGACGTCGGCGGACACCGCGAGCTCATCGAGAATGACGTCACCGGCTTGCTCTTCCAGGCCGAAAGCGCCCGCGCGTTCGTGGCCCAGGCGGCCCGCGTCGGGCGCGATGCCGCGCTTCGGGACAAGCTCGGCGCCGCCGCCCGGGAATTCGTCGTCGCCAATCGGACGTGGGAGCGCATCGTGCCGCAGTACCTGGACGTCTACGCGAGCGTGGCGTGACCATGCGAGCCCTGGTGCTGAGCTCCGTGTTTCCGAACCCCGTGCAGCCGACGTTGGGCGTGTTCGTGAGAGAGCGTCTCCGGAGGGTCGCCGAGCGCTGTGACGTGCGCGTCGTCGCGCCGGTGACGTGGTTTCCTCTCAACGGGCAAATCCGCGGCCATCATCTCGAGGAGATTCCCGCCGAGGAAATGCAGCACGGGCTCGAGGTGCTCCACCCGCGGTTCTTCTGCATCCCGCGCTATCTGAAGTGGCTCGACGCCGCGACGTACGCGGCCTCGCTGCTGCCGGCGCTCCGTCGTCTGCGGCAGCGCTTCGCCTTCGACCTCATCGACGCGCACTTCGCCTACCCCGATGGCGCCGCGGCGGTGATGCTCGGGAAGGCGCTGCGCGTGCCGGTGATGATCACGCTTCGCGGCAGCATCGTACGCCTGTCGCGCTACCCGCTGCATCGTCCCCAGCTGCGGTGGGCACTCCGTGGCGCCTCGCGAATCGTCTCGGTCAGCGAATCGCTGAAGCGCGTCGCCGTCGGGCTCGGGATCGAGCCGTCCAAGATCCGTGTGATTCCCAACGGCGTCGATGTCACCCGGTTCGCGCCGATCGACCGCGCGAGCGCTCGCGCAGCCTGTGGCCTGCCTGATGACCGGACGATCCTGCTCGCCGTCGGTGGAATCTACGAGGGCAAGGGGCACCATCTGGTGGTCGAGGCGCTCGCCTCGCTCGTTCGCCGCCGTCCGGATCTGCTCTACGTCATGGTGGGGCGTGAGCAGCCGGGCGATCGGTATCGAAGCGAGCTCGAGCGCGCCATTGCCGCTCGGGGGCTCTCGCGCCACGTGCTCTTTGCCGGCTCGCGGCTTCACGCCGAGCTGCCCGCCTGGTATGCCGCGGCCGACCTGTTCTGCCTCGGCACACGATCCGAAGGCTGGGCCAACGTGCTGCTCGAGTCACTCGCCTGCGGTGTTCCGGTCGTCACGACGGACGTCGGGGGCAACGCCGAGATCGTCCGTGACGGACAGCACGGCATCCTCGTCCCTCACGGACACCCCGACGCGCTCGCACGAGCGATCGACGCGGCGCTGCAGCACCCATGGGATCGCGCCGCTCTCGTTCGTTACGCCCGCGGCCACGACTGGGATCGAGTGGCCGAAGCCGTGGTCGAGGAGTTCCATAGCATGGTGCCCGCCGCGCCGTACACGGCATCGGCGCACGTCGCGCCCGAGGTATCGTCGTGAGCGCCCGGCTCCTCGGCCATCTCTTCAATCGGCGTCTGTACCGCAAGGAAACCCTTGCGGTGCCGGCGGCCGATCTTCGCGACCGTCGCCTGCCGCCTCAGCCGGTCGACGTGCACCTCGAGGAGGCGGCGCAGTGGATCCTCCGCGCGCAGGCGGCCACGCCGGACGACGGCGTCTCGGGTGGGTACTTCCTCGAGGATGGATGGCTCGCCTCCTATCCCGAGACGACCGGGTACATCATTCCTTCGCTCTTCGCGGTCGCCGATCGGCTGAACCGCGATACGTATGAGAAGGCGGCGCTCGCGATGGCGGAGTGGGAGCTGACGGTGCAGCGGGCTGCCGGAGGCTTTCCTGGCCACTTCGTGGACCGCGAGCATCCGCCCATCGTGTTCAACACCGGCCAGGTCATCTTCGGGCTGCTGGCGGCCTGGGAGCGTGTCCACGACGCGCGCTATGCGGACGCGGCGATCCGCGCGGCGCGGTGGCTCGCGAGCGTTCAGGACGCCGATGGCGCATGGCGCCGCTTCGACTACCGCGACACGGTCCACGTCTACAACACCCGGACGGCGTGGGCGCTCGTGGAGCTCGGCGAAGCGCTCGGTGATCACGCCATTGTGAAGGCGGGCCTGCGCAACCTTGACTGGGCCGTCGCCCAGCAGGACGAGCGCGGATGGTTCCGCCACTGCGCCTTCGGCCCGGGCGAGGATCCCTTCCTGCACACGATCGCGTACACGACTCAGGGGCTGCTCGAGGCAGGCCGTCGACTGCAGCGAGATGAGTACGTGGACGCTGCGGCGAAGACGTGCGCCGCCGTGCTCGATGCCATGCGGTCGGATGGATGGATTGCCGGCACGTTCGACGCTCGCTGGTCGCCGTCGGCGGGGTATTCCTGCCTGACCGGCAACGCGCAGATCGCCGCGCAGTGGTTCCGCCTGTACGATCTCCGTCGCGATGCGCGCTTTCTCGATGGCGGTCGAAGCGCCGTGAGTTTTCTCAAAACGCTGCACGACTGCGCCACCAACAATCCCAACATCCGTGGCGCCGTCAAGGGATCCCACCCGATCTGGGGCCGATATTCGTTTGCCGGATATCCGAACTGGGCGGCGAAGTTCCTCGTCGACGCCCTGCTGATGGAAGCCGCGGCGAGCGAAGGGGACACATCGTGCATCCGCTGCTGGTGAGGAAGGTTCTCTGGCCGCTCCACGAGCGCCTGCTCGGCAAGCGGACGCAGACGTGGCTCGGCGAGCTCGATCGCACGCAGTGGCTGCCCCCGGCTGCGCTCGAGGAATACCGCTTCGCACGGCTCAAGCGACTGCTCGAGTACGCATATGCGCACGTGCCCTATTATCGGCGGCGGTTCGACGAGCACGGCATTCCGCCTCGTCGCATACAGTCGTTCGATGATTTCACCGCCGTACCGATGCTGGCGCGCGAGGACGTCCGCGCCCACTTCGACGACCTCACGCCGCGCCCGCTCTTCGCCGGCTCGCGTCGGTTCAGCACGGGCGGCTCGACGGGAAGCCCGGTCACCCTGCTCATCGACATGGAACGCATGGCCTTTTCCGACGCGTCGCGCCTGCGCGCCCACGGCTGGTTCGGCCTGCCGCTCGGCGTGCCGGAGGTGGCGCTCTGGGGCTCGACGCGAGATCTCAGTCGCCAGGGAGTCTTGAGGTCGTTGCGCGATCGACTGCTCAACTACCGGACCTTGTCGGCGTTCGACATGCGCGCGGAACGTCTCGCCCAGTACGCGCGCACGCTTCACCGCTTCCGCCCGGCGAAGATCTACGGCTATGCCACCGCGCTGACCCTGCTGGCCCAATACCTCGCGAGCCACGGTCTGCGTCACGTCGCCGGCTCGCTGCAGGCGGTGTTCTCGACCGCCGAGCCGCTGTTCGACTACCAGCGCGACGCCATCCGCGATGGCCTGGGTTGCCGGGTCGCCGAAGAGTACGGCGCGCGCGACGCCGGGCTGGTCGCCAACGAGTGCCCTGAGGGGGGCCTGCACGTCAACGCCGAGGGGATTCACGCGGAGCGCATTGGCCCCGCGGACGCTCCCGGCGAACTGGTCATCACGAACTTCGACACGCCGGCGATGCCCATCATTCGGTATCGCACGCAGGATCTTGCGCTCGGGACCGAACGTCCGTGCGCGTGCGGGCGGACGCTGCCGCTGATCGGCCGAGTCCAGGGCCGGCGCACGGATTTCCTCGTCACGCCGAGCGGCAAGGTCCTCCATGCGCTCGCGGTGATCTACGTACTGCGCGAGGCGCCGGCCGTCGAAGAGTTCCAGGTGCTGCAAGACGCGCTCGACCACGTCGTCGTGAACGTCGTTCCGGGGCGGGCCTTCGAGACCGAGCACACGATCGACATCCGTCGAAAGCTTCTCGGCGTCCTCGGTCCTGGGGTCGCCGTCGACGTGGTGCTCGTGTCTCACATCGAGCGCCCGGAATCGGGCAAGCACCGATATGTCGTCTCGACGGTTGCGGATCAGCACCTGCGTGAGCTGGTGGAGGGTTCGCGGCGATGAACCGCGTCGTGCTCTTGACGCGACCAGCGAATTGGCAGGGCGTGCTGACGCTGCTCGAGTGTTCCCGGCGCGGCGTCCCGGTCGCCGGCGTGATCGTCGAGCCGAAGACGTCGGCGGATCGTGTCCAGCGGCTCCGAAAGTTCCTTGCGGCGAACGGTCTCCTCGATACCGCTCGCAAAGTGTGGCTCACGGCATTGTCCGAGCGCCGCTTCAGCGCCGAGATCGGCCGGGCCGGGCTCCGGACGCTGCCTCGAACGGTGACCGAGATGGCGGCACAACTCGGCGTCACGGTCTCCCAGGTGGCGTCACACAACGACGCCGAGTGCGAGGCAACACTGCGGCGGCTGGACCCCGACATCATCCTGCTCGCCGGGACACGCATCATCAAGCCGCACATCATTGGCCGCGCACGGATCGGCTGCCTCAATGCCCATACCGGGTGGCTGCCTCAGTACCGCGGCGTTCATGCGAACCTGTGGGCGCTGCTGGAAGGCGGACCCCGTGGCGTGACCGTGCACTACGTCGACCCCGGTGTCGACACCGGCGCCATTCTGCTACAAGAAGAGTTGCCGGTACTCGCCGGAGACACGCTCGAACGCCTCGAGGTGCGGACCATGCAGCTCTGCGCCCGGTTGATGCTCGACGCGGTCCAGGGTGTTGCCAATGGTTCGCTCGCCGGACGGCCTCAGTACACCCACGAGGGTCGTCAATACCGCGCCATGGCGTTTAGAAACGAGCGGGAGGTCCGCCGGCTCCTCCGGCGGCTTCCGGCGACGCCCTCGGGCGTCAATCCATGACGATGGATCTTCACACCTCGGCGCCGCGCGGGTGGGACGAAGGCGTGACGACGCCGTTCCAGCGAACGGGCTTTGCCGAGTCCATGCAGACCATGGGATACCGTGCGCTCTATGCCCGGCGCGATCACGATTCCGCGCTGGTCCTCGTGCGCGGGGATGTGGGTCCCCTCGGCCGCCTCACCGCCCGCGCGAGCGTCGTAGCGCCCGGCGGCGATCCCGACTTCATTGTCGCAACCGTGAATGCGCTGTCGGCGCGCGGCATACCGTACGTCAAGATCGGCGACACGATGTCCGGCCTTGCGGCGGTGCCCAACCATACCTGGCCACGCCACGCGCGGGTCACGCCGACGCTACGACACACGTTCGTGCTCGACCTCACGCATTCCGAGGGCAGCCTCTTCAAAGGACTGCAGGCCGGTGTGCGCAGCTCGATCAAGAAGGCCGAGCGTGAAGGATTGAAGGTGCGCGAAGTGGTGGGCCAGGCCGACCTCGATGCCTACTGTGCGCTCGTGCAGACGACGTCCGCGCGCGTGCGCGCGGTCCAGGCCTACACCGACTTTCCCGCGCGCTTCTTCACCGAGCTGTACGCTCGGCTGGTTCCGGTTCGCGCCGCGAAATTCTATGTGGCATGGATGAACGACGTCCCGCTCGCCGGCGCCGTTTTCCTGTGCTCGGGCGAACGGATGCTGTACTTCTCCGGCGCTTCGACGCGCGATCGAGCGTGGACCGCCATCCAGGCGCCCACGACGGTCCTCTGGCACGCGATCCGCGACGCCCAGGCGCTCGGGATGCGGACGTTCGATCTGGGCGGCTGCACGCCGACCGAGGATCCGGCCGATCCACGGCATGGAGTCTATGCGTTCAAGAAGCGCTGGGGCGGTGCCCTCGAGAGTTTCCACAACCTCGAGGTCGTTCTGTCGCCGCTCGCTGTGCGTCTTCAGAACGACGTGCTGTCGCCGCTCTGGGACCGACTGCATCCGCTCTACTTCAGGCTCCTCGGCCTTCGAGGATCGCGACCGTGACGCCCGCGATCGGAACCGTGTTCGTCCTGGGTGCGCTCACGAGCCTGACGCTCGCCGTTGCGGCCCTCTACCGGCGGCCGCGTGAACGCTACCACTGGAGCTTCGCGGCGGGAATGGTGATGTTCACGGCCGAGAGCGTTGCGGCGTTCGTGCTGGTGGCCACCACCGAGTCGCCGGAGGACCGGCTGCTGTGGCTGCGGACGGTGACCGCGATCGGCCTGGTGCTCCCCCTGCCCTGGGGCGCGTTCGTGGCGAGCCTTCTGCTTCCTGTGCACAACCGGGCCCGGAGGATGTGGACCTACGGCGTTCTCGTCGGCGGCGTCGCGGCCGCAGGCGGCGTCATCGCCGCAACGGTAGCGCCGATGTTCCTCATCTGGGAGGGGTCTGGGGCCTTCTACGCCGCCCGTTTGGAGACTCCGGGCTCCTACGCCGTCATCGCGCAGCTCGTCGCAACGGCCGGCATCCTGGGCGGACTCGAAGCGGCATTGCGCGCCTCCACGGACATGACCCGGTGGCGTGTCAAGTACGTCGTGCTCGGGGTCGGCGGAGTCTTCCTGGTGCGCTTCTACCTGCTGGGACAGGCGATGCTGTTTCACGTCGTCCTGGCCACCTATCTCGCGACCGGCGCCGTCACGCTGACCATTGGCAACCTCGTGCTGTTGGCGGCATTCCTGCGCCACCGCTTCCCGAGCGTAAACATCGCGGTCTCGCGACACATCGTCTATCGCTCCGCGATCATCGGCATCCTGGGAACCTATCTCTTCATCATCGGCGCGCTCGGCTGGGTCCTGAACCAGCTCGGCGTCTCCGAAGAGCTCTTCTGGGGCTCGCTGGTGATCTTCCTGTCCGCGCTGGGGCTCGCCGCCGTATTCCTCTCCGAGCACGTCCGGTGGCGCCTGAAGCGGTTCATCGGCCTGAACTTCTATCGGAGCAAGTACGACTACCGCCAGCAGTGGACGTCGTTCAACAAACGCCTGGGATCCCTCGTGACGGTCGACGAGCTGGCGCCCGCGCTCCTGCAGGCGGTGACCGAGGCGGTCGGCACGGCGAAAGGCGCGCTGTACATCGCCGACGGACCGGGCGGCGACTATCACGCGGTGGCGACGCGCGAGCTCGGCGCCCTGCCCGGCGTGGCCGCCGACCATCCGCTGCCAATGGAGCTGTTCGTACGAAGGACGCCGGTCGTCCACGGTCATGACGGCGCGCCGAGCCTCGAGCACCTGGACCCGGAGTTGGAGACGCTGCTCCAGAATGGCGGCGTCGCGGTGCCGCTGCTGTGGCGTGGTGACCTGATGGGTTTCCTGCTGATCGGCCGCGAGCGGACGGGGGCCGCGTACACCGTCGAAGATCAAGAGTTTCTCGCCACCGTCGGCGAGCAGGCGGCGGGCGCGATCGTGACCGCACGTCTGTCGGAGGCCATGACCGAGACACGGCAGTTCGACGCCTTCAACCGTGTCGCGTCCTTCGTGATCCACGACCTCAAGAACTCGATCGCGGCACTGTCGATGCTGAGCCAGAATGCCGCCGCCAATTTCGACGATCCGGAGTTCCAGCGCGACGCGATGACGACGCTGTCGCGAACGGTCGACCGGATGAACGGGCTGCTGGCGAGGCTGTCGTCGGCGCCGGAGTCGGCGGCACTGCACCTCGGACCGGTGGACGTCGCCGCGCTCGCGCTCGAAGCCGCCCAGCGGCCGGTGCGCCATCCGAGCGTGAACATCGTCACCGAGATCACCCCGGTTCCGACGCTCACTGCGGATCACGAAGCGCTGTTGCGTGTGGTGCAGAACCTCGTCAAGAATGCCGTAGAGGCCGTGAACGGCGCCGGCATCGTCACCGTCCGCGTGTACGCCGACGGCGACGACGTCGTCCTGGCGGTCAGCGACACCGGCTGCGGGATGTCCGACGAGTTCGTCCGGAAGTCGCTGTTCGCGCCGTTCCGATCGACCAAGAAGGCCGGCTGGGGCATCGGCCTGTACCAGTCGAAGGGCATCGTCGACGCGCATCGTGGGCGCATCGAGGTTTCGAGCAAGGAAGGGGAGGGCACGACATTCTGGGTCAAGCTACCGACCGATCGGCGATAGCCGCCACCACCGCCCGGGTCCTGTCGCCGTGGCTCTGGGTGGGTCTGCCCGTGGCTGCGGCCATCGCGCTCTACGCGCGGATATTCCCGGGGCTCGCTCGCGAGTGGGCGGAGTTCCCGAGCCTCTCGCACGGCTTCGCGATCCCCTTCATCGCCGCCTATCTGATCTGGGCTCGGCGTGATCGACTTCGCGTGGCGGCCCTCCGGCCGAGCTGGTGGGGCCTTCCCCTGCTTCTCCTCGGCCTCGGGGCGTTCGTGGTGGGCATGGAGGGCTCCGAGCCGTTCGTCGCGCGAATCTCGCTGCCGCTGACGCTGCTCGGCCTGGTGCTGTTCGTCGCTGGGCGGGACGTGTTTCGTGACGCCTGGCTCGGACTGGCCTACCTCGTCTTCATGGTGCCGCTACCGTACGCCACGCTCAAGCTCGTGACGTACCGGTCACGGCTCATGGATGCGCGCATTGTCGCCGAGGCGCTCGGGTGGTTCGGCGTTCCGGTGCTGCGCGATGGCGTCATGCTGCACCTGCCCAACATCTCGCTCGAGGTCGCGGATGACTGCAGCAGCATCCCGGCCATCGCGGCGCTGGTCTCGCTCGGAGCGGCCTACGCGGCGTTGGCCAACCGGCCGGCCTCGACTCGAATCTTGCTCGTCGCCGTGACACCGTTCTTCGCCATCGGTGCGAACATCGTGCGCATCATCACCACGGCCGCGGCCGCCTACTACATCGGTCGTTGGACGCTCGGAACCTTCTACCATCAGTTCAACGGCGCGGTGACGTTCGTCCTGACGTTCATCTTGCTCCTGCTGTTCGACACGCTGTTGTCGCGTCTCCCACGGAGACGCTCGCCATGAATCGCCTATCGGCCTTTTCGATCGCCGCGTTGGCGCTGCTCGCTGTGACGGGCGCTGCCACCACCCGATCGGGCACCCTGGAGCACCGGCCCGCGCCGCCGCTTGCCTCGATCCCGACGACGCTCGGCGACTGGACGGCGACCGACGACGCTGTCCCGCCCGAAGTCGTCACGCCCGACCCGAGCGCGGCCGCGCGACTCAGGCGGACCTATCGAAAGGGCGACCGGGTCGTCTGGGTGGCCGTGGATTACTACGCCGACCAGAACGACTCGAAGCGCCCATCGGCGTCGAACCTGATTTACCCGGGCCGCGGCTGGAGCAGCCTCAGCGAGCGCTCCTATGCGACCGGAGCCTCGCTCCCTGCGAACCTGGTCACGATGACCGCCGCGGGCGATCGCCGGGCGACGTTGTACTGGTACCAGCTCGACGATCGGGCCATCGCCAGCGACCACTGGTACCGCGCGTTCGTGCTGTATCGCAGGCTCGTTCTGCACCGGGTCGACGGCGCACTCGTCCGTGTGACATCATCGATGTCGACCGCGCGCGACTCGCAGGTCCTCGAGAGTTTGGGTGACTTTGTCCACGCATTTCAGCCGGCACTTGTCGGCGCGCTCACGAAAGATGTGAAGGGGTAGGAGGCGGCCATGACGAAATCGAAGCTCCTCATTGTCGAGGACGACGATGCGATCCGCACGCAGCTGAAGTACGCCATGCGCGACGAGTACGTGCTGTTCTTCGCCGAGCATCGCGCGGAGGCGATGGCCGTCTTTCGGCAGCAGAAGCCCGCGATCGTGAGTCTCGACCTCGGCTTGCCGCCGAGTCCGGAGACGGCCGACGAAGGTCTCAAGACGCTCAGCGAAATCCTCGAGGCGGCGCCCAGCACGAAGGTCGTCGTCGTCACCGGCAACGGCGACCGTGCGAACGCCATGCGCGCCGTCCAACTCGGAGCCTTCGACTATCACGCCAAACCGGTCGATCTGACCCAGTACCGTGTCGTCCTCCAGCGCGCCTCCTACCTGCACGAGCTGGAGAACGACAGCGACAGCCACGTGCGCTCGATGGAGCAGGCGGCCCGCTTCGAGGAGATCCTGGGCAGCACGCCGAAGATGCGCGAGATCTTCGGCGTGGTCACTCGTGTCTCGCGCACGGATGCCACCGTTCTGATCCAGGGCGAGAGCGGCACGGGCAAGGAGCTGCTCGCCCAAGCCATCCACGCCCACAGCAGTCGAAAGAACCGCGTGTTCCTTCCCATCAACTGCGGCGCCATCCCCGAGACGCTGTTGGAGTCGGAGCTCTTCGGTCACGAGAAGGGCTCGTACACCGGCGCCCACGTCTCGCGAAAAGGAAAGATCGAGGCCGCCGATGGCGGCACGCTGTTCCTGGACGAGATCGGCGAGATGAGCCCCTCGTTGCAGGTCAAGCTCCTGCGCTTCATCCAGCAGCGTGAGATCGAGCGCATCGGCGGGCGTGAAACCATTGCCGTCGACACTCGCATCATCGCGGCCACCAACAAGGATCTGAAGGCCGAGATGCAGACCGCCCGGTTCCGCGAGGACCTCTACTACCGGCTCTCGGTCGTCAACATCAAGGTGCCGCCGCTTCGCGAGCGTGGCGAGGACATCGTGCTGTTGGCGAACGCCTTCCTGCGGCGCACCTGCCAGGAGCATCGCCGCAAGATCCGCTTCAGCAGCGACGCGCTGCAGGCGATCGCTCAGTACCCCTGGCCGGGCAACATCCGCGAGCTCGAGAACAGCGTGCAGCGTGCCGTGATCATGGCGCCCGGGAAGTTCATCATGCCGGCCGATCTCGGCATCGAGGGTGGCGCGGCGGCGGGCTCACAGGGCGTTCCGACGCTGAAGGAGGCGCGCGGTCAGCGCGAGCGCGAGCTCGTCATCAGCGCGCTGACCCGCACCAAGGGCAACATCAGCGAGGCGGCGAAGGACATCGGCGTGAGTCGCCCGACATTCCACGGGCTGCTCGACAAGCACCAGATCAACGCGCGGGACTTTCGCTGATGCGGAGGATCGACTAGCGGTATCGATACAGCCAGAACACTTCGGGAGCACCGAGGATCCGGTTTGGCTGAAGTCGGGACCGACCGCCACCGTCGTCCGGATGTCGGGCGTGGCCGCCGATGAGCACCATCGCGTTGTTCGTCTCAGCGAACACCGCGGTGTTGCCCATGACGGGATGGACACCGTCGGCCAGGCCCTGATTGGGGATCTCTTCCGTCTCCCACGTGCGCTTGTCGACGTGATAGATGAAGAGACGCAGGATCTCGCCGTCGAAATTCGCCATGTTCGGCAACAGCAGCACGCGGTTGCGGGGGTCGAAGACCAAATTACTGCGCTCCCGGTCTCGATGTTGTTCGTATGCGGCCGGCAGGTCCGAGACGATCTGCAATGAGTTCGAGTCGATTCGATAGCGCATGAGCTTCTTGTAGATCGGGTCGCCACGCTCACTTCGCCAGATGCCTGACGGCGATATGAAATAGATCGCCCGGCCTTGAACGTCGATCGCGGATTGCTCCCACTCGGCGTGAAGCTCGCGCAGGGGATTGTTCGGATCGGGGTGGCCGAACGGCTTGGTCGACCAGCGGTTCTTCGCCAGGTCCAGAATGGCCATGGCGCCGCCCCACGCAGTCGGCGACACGCGGAAGAGGCTGTCCGTCACCGGATCGTAGACGCCGAACTTCCCGAAATTGTCGCCGCCATACCCACCGCCCGGCAGCTTCGGGTCCGGCGGAGGAAAGTTCGGCGCGGACCATTTCTTGGCAGCAGGATCGAAAACCATCGCGCTGTATTGCCCGGTCGCACCGCCAGGACAAGCGCTCTGATAGACCTCCACGCCGAAGTAATAGCCCGGCATCATGTAAAAGCGGTCGCGTTTGCTGTCATAGACCCACGTGACGTCGTCCGGCTGAGCCGGCGCGACCTCACCCGCCGGCCCACACGACGGGTACTCCTTGACCCATTGACCGTCGTCCAGGCCGTACGACCACACATTGCCCTGCCCCGCGTCCGAGCCGTCACGGTCGCCTCCCGCGAGATAGATCCGACCGTTGGCGGTCCGGAAGGCAAGTCGCGCATGCTTGCCGCCACCGTGGAAGCCTCCACTCGGCGACAGCGGCACCGGGACCCACGTTCGCGGCGGAAGGTCGCGCGCCGATGCCCGGGGCGGTGATGATGCGGAGGCCGCGGCGCGCCGCCGCCCCAGGAAGACGTTCTCGTTGATCGCATTGACGACGATATAGAGATCGTGCGATGCGATGTACTGAAAGCGCCCGTACGTCCCCGCGACCTGAGGCGTGGCGCTCGGAGAGTCGCCGGCCAGCGTCTCCTTCGTGATGAGCAAGGTGTCGGGGTCCAGCACGTACAGGTCGCGGCCGCCGGCCCACAGCACGAGCTGCTGGCGCTTGCTGTCGTACACGATTCCCGGTGCGGCGACCTTCGTCGGTGTGAGATCGCCTTTCAGCGTGACGACCGAAAACTTTGGCCGAGCTCCGCTGACATCCACCATCCAGGTGTTCGCGGCTCCACCGTCGCCGCCGACGACGAACAGCTTCCGCTTCGCATGATGCAGCGCCATCATCTTGGGCGCGTTCCAGTCTGGGGAATGCCAGTCGGTCGCTTTGAGGGCCCAGGTATCATTTTCGGGCGTGTAGAAGTACAGACCGCCCCGGAACGGGAACCACACACCCTTCAAGACCGGATCCCACGCCGAAATCGGCGTCAACACCTGCTGCCCGCGCGGATAGCTCTTCTCTGTCCATGTCTTCGCGGCGGGATCGAACCACCAAGTGCGCTGCGATGGACCGCCGCCACTCCACAGAGACCCACCAGCCGCGAACATCTTGTCCACCGTCGGCATGTACAGCATGCCGCCGTACGTGTGTCGGCTACCGGGTTGCCCGTCGGCGCGAACCTCGAGCGTTTGGCGCCGTGGCGGATCGGCAGCGCCCATCATAAGATCTGGCGAGGGGTTCGTCAGCCGTGTCCACTTGAGTGTCGGCAGCGAAAACGCGTACACTTCGTTACCGGAATAATCGGAGTGCCCACCCCCCCACACGATCAATTGCTGGCGCACCTCATCCCAAGTGCCTCCGCTCCACGCACTCATGATGCCCGCCGCCTCGCCATAGCCGACATCAGGAAGGGGCACCGGCAACACCGACCCCAGTCGCGAATCGGGCACGGCGGCCCACGTGCCGGGAGCGATTGCTAGCTGGCTCGTCGTCGGCGGCGGCGCGAGCGGGCCCTTGTCTATGGAAGGCGCTTGCTCCGCGTTCGCGATTGATATGACCAGGAGCAGAATCAGTGCAAGGCGCAAGAACATACCGGGATTATGCGCTACAACGCCGATTTCGAACAGCTATGCGCGCCGTGCGCTCACTACTTTCGTCTTGCACGACCTTACTGTGCTGTAGGCTCTCGAGCGATTGGCGGGACGCTCCGAATGCGAAAGCGAACGCGCCGACGCGAGGCCAGTATAGCGCGCTAGCGTGACAAAGGAGAGTCGGAATGCATGACGGAGTCCACAGAGTCCTGACGCGTCTGGGTATGGAGCCACCGTTTCGAGTTGTGGCGAGAGCCCTATTGAAACGCCTGAGAGTGTCGTCGAGAACTCGAGCTTTGTGGGACATCTCAAATCGGTCACCTTATTTATTGGGCGTAGTCACCGCAGCAGAACAGGCACGTAGCCAACACGTTGCCGAGATCTCTATCCTCGAATTTGGCGTTGCAGGAGGCGACGGCCTTCTCGCCCTTCAGCATGAAGCGAAGGCTGTTGAAGAAGAAATCGGAATCGGCATCAAAGTCTACGGTTTCGATATGGGCGCGCAGGGATTACCCAGTTTCATCGGAGACTATCGAGATCATCCTGATGCTTGGCAGCAAGGTGATTATCCGATGGACGAGATCGCCTTACGCGCACGCCTCAGTGACCGCACCACTCTCATCCTGGGCAACGTACGTGAGACTGTACCTCGTTTCTTTCAAGACTTTGATGCGCCGCCAATCGGCTTTGCGTCGTTCGATCTCGATCTCTACTCGTCAACGCGCGATGCGCTTCGGGTATTTACGCTCAAGGAAACACGGATGCTGTGGCACGTCCCGCTGTACTTTGACGATATTGAATTCCTGTTCAATCACCGATTCGCGGGAGAACTACTCGCAATCGATGAATTCAACACCCAGAACGAGCGCGTGAAGATTGATCGATGGTACGGAGTGAAGATCGGTCGGCCGTTTCCGGAGCGATCATTCCTAGACAAGCTCTATGTCGCCCACGATCTCCATGCGATATCGGGGGCAACACTGAGGCGAGGGATCGGCCGCTTGCCTGTAAGGCAGTAGTTCTAGCGGTCCGAGCACATCGTATACTCCGTCCGATGGTCGCTTTTACCCTATCAGGCTGGCGACGGCAGATCCGAGCGCGCCATGGTACCGCTCGGGCCTGGTGCAGCCATCACCTGTGGAAGGGTTTGCATCGCCTTGGTTGGTTCCGCCGGCTCGAAGACGTCGATTGGAGCCGAGTGCGTCGTCTCGTTTTCGTTTGTCGGGGCAATATCTGTCGAAGCCCCTATGCAGAGACTCGTGCACGCGAGCACGGCCTTGACGTGGCGTCGTTCGGCCTGGATACCACTGCTGGGCTGCCGGCAAACATAAAGGCGTGTGAAGTCGCGCGCGCGCGTGGCATTACTCTCGCGGGTTTCTCCACGAGAACGATCACACAAGTTCAAATTGACGGTAATGATCTCCTCGTGGCGATGGAACCCCCTCATGCGAGAGCGCTTCAGCGAGCGTTCCGTGCCAAGGGTGCGCAGGTAACACTTCTTGGATTATGGGCGCCGTCTCCGAGGCCGGCCATCGCGGATCCATACGGGCTATCGGACGATTTCTTCGTGCGATGCTTCGAACTGATAGACGCGGCCCTCGAAACAATCGTGGCCCAAGTCAAGGGCTCGGCACACCTACGACCCTCGTGAACGAAACATCGTGGAGACACAACTTTCCGATACTTGTCGTGGAGGCCGGAAGCATGGGAGCGATCGCCTGTGTGCGTTCGCTAGGACGTGCCGGATTTCCGGTCCATGCCTGCGCGACGGCTACCGACGCTCTCGGACTTCATTCACGTTATGCCGCTCGCGCGGTCGTGTCACCGTCTTACGCCGATAGCAGCTTCGGACCGTGGCTCCGTGATTACATCGCACAACATCAGATTCGGGCAATTATCCCTTCAGAGGGACTGTTTCTTGCCATCCATACAGACCTTGAGGAATTTACGTCGTTGTTACCGACGACTTCGCGCCCCGATATCCTTCGCCGTGGTTTCAGCAAGATCGATGCGCACGAGGCTTTGACCACCGATGCTCGGGTGCCGACCGTCAACCATATACCGCCATCTCTGATCGTTTCCGCCGACCGACCGATGCCCGACACTGATTCACTGAGGACGTTCGGGACGCCACTGTACATCAAGGTTGATGCCACCTATGGTGGTCCCGGCGCGTCCGCAGCGGTTTACCGAGCCAGCACGCTCGAAGCGGCGGAGGCGCGGCTTCGTCGAGTTCTCGCAACACACCGGAAGGCCTTGGTCCAGTCGCATGTACCCGGTCAGGGCGTCGGTGCCTTCTTTTTGTTGTGGAACGGTAACGTCGTCGCCGAATTCATGCATCGGCGCCTGCACGAGGTACCCTACACAGGCGGCGTGTCATCGCTCCGGGAGAGTT